>WNGI01006008.1_pt1 | contig 12173 bp, 15 predicted proteins | sample 5400621 | NCBI WGS metagenome assembly WNGI01 (sample SAMN13153374, study PRJNA577476) | soil metagenome | isolation source: 20 cm soil or saprolite under Garry oak tree replicate 1 | place: USA:California | collected 2016-06-15 | reverse complement strand
ATGGAAGCGCTCGCTACCATGAAGGCGGTGCTGGAAGAGGCCAGCGTTCGTGTACGCCAGTAAGGGGCCCGTGGTGGAAGAATGGGCCGACCGGCGGTTCTTCCGCCCGGCCGGCTGGCGCATCGCCACTGCGCTCGCGCCGACGAGCGTCTCACCCGATGACGTGACGCTGGCCAGTCTCATCCTCGGCGTCATCGCCGGTCATCTGTTCTGGTACACGAGTCCCTGGATCAACCTCGCCGGCGTTGGGCTGTTCGTCTGGTCGGACGTGCTCGACAGCGCCGACGGGCAGCTGGCGCGGTTGCGCGGGACGTCCACGCGCCTCGGCCGCATCCTCGACGGGCTGTCCGACGGCGCCCGCTTTCTGAGCTTGTATCTGCACCTCGCCGCCAGGCTGTTCGTGACGGGCTGGGGTTGGACGGGCGTCGCGCTTGCCCTGGGAGCCCTGTTCTCGCACGTCTATCAAGCCGCGGCTGCCGATTTCATTCGTCAGGCCTACCTGTACTTCGCTGTAGGGAAGGGCAGTGAGCTGGACTTGGCCGCCGAAGTCGCCCTGCCGCGCCGAACCGGGTGGGAGCGAGTCGCCGGATGGATCTATGGGGATTATGTCCGCCGCCAAGCGTGGCTGTTTCCGCGGACGACGGAGCTGGCGCGTTCGTTCGCCGGTCGCACCGTGCCGTCGAGTCTCGCGCGCGGGTGGGCCGAGCGGCAGCGCTGGGTGGTCGCGGGGTGTGCCTGGATCGCCCAGAACATTCGGTTCCTGTTGCTGGCTGTGACGGCTGTGCCGGGCTGGCCGGCCGCCTACTGCTGGATCGTCGTCGGGCCGCTCAATGCGGTTCTCGTCTTCCTTATTATCGCGCACGAGCGGGAGCCCAGGCTGTGTATCGCGGCGTACTGATGGGGCTCGGCGGGATCGCGCGATCCGGCCACATCCCCGCCTTCCTGCACGACGCCGACGTCGCGTCCCGCCTGAGCATCGTCGGGATCGTGGATTCGGGCCTCACGTCGCCGGGATCGTTCCACGGTATTCCTCTATTAACCAACCCCGACGGGCTTGCCGATCTCGGACAGATCGACTTCGTCGATATCTGCACGCCGACGGCGTCTCACCTCGAGATGTCGCTGTGGGGTCTGTCGCAGGGCTATCACGTCCTGTGCGAGAAACCGGTCGCGATAGATCGCGCGGAGGCGGCGACGCTGACGGCCGCCGCGCACGACGCGGGCCGGATCGTCATGCCCTGCCATCAGTACCGTTTCAATCCGGTGTGGCGGCGCGTGAAACGGTGGCTGGATGACGGCGCCATCGGCCGCTGGCATCTCGCCGAGTTCCGCGTCTACCGACTCGCCGCCGATCCGGGCGCGGGGCACGGTCCCGTGCCGTGGCGCGGGCGGCGCGCGGATGGCCGAGGCGGCGTGCTGCTCGATCATGGCACGCACTTGATCTACGAGCTGCTGGACGTCGCGGGACCGCCGCAATCGGTACACGCCTGGACCGGCCGTCTGCGGCACTCGAGCTACGACGTCGAGGATACCGCGCAGCTGATGTTCGAGTATCAGGACCGCATGGCTACGATGTTTCTCACGTGGGCCGCGCGGCGGCGCGAGACCGAGATCCGGTTCATCGGTGAACGGGGCAGCATCACCTGGAGCGGCGGCATGTTGACGCTCGAGCGCGACGGGGACGTCGAGTCGTTCGATCATACGGTCGATCTCGACAAGGCGTCCTACGCCAAGTGGTTCGCCGGGCTGTTCCGCGACTTCGCCGATACCCTGGACTCGGGCGACAGCGCGCGGCCGATCGCGGACATCGCGCAGGTCGCCGCGGTGCTCGAGGCCTCCTACGCGGCCGTCGCATGAGTCGCCGGCTGCAGCTCTGGCTCTTCCTCGGTGGCGCGGCCGTCTTCGGCTTCCTCATCGCACGGATTGGCGTCGGCCAACTGGTCTCCGACGCCGCCCGCACAGGCTTCATGTTCGTGCCCATCGTCCTGCTGTATGCGCTGGTGTACGCCTGCAGCGCGCGCGCCTGGCAGCTGACGATGGGTGAGACCAACCGGCCCTCGTACTGGCGGACCTATGCCCTCACCGTATCGGCCGGGGCGCTGAATTTTCTGACGCCGCTGATCAACGCCGGCGGCGAGCCATACCGTGCCGCTGCTCTCGCGCCCTGGCTCGGCAAACGGCGCGCGGCTGGATCGGTCATTCTGCACCGCATGCTGCACTCGTTCGCCTATGTCCTGGTGTGGTTCACGGCGATCGTGCTGGCGTTCGCGCTGTTGCCGCGTGAAGCACCGGCGATCGCACTGGTCCTGCTGGGGTGCGCGGGCATCGCGCTCGTGGCCATCATCGGGCTCTTCATTTCGGCGCACCGCAGCGGCATGCTCGAGCGGCTGCTCGACTGGATGAACCGCATTCCTCTGGTGCGCCGCCTCGGTGCGCTGCTCGAGCCCAACCGCACAACGCTGGTCGAGCTCGATCAGCAGATCACGGAATTCTATCACCAGAGCCCAGGCCGCTTCGTGCAGGCGATTCTGCTCGAGTACCTGGGCCGCTGCGTATTCATGCTCGAAATCGTCCTCATCGTCGCGAGCCTTGGATACCGCATCGGCTACTGGCGGGCATTCACGATCGGCGGACTCGAGGCCATCGCCGGCAATGTGCTTTTCCTGGTGCCGTTCGAGCTGGGCGCGCGGGAAGGCGCGTTCTATCTGCTGTTCAACCTGTTCGGACTGGATCCACTAGTCGGCCTATACACATCGATCGTTGGTCGTGTGCGCGACCTCATGTGGATTGCTGCAGGCTTGCTCCTGGTCTGGACAACCCCTGCGGCGTCTGTGGCGTCCGCGGCGTCTGAGTTATGACGATCGTTACGCACGTCCTCGCGACGACGCTCGGTGTGAGAGCAATGAAGCTGACCGGAAGTGACGCCGTGCTGGCGTACGCATTCGGGGTGGGCGTGGACATCGATCATGCCGTCAAGGCGCCGTTCTATCTGAAAACAGTCGGCCGCCGCCGGCAGCTGGGCTACTACTGGAGGACTTCGCTGCAGGAGCCCGTTGGCCTGCTCTGGATCATCCCGCTGTGCTTCTTCCTGGGCACCTGGGTTCCCGCGCTCTTCTTTCTGATTCACCTCGCGATGGACTACAGCGTCGGCTACGAGAAGATGCCGTGGTATCCCTATTCTCCGGCCGTGACCCAGGGGTTCTTCGTCGGCGTCTCTGATCGCACAAAGGAAGCCGTACTCATCTTGGTTCTCCTATGTTTGAATTTGCTCCTGTTCTTGGCACCGCTTTAGACCGCGGCGTTCGCCCGGCCCTGCGATTCCTGCACCTGCGGCTCGGCCTCGAGCCCGATCAGGTGACGTGGTCGTCGTTCTGGGCCAGCCTCGCGGCGGCAATCGCGTTTGCGACTGGCCACCTTGCCGCCGGCCTGGTGTTCATGGGCATCGGGCAGATCCTCGACGGACTTGACGGCGGCATCGCGCGCGAGTTCGGTCTCGTGTCCGAGGCCGGGCACCGGCTCGATACGCGGATCGACCGCGCATCGGAGATCGCAATCTTCTTCGGCTTTGCCGTTGGTGGGTTCGTCTCGGTGAAGCTTGCGCTGCTCGCGACGGTTGCCGTCCTGTTGCTCACGACGGTAGTCGACCGCTCGAAGCTCGATCCCGGCGTGAAGCGGTTCGCATTGTACTTCGGGATCTGGGCGCCGTATTCGCTCGTCTTCTCCGTCATCTTTCTCGTGAACCTGGCGGCATATGTCGTGAGCCTGCTGATCATCGACTGCCGCTTCCAACTCAGCATGGATGCACTCGGCGGCGATCTCAACACCGCCGCATCGCGCGCGGCCCGCCTCGAGACACTGTAGTGCAGGCGTTCCAGCACCCATACGTCGTCGTCGCGCCGGCGGAGACGCTGCACGTCGAGGCCTGGGCTGGCGCCGGTCGGCCCATCGTCTTGTTTCCCGGACTCTTCGGCGCGGCGTTCACATTTCGGAAAGTCGTGCCACTGCTTGCGGCCCAAGGGTTCCGGCCGATCGTCATCGAGCCGCTCGGCACCGGGTTCTCGAGCCGGCCAGCGACCGCCGACTATTCCCTCAGCGCCCAGGCGCACCGCTTGGCTGCCGCGCTCGATTCGCTGAACGCGGGTCCCGTGCTGGTGCTCGCGCATTCCCTGGGCGCCGCCATGGCGTTTCGGCTGGCCGTCGATCGCCCCGACCTGGTTCACGGCATCGTGTCAATCGAGGGTGGACCGACCGAGGAAGCCACCACGCCCACGTTCCGCAGCGCGATGCGATATGTCCCGTGGGTCAAGCTGCTCGGCGGCATCAACCTCGTGCGCCACAAGGTTCGCGCCATGTTGCTCGACTCCTCGGGCGACCGTTCGTGGGTGACGGACGGCGTGGTGATTGGCTACACCGTTGGCGAGGCGCGCGACTTCAATGCCACGCTGAGAACGTTTATGGCGATGTCGCGCGCCAAGGAGCCGGCGAAGATCGTGCCGCGCCTCGGTTCTATCGCGTGTCCGGTGACGCTCGTGGTGGGTACCGCGCATCACGATGGCGACGTCCCGCCTCAGGAAGTCGCGCTCCTGTATCACGCCATCGCGTCATTTGCGGTCGACAGCGAGGTGGGCGCCGGGCATTACCTCCAGGAAGAGCGGCCTGCGGCCGTCGTGTTGGCGGTCGAGCGCATGGCCGAGCGTGCGCGGTGACGCCGCTGCGCGTCGCACTGGTCGCCGAGGACTACTATCCACAGCTCGGCGGCGTGCCGGAGCATGTCCATCACCTCGCGCGAGAGCTCGAGGCGCTGGGCCATCAGACGACGATCGTCACGTCGCGCATGCGCATGAACGGACACGTGGATCCGCCGTACGTGCGGCGAGTCGGGACGAGTCTCGTGATCTACGCGAATGGCGGCGTCGCGAGAATCTCGGTGGGCTGGCGGCTCACGTCGAAACTCGAGCAGCTATTTCGCAATGAACGGTTCGACCTCGTCCATGTTCACGGCGGCCTCAATCCGACTTTTGGGGTTGTGGCACCGTGGGCGGCGTGGCGAGCCGGCATCCCCGTCGTGGCCACCTTCCACAGTTGGTTTCCGAGTTCGGTTGGCTATCGGCTGTTGCGCCGCCCCTTTCAGCGCTTGCTCGATCGACACGCGGCGACCATCGCCGTCAGTGGCGCGGCCCGCGACGCTATGGCGCGCTACTTCACGGCGCCCTGGGAGATCATTCCGAACGGCGTGGACACGAACTTCTTTCGACCTGACGTGCAACGACAGGATGGCGAGCCGCACCTCCTGTGGCTCGGCCGCATCGAACCGCGCAATGATCTGGCGACTGTGCTCGCCGCGATGCCGCACATCCTCGCCCGGTACCCTGCGGCGCGCTTGACCGTCGTCGGCGACGGACCGTGGCGCGCTCGCATGGAGCGCGCGGCACGGCATCTCGGCCCAAGCGTCCATTTCGCCGGCTATGCGAACGGCGACCGCCCCAGGTACTACCGCGCGGCGGACATCTACCTCTGCCCGACCCGGCGGGCGTCGTTCGGCGTGACGCTGCTGGAGGCGATGGCCTCCGGCACGCCGCTCATCGTGTCCGACATCCCTGCCTTTCGCGCGCTCGCCGGCCATGCCGGGTTCGCGCCGCTTGGCGATGCCGACGCGTGGGGACAGGCCATCAATGCGCTGCTCGCCGACCCGGTCCGCCGCGCAGCTATGATGAAGGAAGGGCGACGGGTCGCCGAACGACATGCGTGGCCGGAGGTAGCGCAACGCGTGCTCGCGGTATACAGGCGGGTGACGACATGATGGGGATGGACCTGGTTTTTGGACCGTCGGTGGAGCGCGGGCCGCGGGACAACCGCATCTACCTCACGTTCGACGACGGGCCGAACCAGCGCGCTACTCCCGCGATTCTCGAGACGCTTGCCATCGAGCGAATCCCCGCTGCGTTTTTCATGGTGGGCGATCATGTGCGGCGTTTTCCCGCGTTGGCCAGACAAGTCGTGGCGGCTGGACACACGGTCGGCAATCACACGTACAATCACGTCAAGTTGCACTTTGCCGGGCCCAAAAAAATCCGAACGCAGCTCGAAAAAACGCACGCCGAGCTCGTGACCAGGGCCGGAGTCACCCCGCGTTCTTTCCGGGCGCCGCACGGCTACAGGAGTCCATTTCTCATATCGATAATCGTGGATATGTCGTATACGGTCTTCGGCTGGACATTCGGCGTCTTCGACACCGCCAAACCCGGCGTCGAAGAAATCCGCCGGCGCGTGCGCAACCGGCTAAGAAAAGGGGCGATTGTCTTACTTCACGATGGCGACGGCTATGACCCCGATGGCGATCGGATGCAGACCGCGCAGGCCTTGCCAGGAATTATCGCGGACGGGCGGAGCGCGGGCTACGAATTCGCGCCGCTTTCTGACCTGTTAGACAAACGGTTCTGACCGGACACTCGGGGCACCTCGGCTTTCTGGCATTGCACACCAGCGCGCCGAGTTCCATCAAAGCCTGATTGAATCGCCAGGCTCTTTCTCCCTTGCGTGGCGTCAGTTGCTTCGCGAGTTCCCACACATCCTTTGGGGCGAACGCGCGGGTCAGCACGCGGTTCACGTTGGTGTCGACCGCGGGCACCGCCTTTTCGTACGCGAAGCACGCTACCGCGCCGGCCGTGTACCGTCCGACACCGGGTAGTGTCCTTAAGTCCTCAGGACTCTCGGGCAACGTGCCGTCGTGCCGACGTGTGACTTCGCGTGCGAGCTTATGAAGGTTACGGGCTCGTGCGTAATAGCCCAGTCCGTCCCATTCTTCCATCACGGCCTTGGGCCGAGCGCGCGCGAGCGAGTCGATTGTCGGAAAGCGGGCCATGAAACGCGGGTAGTACTCCAAAACGCGCCTCACCTGCGTCTGCTGCAGCATGAACTCCGATACAAGAATGGCATACGGATTGCGCGTATCACGCCACGGAAGATCGCGGCCGTTGCGCTTATACCAGGCTAAGAGCTTGCGCGTGAAGCTCATAGCCACACAAGATACAGACCCATGAGAGCTTTCACCGCCGCCCTCGACCTGCGGCGATACGTCGGGCGGTGGTCCCTGCGCAGCGCCAGCCACGCGGGGCGCTTCTCGTTCATGCTCCTCGACCTGGTGCGCGGCATCCTGGAGTGGCGCGTCTGGCTCCCCCGAGCCCTCGACCAGACCCTAGCCGTCGGCTATGGGAGCATGTTCATCGTGCTGCTGGTAGCGGGGTTCGCTGGGGCGGTGACCAGCCTCCAGGCCGGCTACCAGTTCACCGGCCAGCTCCCCCTGTACGTGGCGGGGGGGATCATCTCCGAATCCATGATTCTGGAACTCGGCCCCGTGCTCACGGGCCTCATCCTGGCCGGCCGGATCGGCGCCCGCTATGCCGCCGAGCTCGGGAGCATGCGGGTGACCGAGCAGATCGATGCCCTGGAGAGCCTCGGCCGCTCGCCGGTGACCCATCTCCTGCTTCCCCGGATCATCGCCGGTCTGGTCGCGATTCCCGTGCTGGTCATGCTCGCCAACGCGTTCGGCGTCGCCGTGGGGTACATCACTGCCCAGTCATCGCTGGGGCTGACATATGCGGACTTCGAGTTCGGCGCACGGTACTTCTTCCGGCCGCTCGACTTGTACTACTCGGCGATCAAGTCCTTCGCGTTCGCCGGCGCGGTCACCATCATTCCCTGTTACATCGGCTTCAACACGCAGCAGGGCGCTGAGGGTGTGGGGCGGGCGACCACCCAGGCGGTGGTCGCGGCATCGGTCACGGTGCTGATGCTCGACACGATTCTCACGAAGCTCATCCTGGGGACCGCAAAGTGAGCATCGAGCTCAAGAAGGTCTCCAAGCGCTTCGTCGACAACGTCGTGCTCGACGGCGTCGATTTCTCCGTCGCCGAGAAGGAAACGGTCGCACTGCTCGGTCCATCCGGAACGGGCAAGAGCGTGTTGCTGAAGCACATCATCGGGCTCATCAAGCCCGATTCGGGTGAGGTCTGGGTGGACGGACAGCAGGTACCGCTGCTCGGCCGCAAGGAGCTGGCGAAGCTGCGCAGCCACATCGGCTACGTCTTTCAGAACGGCGCCCTGTTCGACTCGATGGATGTGTTCGAGAACATCCGGCTCGGCATCACCGACGAGGAGCAGTACGCCGACAAGGACTACTGTGTGGAGCGCGTAAAGGAGTGCCTGCGTCTGGTCAATCTCAATGAGGAAGTCGGACGCAAGTTCCCCTCGGAGCTGTCCGGCGGCATGCGCAAACGCGTCGGCATATCCCGTGCGATCGCCGGGAAACCGACATATTTGCTGTACGACGAGCCGACCTCCGGTCTCGATCCGGTGAACGCCGACGTGATCGACTCGCTGGTCGAGCGATTGCAGCAGGAGATCGGGGTGACGAGCGTGGTCGTGACCCACGACGTGCGGGGGGCGTTCAAGGTCGCCGACCGGATCGCGTTGCTTGCGCAGGCGAAGATCCGCGCCGTCGGCACGGCCGAGGAGATCATCGCCTCCAAGGATCCGATTGTGCAGCAGTTCCTGGAGCGTGACCTCGAGATGGCGGTGATCCAGGCGAATGAGACCGACACGGCGGAAAGGCGAATAATCGGGCGCTAATGGACCTCACGTACAAGCAGGAAGTGGGAGTGGGAGCGATCGTGCTGGTCGGACTCGCCGTGTTCCTCGCCGGCATGTTCTACCTGACCGGGCGGTCGCTGAGCGCTACGGGGATCCCCGTCGACGTGATGTTCGAGAGCGTCGCCGGGCTGAAGCAGGGCGATCCCGTCCTCATATCCGGCGTGAAGAAGGGCAGGGTTGCCCGGGTCGCGCTCGAGCGCGTGAAGAGCGTGCGGGTCACGCTCGAGATCGCGAACGACGTCGCGCCGCACATCGACGCCAGCGCCGCCGTCGCCGCGACGGATTTCTTCGGCGCGAAGCACATCGATTACAACCCCGGCTCGCGCGACGAGATGCTGCCGCGCGGCCGTGTGATCACCGGGTCGAATGCGCCCGACATCAACGATGTCGCGCAGGGGGTCGCAACCCGCGCGAACGAGCTCATGGAGAACGCCACGAACATCGTCTCCGACCGGCTGGGCGAAGACATCCACAACACGCTCATCGTGACGCAGCGGGCGATGAACACGCTCTCCGACATGCCCGAAGGGCCGTTCGTCAAGCAGACGACGCGGACGTTGCAGGCAACGGAAAAGGCAATGGCCCGCGTGGACTCGATGCTGGGATCGGGGACGGGTGCCAACGTCGATTCCATCTCCCGCAATCTCGCGCGCTTGACCGACCACCTCAGCCATACGACCGCGCAGCTCGACACGCTGCTCAGCCGGATCAATCGTGGGGAGGGGACGCTGGGGCGGCTGGCGTCGGATACGATGATGTATCACGACCTGCACGAGCTATCGGTGTCGTTGACGACCCTGCTGAAAGACTTGAAGGAGCACCCGGACAAGTACATAAAGCCGGGGCTTATCAGAGTGAAAATCCCCTAGCGCGTCAGCGCTTTCCTGAGGTTGTTGATGAGCCCCTCGAACATCCGGTGCGCATTCCTGCGACGATAGAACTGGCCATTGAGCCACGACCGAAAGCCCGTCGGGTGCCAGACGTGCTTGAGTGAGACCTTGGTCGAGCCCCCCTGGAAGCCCAACCCGAAGAACGTCTTTGATCCCGCGCGATGATAGATCTCGACCCAGCCGAATGTGTGCGGCGCCGAGAAGTCGATGATTTCGATGACGGCTTCGTGTCGCGTGGTATCGCGTTGAAAGGTGAGCTTGTAGCGGGCCCCCTTGCCGACGCGGTCGTTTGTGGTCGGTTTGACCGAAATGCACCGCGGCAACCACTCGGGCATGCGGAGCGGATCGGAGATCAACGCGAAGACCCTGTCGATCGGTGCGGGAATGCTGGCGGAGTACGTAAACGAAACCGGTCCCATGGGGCGGTGAATATAACTGCCACCAACAGCGTGCGCCGTGCGCGATGCGCCGTGAGCCGGCTACAGGGGTTTCCGGCGCACAGCGCACTGCTCACGGCGCACCCCGTTACATCTTCACAGTCATCCCTGCCTGCCACAGCAGGTCATTTTGGGTCTTGTTGTAGCCGAACTCGTCGAACTTGTAGATCATGTCTCGCGCTTCCGCCCTGAGCCCGACCCGGCCGAGCATGTAGCCCACCCCGGCACCGAGATTGGTCGCGAACTTGGTGAAGGAGCTGTCGGATCCTTTGTCATGCACCTTCACGGCACCGACGCCGGCCATCAAGTACGGCAGGACCTTCGAGCCGGGCAGCTCCTCCTTCTGCCACACGCCGTTCGCGATGTAGGAGACTTTGTTGAACTGCTGCTCACCGGGGACAGTGGAGCTTCCGGAGAGATTGTTCTCCGCGACGTTCGCGTCCGCACGCAGGCCCCAACGGGAAGACAGACGATAGCCGAGCGTGGCCGCGGCGGACCAGCCGGTCTTCCAGTCGGTGGTCGTCGTAAGGTTGGAAGGCGCGGAGCTGCCGCCGAAATTGGCGCCCAACGTCACGCGCTGCGCCTGGAGCGGCGCCGTGATCAGCATACCGAGCAACACAAAGCGGGTCGTCATACGTCCTCGTGGAGAGAGATACGTGACGACCCGGGGCGATTCTACGCAGTCACTGCGGCCGTTTCACTCGGCAAACGCGACGGCGGCATTGGGAAAGACCTCTCGCGCTTCGCGCACGAGCTCGTCCGCGCTGATCGAGTAGCGCGCTGAAACGTGCGAGAGCACGAGGCGCTTGGCTTTCGCGGCGAGTGCAACCTGTGCCGCTTCTTTGGCCGTCGAGTGGCCGGTATCACGCGCCCGGTCGCGCTCCTCCTCGCCGAATGTTGCCTCATGAATCAAGAGATCGGCGCCCTGCGCCGCATCCACCGTCGCCGCACAGGGCCGCGTGTCGCCCGTGAACGCGACGAGCCGGCCAGGTCGAGCCTCACCGATGATTTCGGAAGGCCGCACGGTCTGGCCGTTGGCCAGCTGAACCGCTTCGCCCTTTGTGAGCTTGCCCCACAATGGCCCCTCGGGAATACCGAGGGCGCGCGCCTTCTCCACGTCAAATCGGCCGCGCCGCGTGTGCTCCTTGAGGAGGTAGCCCAGTGATGGACCGCCGCCGTGCTCGGTCGGGAAGGCGCAGATGTCGTAGCCGTCGCGCTTGATCGGGCCGCTCACGGTCTCACCCGCCTTTACTTCATTGATCTCGACCGGAAACGGCACACGCTCCACGCCGAGCTGCATGGCCGTACTCAGGACCTTCTTCGCGCCCTTGGGGCCGTACAGGAACAGCGGCTCGGGACGTCCCTGCAGCCCGAGCGTGCGGATCAGTCCGATGACACCCAGGAAGTGATCGGCGTGAAAATGCGTGAAGAAGATTTCGGACAGCGCAAAGCTCACCCCATAGCGCATCATCTGGCGCTGGGTGCCCTCGCCGCATTCGAAGAGCAACGTCTCGCCTTCGCGGTGAATGGCGAGGCCACTGACGTTGCGCTCCACCGTTGGCCTGGCGGCTGAAGTCCCGAGAAACGTGACGGTGAGCATGGGGAGCGAATATAAACGCATCCTGCGGAGGCTTGCGCGTTGGGCCGTGTTGCTTGGAGAATAGAGGGGGTGGGGTTATTTTCCGGGCCCGTCGTTGCGGGGCTGTAGCTCAGCTGGGAGAGCGCCTGGATCGCACCCAGGAGGTCAGGGGTTCGAGCCCCCTCAGCTCCACTGAACACAGTTGCAAGACGCCAAGTTGCGAAGTTGCATAGTGGCTTGAAGTTTCAAGTCTTGAGTACGAAATCTGCTTTGCCTACGCTGCGCAACTTGGCGTCTGCGCAACTTGTATCTGGTGATGCCCCTTGGTGTAACTGGCAACACGCCTGACTCTGGATCAGGAGAGTCCTGGTTCGATCCCAGGAGGGGCAATCCAAGCGGCCGCTAAAATGCGGCCGCTTTGTCTTGTCCCTACCGCCCGATCATCTGGAGCGCTGTTGCCGCACCCCCGCCACATAACATGTTGAGCCTCTGCCGCACGGCGACGGCGGGCACCAGGGCAGCGTGCCTCAGAGAGCATCTCCTGCCGCCACCTCGAAGGGCACACTGCTTGCAGTCCACTGCGCTGCTAGCGTGGCGTGGTTCACGCGATTGGTAAGG
>WNGI01004741.1_pt1 | contig 12176 bp, 8 predicted proteins | sample 5400621 | NCBI WGS metagenome assembly WNGI01 (sample SAMN13153374, study PRJNA577476) | soil metagenome | isolation source: 20 cm soil or saprolite under Garry oak tree replicate 1 | place: USA:California | collected 2016-06-15 | reverse complement strand
GCTCGACATGGCGCAATTCGGTCGCGAGGCGCTCGCGCTCGGCCCCTTGGGCGCGGCCGATTTGCTCGCGCAGGGTCGGCAGATTGCCTTCTGCGGTCTGCAACTCGGCTTCGATCGTGGCGCGGTCAAGCGAATCCGGGGCCATCGCCTCGTCGGCCAAGACGGTGCAGCGCTCCGGCGTCACCTCGGCGATGCCGCTAACGACAAAGATGCGCTCGGTGACGGCGCCGCCCTGATAGATGTCGATCGTCCCGGGCCGGATCGTCGAGATCAGCGGCGCATGTCCCGGCAGCACGCCGAAATTTCCTTCGGTGCCCGGCACGACAACCATGTCGACCTCGACCGACAGGATCAGCCGTTCCGGCGAGACCAGCTCGAATTGGACGAGATCGGGCATTGCGCCTAAGCCGCTTCGGCGGCCATGCGGCGTGCCTTCTCGACTGCGGTCTCGATCGTGCCGACCATGTAGAACGCGGCCTCCGGCAATTCGTCATATTCGCCGGCGACGATGCCCTTGAAGCCTTTGATCGTCTCTTCGAGGTTGACGAAGACACCCGGTGTCCCGGTGAACACCTCGGCGACAAAGAAGGGCTGCGACAGAAAGCGCTGGATCTTGCGGGCCCGCGCGACGGTCAGCCTGTCCTCTTCCGACAATTCGTCCATCCCGAGAATCGCGATGATGTCCTGCAGCGATTTGTAGGTCTGCAAGACGCGCTGCACGTCGCGCGCCACCGTGTAATGCTCTTCGCCGACGACGCGCGGGTCGAGCATGCGCGAGGTCGAATCGAGCGGGTCCACCGCGGGATAGATGCCGAGTTCGGCGATCTGCCGCGACAGCACGGTCGTCGCGTCGAGATGCGCGAAGGAGGTCGCCGGCGCCGGGTCGGTCAGATCGTCGGCCGGCACATAGATCGCCTGCACCGAGGTGATCGAGCCCTTTTTCGTTGTCGTGATGCGCTCCTGCAAGGCGCCCATATCGGTCGCCAGCGTCGGCTGATAGCCGACCGCCGACGGGATGCGGCCCAACAGCGCCGACACCTCCGAGCCCGCCTGCGTGAAGCGGAAGATGTTGTCGACAAAGAACAGGACGTCCTGGCCTTCCTCGTCGCGGAAATATTCGGCCAGGGTCAGGCCCGACAGGCCGACGCGGGCGCGCGCGCCGGGCGGCTCGTTCATCTGGCCGTAGACGAGCGCCGCCTTGGAGCCCTCGCCATTCATATTGATGACGCCCGATTCGATCATCTCGTGATAGAGGTCGTTGCCCTCGCGGGTGCGCTCGCCGACCCCGGCGAACACCGAATAGCCGCCATGCGCCTTGGCGATGTTGTTGATCAATTCCATGATGATGACGGTCTTGCCGACACCGGCGCCGCCGAACAGCCCGACCTTGCCGCCCTTCGCATAGGGCGCCAAAAGATCGACGACTTTGATTCCCGTGACCAGGATCTCGGCCTCGGTCGATTGGTCGACGAATTCGGGCGCCGGCCTGTGGATCGGCGAGCGCATTTTGGTGACGATCGGGCCGCGCTCATCGACCGGCTCGCCGATAACGTTGAGGATGCGCCCCAATGTCTCGGGACCGACCGGCATCGTGATCGGGCCGCCGGTATCGACAACTTCGGCGCCGCGCACCAGCCCGTCGGTCGTGTCCATTGCGACGGTGCGCACCGTGTTCTCGCCGAGATGCTGCGCCACTTCGAGGACCAGCGTGCGTCCTGCGTTATCGACCTGCAGCGCGTTCAGGATCGAGGGCAGCTCGCCCTCGAAACGGACATCGACCACCGCGCCGATGACCTGGGTAATCGTGCCGACAATATTGGTACCAATGCTCTGGGCCATGCTCTTCGGATCCCTGATTTAGAGCGCCTCGGCGCCGGAGATGATCTCGATCAGCTCCTTGGTGATGACGGCCTGGCGGGTGCGGTTGTAGTTCATCGTCAGCCGGTCGATCATGTCGCCGGCATTGCGCGTTGCATTGTCCATCGCCGTCATGCGCGCGCCCTGCTCGCTGGCGGCGTTCTCCAACAGCGCCGTGTAGATCTGCACCGCGAGATTGTTGGGCAAGAGCTCGGCGAGGATCTCCTCTTCCGACGGCTCGAATTCGTAGATCGCGCCGGCCATGTCGGACGTCGGCTCCTCGGTGAGCCCGGCGGGCGCCGCAAACGGGATCAGCTGCTGCACCGTGACGATCTGCGTGATCGCTGAGCGGAATCGGTTGAAGATGATCGTGCAGACATCGAACTCGCCCGCCTCGAACAGGGTCAGTATGCGCGCCGCGATGTCGCGCGCCTCCTCGAACGAGACGCGGCGGCGGCCGATATCGGTCAGGCTGTCGTGAATGAGCCGGCCGTAATCGCGGCGCAGGCTATCGCGCCCCTTGCGGCCGATCGTCAGGATCCGAACCGTCTTCCCGGCATTGTCGAGCTCGCGAAACCGGCGGCGCGCCTCGCGCAGGATCGTCGCGTTAAAACCGCCGGCGAGGCCGCGATCCGAGGTCGCGACGACTAAGAGATGCACATTGTCCTTGCCGGTGCCGGCCAGCAGCGGCGGTGCGCCCGGCAGCCCCGCCATCCGAGAGGCGAGCGACCCGAGCACGCGCTCCATGCGCTGTGCGTAAGGTCGCGCGGCTTCCGCCTGTTCCTGCGCGCGACGCAGGCGCGAGGCGGCGACCATCTTCATCGCCGAGGTGATCTTCTGGGTCGAGCGGACGCTGCGGATGCGGTTCCGTAGGTCCTTTAGGCTGGGCATCTTCTATACCGCTGGCGAACTCAGGCGAAGGTGCGGGAAAAGTCGTCGAGAAAGGCGGCGAGGCTCTTCTCGGTGTCGTCGGTGATCTCGCCGCGCGTGCGGATCGCCTCGAGCACTTCAGGATGCCGGCTGCGCAACTCGGACAGCATCAGATGTTCGAAACGCGTCACATTGGCGATATCGACCCGGTCGAGATAGCCGCGCGTTCCGGCAAAGATCACCACGACCTGCTCCTCGACCGGCACCGGCGAGAATTGCGGCTGCTTTAGGAGTTCGGTCAACCGCGCGCCGCGGGACAGGAGGCGTTGCGTTGCCGCGTCGAGATCGGAGGCGAATTGCGAGAACGCCGCCATCTCGCGGTATTGCGCGAGTTCCAGCTTGATGCGCCCGGCGACCTGCTTCATCGCCCGGATCTGTGCTGCCGAGCCGACACGGCTAACCGACAGCCCGACATTGATGGCGGGGCGGATGCCGCGATAGAACAATTCGGTCTCGAGAAAGATCTGCCCGTCGGTGATCGAGATGACGTTTGTCGGGATGTAAGCCGAAACGTCGCCGGCCTGCGTCTCGATGACCGGCAATGCGGTCAGCGAGCCCGAGCCGTGGTCCTCGTTCATTTTCGCGGCCCGCTCCAATAGCCGCGAATGTAGATAGAACACATCCCCCGGATAAGCCTCGCGCCCGGGCGGCCGCCGCAGCAGGAGCGACATCTGGCGATAGGCGACGGCATGCTTCGATAGATCGTCGTAGATCATGACCGCGTGCATGCCGTTGTCGCGGAAGAACTCGCCCATCGCGCATCCGGAATAGGGCGCGATAAACTGCAAGGGCGCAGGCTCCGAGGCGCTCGCCGCAACGACGATCGAGTAGTCGAGGGCGCCGTAATCCTCCAATGTTTTGACGATCTGCGCGACGGTCGAGCGCTTCTGGCCGATCGCGACATAGACGCAGTAGAGCTTCTTGGATTCGTCGCCGCTCGCATTGACCTGCCGCTGGTTCAGGATCGTGTCGATCGCCAGCGCCGTCTTGCCGGTCTGCCGGTCGCCGATGATCAGCTCGCGCTGGCCGCGCCCGATTGGCACGAGCGAGTCGATCGCCTTTAATCCAGTCTGCACCGGCTCATGCACGGAACGGCGCGGCACGATGCCCGGCGCCTTCACTTCGACCCGGGTGCGCGTCACATCGGCGAGCGGGCCCTTTCCGTCGATCGGATTGCCGAGCGCGTCGACGACCCGGCCCAGGAGCCCCTTGCCGACCGGCACATCGACGATCGCGCCGGTGCGCTTGACCGTGTCGCCCTCGCGGATGCCGCTGTCGTCGCCAAAGATGACGACGCCGACATTGTCGATTTCGAGGTTGAGGGCCATGCCCTTCATGCCGTTCGGGAACTCGACCATTTCGCCGGCCTGCACCGTGTCGAGCCCGTAGACGCGGGCGATGCCGTCGCCGACCGACAAAACCTGACCGACCTCGGCGACATCGGCCTCGCTGCCGAAATTGGCGATCTGCTGTTTCAGGATCGCGGAGATTTCCGCGGCGCGAATTTCCATATCCGTTCCTCTAGCCAACGCCTTTCATCGCCAGCTGCAGGCGGTGCAGCCGGCTCTTCAGCGAACCGTCGATCATGCGCGAGCCGACCTTGACGATCATGCCGCCCAATAGGCCGGGGTCGACTTTGAGGGCGACCGTGACCCGCCGTCCGACGGCGCGGCGCAATTGCTCACCCAATGTGTTCTGTTGCGTCTCGCTGAGCGGCTGCGCCGTCGTGACTTCGGCGGTGACCTCGCCGCGCCGTTCGGCCAATTTGTTGAGGTAGCCCTCGATCATCGCCGGCACCGCAAAGAGCCGCCGGTTCGCCGCCACGACCGCGAGAAAGTCGCGCGTCAGTTTCGACAGCCCGGCCCGCTCGGTGAGCACGGCAATTGCCTTGGCTTGCTCCTCGCGCGACAAGACGGGGCTGCGCAGTAACCGCCCAAGATCGACGCTCTCGTGCAGCATCGTGCGCAGTTCGCGCAGATCGCCGGCAACCGCGTCGAGCTCGTGCCGCTCGTCGGCCAGATCGAACAATGCCGCCGCATAACGTCCGGCCAGGCTGCCTGTGCCCGTTGCTTCTGAGGCCAAAGGAAAGCGATCCTCGATCAGCGCGCCGGCGAGGGACGGTCGCGATTGACTGTTTTACTGTGCATCTCGGCGCAGCGACGCATCGGGGCCGCACCGGCCCCGCGAAACCCGCGCGGTTCGTAACACAGATGCCGCACCCGCGCAACCGGCCGGGTCGCCGCAGGGTCGCCCGCAATTCCAACGGGTTAGGTGATGGACACCAGCTCGCGCAGCGGCGTAGCATCGCCGATGTGCCCGGCTGCGCACAAGATGGCTGGCACGGCGCCAAAGGGGATGGGAATGCCAAGCACAGCCGGTGAGCAGGCCATCAGCTTTCCGCGCGGCCTGACGCGCTATCAATGGACCGTCTTTCTCGTCGTGTGGGCGGGCTGGGCGCTCGATGCGACTGATTTCGGGCTTTATTCGCTCGTGCTGCGCCCGGCGCTGACCGAGCTGTTGGGCGGCAACCCGTCGATCGGCGATATCGGCCGGGTCGGCGGTATCCTCAGCATGGCTGGCCTGCTGGGATGGGCATTTGGCGGCTTCATCTTCGGCATCCTCGCCGACTATATCGGCCGGGTGCGCACGCTGGCGCTGTCGATACTGATCTACAGCGTCTTCACCGCCTGCCAGGGCTTCTCCGACTCGGCGTTCCAGCTCGGCGTCTTTCGGTTCCTCGGGGGGCTCGGCACCGGCGGCGAATTGATCGTCGGCATCCCGCTCGTCGCGGAAGCCTTTGCCGATACCTTCCGCGCCCGGGTGCTCGGCGTCATGATGACCGGCGGCGCGTTTGGCAGTCTGATCGGCGGCTGGATCTACGGGCTGATCGGCGCCTATGGCTGGCGCTACGTGTTTTTCACCGGCATCGTCCCGGCGGTGCTGCTCTTCTTTATCCGCCGCGGCATGGTTGAACCGGAACACTTCCAGGCCGTGAAGGCGCGCCGCCAGGCAGCCAAGACGAACGCCGCCGCAAGCGCCGAAGATCGGGAATTTCTCCGCTTCGTGCCGGTGCAATTGTTCACCCCGCGCAACCGCTACAGCACGATGGTCGGGCTGATGTTCTGCCTCGGCACGCTGCTCGCGATCTGGACAACCGTGATCTGGCTGCCGACGATCCAAACGCAGATGCTGGAGCGCGACGGCATCACAGGTCCTGCCGCGATTCCGTTTGTCAGCCGCGGCATGATGCTGTGGGGCGTCGGCGGCATTTTCGGCTACGCGCTGTTCGGTTTCATCGCCGATCTGATCGGCCGCCGCGCGACGATCATTCTTTATAATCTCGGGACGTTGGCGCTCGGCTTCATTCTTTATCTCGGAGTCAGCGACTACACCTATTACCCCTACCTGCTGCCGATCTACGGCTTCTTCGTGCTCGGCGTCTTCTCCGGCCACGCCGTCTACCTGCCCGAGCTGTTCCCGACCCATGTACGCGCGACGGCGGTGTCGTTCTGCAACGGCACCGGGCGCATCGTGACCAGCACGGGGCCGCTGATCGCGGGGTTGCTCGTCGGTTATTTCGGCGGCTTCACGCAGGGCGCGGCAATCATGACCTGCTTCGCGCTCTTGAGCATCGTGGCGATGTTCCTCGGCCGCGAAACCAAGGAAGCCCCACTGCCGCTGTTCGAGGTAGCTGCGGACGCGAAGCAGGGCGATTGATCCCGGCTCTCGGGATCACAAAAAGCTGTAGGGGTCGATATCGACCTGCAGCCGCACCGAGCCAGAGACGCGCACGCGGCCGAGCCAGTCTCGCAACGCCGCCTGCAGATTGACGCCGCGCTCGGCTTTGACGAGAAACCGCCGCCGGTGCCGCCCGCGCAATATCGCCAGCGGCGCCGGCGCCGGGCCGAGCACCGCGAGGCCGGGCAATTGCGGCGCGGCGCGGGCTAAGGCGCGCGAAGCGAAATCGGCCGCCTCGGGATCGCCGGCGCTGACGATCAGCGCGGCGAGCCGGCCAAAGGGCGGCAATCCGGCCTCGCGCCTGGCCGCCGCTTCCGCTTCAAGAAAACGGTCGCGGTCGCCGGCGGCGAGCGCCTGCATCACCGGCTGCTCCGGCATATAGGTCTGGAGCAGCACGCGGCCGGGCCGCTCGGCCCGTCCGGCGCGCCCCGCCACCTGGTGCAACAGCTGATAGGTCCGCTCGGTGGCGCGCAGATCGCCGCCGATCAAGCCGAGATCGGCGTCGACCACGCCGACCAGGGTCAGCATCGGAAAATGGTGGCCCTTCGCGACGATCTGGGTCCCGATCAAGACATCGTAGCGATGCGCGACCATCGCGTCGGCCAGTTCGGCCGCCGCGCGCGGCCCCATCAGCAGATCGCTGACCATTAGCGCCGTGCGCGCTTCCGGGAAGCGTGCGGCGACCTCTTCCTGCAACCGCTCGACCCCCGGTCCGCACGGTACCAGCGCGCCGGTCGCGAGGCATTCCGGGCACAGCGCCGGCACCGGCGCCGAATAACCGCAATGATGGCAAATCAGTCGCGCCGTAAAGCGGTGCTCGACGAGCCAGGCCGTGCAGTTCGGGCATTGAAAGCGGTGGCCGCAGGCGCGGCACAAGGTTAGGGGCGCATAGCCGCGCCGGTTCAGAAACAGCAGCACCTGCTCTCCCGCCGCGAGCGTCTCGCCGACCGCCGCGACGAGCGGCGGCGACAAAAACCGGCCCGGCTCCAAGCGCTGGCTGCGCATATCGACGAGGTCGATTTTCGGTAGGCTCGCCTCGGCGTGGCGGCGCGGCAGGTGCACGCGCTCATAGCGGCCGCGCGCGACATTGACGACGGTTTCGAGCGACGGTGTCGCCGAGACCAGCACGATCGGGATCTCGGCGATCGAGGCGCGCAAGACCGCCATGTCGCGCGCCTGGTAAGCGACCCCGTCCTCCTGTTTGTAGGACGCGTCGTGCTCCTCATCGACGATGACGAGCCCGAGCTCGGGAAACGGCAGAAACAGGCCCGAGCGCGCCCCGACGACGATGCGCGCGCGGCCGCTCGCGACGGCCCGCCAGGTGTCGCGTCGGGTGCTTTGCGACACGTCGGAGTGCCACTCCGCCGGCAGCGCGCCAAAACGCCGTTTGAAGCGGTCCAGCCACTGTGCGCCGAGCGCGATCTCGGGTAGCAGCACGAGCACCTGGCGGCCTGCCGCAAGCGCTGCGGCAATCGCGGCGAAATAGGTCTCGGTTTTGCCCGAGCCGGTGACGCCGTCGAGCACGGTCACCGAGAACCCGCCCTCGCGCACCCGCTCGACGAGGCGCTCAGCCGCCCGTTCCTGATCGCGCGACAAAAGCGGCCCGGCGCTCTGCCAATCGGGCGTCGGCGCCGCGGCCGGTTCGCTCGAGACAAATTCCTCGCCGATGAGGCCGGCCGCGATCAATCCGCGGACGCGCCCGGCGCCGCAGCCGGCGCGCCGCGCCAGTTCGGCCGTCGAGCAGGCGCCCTCGTCGCGCAACACCTGCAGCACGCGTCGCCGCGCCGCTGTCTGCTTGGTTGCGGGCTCTGCCGATTCGAGCATGGCCAGGCCCGCCGGGATGATCGTGCAGACCCGCCGCGGCGCGCGCGGCAGCAGCGCGTCCTCGACGCTCATCGCCATCTTCAGCGCCATGCCGGGCGGCGCCAGCGTGTACGCGGCAACCCGCTCGAGAAAGCGGCGCATCTCCGGCGGCAGCGGCGGCGTCGGCAGCACTTCCAGAATCGGCTTCAGCTTATCGACCGGCAGCGCCTCGCCGGCCTCTCCCTCCCATACGACGCCAACGAGATGCCGCGATCCGAGCCCCACCCGCACAAAGCAGCCCGGCTCCGGTACTGCGATTCCTTCTGGAGCCAGGTAATCGAGCGCTTCCGGCAAGGGCAGCGGCAGCATGACGCGCAGCCGCGCCGGATGCGGGCGAACGATCTCCTCCCCGGCGCTGTTGGCAGCTAAGTCCGGCATCGCTACACTCGACCTCGGCCGGGTGTATCGGGTCCGCATAGGGTGCGGAGGGCCGGTGCCCCGGCTTGGGTTCTCAGGTGTGTTGGGATGATGTTGTCAGCCTCTGTTCTCATCGGCCATTGCCGCCCGCGCCCCGGCAGGGCGAGGTAGCGCTGCTATGGTCGACCGGCCGCGCGACAAGCCGCAAGTCGAGCGCGACGCTGCCGCATTGGCGCCCGTCGCGCCGGCGCAGGAGATCGGCGGCCGCGACGTCATCGCTTATCTGAAACAGCATCCCGATTTCCTCGACCGTCATCCCGAGGCGTTGCGGCTCTTGCGCGCACCGTCGCGCGAGGTCGGCGAGGAGGTTGTCGATTTCCAGCATTTCATGATCGAGCGGCTGCGCGGTGAGCTGGCGCGCGTCAATCTCGAGCACCGCACCCTGATCGCCGCCAGCCGCGGCAATTTGTCAAGCCAGGGCCGGGTGCACAAGGCGGCATTGGCGATTCTCGCCGCGCCGAGTTTCGAACAACTCTTGCAAATCGTGACGACCGATCTCGCGGTGCTGCTCGACGTGGATATCGTGACGCTCGGCGTCGAAAGCAGTGCGTCGCCCACCCGCCTGATGCCGCACGGCATTCATCTGCTGCGGGCCGGAACCGTCGACGCGCTGCTCGGCGCCGACCGCAATGTGTTGTTGCAGGCCGACCTGCCGGGCGATGCGGCATTGTTTGGCGGCGCCGCCGGCCTTGTCCGCTCGCAAGCGCTGCTGCGGATTTCGATCGGGCGCAACGCCCCGACGGGTCTGTTGTGCATCGGCGCGCGGCGGGTCGGGCGCTTCAATCCGGGGCTTGGGACCGAGCTGCTGGCTTTTCTCTCGCGCGTGCTTGGCATCACGATTTCGCAATGGCTCAGCCCCGGAAGGTGAGCCGCCGATAAACGGCTGAGCGACGCCCCCAGCGTCCTTCTCAATTCAACATCCCCCAGACGTCATGGCCGGGCGTGGCCCAGCCATCCACGAAAGTTTCGGCGCGCGCGCCGACAGACAAGACGGGGGCGGTCCTGACCAGTCGATCCACAGCGAGCCAGTTCCCGCTGCTTCCCGACGCGTTGCCGCTGGCCCGGTTCTCCGCCGCCGAGGATCTGCGCGCCGCGATCGGCCTCTGGACGGCATGGCTGGCCGGCGAGCGCCGCGCCTCGCCGCACACAATCGCAGCCTACGGCCGCGACCTCGCCTTTTTTCTCGACTTCCTGACCGGGCATCTTGGCGAGCTCACGCGCCTCGCGACTTTCGCGCAGCTCTCGGCTGCGGATTACCGCGCCTTTCTCGCGCATCGCGCCGCCGAGGTCGAGCGCGCCTCGATTGCGCGTGGGCTGTCGGTCGTGCGCGGCTTTGTGCGGTTTCTCGAACGCCGCGGCCTGGCGTCCAGCCCGGCCCTCAGCATCTTGCGGGCCCCGAAACTGCCGAGGAGCGTGCCAAAGCCGCTCTCGGTCGCCGATGCCGCCGAACTTATCGAAGCGCCGCCGGCGCTCGTCACATCCGTCTGGCAGGCGAAGCGCGATGTCGCCCTCCTGACGCTCCTCTACGGCTGCGGCTTGCGCATCTCGGAAGCGCTCGGCCTCAAATGTTCGGAGGCGCCGCGCGGCGATCTCGTGACGATTACCGGCAAAGGCCGCAAGCAGCGCCTCGTGCCGGTTTTGCCGGTGGTACGTGACGCGATCGCAGACTATCTCGCCGCCTGCCCCTATCCGCTCGCTCCCGACGGCCCACTCTTTGTCGGGGCGCGCGGCGGCCCGCTAAACCCGCGTGTCGTGCAGCGCCAGATGCAGACATTGCGCAACGCGCTCGGCTTTCCCGATACCGCGACGCCGCACGCGCTGCGCCACAGCTTCGCAACGCATCTCCTGGGCGGCGGCGGCGATTTGCGCGCCATACAAGAATTACTTGGCCACGCCAGCCTCTCGACAACGCAGCGCTATACGAGCGTCGAAACCGAGCGCCTCCTCGCGGTCTACGAATCCGCCCACCCCCGCGCGCGCTCTCGTTAGCCTTTAGATGTGGATGGCGCGGCCATCGACCGCGAGCGCGGCTTCCTTCAATGCCTCGCTCAATGTCGGATGCGCGTGGCAGGTGCGTGCGATGTCCTCGGCCGAGGCGCCGAATTCCATCGCCAATGCCGCCTCGGCGATCATCGTCCCGGCATCGGGACCGATGATGTGGACGCCAAGCACCCGGTCGGTCGCCGCATCCGCCAGCACTTTGACAAACCCGTCCGTCTCGGCATTGGTCCGTGCCCGCGCATTGGCCGTGAACGGAAATTTGCCGACCCGATATTCGATGCTGGCCGCCTTCAATTCCTCCTCGGTCTTGCCGACCGCAGCGGCCTCCGGCCAGGTGTAGACGACCGACGGGATCGCGTCGTAATCCACTTCGGTCTTCTGTCCCGCCAAGCGCTCGACAACCGCGATGCCTTCTTCTTCGGCCTTGTGCGCCAGCATCGGCCCGCGGATGACATCGCCGATCGCATAGATGCCGGGCACGTTTGTCGCGAACCCATCATCGACCGTGACGCGCCCCGCCGGATCGCGCGTGACCCCGACCTCTTCGAGGCCGAGCCCGTTTGTAAAGGGTCGCCTGCCGATCGCGACGAGCACGACATCGGCAGCCAGGCTCTCGCCTTCGCCGCCTTTCGCGGGCTCGAGCTGTAACGTCACCGCCTCGTTGCCGAGTTCGCCGCCGGCGACCTTTGTCGCGAGCTTGAACGCGACGCCGCTGCGCGTCAGCACGCGCTGCAACGCCGGCCCCAGCTCGCGGTCCATATTCGGCAGGACCCGGTCGAGAAATTCGACGACCGTCACCTTGGCGCCGAGCCGCGACCACACCGATCCCAATTCCAGCCCGATATAGCCGCCGCCGATGACCGCCATCCGTTCCGGCACCCGGTCGAGCGCCAGGGCGCCGGTCGAGGACACGATGCGCTGCTCGTCGATCGTGATGCCGGGGAGGGGGATGCTTTCCGAGCCGGTCGCGACGATGATCCCGCCGGCCTCGATCTCGCGGCTTCCGCCGTCATTCGCCGTCACCGGGACACGGCCGGGCGCGGCGATGCGCGCGGTGCCCTTGATCCACTCGACCTTGTTCTTGCGGAACAGGAACTCGACGCCGCGGGTCAAGGTCGTGACGACTTTGTCCTTGCGCGTCATCATCGCCGCGAGGTCGAGGCTTGCTCCGTCGATCTTGATGCCGTGCTCGGCGAGACCGCTGCGTGCCTCGGCGTATTTCTCGGAGGATTGCAAGAGCGCCTTCGAGGGGATGCACCCTATGTTGAGGCAGGTGCCGCCCGCGGCCGCGCGGCTGTCGACACAGGCCGCTCTCATCCCGAGCTGCGCGGCGCGGATCGCGGCGACATAGCCGCCCGGCCCGGCGCCAA
>WNGI01018832.1_pt1 | contig 12180 bp, 7 predicted proteins | sample 5400621 | NCBI WGS metagenome assembly WNGI01 (sample SAMN13153374, study PRJNA577476) | soil metagenome | isolation source: 20 cm soil or saprolite under Garry oak tree replicate 1 | place: USA:California | collected 2016-06-15 | reverse complement strand
AACTCCCGTAGTGCCGCCGTTGCCCGGCGCGCACCAGATCTTTTCAACCTCAGGCGATTGACGCAACCGCCAAACCAACGCGTGCTCCCGCCCGCCGCTTCCTACCACAAGGATTTTCACAGTAGGGCCACGATAGTCGTAGCTCCGGCCACTGTCAACCCTGGAACGCAAATCGCCGGTAGTGGGTCAGCTTCCGGGAAGCGCACGCGAGGGGTGTCTAGCCGCCGAGTGAGATATCATGCTGAGCGTGGTCGAAGCAACGTTCGTCGGTATTGATCTTGCATGCCGGAGTGATAAGAACCCGTCAGGCGGCGCGGTTTTGAGAGGTAATCGACGGTGTGCGCGAATGATTGATATAACTGCGTCGCTGGCTTCATCTCCGGCGGTGCTCTCGTACATTGAGAATCATGCAACGGCATCTGTTTGTGTGGCTATCGACGCACCACTGATCATACCCAACAAGACAGGGCAACGACCTTGCGAAACCTTGATTGGCAAACGGTACGGTGCCCGCCACGCTTCATGCCATTCCTCAAACCTTTCGTTATATCCACAGGCCGCCAGTGTTCATCTCGCCTCGCAGCTAGTTTCACGGGGGTTCAGACACGCCCCTGACCTGGCGCATCCCGAAAATCAGCGGGTCATGCTTGAGGTCTATCCGCATCCTGCCTTACTCGAACTCTTCCGGCTGCCCAGCATTATCAAATACAAGAAGGGGAACACTGCGCGGAAGCGTAGCGGGCAGCGAGAACTCCAGGCGCGGCTAAATGAGTTATCGTTTTTCGCTCCGCCTCTTGAATCCACGCCAAGATTTTCGGAATTTCTAGCAACCGACACGAATTTACTGCGGGGAGCCACCCTCAAGGCTTATGAAGATGAGCTAGACGCGATTGTCTGTGCTTACATTGCGTACTACTATCGGTTCTGGGGTCCCCGCGGTATGCGCCTCGTCGGCGATTTGGATATGGGCTATATCATTCTTCCAATTGGTCCTCAAACGCCCTCAGAGTTGCCGAATCCTTACTAATGGTCACATCGGTTGGTAACCGAAAGCTGGCCCACCACCAAATCGCCCCAAGCCTTGCAGAATTGACGAAGCTGGGTGGCCGGACTACCATGCCGCCTGCCATGCCGGACCCATCGTCCCGCCGTTTTGTGCTTTCGGGCTTGCTCCTTTGCTTCTTTTTTTCAGGCGCCGCCGGACTGATCTATCAGGTCGCATGGAGCAAGGCGCTGGGCCTGATTTTTGGCCACACGGCGTATGCGGTGGCCACCGTGCTCGCTGTTTTCATGGGAGGGCTGGCCGCCGGGAGCGCGTGGCTCGGCCAGTGGAGCGAGCGCAGGGAACGGCCCATCGCGCTGTACGGCTGGATTGAACTCGGCGTGGCGGCGACTGGGGCGGTGTCACTTGCAGGCCTGGCTGGAGTGCGCGCTGTCTATATTGCGGCGTATCCCTACGCGTCCGGGTATGGCGCGTCTCTACTGGCACTGCGGTTCGCGGGAGCGGCCATTGTCCTTTTCCTTCCCACATTCCTGATGGGCGGCACGCTGCCGGTTCTTGTGCGCGGGCTTGCGCGCGATTCAGCCGAACTCGGAACGCGCCTCGCTCGTCTCTACTGGGTCAACACAGCGGGCGCGGTTGTGGGAACGTTTGTCGCGGGCTTCTTGTTTTTGCCCACGCTTGGGTTGCGGCAAACACTCGGCGTTGCCGTCGCGCTCAATCTGCTCGCCGGGGCGCTCGCACTCAGGCTCTCGCGTAGCGAGCCGGTAATAATGCCAGCTGCCGCAGCGTTTACGCAAAAAAAAGATGCGGCGCCATCCGCGTTGCCTTCCAGTTTTCTCTGTGTCTGTTTTGCGATCGTCGGCTCCACAGCCATGGCGTATGAAATCGGTTGGACTCGCCTGCTTTCGACGCAGCTCGGCAGCTCCACATATGCCTTTACACTGATGCTCGCGACGTTCCTCACAGGAATCGTACTCGGCAGCGCCATTTTCGAGCGTTGGAATCGCCGCTACAAAGTAAGCCGCATGACGTTTGCCCTCACGCAAACTTTCACGGCACTTGCCGCGCTGGCTTTCCTGATTTTCTTCCCGCGCCTGATCGAGGTCCTGCCGCCGATTCTGCGCGCGACACATGAATCATTTCGCGGTCTGGTGCTGGCACAATTCGCTACGAGTGCGCTTGCGATGCTCCCCGCCGCAATTGTCTTCGGATTCAATTTTCCCGCTGTGACGCTGCTGATTGCCGGGGCGCAATCCGCCTCCACTTCCGGCCACGGCGCTGCTGTTGGGCGCGCATACGGATGGAATACCCTCGGCGCGATTCTCGGTGCCACTGCGACGGGCTTCTGGCTTCTGCCGCGCCTCGGAAGTTTCCATCTTCTTGCAGCCACTGCGGCGGCAAATCTCGTCCTCGCCGCGATGCTTTCCATAGCCTCTGCCCCGAGGAGGATGATCTCCTTTGCAGCAAATGTCGCTTTGCTGTTCGCTGTCGCCATCATCGGGTTCTCCCACTATTTCTACGATCCCGCGGTGGCCGCTTTTAACACCGTCATGTATTGGAATCTCTACGACCGGCCTTTGACTCTGCGGGAAAACGCTCACCTGGTGGACATCGTATATTTCGCGGATGGCCTGAATTCCACGATTTCAGTCGCGCGAACCGACGACTATATTTCTTTACGGACCAACGGGAAGGTGGATGCCTCGAACCATGATGTCACCACGCAGCGCCTCTTGGGACATCTCGGCGCGATCGCGCACGCGCCGCGCCGCGTGCTTCTCATCGGGTTCGGCAGCGGCATGACCGCTTCCGCCCTAGCCAGTTACCCGGAACTCGAGCGCCTGGATGTCGTCGAAATCGAACCGGCCGTCATAAACGCCGCGCCGTTGCTCACGCAGCTGAATCGCAATGTACTCCACGATCCGCGTGTACACGTCACCCTTGACGACGCGCGCAATTTTCTTTTTACCACGCGCGAACGATACGACCTGATTGTTTCCGAGCCGTCGAATCCGTGGATTGCGGGTGTCGCGACGCTGTTCACCCGCGAGTTTTATCGTGCCGCGCAAGCCCGCCTGGCGCCCGACGGCGCGCTGGTTCAATGGCTGCAGGCCTATTCGTTGTACCCAGAGGACCTGCGGATGGTTCTGGCCACCTTCCTTTCGGAATTTCACTACGCCACGCTTTGGCACGGCGACGGGCCTGACCTGCTCCTGATGGCGCCCACCGTTCCCGCGACGGACATTTTGAATCGCGCGCAGGCTCTGTATTCCAATACCTCCCTGCATGACGATTTCAAGCAGCTTGGATTGGATGAACCGTTCGGACTGTTCGGCTTTTACATGCTCGACGACCCAGGCTTGCGGAATTTTTCCTCGGGCGCGCAAATCAACACGGATGATCTCACTCTGCTCGAATACCACGCGCCACGATCCCTGCTGGTTCACGGTCTCGAAGACAAAAACCGCGCCGCAATCCTTCTCGCTCAAAGTGACGCTTTGCCTGACGATTTTCCGCCGTACCTGCGCGATTCGGCGCTCGCGGCCGCCGCTACAACATCTCTAAACCTGGAAGACACTGACGGAGCCGATCATTTTCTGCAAGCGCTCGAAAATCGCCCGGTTACCGCCAACATTGACATCGCTCGCGGACGCGCCGCACTCGCCCACTCCAATTTCCAGAGCGCTTATCACGCGTTTGACGCAGCTCTCGTTCTCGATCCAAATTCCATCCCGGCAGCGTGGGGACGCTCGGAGACCGATCGCCGCTTCGGAAACAATGAGCAAGCCCGTCAGGCATTCCGGCACATACTGGATCGGGACCCCCACGATTTGCGGACTCTTGAATCGCTGAAGCATCTCGCCACGGATTTTTCCCGTTGGCCCGAAGCGGAGGATCTGGAGCGGCGCTTGATTGCAGCGGATGCGCACGCAGGCGCGGCTGCTTATGCACAACTCGCGGAGACCCTTCTGCGCGCCGGCGATTTGGGAAGGGCCTACCGCGCCATGCAGGATTGCCTGGCGCGCGATCCGTACAATTTCCAAACGCAGCTTAACCTCGGGGCATTGTTGCACCAACAGAAAAAGTGGGCCGAGGCGCGGCTGCATCTGGAATTCGTGAAACGGTATTTCCCCGACAGCGACGCGGGAACCTACAGTCTTCTCTTCGAAGTCGACAACGCACTCGGCGACCCGCGCGCTGCTGCGGACGCAGTGCGCTTCGGGCTACGCATGTTCCCCGACAATTCAGACCTGAAACGTTTGAACCTGATTCACTAGAGCATTTTCGATTCAAGTGCTTACACCTGACAGCACAGTTCTCAACACAGGCTTGGATAAGTGCGGTGCCTCGTAAAGGTGTGAACAGAAAATGCTCTAATTCACTGGAAGTGGCGGGAAATTCTGGCAGGGAAAAAAGAGGGCCCCGAAGAGGCCCTCTCATTGGTTGCGGTATCCCGTGGTTCAGTATGCGTTAATTTGTGGCGGCCTTGGCGGAAGCTGCCACGGCCTTTGGCGCACTCAGGTAACCAGTGATTGCCTTGTTGCTGATTTTGTTAACGACAAGTTCCATCGGTTGGCGCGATCCGTTCGCGTAGAAGTAGATGGGTTCGTTGATGGATTTGTTCTTCTTCTCGAGCCGCATGTCATCCAAGTAGAGCGCCACCGTATACTGGTGTTTCTTCGCGCTGGCGCCGCGCAGTTCGACCTGCATGCTGCCCACATGCTGCTTCTGGCCCTTACCACTCAGTGTGAATTCGAAATAGTCCCGTTCGCCCATGCGCCTGAGCTGTTCGAGTTCTTCATGATTGCGGGCAATCAATTCTCCGTGCTCGCCGCGCAACTGTTGCAGGCTGCCCTTGGTGGCGTCGAGGTCTGTTTTGACGCCGTTGACATCGGTGCCGATCGCATTTACAGCATCGGTGCTGGCCTTGGTCGCCAACGTGGTTTCTACGTCCGTAAGTTTCTTTGTATAGTCGGCGCGCTCCTGCTTGACTTGTTTGCGCGCCACTGCCACTTGACCTTCCGTCAGTTTCAGCTTGCTTCCCACCAGATTCAACTCGCCCTGCATCTGAGCGTTCGTCTGCTCCGCCTGGGCCAATCGCTGGGTGAGCTGATCTTGATTCTGCTGGAATGTCTTTGATTGGGCGGATTGGGCGGTCAACGCCTGCTCCGCATCGTGCGCGTGGTTCGTTGCATTCCACGCCATCCCTACACCAACTAGAGAAAGTACTGCCAAGCCAACTATGGCCAATCCCATCCATCGCGGCGTACCCTCGGTCGCCGGTTGCATATTATCGAGGTCTCCGATCATCGTATTCTCCTTGTGCTTTTGCCCTTGCGCTTTGGGAAGTGCACGCTATGAACCAAAGTATGCCTTAGGCCGGAAATCGGCGTAACGTCAAATAACCAAATGATTTATCATGTTTCCACTTGTGCAACAGGCTTTTACGAGGTGCCGTTTGGCGTGTAAGTTTTACGCACTGTTGGCGGGACGATGTTTATAACTAATTGTATACAAGCATTTTAGGCTATTACCACACTTTGTGGTCGAAAAATCACAGTTGGCAGGTCGGAGGGGTAAATTCGTTACGGGAGTTAACTAAGCGACGCGGGAGTGATGTGTTTCTTCAGATTCCACTTCGCGGTCAAAGTAAACCTCGAGGGTAAGGGCTGCGGCGTCGAAAATGGTGCGGCAGTTTGCGCATTGCCCTAAATGGCGCTGAACTTCGCTTGCTACTTGAGGTGCGAGACGCCCCTCCAGATATTCGCAAATCAGTCGAATTGTCGCCTTGCATGTCATGCTCATAACTTGGCCCCCCGAGAACTGGGTCTTCCCGGCGATTACCTTAGAGCACGCAATCGACCAAAACCCTATGTGAACGGAAGTTTACCTAACCATCTGATTCAAAGGAATTAGCACAAGATTATCAAATTGGCTTTCTCTCCGGACGCGGAGCAGGAATGGGAAAATTTTCTTTTTGGGACGCATTCTTACCAACTCGATCCGGATGGACTGCTGGTGGATATGTTTCAAGTGAGGGGTAATCGCGAGATAGTTTGCGGACGATCCATTTAAGTATATGATCCCAAATGATTTACCGGCTTACAGTCATATTGCGGAGAACCGCGATCCGCTCCGAAAGGGGAGGATGTGTACTGAACATCCCGGAAAGAACCTGACCGGCGCTAAGCGGTGCGACGATGAACAACGAGGCGGTCGCGGGAGGGACGTCCATCGGGATTTGTCGCGAAATCCCGAGCTGGATCAACATCGCGGCGATCGGTGCGACGATCAGCATGATAAGCGCAGCTAACCCTCCGCCACCGCGATTGTCGTCGCGGGAGCCTCCAAAACCGCCAAAAATCATGGCCCAGCGTCCCATGGAGGCAATCCACGTGATCGCGCCCGCGAGCGTGGCGGCAATCGAGGTGATCAAGATGTCGTAATTGCGGACGTGCGAAAGTTCGTGTGCTATGACGCCTTCGAGTTCGTCATCGGTCATCAATTCCATCAGGCCCGCGGTGACTGCAACCGACGCGTGCTTCGGATTGCGGCCCGTTGCAAATGCATTCGGCGCCGGTTGAGGAATCACGTAGAGTTTTGGCAACGGCAGACCCGCTTTGCCACACAGCCGCTCCATCACCTCATAAAGCCGTGGAAGCTGCTCGCGCGAAACCGGCTGCGCGCCACTCGACATCAAAGCAATTTTGTCGGAGAAAAAATAGGCGACCCCATTCATCACCACGGCCATGACGAGGCCGAGCGTCATGCCTCTCTCCCCGGCAATCGCTTGTCCGCCCAGAACAAGTAACAGCGTTAATGCCGTCAGCAAAAATAATGTTTTTATTGCTCTCATAAACTTATCTATGGACCTCTCAAAATCAGTCTAGAAGTTTGCGAAGGGTGCGTCAACCCGCGGCGCGCCCCACGCAATCGATCTTCAACTCTTGCGGCTGGATTTCGTCGCGGACCCAGCCGCCCCGGCCGCATCTGCCTGGGCTGCGGGGGTAGGCCCCGTTTTTTCTTCCACCCGCTCAAATCGCATGGAGTCGGATTCCGGATCAACGTCAACGCGCACCAGATCGCCCGGCAAAACGCTGCCGTCTAGAATGCGCATCGCGAGAGGATCCTGCACCAGCCGTTGCACCGTGCGCCGCAGCGGCCTCGCCCCGTATGCCGGATCGTAGCCATCGACCACCACCCGTTCACGAGCAGCGGGCGTCAACTCGATGCGCACCTTGCGTTCGGCAAGCAGGCGCATCACCTTCGCCAATTCCAGGTCCACGATCTTATCGAGTTGCTCGTGCCCTAGCGGGTTGAACAGTACAATTTCGTCGATCCGGTTGATGAACTCCGGCCGGAACGCCTGACGCAACGCTTCGAAGGCTTCCTTGCGCGCCCGCTCGGGATCGCTCCCGGCCAGCTCAAACAACGCCGTCGAGCCGACATTCGACGTCATGACGAGCACAGCGTTGCGGAAATCCACGGTGCGGCCCTTGCCGTCGGTCAGGCGGCCGTCCTCGAGAATCTGCAGCAACACGTTGAACACGTCCGGATGCGCCTTTTCAATTTCATCGAAGAGCACAACGGAATAGGGATGCCGGCGCACCTGTTCGGTGAGCTGCCCGCCTTCTTCGTACCCCACATACCCGGGAGGCGCGCCGATCAATCGCGACACCGAGTGTTTCTCCATATATTCGGACATATCGAGCCGAATCATGGAGCGTTCGTCATCGAACATGAACTCCGCGAGGGCGCGCGCCAGTTCGGTTTTCCCCACGCCGGTGGGCCCCAGAAAAATGAATGACCCGATGGGCCGGTTCGGATCGGAGAGCCCCGCGCGATTGCGTCGAATGGAATTCGCCACGCGTTCGAGCGCGGCGTCTTGCCCGATCACACGCTGGCGCAAACGCGATTCCATCGTCACCAGTTTCTGTGCTTCGCCCTCGAGCAAACGTCCCACGGGAATGCCGGTCCACTTGCTCACCAGCTTGGCGATGTCCTCTTCGCCTACTTCCTCTTTGAGAATGCCGCCGTCCTTTTGCAGGTCTTCGAGGTTCTTCTGCGCGGCGGCCAGTTCCCGCTCGACCGTCCCGAGCTTTCCGTAGCGGATTTCCGCGACACGCGCGAGATCTCCGGCGCGTTCCAGGCGCTGTTCTTCGGCCTTGAGCTGTTCGATCTGCTCCTTCAGCTTGCGGATCTTGGCGACCGCATCTTTTTCGACCTGCCATCGCGCCTTGCGTCCGTTCGATTCCTCGCGGAGTCCAGCCAGTTCGACTTCGAGCTGTTTCAGGCGTTCTTTCGAGTGCGCATCCGATTCGTGCAGTAACGCCTGCCGTTCGATTTCCAGGTGCAGGATGCGCCGCTCAATTTCATCAATTTCGATCGGCAGCGAATCCATCTGCATGCGCAGGCTCGCGGCGGATTCGTCGATCAGGTCGATGGCCTTGTCCGGAAGGAACCGGTCGGTGATGTAGCGGTGTGAGAGCGTAGCCGCCGCCAGGATGGCGGCGTCCTTGATGCGCACGCCGTGATGCAATTCGTATCGTTCCTTCAAGCCGCGCAAAATCGCGATCGTGTCTTCCACCGAGGGTTCGGCAATCAAGACTGGTTGAAAGCGCCGTTCAAGCGCGGGGTCCTTCTCGATATATTTGCGATATTCGTTGAGCGTGGTGGCGCCGATTGCGCGCAGCTCTCCGCGGGCCAGCGCCGGCTTCAGCATATTCGACGCGTCCATCGCGCCTTCGGCCGCGCCCGCGCCCACCAGCGTGTGCAACTCGTCGATGAACAGGATGATTTGCCCGTCGGACTCGGTGATTTCCTTGAGCACCGCTTTTAGGCGGTCTTCAAATTCGCCGCGATACTTGGCTCCCGCGACCAAGGCGGCGAGATCCAACCCGATAACGCGCTTCGGACGCAGAACCTCAGGCACGTCGCCCGCAACGATGCGTTGCGCGAGGCCTTCGACAACCGCAGTCTTGCCGACCCCGGGTTCGCCGATCAGGACGGGATTATTTTTCGTCCTCCTGGCAAGAATTTGCATCACGCGGCGGATTTCATCGTCTCGGCCAATCACGGGATCGAGTTTCCCGCGCCGCGCCAGCTCGATCAAGTCGCGGCCGTACTGTTCGAGAGCGCGGAATGTGGCCTCAGGATTCTGCGAAGTCACGCGGTGGCTGCCGCGCACGGTTGTGAGCGCCTGCAGAATTGCTTCGCGAGACGCGCCATGCTTGGCCAGTAATTCGGCCGCTTCATCTTTCCGGATTGTGGCAATCGCGAGCAGGATGTGCTCAGCGGAAACGTACTCGTCCTTGAACTGTTCGGCTTCGACAAAGGCACCCTCCAGAACTTTGTTCGATGCCGGGCTCAATTGTTGCTGCGCCACGCCGGTTACTTTCGGCAGGCGCGCAAAGCCTGCCTCAATCTCGGCAGCTAATGTTTCCGGGCGGACGCCCAAGCGGGACAGCAGCGGCGGAACGATCCCGTCGCGCTGCGCCACGAGAGCAGCCAAGAGATGCAGCGGCTCGATCTGCTGATGATCGTGCCGGGCTGCGATCTCCTGCGCCGATTGAACTGCTTCCTGCGCCTTTAGTGTGAGTTTATCGAAGCGGAACATATACTCTTACCTTCTTTTGAAAACGTGGGGCCGGCTAAGCGCCGACCCCACGATCTTTCGGCGACTCGGCAAGCCGATTTCCCGTCTCCAGTTTACTTCCCATTGCTGGAAGAATTCACGCTAACCTTCACCTGGCGCGGCTTGGACTCCTCGCGCTTCGGCAAGTTCACGGTCAGGACGCCGTTCCTGTATTCCGCGTGAATCGCCTCCGCGTTTACCGTCGTTGGCAAGGAGAAGCTGCGGCTGAACGCTCCGTAAGTGCGCTCGACGCGAAGATAATTGTCCTCGGACACGCTCTTCTCGAACTTGCGCTCGCCGCGGATGGTGAGCAGATTGTTCTCTACGCGGATGTCGATGTCTTTTTCATCCACATCTGGCAGGTCCGCCTTCACCACCAGCTCGTTCGGTGTTTCAAAGATGTCCACGGCCGGGGCCCAATTTGTGATCGCAGAGTCCTCGCCCTGGCCACGGAACATCGTCTCGTTAAAAAGACGATTGACTTGGTCATGAAGTGTGGAAAGCCCGCGAAAAGGTTCATATCGAACAACTGTGTTCATGGTTTTTAATCCTCCTTCTGGATATGGCCTACTGACTTCAACGAGATCATATAATATGCGCATATCAGTGTCAAGTATTTTTGCGCCTTGGGGGTTAAAAATGGAAATCTTCTATTTATATGCATACAAATGATTTATCTCTTAGCGTGCGTAGGAAGTTGCACATTTTCCTCCTCTTGTTCTATAGTCGTCCCACTCAACCATGCGACTTGCTGATTTCAACTATGAGTTGCCTCCCGGGAGCATTGCACAGCGCCCTCTTGACCAGCGAGACGCATCCCGCATGCTCATTTTGGATCGCGCAAGACAGGACTGGGAGGATTCCGCATTCCGGAGTCTGCCGGACCGTCTGCGAGGTGACGAACTCATCGTGGTGAACAATGCCAGAGTCATTCCGGCGCGGCTATTCGGGCGGCGCGCCGGCATTCGCGCAGAGAAACCTGGCCGCAACCCCCGTGTCGTGCGTGAGTTTTTGTCCTCCGAAATTGAGGTCTTGCTGACACGGCAGGTGTCACCGGAAGAATGGGAGGCCCTGGTCCGGCCAGGCAAAAAAATGCAACTAGGGGAACGCGTTGATTTCGGCACGGGAGAACTTACCGGCGAAGTGGTTGGCCGCGGCGAATACGGGTTGCGCCGGCTTCGGCTCACAGCCCTAGGGGACGTGCACGATGCGATAGAACGCCTCGGCCACATTCCGTTGCCTCCCTACATCGCGCGCAGCGATGAACCAGCGGACCGCGAGCGCTACCAGACGATCTTCGCCGAGCGGCCCGGGGCTGTCGCGGCGCCCACTGCGGGGTTGCATTTTTCACCCGCGATTCTTGAGCAGATCAAGCAACGTGGTGTTGAAATCGCTGCGATCACGCTCGATGTGGGTCTGGGCACTTTCCAGCCGATTCATGAGGAGGAAATCGAACAACACCAGATGCACGCGGAGCGGTACGAGATTCCGGAGCAGTCGGCGAAAACCATCTGCAACGCGCGGCGCGATTCCCGGCCTATCCTTGCGGTGGGAACAACGGTGGTGCGAGCCCTCGAAGATGCCGCTGCGAAATCAGCCGCCAAGCGCGGAAATGACTCCCACGACGCGTGTCAGGATTTCCTCGTCGAACCGGGCCGTGCGGAGGCCGGCATTTTCATCAAGCCCGGCCATCGTTTCCGCGTGGTCGACCAGTTGCTAACAAATTTTCATTTGCCCAAATCCACGCTGCTGTTGCTCGTCAGTGCCTTCGCGGACCGCGAGCTGATTTTGCGTTCGTATCACCACGCGGTGGAAACAGGCTACCGCTTTTACAGCTATACTTACGTGCGGTCTGCGACTGTGCATCCATGCGATTTCTTATACTGAGTGATATTCACGCAAATTCCACGGCGCTGGAGGCCTCTCTCGTGGCCGCCGAGGGCCGCTGGGAGCGCGTCCTGTGCCTGGGTGACGTGGTGGATTACGGGCCGGATCCGAACGAAGTGACTGAGCGAGTGAAGGCGCTCGATCCATTCATCATCCGGGGCAACCACGACAAGGCTGTGACTGGACTCGGCGACATGGAGGATTTCAATCCTGTGGCGCAGATTGCCGCGCGATGGACACGCGACCAGCTCAAACCCGACAATTTGGCTTATATTGCGCAGTTGCCCGCCGGACCCGCCCACACGGATGGTCTGACGATGGTTCATGGCGCCTATCATGACGAGGATGAATACGTCTTTGCTCCGCTGCAAGCAGTGAGCGGCTTGCTCGAATCACCCAGCGCCGTGACTTTTTTTGGCCACACGCATTATCAGGGCGGATTTTCGTACCGCGACGGCCAGATCGGCGTGATTCATTTGACGCCGGAGCCGGGACCGAAGTTTGCCGCGCTCCGCCTGGAGCCGGGAACGCGTTATTTGCTCAATCCCGGATCGATCGGCCAACCCCGGGACGGCGACGCGCGCGCGGCGTTTGCCATCGCCGATCTGGATCATCAGGTGATTGAATTCTGGCGCGTCCCGTATGATGTTGCCGC
>WNGI01008952.1_pt1 | contig 12180 bp, 17 predicted proteins | sample 5400621 | NCBI WGS metagenome assembly WNGI01 (sample SAMN13153374, study PRJNA577476) | soil metagenome | isolation source: 20 cm soil or saprolite under Garry oak tree replicate 1 | place: USA:California | collected 2016-06-15 | reverse complement strand
GAGCGCAAGCGCTACGAGCCCTCCCCGAGTCCCCCTCATCGCGGGGAGGATACGTCCCCGGGGCGGATCGACAAAGCTCGATCTGCGCTCAGGCGACTGCGGCTGTCACGAGCTCCTGGAAGCGCGCTACGAGCTGCTCGCTCTCCCCCAGAAGCTGTCCCTCCGCGACGATCCTCGAGCGGACGCCCTTCTGGACGCGCTCGACGAGAACACGGTCCTCGGCGCCCACTTGGCGGTCGAACTCGAGCAGGTCTTCGACCCAGGCGGGGTCGGCGTCCTGCGCGAAGAAGTAGTCGAGGAAGCCGGTCGAACGCTCCGGGCCGGCGGGCAGCAGCGGCCCGATCGAGAGGTTCGGAGTGCCCGCGTAGGCGTTCAGCCTCAGGTTCGGCCAGACGAAGTGGAACTGCGCCTCGCCCTCGCGGCGCGACTGCGCGAACTGGGACAGGACGTGCTCCGCGATCGGCTCCAGGCGGTACTCGTCCGGGTCGACGTCGTAGGCAGCGCTGAAGCCCTTGTGCGCCACCGGGCAGTGGTAGCACTCGAGGTAGTTCTCGCACGCGATCTTCCAGTTCGCCTCGAGCTCGGAGTCGTCGCGCACGTGGAAGACGAGGTCGTGAACCGGAACGAGCTCGGTGACCGGGCCGAGCGTGTCCGCGAGCGGCGGCGCGTCGTGGTCGGGGTTGACGAACAGGAACGGCCCCCACGTCTCGAGCCGCATCTTTACAAGGGACAGGCCCTCGCTCTCGAAGGCCGGCTCGCGGTCCGAGCGCGGGGCGGCTCGCAGCGACCCGTCGAGGTCGTACGTCCACGCGTGGTACGGGCACTGCACCGACTTCCCGGTGCCTTCCCCGTCGACGAGGAGCGAGCCTCGGTGGCGGCAGACGTTGAGGAACGCGCGCACGCCGTCCTCGGCGCGCACGACGAGCACCGGGATGTCGCCGGCCCAGGCGGCGAACCGGTCTCCGACCTGCCCGACGCGTCCCGTGTGGCCGACGTACTGCCACGCACGGCGGAAGATCCGCTCCTGCTCGCGCCGCAGCACGTCCGGGTCGGAGTACCAGCTCCAGGGCAGGCTCTTCGGCATGGCGGCCAATCTACTCCGCCAGCTCCGGCAGCTCGCGCATCTTCGGAATCGGCGACGGCAGGAGCCAGAGGAAGCCCGCCGCAGCGCCGACGACACCGATCCAGAGCGTCGTCTGGAGCCCGATCGCGGTCCCGAGAAAGCCGCCGATCAGTGACCCGATTGGCCGGACGCCGTTGTTCACGACCATGTACGCGCCGGACACGCGGGAGCGCAGCCGGTGCGGGACGAGCGCGGCGAAGATCGACGCGGCGCTGATGTCGAGGATCATCACGCCAAGCCCGGCGCCGAACTCCGCGAGGAACAGCATCGCGAGGATCAGCCAGTACGGCCCCCCGGCGAGCGGCACGAGCACGAGCGGCACCGGGAACACGATGCAGCCGAGGATGTACGTCGGCCCGATCCCGATCCGCCGCCCGAGCCGCGACGTCACGACCGAGCCGATCAAACCGCCGACAGCCCCAGCGCCGAGAACGATCCCGAGCGTGGCCGGCCGCACGTTCAGGGAGCGGACCGCGTACAGGATGAAGAGCGCGTGGAAGACGAAGTTGAAGAGGTTGATCGTCGCCGTCGCGAGCAGCGAGGAGCGCATGACGGACGAGGTCACGATGTAGCGCACGCCCGCGACGACGTGGCCCTTCTCGGCCTCCTCGATCTCCGGCTCGACGGGATCGATCGACGCGAGGAACCCGGCCGAGAAGAGGAACGAGATCGAGTCGACGAGCAGCGCGTAGGGCGCCTTCAGAAGCTGCACGAGAATGCCGCCCACGCTCGGCCCGGCGACGAACGAGAACGCGCGGCTCCCGGCGAGCAGCGAGTTGCCCTCGACGTAGTCCTCCCGCTCGACGAGCGCGACGAAGAGCGACGAGTAGGCGACGAAGAAGAAGACCGTCATCGTCCCCACGAGGAAGGCGACGACGTACAGCTGCTGGATGGTCAGCGCGTCGAACGCGTACGCGAGCGGAATCGTCACGAGCAATGCGGCGCGGACGAGATCGGTGACGATCATCGTCCGGCGCCTGTGCCCGCGCCTGTCCACCCAGGCGCCCGCGTGGAGCGCGAAGAACAGGTTCGGCGCGAGCTCGGCCGCGACGAGGTAGCCCATCTGCTTCGCGTTCGCGTCGAGCACGAGGACAGCGGTCAGCGGGATCGCGATCAGCGAGATCTGGTCGCCGAAGAGCGAGATCGTCTGGCCCGACCAGACACGCCTGAAAACGAGGTTCTCGCGCAGCACGCGCGGCATGAGTTGCTTCACGGGCGGCGCAGCGTCGCGAGGGCGACGCGGGTCGCGAGCAGGTCGCTGAGCGAACCGACGCCGCGACCGTTCCACGTCAACACGGCGACGACGAACGCACCGTGAGCCGTGTAGAGGAGGCCGCTGTCGTGCCGCGCCTTCGTGATCCAGCCGGCCTTGTGGAGGACCGCCGCGCCGCCGCGAGCTCCGTTCAGCCCGCCGCGCGTGCGCGAGTGCGCGAGGAGGTACATCAGGTAGCGCGCGTCGGCGGGCGTGAAGGCGCCGCGGAAGCGCCAGATCAGCGCACCGCGGGCTCCGGCGGCGAGGTGGAGGGCGCGCTCGAGCCGCGCGAGGTCCCAGGCGGTCGTCGCCTTGCCGATGAACGACGGCCGGCCGCTGATCTCGAGCGGGATCGCGGAGCGGACGAGCGAGTCCTCGATCAGGTAGCCGCCGTACATGTCGCTGTCGGCCAGGTCGAGGGCGCGCAGCATCGAGTTCACGCGCGCGGAGCCGCCGATCGTCGAGCCGCCGAGCACTTCCAGGAGCTCGTTGGCCGAGCGGTCGTCCGAGTAGATGAGCATCCGCCAGAGGAGCGCCGCGAGATGCGAGCCGGGCGCGGGCACGCCGCGGAGCTCCCGCATCAGCTCGACCGCGATCGCCAGCTTCAGCGTCGAGGCCGCCGGGAAGCGGGCGCGCGCGTTCCAGGCGGCGCCGGCCCCGGTGCGGAGGTCTTGGACGAAGAGGCCGCAGATCCCGGGGAAGCGGCGGCCGAGCGAGCGGACGGTGCGGGCGAGCGCTGTGTCCTCGTGGCCGCGGAGGGCCGGGATCGGCCCCGAGTACGGCGCCGCGCCCCGCGGGAGGCCGAACACCGGGCCGACGAGCGTCGACGCGTGCCCCCCGCTGGCGTCGATCGCACTGACCCGGATCGTGACGTCGCGCCGCGGGAGCGTCACGACAAGCGCGAACCGCGGGCGCGTCACGGCCTTCGTCGCGACGAGTCTGCCGTCGACGCGGACGCGCACCTCGATCGTGCCCTTGGAGACCCGGCCCTCGATGCGGCCGAACGAGACCTCACGCGGCGCGGGTGCGTAGATCGCCGGCGGACGAAGCGGCGCCGCGTCCACTAGCGGTGCTCGGTGGCGAGGCGGAGCCCGAGCGCGACCAGCACGGCGCCCGTGACGGCCTCGATCGCCCGCTTCACCCACGAGCGGCTGAAGAAGTCGCCGGCCCGCGCGACCGCGACCGCGTACGCCGTCAGCCAGACGAGCGTCAGCAGGCAGAACACGAAGCCGAGCGCGAGCAGCGCCGGGAACGAGTGCGCGAACTGCGGGAGCAGGCTCGGGAAGAACGCGGCCATCTTCGGATTGCCGAGGTTGCTGAGGAGCCCCTGGCGGAGGGCCCTGCGCGGCTCGAGCGGTCGCGAACGGACCACGTCCGCTTCCTTCCGCCGGCCGCGGACCGCCGCGACGAGTGCCTGGAGCCCGAGCCAGATCAGGTACGCGGCGCCCGCGACCTTGACCGCGAGGAACGCGGGCTCCGAGGCCGCGAGCAGCGCAGCGATCCCGACCGCCGAAGCGAGTGTCCAGACCGCCTGGCCGCACGAGACGCCGAGCGCCGTGAAGATCCCCGCGCGGCGCCCGCCCAGCAGCGAGCTCCGAATGGTGAGCGCCGTGTCGGGCCCGGGTGTGACGATCACGATCGCCGACACGCCCAGAAACGCAGCCAGCTCGGTCACGCCCGCAGTCTCGCAGTTCCGTATCGTCGCCCCAAGATGCGGGCCGGACGGACTCGATGACCCACGCGTCCCCGATCGGCTCCACGTTCGAGGGCCGGATCGTCGAGGAGACGCACGTCGGCGACCGTGCGGCGATCGTCCCGGCGATCCGCGGCAGGGCCTGGATCACGGGCATCACGCAGGTGCTGATCGACCCAAGTGACCCGTTCCCCGAGGGCTATCTCCTCTCGGACACCTGGGGCGTCAGCGGGCTCGACAGCCAGTAGCGTCCGCACCGCCCGGGACACTCTTCGGACGTGATCCGCGCGGAGTTCCAAAACCTGCGGGGCTGGCAGGACCACCACCACCGGCTCGTCGCACGGCTCCTGCTGATCCTCGTCGGGACGGTGATCGCGGACGCCGCCGGGACGGTCCTCATCTACATGTTCGAGCGGGATGCGCGTGGAACGGACATCCACACGCTCGGCGATGCCTTCTTCTTCACGACCGTGCAGCTGCTGACCGTCTCCTCGCAGATCCGGAACCCGTTCACCCCGCTGGGCCGGATCGTCGACATCGTCCTGGAGATCTGGGCGGTGCTCGTCGTGGCCGGTTCTGCAGGCGCGTTTGCAGCGTTTCTGCAGGATGCAGACCGGGCGCGCTAGACTCCGCCAAGCAATAGAACGTGTACCGGTGGCGCTCCGCCTCCTTGTGCGTGTTCGTGAGTGGTAAGGGAGGTGGAATTAGATGGCAACCGGAACCGTGAAGTGGTTCAACGACGCGAAGGGATACGGATTCATCACGCCGGAAGACGGCGGTAAGGATCTCTTCGTGCACTTCTCGAACATCTCGGGCGACGGGTTCAAGACCCTGACCGAGAACGCGAAGGTCGAGTACGAGCCCCGCGAGGGCGAGAAGGGCCCGGAGGCGACGAACGTCGTCCTCGTCGGGTAACACCGAATCGAGCTTCCCGCGCCGTGGGCTCGACGTCCGCGGCGCGGGGATCCATTGAGGAGCTGAGATCGCAGGCAAGGAAGACAAGATCGAGTTCGAAGGGGAGGTCATCGAGGCCTTCCGCAACGGCATGTACAAGATCCTGCTCGACAACGGACACGAGACACTGGGCTACACGGCCGGCAAGATGCGGCGTTACCGGATCAAGATCCTCCCCGGCGACCGGGTCAACGTCGAGCTCTCTCCGTACGACCTGTCGCGCGGCAGGATCGTCTACCGACACCGCTAGGCACCTGCTTTACTAGCGCCCCGGATGGCGCTCTTCTTCGTCTTCGCGTGGATTGCGAACATCGCCGCGCTCGCGGTCGCCGACTGGCTCTTCAGCGGCGTCTCGATCGACGGCTGGGGGCCATTGCTGATCGGCGCCGCGGTGCTCGCGATCGCGAACACGATCGTCAAGCCGATTCTGACGTTGCTCACGCTGCCGCTCGTGATCATCACGCTCGGGCTGTTCCTGTTCGCGATCAACGTCGCGATGCTCGCGCTCGCCGAGTGGATCGCGCCGGACTTCTCGATCGACGGGTTCTGGACGTACGTCGGCGCGACGATCGTCGTGTGGTTCGTGAACTACGTCCTGTACGGCCTGTTCGGCCTCCGCGAAGCGTCGAAAACGCCTGGTTTCGCCTCGTAGAGGCTGAACCAAGACTTTGCCTTCGCATAGCCCGCGCCTAGGGCGGGCGTCACTAGCTTCGTGCTGTAGCCAATCTCAAGGAGGCAGTCATGAAGCGCACGGTCATTTTCACGGTCTCGCTCCTCGCTCTCGCGGCGCTCGCAGTCGCCGCTCCGGCGGTTCAGGCGAAGGGCGGGCCCGGCACGAGGATCGCGCTCAAGTCGTCCGGAGCATTCCCGGGCGCGAGCGGCAAGGCGAAGTTCCAGAACGAGGGTCAGCGCGAGCTCGAGATCGAGGTCGAGCACGTGCGGCGGCTCGCGGGCAAGCGTGTCAGCTTCTTCGTGAACAGCACGAAGGTCGGGTCGGCCCGCATCAACGGGCTCGGCGCGGCGCAGGTCAACCTCCGCGGCGCGAGCTTCCCGTCGATCAACGCAGGCACGCGGGTCAAGGTCAAGGCCGCCGCCGGCAAGCTGATCGTCTCGGGCCGCTTCTAACGCCAACAGGGTCCCTGAAGGACGTGGCCCGGGACCTGGTCCCGGGTCATGTCCCGTCGGGGCGGGAGTAGGCTCCGCTCCATGAGCGAGAGGGAGCGCCGGCTCGCCCTCAATGAGACGATGTTCCGCGAGGTCAACGAGCGCGTCGAGGACATGACCAAGACGTTCGACTCGGACAGCGGGACGTTCGAGATCGTCTGCGAGTGCGCCGACAAAGCCTGCACCGAGCGCCTCTCGGTGCCGACGGGCGTCTACGAACGAGTGCGCTCGGACCCGACGCACTTCCTGCTCAGCCCCGGCCACGAGGACGCGACCGTCGAGCGCGTGATCGAGACCTTCGACTCGTTCATCGTCGTAGAGAAGAAAGGCCGAGACGTAGAGCCCGTGGTCGAGCAGACCGACCCACGGAGCGAGTAGACGGCCGGGAGGCCGACGGTGCGCGCCGGCCTCCCGTCCTCGATGCCGTCTACGACGCGGAAGCGGGCTCGTGCTCGCCGACGTGGTTCGCCGGCGTAGCCTCGACCTGTCCGAGCGACGAGTTGCCGCGGGCGCGGATCCTGACGCTGATCCGGTCGCCGACGGTGAGCTGGCTCGGAGAGATGAGCGTGGGCACGCGGCCCTGCCACCTGATGAACACCGTCCGCCGGCCGTAGGCGAACGACTGGTCCTGCGCCTGGCCGAGCATCGCCTTCAGCGCGCGATGGTTCCCGTCCAGGACGTGGACGCCGAGATGACCGTTCGCGGCAGGCGCGTTGAGCGTCCCCTGGAACAGCCAGAGCGGCCTCGTGGCGCGGCCCGGATTCGGCCCATGATCGGCGACGACCTTGGCGGCCGAAGCTTCGACCTGCGGCAGCGTCGAACCTCGCTGTGCGCGGATGCGGACAACGAGCTGGTCGCCCTCGGCCAGGTTGCTCTGCTGGACGACGGTCGGAACACCGTGCACCCAACGCAGGTACTGGGTGTTCGAGTTGACCGCAAAGGACTGTCCGGACGGCTGGCCGACCAGCAGGCGCAACGCGCGCTGGTTGCCGCCGGCCACGTCCACGAGCAGCGAAGCGGAGTTCGGCGGCGGAGTCGCAGCCAATTCCCCTCGGAACTGATACTCGACGAGACCCTGCTTTCCGGCCGCGATCGAGCCGGTCGCCCCGAGGCCGACAGCGGCGACGGCGGTCAGGGCGAGGAAGAGCATGCGGAACCTCATTTGCACCCTCCTTGGGCGTAAGAGACGTCCCGCCAATGGTCGGACGCAAACGTCAGAAGTCCGTGCGCTGCACGTAAGAGGGGCGTAAAGATCTGCGGTCAGGTCGTTCTCAGGTTTTTCGTTGCACTGTGCGCCGATGACCGAGATGACTCGCGACGAGTTCCGCGCCGACCTGCGCTGGATGCTGAACAAGGTCCCGGAGGTCACGCTCTTCTTCTGGGTGATCAAGATCCTGTGCACGACCGTCGGCGAGACGGCGTCGGACTACCTGTCGGAGAACGTCGGCCTCGGCCTCACGACGACGACCTTCATCACGGGCGCGGTGCTCCTCGCGGCCCTCGTCTTCCAGTTCCGGGCGCGCCGCTACGTGCCTGCGATCTACTGGCTCGGCATCGTCCTGATCAGCGTCGTCGGGACGCAGATCACCGACAACCTGACCGACAACGTCGGCGTGTCGCTCGTGATCACGACCGTCGTCTTCGCGATCGCCCTCACCTTCGCCTTCGCGGTCTGGTACGCGAGCGAGCGGACGCTCTCGATCCACACGATCTATACGACGCGGCGCGAGACCTTCTACTGGCTGGCCGTGCTCTTCACATTCGCACTCGGCACTGCTGCGGGCGACTTGGCGGCGGAGCGGCTGAGCCTCGGCTACGTGGTCTCGCTCTTGCTGTTCGCGGGGACCATCGGCGCGGTCGCGGTCGCCCATTACCGCTTCAACCTGAACGCAGTTGCTGCGTTCTGGATCGCGTACGTTCTCACCAGGCCGCTCGGCGCCTCGCTCGGCGACTACCTCTCCCAGTCGCGCGCGGACGGCGGGCTCGGCCTCGGGACGACCGTGACGAGCGCGCTCTTCCTCGGCGCGATCATCGTCGTCGTCACCTACCTCAGCCTGACGCGTAAGGACGCAACCGAGACTCGCCATGAATCGGCACCCACCCACGCGGACGTCCTCGTCGTCGCTCACGAGACGGCTGCGACCCCGGCGCTCGTCCAAGCGGTCCGCGAGCGCGCCCTTCGTGGCCCCGCCGCCTTCCATCTCCTGATTCCCAACCTCGCGGAACACGCCGCGCTGACCGAGGCCGAACGGGAGCACCGCCAGGCCGACGGAGAGCGAATGCTCGAGCTCGCGCTCCCCGTCATCCAGGACGCGGCCAACGGCGCGGCCGAGGGATCGGTTTCGTACCGGCACGACCCCATGGACGCCATCGAGGAGGCGCTGCACGACGGCGAGTTCCACGAGATCATCCTCTCGACGCTGCCGCACAGCGTCTCCAGCTGGCTCCACATCGACCTACCCCATCGGGTTTCGCACCTCGGAGTCCCGCTGACGACGGTCGTCGCTCAGGAACGGACTCAGACACCGCGGAGCTCCAACCGGCCCGCACATGAGCTCGGCTGACGGAGCCCGGCGCGCACTCTTCGTCGGAGCGCTGATCGCTCTCTCAGCCGGCCTCGCAGGCTGCAGCGGATCCAAGTCGAGCGCGCCGCCGCCGACGACCGCCGCCGCACCGCCGCCGCCCCCCACGACGACCTCCCAATCGGGCCCGGGCGCGCTCCAGGCCGAGGCGAACTCCGCGGCAGCCGGCGACATTCCGGACAACCAGGTCTTCCTCGTCTTCCGGAACGGAACCGCGCACTACTCCATGAAGTACCCGGAAGGCTGGGCGCAGCAGAGAGCGCGCCCCAGGCGATGACGATCTCGGGCAGGCCAGCGGTCAAGGTCGTCTACAGCACCGAGAGCGCACCGAACGGCGTCACCGGCAAGCGGGTCAAGCTCGTCGTCGACCGCTACTACCTCTGGAAGGGCGGCCGGCGCGCCGTCGTCGATCTCGGCACACCGGAAGGGGTCGACAACGTCGACGCCTACCGGCTGATGATCGAGAGCTTCCGGTGGAGCTGAGGAGCCTCTACCGCGAGCCGGAGCAGCGAGACGAGCTGTCCTTTGGGGCGCTCGAGCTGAACGACGTCTTCAAGATCTACCGCTCGGGCCCGGCCGAGACCGTTGCGCTCCGGGGGCTGAGCCTGCGGGTCGATGAACGCGAGCTCGTCGCGCTCCTCGGGCCTTCCGGATCGGGCAAGAGCACCGCGCTGCATCTCGCTGCGGGGCTGGAGGAGCCCTCGGCCGGGGACGTGGTCGTGCTTGGGCGCTCGCTCGCTCGTCTCGACGACGCCGAGCTCGCCGCCTACCGGGCGCGGGGCGTCTCGATCGTCTTCCAGAGCGGGAATCTCTGGCCGGCGCTGAGCGCGCGGGAGAATGTCGCGCTCGGACTGAGGCTCGCCGGGCGGCGCAAAGAGCTCGTTGAGGCGGTCGACCGGGCGCTCGACACCTTCGACCTGAGGCGCCGCCGGGACCAGCGGGCCGGCTCGCTCTCCGGCGGCGAGCAGCAGCGCCTCGCGATCGCCGGCGCTGCGGCCCGGGGCACGCCCCTCGTGCTCGCGGACGAGCCGACTGCAGAGCTGGACGCGAACAACGAACAAGCGGTGCTCGCGGCCCTCAAACGCCTGCGCGACGACTTCGCGAGCACCGTCGTCGTCGTTACGCACTCCACTCACGTGGCCGAGGCGGCCGACCGGGTGGTCGAGCTGCGAGACGGGTCGGGACGGTGACGACGGAGGCGGTTCTGCGCGAGGCGATCGCGGCCTGCCGGGACGTCGAGGTCCTCTACGGGACCGACGACGCGGTCGTCAGCGCGCTCGGCGGCGTGAGCCTGGAGATCCGTCCCCGAGAGAGCCTCGCCTTGCTCGGCCGCTCAGGATCGGGAAAGACGACGCTTCTGCACGTCCTCGGGGGCCTCGTCGAGCCGACGTGCGGCGCCGTGATCTGGCACGGGCAGCCGCTCGCCTCGCTCGACGCTGCGGCACAGGGCGCGGTGCGGGCGCACGGCATCGGTTACGTCTTCCAGGGAGCGAACCTCCTTCCCCACTTCACAGCGTTCGAGAACGTCGCCTTTGCGGCTGACGTCGGCGGGGCAGCTGGGAAGTACGGCCCGGCCGAGCTGCTCGAGCTGACCGGCCTGGCGGACAAGGCCGACCATCTGCCGGCGGAGCTGTCCGGCGGCGAGGCGCAGCGTGTCGCCGTCGCCAGGGCGCTCGCACAGAGGCCGGAGCTCCTCCTCTGCGACGAGCCGACCGGCCATCTCGACTCCGACACGGGCGAGCGCGTCCTCGATCTGGTCGACGCCCTCCAACACGAGCTCGGGTTCTCGCTCGTCCTCGCCACGCACGACTACGACGTGGCCGCGCGCGTCGCCCGCGAGGTGGAGCTCGAGGACGGACTGATCGTGCGGGACGAGGTGCGATGAGGACGGTCGCGCCGCTCGCCTTCGCGGGGCTCGTGCGCGCGCCCGGGCGGACGATCGTCCGGCTCCTGACTCTTGCCGCGGCGGTCGGCCTGCTCGCCGCGATGATCCTCTTCGTCGGACACTCGCTGCGGACGATGACCGGAGGCGCCGTGCGGAGCGTGCCGCTCGACTGGCAAGGGCCTGTGGGTAGCTACGGGGCGGCGACGCAGGTAGCAAGCCAGGTCGCGCGCCAGGCGGGGATCGCGGAGGCAGCGCCCACGGCGACGGCGCCGTTCGCCGGGATCGAGCACACATCGCGCGCCGTGGGCAAGATCCGCGCCGGCAACGGATCGCTTCTCGCGGTGCCGCCGGGCTATCTCCGGCACCTCCAGACCTTCCGCTATCTGCGCGGGTCTCTGCGCTCGGGTGGGGTCGTGCTCGACCAGCAGCTCGCGGCGACGCTCCAGGCGCAGCCCGGCGACACGATCGAGCTCGTTCTTCGGTCCGGAGCACGCCCGGTCCGCCTGCGCGTGAGCGGAATCGCGCTCGTGACTGCGCCCGACCAGCTCTTCCAGCCCCTCAACCCGCTGCTCGGGCCTGCTCCCGCACAGCCGCCCGCGAACATCGCGATCCTTCCACTGCGGACCTTTGCGACCCGCGTGGCGCCGACGCTGCCGACGATCGGCTCCGCCCTGGGCGCGTCGGCCGTTCCCGGCTCCCAGACGGGAACGCAGTGGCAGGTGCAGGCCCAGGTCGACCCGGCAGCGCTGACGGGGAGCCCGGCGCACGCGTTCGCGCTCGCGAACCGGATGCGCAACCGGGTGGAACGCTCGCTGCCCGGCAAGGTCGTCTTCGTCGACAACCTGTCCGACACCCTGAACACGGCTGCCGGCGATGCGCTCTACGCCGAGACGCTGTACATCATGCTCGCCGTCCCGGGAGCGCTCGTCGCACTCGGGCTCGCGTACCTCGCGGCCCTCGGCGCCGCCGAGCAGGACCGCCGCAGTCTCGCGCTACTGCGCGCACGCGGAGCTCGCCGCCGGGATCTGTTCCTGCTCGCGGCGATCGAGAGCACCGTCCTCGGCCTGATCGCGGGCCTGACCGGAACCGCGATTGCGCTCGCGGCTATTCGCCTCTCGGGCTCGAGCGCGGGAGTCGGCGCGAGTCACGTGGGCGCCGCCGCGGTCCTCTGCATCCTGCTCGCCGCCGCGGGCGCCGCGGTCGCACGGATCGGAGCCGGGATCACCGCCTTCCGGGGCAGCGTCCAGGACGCGCGGCGCAGCGTGCGCCGGGCCGGCACGCCCCTTTGGCAGCGCCTCTACCTCGATGTCGGATGCCTGGTGGTCGCCGGGCTCGTCTACTGGCTGACTGTACGGACGGGATTCTCGGCCGTCGTCAACCCGGACTCGAATCCGACGCTGTCGCTCTCCGTCTACATGTTCCTGGCGCCGGCGCTCCTCTGGATCGGCGCTGCGCTCCTGCTGGTGCGACTGCGCGGACGCGGGCTTGCCTGGGTCGCCGCGCGGGCGGCCGGCGAACGCGCGACGA
>WNGI01005047.1_pt1 | contig 12180 bp, 7 predicted proteins | sample 5400621 | NCBI WGS metagenome assembly WNGI01 (sample SAMN13153374, study PRJNA577476) | soil metagenome | isolation source: 20 cm soil or saprolite under Garry oak tree replicate 1 | place: USA:California | collected 2016-06-15 | reverse complement strand
AGTCAATATAGAAGTCGCCGACATTTTTCAGCAGTTCGGCCTGCATGCTCTTGGGATAGACGGCGTCGCCGCCCATCACTTCGCTCAGCTTGGGTGCGCAAAGCACGCCGTCTTCGCAGTTCTTGCCGCGCGTCAGCATACCGCTGATCATGTAACCGTTTACGGGCATGACCGGGAAAGTAGCCGGGACGTTGGCCATGCCCACGGTGATCCCGCTTTTCGATAGCATCGACCACACCGGCTCTTCCTTCAGCATGTTGGTGTTGGCAGTGATCCCGCCAACGATAAATCCCGTTACGCCGTGCTCCTCCGGATTCGTGCTCGTAAACAAACAGCGTGCTGTACACTCGCGGGCAATTGGGCGCGGAGACCGTGCGGAGTTTTCCGTAGGCGCCTCTCCCGATCACACTCGACAAATTCGGCATCTGGCCTTTCAGCAGGAGCGGGCGGATGATGTCCAACTCCATGCCATTGACGCCAACGACGATGACACGAGGTTTTGGCTTGGAACTGCTTTGCTGCTGGCCAAAGACAGGAAGGGCCAGCAAAAGAATAGATAGCAGCAAAGGAAATTTTTTGAGAACCATAGGACACCCCGGAGTTTGAAAAGTTGAGTATATAGTTGCGAATTACGGCTGTCCAGCAAAGGCCCGCTGGAACGGCGAGCAGGTCAGCGCGGCAGGGCCCCTTCCCCACGGTTTCGTAACGATATCAACGACTTTTTTGTTTATCCTTCCGTTATCGAGTGGAGGTCTTCAGCCGGGAGGCTTCGGCGCGCTCGCGCGCGGCATCCGGGGCGCGGCCTAGCTTCTCGTATTCATCCGCCAGGAAGGAATGCGCTTCGCCGGAATCCGTTTGTACCGCTGCGGCCTTTTCCAGGTAGGGCAGGGCCTCGGCGAAAGTGCCGTTCAGAAACAGCATGCGCCCCAGAAGCAGGTTTGCGCGGTAATGGTCCGGCTCTCCCTGGAGGACTACGAGCAGGTTTTTGGCTGCTTCCTGAGGCCGTCCAGTACGGGCATAAACGGAGGCCAAAGAATAGCGGGCGTCGCTCCAATCGGGCCGGTTTTCCACCAAGATTTCGAAATACGTGGCAGCAGGATTCAGATCGCCGGTTTCGTAGAGGCAGATGGCCAGCTCGTACTGCGCCATCATCGCATCCGGCCGCAGCTCGACGGCTTTGCGCAGGGGAGGAATGGCTTCGGCAAAGTTGCCCTTCCGCGAGTAGGCGATGCCCAGGTAATACTGCGCCGCCTGGATTTGCGGGTCTTTGGCCACCACGCGCAGCAGCAGCGGGATGACGGTGGCTTCCTTTCCCTCTTCGATGGCCAGGCTGGCATCGTGCATATCGTTGGCCACATCGATGCGGTCCTTGGGGTCAATGCTTGTGGGCGGGCTGGTCTTTCCAGAGGCCACGTAGCCCAGCGCGGAGAGCTTTTCCCTGCTCTTTTCGTCAAGTCCGTCCTGCAAAGCCTGAGGTGCCCCTGTGCTGCTGTGCTTCACGAAATTATCCACCTGGATTGCGAGGCGCACCGCGGCGGCGCGGTTGCCCGGATAGAGGTTTATCTTCGCGCCAGGGTCTGAGGCCAGATCGTAAAGCTCGGGCAATGGCGCGCGCACGTAAAGCTGGTTGCCAATGCGCAGGGAAACAAGCGCGCTCCACCCGAAGGAGCGTTCGGAGTGGTCGCCGGTGGCAAAAGAAGGACGGTTTCCAGGGTGCCGGTTTCCAATCAGAGGGAGGAGCGAACGGCCCTGCATGGCCGGAGGCGGCGTCTGCCCCAGCGCTTCAAGAAGGGTTGGCGCCAGATCCACCAAGCTCGCCGCGGCATTGACACGCTGGCCGGCAAAACGATTGCCGGGAAGTTTGAGGAGCAGGGGCACGTGGATGGTAGCGTCGTAAAGGAAAATACTGTGGGTCAGTTCGCCGTGGTCGCCCAGGGATTCGCCGTGATCGGCGGCGACGGCGATTAGCGCATTGTCATATAGCCCCTGGTTCCGCAAGTAGTCAAGCAGCTTCCCTACAGTGGCATCCACGTAGGCGATACCCGCGTTGTAAGGGGCGTTCGGAAACCGGCTGCGGAACGGTTCGGGTGGATTGTAGGGGTCGTGCGCGTCCCACAGGTGAAACCACAGGAAAAACGGAGCGCCCTTTTGCTGGCCGAGCCATTCGAGCACGTGTCCCAGGGTCACCTCGCCGCGGCGCTGCATGGAAGCTTCGCGGCGCTCCCCGGTTTTCTGCCGATGGAAGCCTGCGTTATAGACATCGAAGCCGCGCTCGAATCCGGAGGCAAACCCGTTTTTCGGGTCGAGGATAATGCTGCCGACGAAGGCCCCCGTGTGGTAGCCCTGGGCGTGAAGAATATCGGGTAGCAAGGGGACGGCCGGAGGCAGGCGATCGCCGAAGTTGCGGATGCCGTGATACTGCGGAAAAGTCCCGGTGAGTATGGTCGCGTGAGAGACCGGCGTGATGGGCGCCTGGGAGTATGCATGCTCGAAGACGACGCCCTGGAGGGCCAGCGCGTCCAGTTGCGGCGTCAAACCTTGCTTTGAGCCGAGAAAGCCCATGCGGTCAGCTCGGACTGTATCCAAGGTGATCAGGATAACGTTGGGCTGGTCTTTGGCTGCCGCGGCGAGCGCGGGCAACAGAAGGAAGAGGCAAAGAATGCAAGCGCGCCGCATAAAAGAAAAAGGAGTCTGCATTGTAGCAGACTCCCTTTTCGGAACGAAATCCTGGAGCCGAAGATCAGAAAATGATCTTCGCCCCGATCTGCCCAGCCCGCGGGCCGCCCTGCGAGAGGAAGGGGTTGCCCGAGGAGACGTCTGGCGTTTGCGAGAACGTGGAGAAGCTGGTGTTCGGGAAGTTGTCTATCTTTTTTTGAGAAATCGTGGTCCCAGCCGGGAACGGGTTGAAATTGGGATGGTTTAAAAGATTGAAGATCTCAAAGCGAACCTGGAGGCTGATCCTTTCCGTGATCTTGGTGGTCTTGTTCAGGTTGAAATCCCACTGGACGATATGCGGACCGCGGAATGCGTTGCGGCCGCAGGTACCAATGGTGCCGTCGGCCGGAATGGCAAATACCGCGGGCACATTGGTGATGGTGGGGCTGTTGGGATCGCTAAACTGGTAGGTGGGCTTTCCGATGCAGTCTGGCCTCTGGTAGGTGAGGTCCTGCCCGGAGTTGTCCGCGCCGCTCGAGAGCAGCGCTGTCCACGGCCGCCCGCTGCCGTAGGTGGCGACGCTCCCCATCTGCCAGCCGTCCCCCAAGCGGCCTGCTTTACTCCATTTGGGAAAGTCGTACCCGATACCCGTGTTGAAGTTCCGCCGAATATCAGTATCGCACGGGCCCTGGTTACTTGAGGGGTCGAACGGGTTTTCACGGATCGGCAAGGTCGAGCTGCCACCCCGATTGACGGAATTGGTGTCGATGCAGTTCGACCAGGTGAAGTTGACGATGGAGTTCAGCCCGTGCCAATTGCGCTGCCGGTAGCTGACTTGCATAGAGTTGTAGCGTGAAAAGCCGCCGTTAGTGAGTTGGTTAACGTACTTGAGTGTGGGCACACCGCCAGTCTGGAAGACCGAGTCAAGCGGCCGGCTGCAATTGAGAGTAGTTGTGTTGAATATGGTACCGGCCGGCCCTTTCTGCTGGCCGGGATTGTCGGGATTGTTGTCGTCCCAGCAACCGATCGGACGTAAATTCAGTTGGCGGTTCAGGAGCATGTTCGTGCCATGAGCGCCGACGTAGCTGACCGTGAGGACATTATTCGGGAACAGTTCATGCTGGATGGTGGCGTTGTAGTATTGGATTCTTGGCGTCCGCAAGGGAGAAACGGTCCCGAATGCGCTGAAGGGCGGGGTGCCCGTAGGATTGGCGCCATAGGTTTGGAAAGGCGTGGTCGGGTTCGAGCTTCCCGGTTGCGGGCCGATGCAAACCCAGTCGGGAGACCCGGTGTTGGCCACAGGGTTGTAACACGTATTGGGCCCAAACGCTTCGAAAAGAGTCGATAGGTTCGTGCCCACATCCTCGTTCCCATCGGCGGTGACCGAAAAGACCCCTAAGTCGGAATTGGTAAAGGCGCCAGCGCGCGCACCCTGATAGAGGTAAGGCGCGAGGATGGCTGCAAAATTCGCCACGTCGTAAGCCATGGAGTAACCAACTCGGAAAGAGGTCTTGCCGTTGCCGAAGATGTCCCAGGCCAGTCCGGCGCGCGGGCCAAAATCATGCATGTCCAAGTCATAAAGACGGGAAATTCCTTTGCCTAACTGGACCAGACCCTGGTTGGGGAAAAAATTGGAGCCACGATTGCCAGCTTCACCAAGCGCTCCGTTCAGATCCCAGCGCAGGCCGTAGCTGACGGTCACGCGAGGCGTCACCTTCCACTCATCCTGGAAAAAGAGTCCCAGAGAGGGTTGGTAGATTTGACGTGAAGTGTCGCCGAAAGAGCGCGCAGCCCGGTCCATCCGGCCAAGGAGCAATTGCGTGAGGACAACGTCGTAGCCGGGGATTACAATTGGCGGGGGCGGGGGCGTCGGCGGCGTCGTAGGGGGAGGCGGCGTGAGGGTATACTGGTTGTCACCCTGGAAGCTGACCAGGCCCGTCCGGGCGCGATTCCGCAGGCTGCCCGTTGAAGCGCGCTGATAGTTACCACCGAATTTGAAGGTGTGCGTACCCTTGATCCAGGTAGCATGGGCCGAAACATCGTAGGTCTGCGTGGGGCGCGTGCTGAGCGGGTAGCCCTGGATGCCGCCGATGTTTCCATACGTCACACTGCTGGCATAAACAGGCGGCACGCCGAAGTCTTTGGGGCTCAGCGGACCGGTGTCGACGCCCAGGCTCAGAGGATCAATCTTGTTATTCGGCGCCAGTATCTGGGAGAAGCGCGACCAACTGAAGCGCACATCGAGGATCTTATTGGTGGCAATGTTGTAGATCAAATTGCCACCGGCAAACTGCACCCGCGTGGGCACAATGCTGTTAAATCCGTCTGCGCCCAGGCCGCTTCCTTTTGCTGGGGGAATCGTGTAGCCGAACGCGGGGCCAGACTGCACGCTGTCCGCATAAAGATAGCGGCCCGAGAGACTCATTTTGTTGTTCAGCTTGTGGTCAATCTTAACAATGAAGCTGCCGGGAAGAGTGTTAATGTCGGGAAGCAACACGGTTTGCGTAAACCCACCGGGTTGCACAGTGCTGCTTGCGGCCGCGAGATCACACTGGACAGTACCGCCCGCGCCATCTGAGCAAGGGTAATACTTCAACAAGGCCAAGCCTGCAGAGTTCATGGGGAGATTATTCTGATTGGTGACGATGGGAGTCCCCGGCACAGGGTCAATCTTGCAAGAGGTTGTATTCCCAGGAGTGCAGTTGAAGAGGTCTTTCACCGCCTGGAGGTCGCCCAGCGTTGGCAGAATCACATTGTAGGGAGCCAGTGACTTGTTTCGTTGCGCTTCGAAGTTGATGAAGAAAAAGGTTCGGTCCTTGATGATGGGACCGCCCAGTGTGCCCCCGTAATTATGATTGTGGTAGGACGTCCTCGTGGTCGAGAAAAAATTGTTTGCATTGAGCCAGTCGTAGTCGCCAAAGTAAAAGGCCGTTCCGTGGAACTGGTTGGTGCCGCTCTTGAGCGTCACGTTGATGGCCGCACCGCCCTTGACCCCGTTCTCGGCGGTAGGCAACTGCTGGATCGTATATTCCGCAATCGAGTCGTTGCCGAGAAGTGCGGAAGGAACCCCCAGGAGTCCGGGCTGGCCAACCAGCTCGTTGCCGTAAAAGCGGTCGTTATTGGGCACGCCGTCGATCATATAGTTGTTGGTGCTCGTCCGCTGTCCGTTAATGCTGACGTCCAAAAAGCCCCCGCCCGGGGAGCGCTGCACGCCCGGTGTGAGGCCGAGAATGGATTTGAAGTCGCGGCCTTCAGTGGGCAGATCCAGGATGGCCTTGGTGTCGACCTCGGTGTTGACGCCGGGGGAGTAGTCCACCAGCGGCGTGGCTGCTTCCACCATGATGGTTTCCGAGCGCTCGCCCAACTGGAGCTGGAAATCCGCCTTGGTAACTTGGGCGACGGTAACCGTCACGTTGCGCACCGTCGTCTTGAACCCTTGAGAGGAAACCGAGACCTTGTAGACGCAAATGGCCATGTCGGACAGCCGGTATTCGCCAGCGCTGCCAGACGTCACCTCGCGCGTCTGGTTCGTGTCGGGACAGACGGCCGAGATAGTCGCGCCCGCCACTGCGGCGCCGCTCTGATCCATCACCGTTCCGGTAATTTCACCGGTGGTGATTTGCGCAGGCAGACTAAGCGTACAGCCAAGAATCAGGATGAGTGCACAGGAAAACCGCAATGAATAAGACTTAAGCATTGGACTCCACCCCTCTGGCAAAATGTAGAACCCCGTGCAATGACCGTACAATTAGCTGAGATTCTATTCCGGGCGGGGTTTTTGTCAACTAAAATCCCAGTAATTCCACAAATGGGACGGCGCAGTTTTGTGAATTCTCGATTGGCCGGATTCTGACCGATCTCGAGGCGCGGCCCAAGCGCAGGAGCTTCGCTTCGGTGACGGCGCGGATGGGATCGAGGATCGAGGCCGATACTCCCGCGTCGATGCAGCCCGGGGACACGGCTTCCGCTCCGCGCTGCGCTTTGCGTCGGCTGAGCGCTAAGGTCGCAATATTCACACCATGCTTGCCAGGGTTGTCCGATAACTCCACCCGAGTGTGCTCAGGTGCTAGCCCAACTTCCACGGTAATCGGGGTGATTTCCTGCAAAAAACCAGCATGGTCTTGAAGAAGTGGTTTGTTTTCACAGCGCATCGCATAAATTGGTCAAAATAGTGACTAAAGTGACTGCGATTTCTCTTGACATTGTCACCAGACAATGCTACGTGTAGTGGCCAATGTACATTCGAAAATCAACGCGCACCTACAAGGGCAAAACCTACACCAATCACCTTCTTGTCGAATCCGTCCAAACCGCTAAGGGCCCACGCCAGCGCACGATTTGCTCGCTCGGAAGCCTAGAACCCGCTCCGGTCGAAGACTGGCTGGCACTGGCGCACAAACTCCAATCGGCGCTGGCGGACACAAAGCCTGGCAGGTCAGCGAATGTAGTGACGAAAAAAATCGTAAGTTATAGAAAACAAAGCCTCCGACCCTTAAAACCGTGGAAGTTGGGCTAGTCAGTGCACACGCACGTCACACTGCGTGCAACACTCGGTGCTGCACCAGGGTTATAGAGGCCAGTCAGGCGCCGAGGAAGGCAAGCCTCAACCAGATACCTTGTTCGCACCTTACATCCAAGCTTATCCAAGCTTTGAATTTCGTAGGGAGGTACGCACGCACGCGGGGAACGACAGGAGGGTTTATCACCCCGTTCGCTCCAAATCTGGCCTGCGCGGTGCGCTACAAACGTTCCGGTAATCCGACAGCGTCTAACAAAAGGCCTGCGGCGGCTCGGGTCCGACAATAACTTCCGAGTAGGTGAAAATTCGTCCGGAACCTCGTCTCTCACCTCCCGCACCGCCGTTTGCGGACCAGAACTATTTCCGCCTACACCGGCTATTCGTCTACTTGTTGCTTAAGACCGAGTGCGGCCCTCTTCGAAGAGCCGTCTCCAGTGAGAGCGGCGGGGCGATCCAGACTGACCGGTCGGCCTAAAGCTGAGAGAAAGGTTGTTGGAGACGGAAGAAAATTGATACAGTCAAAACCGTCAAAACAGTCGAGTCGGGCAAGCGGAAGAATGCGAGTTTCAGGCAAAACGGCGATACACAGACTAATTCATGCACGCGGGGTAAGTGGGCGCCGCGCCGCGCTGCTTCCGGCGGCATTCCGAACGATTTTCCTAATTGTGACCCTGTTTTTTGGACTCTCTCCATTCGCCCGCGCGGACGATTTCTGGAAGCAGAAGCCTCCCGCGCAGTGGTCGCATGCAGAAGCCCTGAAGCTTGTGCGACACTCGCCTTGGGCGAAGGTGGAAGTTGTGGTGTTCCTCCGGCGAGAGAATCAGGCGAGCTACAGCATTCCCACGGGCACGAAGCACTGCGACCCCGATGCCATCGATCCAAACGGGAACTGCTTGCAGAAAGGGCGAATCGAAGCGCCCGTTGATTCTTCCCGGCAGCCGGATGGGGCGCCGAGGCTTTCGCCCTCCACCGCCTTCCTCGTGCGCTGGGAATCGGCCGTCCCGGTGAACCAGGCGTTTGCGCGGCTTGAGGAACGCGGCGAACGCGCGCTCGCCGCGTTCCAGGCACAGGCGCCGCGGCTTCCGGCGGATCGCTACGTTATCACCGTGAAACTCGAGCAGCCCGGCTTCGTTGGGTTCGAGCCCTTCGCGGTCACACCGGCAGGAAGCCCAGACTTGCGTGCGACGCTCAAGACTCGCCGTGGCACCGTTGCCCCGCTTGAAATCGAGTTCAGCGGAACTGGCACGAGCTCCTCCGTCCATTTCTACTTTCCGAGGACCCTCGACGGCGCTCCTCTGCTCGGCCCCGGGCTCGATGCGGCGGAATTCACCTTGCGGGGGGCCGGCTTCGCGGTGCACAGCAAGTTTACGCTCGACCCCGAGTTCCTCTACTAGATTGATTTACAATGGTCAACTAGACGATCCGTAGACCGAAACAGATTTCGGTGCTGAGCGAAACTGGAGAAGGAAAAGTGTTTGAGGAATGGGTGGGAGAAGCGTCAGTCTTTGGCTTTGAGATTTTGCCACAGCCGTCGGAAAGGCTCTGCACTCAAAAACCTGGCTGGAGAATTACATACTGACGGGGATGGGTGTAAGTTATCGGTCGGCCCGGAAGTCAAAATGGAAATCCCGGACGGATGCTTTCGCTCTCGTCCTCGCGCGCAACTGGAGCAGATTCATGAGACATGCCATCTGCATGCAAGGGAAGGCCGCAACCCTTGCCCTCCTTTTTTCGCTGATTATTCTTCCAGTGAAAGCCGGGTTGCCCGCGGCGTTCGACATTGTCATCACCAATGGCCAAATCATAGACGGCACTGGTTCGCCTTGGTATTCCGGTGACATCGGGATTCGCGAAGGAAGAATCGCCGCAATCGGCAACCTCACCGCAGCACCTCGCACGCGCACCATCGACGCTCACGGTCTCGTTGTCGCCCCCGGCTTTATTGATATGCTTGGTCAGTCCGAACTCACCGTTCTCGTCGATCCGCGTCTGCCATCGAAAATCTATCAGGGCATCACCACGGAGATCACCGGCGAAGGGGAATGCATCGCTCCGCTCAATGACGCCATTCTCCGTAGCGATCAAGGCGCCTTCGATCAGCTCCACGTGCAAGCCGACTGGCGAACCCTTCGCCAATACTTTGCTCGCCTTGAAAAACAAGGCATCGGCATCAATGTCGCCGATTACGTCGGCGCCACCCGCGTCCGCCGCATGGTCCTCGGCGACGACGATGTACAACCCAAGCCTGCGCAGCTCGAGCAGATGAAAGAGCTCGTCCGCCAGGCCATGCTCGACGGCGCCGTCGGTGTCTCCACTTCTCTCGAATATCCGCCTGCTCCCTACGCCAAGACCGAAGAATTGATCGCGCTTGCCGCTGAAGCCTCCCGCCTCGGCGGCATCTATGCCACGCACATGCGCAGTGAGAGTACAGCCATCTTGCAATCTATCGACGAACTCATTCGAATCGCACGCGAAGCGCATATACCCGTAGAAATCTGGCACCTGAAAGTTGCCGGCAAGGCTTCCTGGGGGCACATGCCCGAAGTCGTCGCCAAAATCGACTCCGCGCGCGCTCAAGGCGTCGACATCGCCGCCGACACCTACGCCTATACGGCTTGGGGCAACGGCCTCTCTGCGTTCATCCCGCCGTGGGCCCACGATGGCGGCAAAGCCAAACTGCTCGAGCGCCTCAAAGACCCCGCTGCGCGCGAGCGCATCCGCAAAGACATGCTTACTCCTTCAGATGATTGGGAAAACGAGTGGCAGCAAATCTCGGGCCCCGAATCCGTTCTCATCGCCTCTGTCCTGAATCCCAAGCTCTTGCCTCTTCAGGGCAAGACTCTCGCGGAAGTTGCCAAGCTTTGGAACGAAGACCCCATGGACACCATCTTTGATTTTCTGATCCAGGACGATGCAAGCACCGGCATTGCCGCCTTTGGCATGTCCGAGCCGGATGTAGTTTTGGCGCTTCAACAACCTTGGGTTTCGTTTGACAATGACTCCTCCGGCGTTTCACCCGAAGGAATTCTCGGTCAAGAACACTCGCATCCCCGCGCCTACGGCACTTTCCCTCGCATCCTGCGCAAATACGTTCGCGAAGAGCACAAACTCACTCTCGAAGACGCCATCCGCAAATTTTCTTCCCTGCCTGCTCAACGCCTGAGGCTCGAAGGCCGCGGCCTTCTCCGCACAGGCATGTGGGCCGATGTCGTGATCTTCAATCCCGCCACGGTCCGCGACCTCGCCACCTTCGACAATCCCAATCAACTTTCGCAAGGAATGGACTATGTCCTGGTCAACGGCGTCCCGGTCATCGACGGAGGCAAAATGACCGGTGCACATCCGGGAAGGGTGCTCCGCGGTCCCGGTTACGCGCCCTGAACACTCATCAGCGCAGTTTCCCACGTGACATCCAAATCTTTCGTAATAGCGCCTCAGGTACCGAACTGGTAAGGTGGCCGTAGGCATCGGGCGCACGACGTAGGGTGCTGGGCTAAAGCCCAGCTCTTTTTTTATCCTGTCCTACGGTAATATATGCCGTAGGATAGATCCATGAAGATTCCTCCTGAGGTACCTTCGTCCGTACGTGAGCTGGCCGTAGTTTTGTCTCAACCTAAACCGATGCGCCGGGGGTCCGTCTCCGAGCGCACCATGAAATGCGGTAAAGCAAGCTGCCCCTGCCAAGAGGATTCCCAAGCGCGTCACGGTCCTTATTACAGCTGGACCCGGCCGATGGCAGGCAAAACCCACTCCCGGTATTTAAGTCCGGAACAAGCCGAGCTGGCGCGGAAGCAAATCGAGCAAGGGCATAAGTTTCGGGAGCACGTGGAGCAGTATCGGGAGGCTTGTGAACAATGGGCGGATGCCCAACTGGAACGGTCCCAGGCAGCTTCCCGAGAGGCGGCCGAAAAAGGAGGCTCCAAACCGACCTTCAAAGCGAAATCGTCCGGGAAATCGAAACACTCCTAGTGATGACGGCAAGTTGCTCAGTGTACTTGGCGAGTTTGCGAGAAGGGGACGAAGGTGGTTTTACGCCCAGCGCACGCTAACGAAGCGATCGATTCTTCCGGAAGACTGCGCGAATGCCACAGTATGGCTGACAAGCGACCAAAGCTCTAAGACGACCGGTCATGTCATTCCCGTGGACGGCGGGTTGACTGAAGCGTTCCTGCGATAGTTGAGGATTTCATGAAACGCGTTTGTTTGTGCTGCGAGTGAAGCCAGAAGGTCTCGAGGACTACAAACAGCGGCAGCGTGTCGTGTGGCCGGAAAGGCGGGCGGCATTACGCGAAACCGGTTGCAGCAACTACTCGCTGTTCCTCCGGCCCGACGGCCTTCTCGTCGGGAATTTGAAAACCGCGGATTTCGACCGTGCTCGCGCCGAGATGGCCAAACGAGAAGTGCATGAACGCTGGCAACGGGAGATGGCGGATTTTTTCGAGCAGCCTGAGGGCGCCTTGCCAGATCGGGCAATGGTCCCGTTGGAAGAAGTTGGAAGAAGTATTTCTAGTTGCGCTTAGAGGCGAAATGACGTCAAATCCCGCGCTTGGGGTTGTTCTGCCTCCCGACGGAGCGGCAAGTTGGTGTGTTCGCCAAAAGGAGATCAATAATGTGCCGTACGACTCTCTATGGAACGATTTGTGTGGCTGGATACGCTGCATTGCTTGTCCTCTGGTCCCCGAATGCCGGAGCGCAGCAGGTAAACGTCGCTCAGGTGTCCGGGCGAGTAACTGACGGCTCGGGAGCCGCAGTGCCGGGCGTCGCGATCAAACTGCTTGAGACGCAGCGAAACATTGCCCACACGGCGACCACCGACGAACAAGGACGGTACGTTCTGCCTGGCCTACCCGTTGGATCCTACCAGCTTGAGGTCAAGAAAGAGGGGTTCAAGAGCTACAGCCAAACGGGAATTGTGCTGCAGGTGAACGACCACGTAACGCTCAACGCTGTTCTCTCGGTCGGTTCGGTCTCGGAAACGGTGGAGGTGACTGCAGCCGCCAGCATGA
>WNGI01006994.1_pt1 | contig 12181 bp, 11 predicted proteins | sample 5400621 | NCBI WGS metagenome assembly WNGI01 (sample SAMN13153374, study PRJNA577476) | soil metagenome | isolation source: 20 cm soil or saprolite under Garry oak tree replicate 1 | place: USA:California | collected 2016-06-15 | reverse complement strand
GATCAGCAGGGCAGCGGCGCCGTCGCTGATCTGTGACGAGTTGCCGGCGGTGACCTTCCCGTCCGGCTTGAAAGCGGGCTTCAGCGTGGCCAGCTTCTCGACGTTGGAGTCGGGTCGGACGCCCTCGTCGCGGTCGAACACGCCGCCGTCGGCGCCCGACACGGCCAGGATCTCCTTCTCGAACCGGCCCTCCTCGATGGCCCGGGCCGCCCGCTGGTGCGACTGCACCGAGTAGGCGTCGAGGGCCTCCCGGGAGAGGTTCCACTTGTCGGCGATGAGTTCGGCCGAGATGCCCTGGGGCACCAGACCGCCGACGGGGGCGTAGCGGTCGTTGAGCTTGCTGCCGAAGGGCAGGCCGGGCCCGCTCATGACGGTGGCGCCCATGGGCACCCTGGTCATGACCTCGACCCCGGCGGCGATGACGATGTCGTGGACGCCGGCCATCACGCCCTGGGCGGCGAAGTGGGCCGCCTGCTGGGAGGAGCCGCACTGCCGGTCGATCGTGGTGCCCACCACCGACTCGGGGAACCCGGCGGCGAGGGCGGCGTTGCGGCCGACGTTGAGGGCCTGCTCGCCGACCTGCATGACGCAGCCCATGATCACGTCTTCGACGAGGGCGGGGTCGAGGTCGTTGCGGCTGACGAGGGCCCGGAGGGTCTCGGCGGCGAGGTCAACGGGGTGCGAGTCCTTCAACTGGCCGTTCCGGCGGCCGACGGCCGTCCGGACGGCGTCGACGATGACGGCGGTCGGCATGTGGCGACTCCTGTCGTCCCACGACCCTGGCCGGGTCGCTCTCGGTTCTAGACCGTTCGGTCAAGAGGCAATGGTAAAGCTGCACCCCGGTGCAACACGAAGTGTCCCCCACACCTTCCCTCGGCTGGGCGCGGCGAAGTCGCCCAGCGCAAGAACCGGGCGCTACTTCTTGGCTGCTTCGAAGTAGGGGTTGGCGCCGCTGGCGTGGTCGGTCACGTCGGTCACCTTGGTGATCTCCGGCACCTGTTCCTTGATCACGACCTCGATGCCCTGGCTGAGGGTCACGCTGGCCATGCCGCAGCCCTGGCAGCCGCCGGAGAGCCGCAGGAAGGCCGTGTCGTCCTCCACCGCCACGAGCTCGGCATGGCCGCCGTGGGCGGCGATGCTCGGGTTGATCTGCTGGTCGAGGACCTGGAGCACCCGCTGGGCGACGTCGCCGCTCAGATCGGCGGGCGGACGGGCGGCGCCGGCCGTCCCGACCGCCGGGCTGGGGCTGTTGGGGTTGTCGAGCACCAGCCCGCCCTCGATCGGATCGCCGGCGACGTCGAGCGTGGCGCCGCGGACCTTGTCGATCGAGAAGGCGGGGATCACGACGGACAGGTCGTCGTGGCGCTGGACGACGTCGCTCGGCCCGGCGTAGTCGATGGGCTGGAAGTACATGTCGTACTTGTACTTCCCATTCGCCACACCGGCGATCTCCAGCCACAGAGCGAGCGTCTCGGGATCGTTCTCGGCCGCACGGACGCGGAGCACCTTCTGCCGGGCCACGTCCGTGACGTTGAGCACCATCTCGGGAACGCCGCCTTCGGAAACGGGAGCCTCGGACATGCTCGCCTCACCCAACCTTCGTGGTCTCTCCGGGGTCGGGAGCGATCGCTCCCGATCGGACCGGAGGCCTGGAACCGCCATGATACCGGGCGTGGCTCGCGTCCTGCTCCTGCTCCCCAGCGGTACCTACAAAGCGCCCGACTTCCTGGCCGCCGCCGCCCGGCTCGGCGTCGACGTCGTCGTGGCCTCCGAGACCGAGCAGACGCTGGCCGACTCCATGGGAGATCGGGCCCTCGTCGTCGACCTCGCCGACCCGGTCGCCTCCGCCGCCGCCGTCACCGCCCTCGCCGCCCGCCGGCCGCTCGACGCGGTGGTGGCCGTCGACGACCAGGGCGTCCTGGTCGCCGCCCTGGCCGGGAAGGAGCTGGGCCTGGCGGCCAATGCCCCCGAAGCCGTGGCCCGCACCCGCAACAAGGCCGCCATGCGGGCGGCCCTGGCGGCCCGGGAGGTCGGCCCAGGCGATGCCGGCGCCACCGCCGGCTCCTCCCCCGAGCTCCTCCAGCCCGCTTTCCGGGTCGTCGGCCGGGACGGCGACGTCGTGGCTGCCGCCCGGGAGGTGGGGTGGCCGGTGGTGGTGAAGCCGGTCTCGCTGTCGGCCAGCCGGGGCGTGATCCGGGCCGACGACCCGGCCGGGGTCGAAGCGGCGGCCGCCCGGGTGTGGGCGATCCTCGACGGGGACCGCCACCCGGCGGAGGAGCCGATCCTCGTCGAGGGCTACGTGCCCGGCGAGGAGGTGGCGGTCGAGGCGCTGCTGCGGGCCGGGCACCTGGAGGTGCTGGCCATCTTCGACAAGCCCGACCCGCTGACCGGCCCGTACTTCGAGGAGACCCTCTACGTCACGCCGTCCCGTCTGCCCGAAGCGGTGCAGGCCGGGATCGCCCGGTCGGTGGCGGAGGCGGCGGCCGCCATCGGGTTGACCGAAGGGCCCGTCCACGCCGAGCTGCGCGTCGACCCCGAGGGCCGACCGTGGGTGCTGGAGCTGGCTGCCCGGACCATCGGCGGGCTCTGCGCCCGCACGCTGCGCTTCGCCGCCGGCGTGACCCTGGAGGAGCTGGTCCTGCGGCACGCACTGGCTCTCCCGCTCGATCTCCGCCGGGAGAACCACGCCGCCGGCGTGATGATGCTCCCGATCCCCCGGGCCGGCCGCCTGGTCGCCGTCCACGGCCAGGACGAGGCCCGGGCCGTCCCGGGGATCACCGACCTGGAGCTGTCGATCCGCCCCGGCGGCGACGTCCGCCCCCTCCCCGAGGGCGACCGCTACCTGGGCTTCCTCTTCGCCCGGTCCTCGTCGCCCGCCGACGCCGAGCACGCCCTCCGCACCGCCCACGCCCACCTCGACGTGGAGATCGCCCCCGCCTGACCGCCGTTAGGCTCGAGATATGCGGGTGCTGCTGGTGTCGACCTATGAGATGGGCCATCAGCCGCTCAACCTGGCCGCTCCCGCCGCCGCCCTGGCCGCCGCCGGCCACGAGGTGCGCACTCTCGACACATCGGTCGAGGCGTGGGCCCGCGGGCCGGTCGACTGGGCCGAGGCCGTCGCCTTCTCCGTGCCCATGCACACCGCCATGCGGCTGGCGCTGCGGGCCGCCGCCGCGGTACGGGCCGCCCGGCCCGCCGTCCCCATCTGCCTCTACGGCCTCTACGCGACCGTCAGCCGCGACCTGACGCTCGGTCCCGCCGGCCTGGTCGACCATGCCATCGCCGGCGAATACGAAGCCGAGCTGGTTGCCTGGGCCGACAACCTCGGCGGCTGGGGGCCGCCGCCCGCCACGGCCACCCCGGGGGGAGGCGCCGCAGCGGTGGTCGATCTCGGGCGCCACCGGCCGGTGGCGCCACCGGCCCGGTACGGGCTGCCCCCTCTGGAGCGGTATGCCCATCTGGCGTTCGGGCCGGAGGAGCGACCAGTCGGGTACGTGGAGGCCAGTCATGGGTGTCTCCATCGGTGCCGGCACTGCCCGATCCCGGTCGTGTACGACGGGCGGATCCGGATCGTGCCGGACGATGTCGTCCTGGCCGACATCGAGGCGATGGTGGCCGGCGGCGCCCGGCACATCACCTTCGGCGACCCCGACTTCCTGAACGGGCCGCTCCATTCCCGGCGGGTCGTCGCCGCCATGCACGACCGGTTTCCGGAGCTGACCTTCGATTGCACCACCAAGGTCGAGCACATCCTTCGGCACGCCGACCTGTGGCCCGAGATGGCCGCCGCCGGCTGCTTGTTCGTGGTCAGCGCCTTCGAGACCGTCAACGACGAAACTCTGGCGCTGCTCGACAAGGGGCACACCACGGCCGATGCCGCGGCCGCCGTGGCCCTCCTCCGACGGCACGGCATCGAGATCCGTCCGTCGTTCCTGCCGTTCACGCCCTGGACGTCGCTCGACGACGTCGCCGACCTGGTCGACTTCGTAGCCGCCCTCGACCTGGTGCCCAACGTCGACCCGGTCCAATACGCGATCCGGCTGCTGGTGCCGCAGGGGTCGCTTCTGGAACCGATCATGGCCGAACAGGGCCGCCTCGGCTCCTACGACGCCGAGCGGCTGACCTGGAGCTGGGCCGCGCAGGACCCCGCCGTCGACGAGCTCCAGACCCGCCTGGCCGCCATCGTCGAGGGGGCCCAGACCGCCGGCGAGCCGATCGGCCGGATCTACCGGCGGGTCCGGGCCGCCGTCCACGCCGCCGCCGGGCGCCATGCGACCGGCGACGCCGTCGACATCCCGCCCGTCCTCGGCGCCGGTGAAGGGAGGCCACGGCTCACCGAGCCGTGGTTCTGTTGAGCGGAGCCCACCGAGGGCCAGTTCGGCCCTCTCCAGGACGTGTGACCGCCCCCCGCAACCGGCAGCCGACGCGCCCCTACGGGACCGGGGCGCCCCAGATCGGGAACCAGCGGGTGAGGTCGGCCTCCAGCGGGACCTCACCGGTGAGCGCCCCCTGCAGCTGCAGCTCCCGCTGGTTGTCGCGCTTCTCGCCGCCGCCCGGGGCCGGCACGAAGGGGTAGAACGTGCCCCGCTTGAACAGGTAGACGAGGTAGCTGACCCCGCCGCCGTCGGCCCGGAAGGCGAAGACGCTGGCCAGGAGCTGGTTCTCGTACCCCCGCTCCGCCAGCGACGCATTGACCATGTGGACGGTGGTCACGAGGTCGCTCACGTCGGGGTCGCGGACCACGATCCAGTGGTAGCCGTAGGAGTCCTCGCTCTGGCTGACCTCGGAGCCGGTGTCCTTTCCCGACAGGGCGAGCAGCTCGCCGATCTCGTTGCAGGCGGCGGCGAAGTCGTAACCCGACGCCGGCTTGAAGCACACCGCCGCCGCCCCCGCCGACGTCAGCCCCATGGCCGCTTCCAGGGTGATGGCCGCCCCGGGAACGGCGAAGAGTGCGTCGAGGTTGGCGGGCTTCGGCTTCGTCCGCCCGAGGATCGTGTCGAGGAACTTCACGGTCGCCGCCTCATGTGCCTCCGCCCTGGTGCCCCATCGTCCTCTCCAGCTCGGCCAGCTGGGCGAGGCGCTGCTCCAGCGTCGGGTGGGTCGAGAACAGCGACGAGATCGAGAACCCGGGGGCGATCGCCGGAGTGAAGAAGAACGCGTTGAAAGCCTCGGCGGCTCGGAGGTCCCTCGTCGGGATCTGTCCCATGGCGCCGGTCACCTTGACCAGCGCCGAGGCCAGCGTGGCCGGCGCGCCGGTGATGATCGCCGCCCCCCGGTCGGCCGACAGCTCCCGGTAACGGGACAGGGCCCGGGTCAGCAGGAACGAGATGGCGTAGACGAGGATCGACACCAGCATGATGACGAGCCACTGGGCCGCGCCGTCGTCGTCGTCGTCACGCCCTCCGCCCATACCGATGCCACCGCCGAACCAGAACATCGAACGGGTGATGAACCCGGCCGCGACGCCGAGGAAGCCGGCGATGGTCATCACGGCCACGTCGCGGTGGGCGACGTGGGACAGCTCGTGGGCCAGCACCGCCTCGAGTTCGGCCGGTTCGAGGCGGCGCAGGATCCCCGTCGTGGCACACACGACTGCATCGGAAGGGTTGCGGCCCGTGGCGAAGGCGTTGGGAACGTCGGAGTCGGCGATCGCCACCCGGGGCTTCGGCAGGTCGGCCAGAGCGCAGAGCCGGTCGACGATGCCGTGGAGCTGCGGGGCCTCGGCCGGGGTGACCTCGTGGGCGTTCATCGAGAACAGGGCGATCTTCGACGAGAAGTAGTACTGGGCGAAGAGCAGCCCGCCGGCCAGTACGAACACGACCCCGAAGTTGACGCCGGCGGCGATGAGCCCGGCCATCACCGCCACGTAGAGCAGGCCCAGGAGGAACATGACGAACGTCATCCGGGCGGCCAGGCCGGCGTCGCGGGGGTAGCCCCGCCCGGTACTCACCGGCGCGTCGCCACCGGGTCGGTGCTCACCCGGGGATCAGCCCTTCGTCGGACAGCAGCTCCCGAACCTCGTCGAGCGTCGCATCGGCGCCCGGGAGGATCAGCTCGGAGGGCCCGAGGTGGTCGTCGGCGACGGGCTTCCCGACCTCCCGCACCTTGTTGACCAGGTTCGCCAGGGCACTGTGGAACCGGCCCTCGTCGCCCTTCTCGACGGCGTTGATCAGGACGTCGTCAAGCTCGTTCAGCTCCAGCAGGGCCTCGTCGGACACCTCCAGCTGGCCCTCGCCCAGGATGCGCAGGATCACTTCGCCTCACCTTCCGCCGCTGTCTGTCCTGCTGACGGGATCTCTTTCGGGGCCGGAGCTCCGGCGCCGAGCTCGGCCTTCATCTTGGCCAGCTCGGCATCGACCGAGGAGCCGGCCGACAGGGCGTCGAGCTGGGCCTGGATGTCGCCGCCCGGCTCGGCGGTCACGTCGTCGAGGGCACCGGATGCGATCAGCTCGTCGACCGCCCCGGCCCGGGCCTGCATGGTGGCCGTCTTGTCTTCCGCCCGCTGGATGGCCAGGCCGACGTCGCCCATCTCCTCGGAGATCCCCGACACCGCCTCGCCGATCTTGCTCGTCGCCTCGGCGGCCGTGTAGGTGGCCTTGATCGTCTCCTTCTTGGTCCGGAAGGCCTCGACCTTGGTCTGGAGCCGCTGGAGGGCGAGGGTCAGCTTGTCTTCCTCGCCCTGGAGCTGGGCCCGCTGGGCGTCGAGGCCGTCGAGTTGGCTCTGCAGCCCGGCCCGCCGGTTGAGAGCCTCCCGGGCCAGGTCTTCCTTGCCGACGCCGACCGCCGTGCGGGCCTGCTGCTCCAGCTTGTCGGCCGAGGCCTTGAGCTGGGTCTGCTGCAGCTCGAGGCGCTTGCGCGAGGTGGCCACGTCGGCCAGCCCCCGGCGCACCTTCTGGACCATTTCGAGCTGCTTCTCGTAGCTGTAGTCGAGGGTCTCGCGCGGATCCTCGGCCTTGTCGAGCATCTTGGAGGTCTTCGCCTTCATGACTTCGGAGAACCGCTTCATGAGTCCCATGAACGCGAAACGTAGTCCTCCCCGCCCGGGCGCGCGCCCGCGGTTTGGCGACTATCGGACGGGCGGACGGCGCAGGTGCACCCGGAAGGTCGACCCCCGGCCGCCGGGACCCGGCTCGTAGGCCACCCGCCCGCCCATCGCCTCCGCCAGGCCCCGGGCCAGGTAGAGCCCGATACCCGAGCCGGGGCGGGTGAAGAGGGCGGGGACGGCGGCGGCCGGCACCCCCGGCCCGGCGTCGGTCACCACCAGGTCGACGGTGTCACGGTCGTCCCACGCCTCGACGATCACCGGCGGGGCGCCGTGGGTCAGGGCGTTCTCCACCAGGCTGGCCACGATCAGCTCCAACCGGCGGGCGTCGGCCAGCACCGACAACCCCTCGGGAACCTCGACCTCCACGTCGGAGGGATCCTCCAGCGCCGTCAGCGCGGCGTCGACGGCGCCGGCGACGTCGGTCGGCCGCAGCGTCAGCCGCAGAGAATGCGTCTCGAGCCGGGAGACCTCGTAGAGGTCGTCGGCCACCCGGCTGATCCGTTCCGCCTGGCGGCGGATGGAGGCGCCCGTCCGCCGGATGCGCTCACCGGAGAGCTCCTCGGCATAGGCCTCCAGCGTCACCCCGAGGCCGAGGATGGTGGTGATCGGCGAGCGGAGATCCTGCGTGACCATGGCCAGGAACTCGTGACGGGCCCGCTCCGCCTCCCGGACGGCCGTGACGTCCCGGACCACGCCCTGGTAGCCCACGACGGCGCCGTCGGCCCGGCGGGGGAAGGTCACGACGTGAAACTCCCGGCGGACCCCGTCCGCCCGGAGCGCCTCGAAGGTCACTTCGGCGTCGCCGTCGGCGTCGAGCCGGGCCAGAGCCGCGGCGCCGTGCTCGCCGAGCACCTGGAAGATGTGCTCCACCCGGGCACCCTCGAGATCGAGCGGCGACTGGCCGACCATGGCCGCCAGCGACGGGTTGGCGTACGACAGGCGGCCGCTGACGTCGAGCTCGTAGATGCCGTCCGACGAGTGCTCGACGATGTGCTCGTAGCGGGCCCGCTCGGTCTCCTCCCGGCCGAGGACCGCCGCCCAGTAGCCCTGGGCCAGCGTGTCGGTGAGCCGGTCCATGGCCGGGAGCACCCGGGTGAGGAGCAGGGCCAGGGCCTGACCCGACCCCCGCCCCCGGGTCTCGGCGATCTCCACCGACGTCTGGACGACGAGGTCGCGGGAGATCCGCAGCACCACCAGGAGTTGCGGCAGCGGGCTGCCGGCCCAGGCGGCCGAGGCGCCGACGTCGCGGAGGTCGGCGACGAGCGACTCGTCGACGCGGTCGCCGGCCCGGGTGACGGCCAGGATCGCCTCGAAGCGGGCGGTGGACTGGTCGACGAAGTGCTGCTCCTCCTCGGCCGTCCAGATCGACGCCTCGGGCGTGACGGTGCGGAAGATCTCGAGGGCCCGGCGGGCCATCTCCCCGCTGCGGCCCTCGAGGGCCTCGAGCAGCTCCGTCGGGTCGGCGTCGTCGGGGACGAGGATGGCGGTGCCGCCGTCGGCGTTGCGAGCCACGAAGCCCTTCAGGTCGGAGAGGGAGAACGACGGCCCGGTGCCGTCGTCGCCGCTGACCTTGAGGTAGCCGGCGGTGGCCAGCGCCCGGACCGCCTCCAGCGGCAGGCGGAGCAGGTCGGCCGATTCGGCCAGGTCGAGCAGCCGTTTCCCGGTGCGCTCGGCGATGTCAGGCCACCTTCCAGGCGGAGTTGACGTCGCGCCCCGACACCCGGCCCTCGGCCTTCAGCTTCTGGAGGTGGGCGAGGACGGACCGCCCCGCCATGTCGTGGAGCGCCTCGGGGACGTCGACGTAGATCTTGGCCACGAGGTCGGTGATCTTGGTCGGGCCGGCGGCCAGCGCCTCGAGGATCTGGTTCTCCCGTTCGATCCGGTGGGCGACGTACTCGGCCAGGATGGCTTTCGGCTCCTCGAGGACGTCGCCGTGACCCGGGCAGAGCCGGGTGAGGCGCCGCTTGCGGAGCCGTTCCAGCGACTGGAGGTAGGCGGCCATGTCGCCGTCGGGCGGGTTGATGACGGCGGTCGAGCCCGACAGCACCGTGTCGCCGGTGAACAGGACACGCTCCTCCTCAAGGAAGAAGCACAGGTGGTCGGAAGCGTGGCCCGGCGTGTGGAGCACCTCGAGACCCCATTCGGTGCCCTCGATGACCTCCCCGTCCTTCGCCTTGCGATCCGGCGCCCAGTCGGCCTCCACCGACCGGGGCGGGCCGAAGGCCACGATCTCGGCGTCGGTCGCCCGCTTCAGCCGGGCGACGCCCGCCGAGTGGTCGATGTGGTGATGGGTGACGAGGATCCACCGCACCCGCTCCCGCATCGACGCTCCGACGATCGCCTCGATGTGGCCGGCGTCGTCGGGCCCGGGGTCGATGACGGCCACCTCGTCGATGCCGACGAGGTAGGTGTTGGTGCCGGGGCCGGTCATGAGGCCGGGGTTGGGAGCCACGATCCGGCGCACGAGGGGGGAGAGGGCGCTGGCCACGCCGGGCGTCATGTCGGGCATGGGGACTCCGAACCGTGATCGAGGACGACGGGACCTGAGGCGGCCGCCACCAGCTCGGCGGTGGAGGAGAACCGGGCCAAGGCCTTCAGGTTGGCGATCGTGGGGATCAGCAGGGTGATCTCCCCGGCGGCGCCTCGTTCGAGGGCCTCGGCGGGCGACGCCCACAGGGATTCGACCGTCTCCGTCGCGTCGTGGGAGGCGACCTGGTCGGGCGGCACCTCGGCCAGGAAGAACCGGGTGTCGAACCGGCGGGCGGTAGGCCCCGGAGGGGTGATCCAGTGGGACACGTAGTGGACGCCGGACAGGTCGAGCACCAGCCCTTCCGATTCGAGGACGGCCCCGAGGGACGTCACCCCGGCGTGGACGTCACGGCGGTGACGGGCGAGCCGGGCGGCGCTCCACTCGGTCGAGGCGTCGAGCCAGGCGCCGGTGTCGGGGTGGCGGGCCAGGAGGATCCCCGCCTCCTCGAAGCACTCCCGGGCGGCGGCCACCCAGTAGCTCAGCCCGCCGGACGCCAGGCCGAGGGCGGCGCTGGCCTCGGCGTCGGACGGCCCGAGGGCGATCGGGGCCCCCACCACCCGGTCGCCTTCGTCGACCCGGCCGCCGGGGAAGACCCAGGCGTCGGCGGCAAAGACCGACTCGGGGTGCCGGCGCAGCATTCATGACCTCGACATTCTAGGGGGGCAAGGTGCCGGGCCTCCCAGGCGGGTGCGACCGCCGGGGGCCCGGGTCGCTTACGATCTCCCCCATGCGCACCGAGGCACCCGAGGAGAAGCCCGTCGCGGCGCCGAAGCCGGGCCGCCGGCAACGACGGGGCAAAGGTTTCCCCGGCGGGGAGCGGTTCGGCCAGAGGGTCCTTCCGAAGAGCATCGTCGGCGTCGTCGTGCTGATGTTGGCCGCGGCCGTCGGCTTCGCCTTCGGGGGCACGGTCCTCTACGCCTACTACCAGTACAAGACCGACAAGATCGAGAAGAAGGTCAACTCGTTCGTCAACGGCTTCGAGGACCGATTCCAGAAGGCCAAGGACGAGATCGACAAGGAGAAGGAAGACGCCAAGGCCGAGGTCCGCAAGGAGATCGAGCCGATCAAGGAGCTGCGGGCGTCCAACGCCACCCTCAAAACCCTCATCGACAAGGTGAAGGACTCGATCTACCTGGTCGAGACGCAGGACGAGTTCGGCCGCCCGCAGGTGGGGTCGGCGTTCGTGGTCACGTCCGACGCCGAGAAGTCGTACCTGGTCACGTCGCTGTCGGTGGTCAAGGCGGCGACCAGGAAACCGGGCCCGGCCATCTCGCTCCGCAAGGGCGACGAGCGGACCGACGCCACCCTGTGGACGTGGCAGGAGGAGCGCGACCTCGCCCTCCTCATCGTCAACAAGGGGAGCCTCCCCCGGGTCAAGTGGGCGGCGGCCGACCAGGTCCCGCAGTACGGCGAGCGGATCTTCGACGTGGCCGGCGTCGGCGGGGCCGGCGGGTCGATCACCCAGGGTTTCGTGGCCGACGTGTCGGCGTCGGGGATCGAGCACGACGCCGCCGTCAGCGGGCCCTTCGCCGGCGGCCCGATCCTCAACTCCAAGGGCGAGGTCGTCGGGGTGGGCGCCCCGGGCTACATGCCGCTGGGCTTCACCTCCGACCGCGTGACCTTCGCCCCCTACATCCGGGCCACCTGCGAGAAGATCCTCAAGTGCCCGGCCGGCGCCGCCGACGCCGGGGGAGCGGGCGAACGGCGTTAGGCGCGCTTCGCCCTCCTGACGATTTCTCTGGCGGCTTCGCCGCCCGCCCTACCGCCCGAAGGGCCCCCGGTTCGTGGTCGTCGTGGTGCTGCTGCTCCGGCGGAACCCGAACGTGGTGGTGGTCGTCGTCGACGGCGGGGGTTTCGTGGTGGTAGTGCTGGGCTCCTCCGTCGTCGTCGTGGTGCTGGGCTCCTCCATCGTCGTGGTGGTGGTCGGCTCGTTGGCGGCCGGCAGCGGCGCCGCCGGGAAGTAGTTCACTCCGCCGGGCAGGCCGGGGGCGTCGCTGCGGTTCCCGAGGTCGAACCCGCCCCGGGCCTCCCGTTTGGCCCGATCGGCCAGCGATTCGATCGGCGCCGGTTGGGTGAACTCGGTGGCCGGCACGCCCTTCATGGCCTCGGTCATGAAGTCGTGCCACATCCGGGCCGGCCACGTGCCGCCCACGACCGCCCCCACGCCGTGGATGCCCCGGAGCGGGATGTTGCCCTCCTTGTAGCCCATCCACACCGCCGTCGAGAGGGTGGGCGTGTAGCCCACGAACCAGGCGTTCTCGTAGTTCTCGGAGGTCCCCGTCTTCCCCGCCGCCGGTCGCCCGATGTCGGCCGCCCGGCCGGTGCCGTGCTGGATCACGCCGGTCAGGAGCTTGGTGACGTTGTCGGCCACCGGCTCCTCCATCACCCGGGTGGTGCGGTCCTCCTGGGTGTTGTCCTCCAGCATCGTGCCGTCGCGCTGGGTGATCTTGAGGACGGGCGTCGGCTCGGCCCGCAGGCCCCGTCCGGCGAACACCCCGAAGGCCGAGGACATGTCGAGCGGCGAGACCTCCTGCGTGCCGATGGCGATGCCGCCGTAGACGGGCTTGGACAGATCGATGCTGGTGATGCCCAGCCGGTGGGCCAGC
>WNGI01006147.1_pt1 | contig 12184 bp, 11 predicted proteins | sample 5400621 | NCBI WGS metagenome assembly WNGI01 (sample SAMN13153374, study PRJNA577476) | soil metagenome | isolation source: 20 cm soil or saprolite under Garry oak tree replicate 1 | place: USA:California | collected 2016-06-15 | reverse complement strand
TGATTGAGTAGCTGTTGAGGCAGCCGTGCGCGGCTGAGGCTATGCACGCGACACGCGTGCCGCTACAGTTCGATACTCGCCCGCGTCAAGGCAACGGCGCGTGGCAAACGCGACCGGTCGCGACAGTGCATCCCGTTGGCGGCCGACCTAGTAACGCTTCACGGATTGGTCTTGGTTCTTTTGTAAATCCCCCCCAAGTCTGTCAAATGCAGAACTTATATTTGCGTACGTCTGGGCCGTCCATACTCCAAAAGGTTTGTTCCAGGCGAACCAAATCAGGCCCGCAATAATCACGACTTCAATCAACAGTCGTTTCATATGCCCGAGATTGCCAGAAACGCAGCGTGAGATCAATGGAAATCGTTGAATTGCCGCAACACTCGTGGACGGTGGCATCGAGCAAGTCCATCGAATTAAGCGCTTGCCAGCCCGACACGGGTATTGATATAACGCGGTTCCCCCATGTCTGTTCCCAGTACCGGCGGTTGGCGAGTTTGCATTCTCAACTCCGTAAAGGAGCGCGGCGCCCACGGAGTTTTGTGCTCTCAGTTATCAACTGTCGACTCGCAGCGCTGCTGCACTGCATTTACCCCGCCGAGCCGGCGTGAGCGCCCTGGCGGTTTTACGTTGCTCGAACTGCTCATCGTCATCGGCCTCATTGCCATTCTGCTGGTGTTAGTCGGTCCCGCGTTTACGACAATGAAAAGCGGGAGCGATGTCACCAGCGCCATTTATGAAGTAAAGGGAATACTCGAGAACGCACGAGCGTACGCAAAGACAAACCACAGCTATGTCTTTGTTGGTTTTGCCGAGGTGGACTCTTCGATCGACGCCTCGGTCAGTCCACAGATTTCAACAGGCGATACACCTTACGGCAGAGTAGCCGTGGCGGTGGTTGCGTCGAAGGACGGCACTTCACAATATCAATATGCTACGACCGATCAAGGCACCGACTGGAAGGCTAACTACGCCAATGGCGCTCATCTGGTCGCGGTCGGAAAATTACAGACCTATGAGAATGTGCACTTTGTGCCGGTTGATTTTGGATCGTGGAGTCCTGGCGCGCATCCGGACTCCAAAATGGCGCGCTATCAACCCACCGGTCCACCCTACATTTTGAGCAACGCTGCCTCCACCTCGGTAACGCCCTTTACGTGGCCGCTGGGATCACCACTTGACTCTGGCTATCAGTATCGATTTGATCGCGTGATAAACTTCGATCCAACAGGCATCGCACGGATCGCCACTGCTAACAACGGGGACGCTATTGCCCACGTTATCGAAATCGATTTTCAACCGACTCATGGAACAGTGGTGCCGGCACCGCCTGAGGACCAAGATGTGGGAACCCATGCAGTTATACAGCTTGGCACGACAAGCGGAGCAGTCCGTGTGTATCGACCATGAGAGCGAGGGCATTTTCTCTGGTTGAAGTCGTCCTTGCTTTGGGAGTTCTGGCCTTTTGCCTGATCGCCGTTTTCGGTTTGATGCCTGTCGGTATGCAGACAAACCGCAACGCGACTTCACAGACCGCTGCGACTAACATCATTGGCGGCATCGTGGCGGATTTGCGGGCGACGCCGGCAGCGGCCACGACTTCTCCGCAGTTTGCGATAACCTTTGGGACCGGCAAGACATTATATTTTGATGTTTCAGGGCAGGCCTCGACATCCCTTACTACTGACTCTCGTTATCGACTGAATATAACATGGAATTCTGCTCCTACAGGATTGCATTATGCTGCTCTAAAGGTGACCTGGCCCGCAGCTGCTGATCCCGCAATAACAACACCAAGCGGATCCGTGGAGATATTCGCCGCCTTCGACAGGAGTTAGGGCCATGCTCGACGAGTCAAGTCCAACAGCTGTAGAGGCAGCCGTGTCGGCTGCTAAGTTTAGTGCTGTGCAGGCGACACGCCTGCCGCTACAGCACCGCTTCAGCGCTTTTACGCTGGCCGAACTTCTTGTCAGTATGGGCGTGCTGGTGGTGCTTACGTTGCTAGCTACTCAGCTTCTTAACAGCGCGGCGAAGATTATAACGCATGGTCACAGGCAGATGGATGCCGACTCACAGGCCCGTGAATTGTTCGACCGCTTGGCTATCGACTTCGCGCAGATGGTCAGAAGATCCGACGTCGATTACTACCTTAAGTCTTCCACGACCGCGAATGACTGCACGCTTTGTACCAGGCAAAGGGGGAATGATCAGATAGCATTCTACAGCACGGTTCCAGGTTGGTCGGCCATAACTGGCGCGCAGCAGAGTCCCGTCTCGATCATTGGATATCGGATCCATGTCAGTTCGGACATACTTTCCAACAGGATGGAACGATTAGGTGAAGCCCTGGTTTGGAACGGCGCCACGAGTGACACGCGCTCGGATGGCAAGCCGGCATCAGTTATTTTTTGGGCGCCCTTAAATCCTTGGGCGAGTGTGACGAACAGTCCGTTCGACATTATCGGACATGATGTCTTTCGTTTTGAATATCGTTATCTGTTGAAAAATGGAGATGTGTCCGCCACTCCGTGGTACGCGACCGCGAGCGTGCGTGGGTTGCAAGATGTATCCGCAATCATAGTAAACATCGCTGTGATCGATTCTAAGAGCAGAGTGCTGCTTAGCAATTCGGATGTTGCGGCGCTAGTAGAGGACCTGGCGGACTATGGCGGACAGTCTCCTGGAGGTTTGGTTGCAGCCTGGCGAGCTACTCTGGATGGAAATACAACCTTGCCGCGCCCGGCGCTTTCAAGTGTTCGCGTGTACGAGCGCTCTTTTTATTTTCCCCCTGGAAGCTTATGAGCACTGGCTGGACTTCTTCTGGGGAGATCGTCCAGCAGAGGATTAAGCACGAATGGACACACATGGGAGCGAATGTTTTTGGTCGCCGCGGCGACCCTTGGAGTGCCCGACTCGTCGTGGCCGCAGGACAGATTCGCCGCGATAAACTTGACGCCGCTTTCTTTCACACGAACGAACCCGCATACACACAGGATGGCGATGACTAGCGAGCGAACTGCCCTGAAGACCCGGCTGAGGTCCGTTACAAATCATGAGTAAGAGCAAGAGAAACAATCAGGGCGTTGCTCTGATAATCGTTCTTGCATTTGTTGTGCTCTTAACTGGCCTCTCCCTGGTTTATTTCTCCCATACGGCCAGCGACCGACAGCTTGCCAAGGCGAGTTTTCACGACACCAGTGCGGAGCTCCTTGCCCATAGTGCCCTTGATATTATCCTCAGTAGTCTCAAACGGGAGATTATCACTGCGGGCCTTAACGTTACCCAAGGCAATGTTCAACCGCAACGCTCTGGCGACGACGCATCCATCCCAAATTTAATTCGCCGGAGTGTGCGCGATGACAACATCCCGCCACCCGGTGTTCCAAGCTTGGCGTCCGCTATCAGCTCCGGGCCAGTTGACCCGACAAATCCTACTCGGGGTGAGGTAACACGCCCTCGTTGGAATAGCCACTACTTAATTCCAAGTACCGCCAGCTTTACACCACCCGACTGGGTGCTGGTAACGGCTCGCGGACCCGATCTCGCGCCTGCGCCGAGCGACGTGATCGGGAGGTATGCCTTCGCGGTGTACGACGAGGGAGGTTTGCTCGATATGAATCTGGCAGGATTTCCCACCTGGTCGGGCAGCAGCGATGATAGTCCAGTTCCCACGCCAACACCCTGGCAGGTAAACGTCGGACGAAAAGGGATCGTAGCTTTTGCTGATCTTACTGCCTTCCCTGCGCCAACACCGACGTCATCGGAGATTCGTCGAATTGTTGGCTGGCGGAATTATGGTACAACGAAACAGGTAGCGACCAGCTTTGGCCGGTTCAGTTTTCAGCTAAGCCCTAACCTCCAACAAGATGCCTGGGGCACTTATCTGCTCGATTTCGGCGATGCCCCCTACGCCGACCCCTCGATCTATCCGTTTACTTCTGCCCCGAGTGACTTTGGCTCGAATAGCCGAACGGACCAGGCTCTGATGAGCCGGAGAGAATTGTTGCGACTGCAAAGCACCATCCGCTTCAGCCAGGATCACCTTCAATACATGGCCACTTTTTCCCGCGAACGTAATCACCCGGCGCCTGATTGGAGAAGCCTCAATAACCGATTACCTGATAGGTTTCCCACGAATGCATTTGGTTTGGTCAAGCCCGGGCCTCCAAATTCCGTCACAACACGTGGGCGCGGGAACGGCAATGGCAATGGAAACGATTGGAGAGGTCGCGGCCGATACAGAGGCTCCGCGCGCGACATTCTCGACATGTTTGGATTGAAATGGATTGCCGGCACTGGCACAGATCAGACTCAGCTTGAATATTGGGGGCACTGGAGATATGTCGGTGAGCAAGGCCCATCCGATCCGCCTAACACTGATCCGCTGGCGTATGTTCCTCCGCTGAGGGGGCGGCCGGAGTTTATCAGGACCGTCCACTATGCGTTGAACCAGGCAGACCTCGGCTGGGATCCGCTTTCCAACGACACCAGCGCAGCTCGCATTACGCGGACGCTCGCAATTACGGCGTCATTGCTCGACCAATATGACGAGTCCGGTGACCCTTACGAGCCTGATCCAAGGACTGGCAATCACACGACCATTATTGAATATGGCGGCGGATTTGTGCTCGGTTGGGAAAACGAAAATTGGCCTACCGATCCCGGCTACGACGCAACCAAGGATCCTTATCAATGGATAGTTGACCCCAATACCGGGACGACGAAACAGCGGCCTCCTGCCAAGCCGATGGTGTTAGACCATGCATTCAGCAACGTCGGAGAGTTTGGGTACGGTCTTGATACCACAAGCACTAACTTTTCACCTTTAAGCTTTACCAGTGAAACCAGTAGTGACAAACCCGTCCTCGACTTCTTTAGTTATAACCCGATCCGGCACAGTTATCCGCGCTCTGGCATTTTCAATCTCAACACGAGGAACGCTCCCGTCCTGGCCGCAGCCTTGAAAGGTGCGCTCAAGAACGACACACTGGTGCCTCCGCCATCATCAGGCGTCATTTCCGCCAGTGAAGCCGCCGCTGCAGCGCAGCGGATCGTTGACGAGACCAGGTTGCATCCCGTGTTAAACCGCGGAGACGTCGCCCGGCTAGTGAGAGTCGGTGCGAGTGCCAGTTGGACAAAGGAACAGAAAGAAGCAATCGGACGCGTGTTGGCTGAAATGGGACAGGCGCGGACTTGGAACCTCTTCGTCGACGTCATCGCGCAGACTGGAAAGTGCGCGCCTGGAGAGACCGACTTAACAAAATTCGTTGTCGAAGGCGAGAAACGCTACTGGCTGCATATCGCACTCGGTCGCGACCCGATCGGCATATGTCCCAGTTGCACCGTGGACGTCCTCGGCAGCCAGCTGGAAGAAGTAATTGAGTAATTTGCACTGGCGGTCTATGACGGCCGAAGATCTAGTGGGGCTTGACCGAGTTGTCCTGTTTTTTTTGCGGCTTTTTGCCGATGTCGTGCAACCCAGATGTGATTGTTCTGTTCGCGTAAGCGAAGCGTTCTTTGAACGGCTTGCTCCAGCCAAGAGAGATCACCGCCCCAATGATCACGACTTCAATCACGAATCGCACGATGTTTGAGATTGCCAGAAACGGCCGGGTGAGCAATCGAAATCGTTAAATTGTTAAACCCTGTTGCCGGCGCTCCCGAACCAGCCTTTGCATAAAGCCTCTGTCTTCGCTAAAGCTCCGACGTGCCTTGAATCATGAGTTCGTCGAAACGCGACTGGTTTTTCTGCCTGATCCTGGCCGTGGTCACAATGCTGGCTTATCAGCCCGCCTGGCACGGGGGACTTTTATGGGATGACGACGCCAACAGGACGACTCTCGAGTTGCGTTCGCTGGATGGTTTGAAGCGAATCTGGTTCGTGCCGAGGACGACGCAGCAATATTATCCTCTTCTTTACAGCTCCTACTGGTTCCAGCAAAGATTGTTTGGCGATTCGACCACTGGCTATCATTTGGTCAATCTTCTTCTCCACATCGGCTGTGCCGTGCTGGTGCTAAAGATCCTTCGTTTTCTGCGAATTCCGGGAGCAGAACTGGCAACGATGATCTTTGCGCTACACCCAGTGAATGTGGAAACGGTCGCTTGGATTGCGGAACGTAAGAACACGCTCTCAGGAATCTTTGGCCTGGCAGCGACCCTCTGCTATCTCAAGTTTGACGACAGCCGAAGCAGACGAACTTATGCTTGTGCCCTCGCTCTGTTTCTTTTGGGATTGCTGAGCAAGACAGCCATTGTAACGGTGCCTTTAGCCTGGCTGGTCATTTTCTGGTGGAAACGCGGCACGATCTCCTGGCGACGCGATGTTGTACCGTCGATCCCATTTTTTCTTCTGTCGGCCGGAGCGGGGTTGATGACCCGCTGGGTTGAATCGGGTAATATGGACTACAAAGCGAACACGCTCGCGTTTTCTCCGCTCGATCGTTGTCTCATTGCTGCGAGGGCCTTTTGGTTTCAACTAGGAAAGGTGCTTTGGCCGTCGAATCTGATGTTCGTTTACCCGCGCTGGGAAGTTAATGCCCATGTATGGTGGCAATACATCTTTCCTCTCGCGGTCCTGGGATTGCTGGTAGTTTTATGGAGTCTGCGGCGATGGTCCCGCGTTCCATTGGCGGGAGCGCTCATTTATATTTGCCTGTTGTTGCCGACGCTGGGTTTTCTCAATCAATATTTCTTCATCTATTCGTTTGTATCCGATCACTGGCAATATCTGGCCTGCCTGGGGATCATCACACCGTGCGCCAGTGGAATAGTGCTGCTCGTACAACGATTTAAATATTGGCAAGTCTGGCTTGAGCCTGGCACCACCCTGTTGCTGGGCGGAGCACTGTTTCTTCTGACTTGGCAGCAAAGCCGGATGTACACCGACAACGAAACACTTTATCGCACGACTATAGCCCGTAATCCCGCTTGCTGGATGGCGTACACTAACCTCACTCAAATGGTTTATGAGGCCGGTCGGATTCCTGAGGCAATGGAGCTGTTTAGCCAAGCCTTACGAATCAACCCTGCCGTAGCTTACTACTCTCTGGGCAACGCCTTAATCCGAACGGGCCGCGTCTTAGAGGCAATTGATGAATATAAGCAGGCGTTGCAGATCGATCCTGGTTATGCCGAGGCGCACACTAATCTAGGTGACGCCTTGTTGTTAACAGGCCGAACTTCAGAAGCAATAGACCAATACGAGCAGGCTTTGCGGATCAGCCCTGATTATGCGCACGCGCACATTAATTTGGCCAACGCTTTGGTCAAAACTAGTCGAGTTTCAGAAGCAATAGACCACTACAAACAGGCGGTGCGGATGACTCCTAATTCCGGCACCGTGCACAATAATCTAGGAGCTGTTCTGGGACAGATGGGTCGAATTTCCGAGGCAATAGAAGAAGTCAAAACTGCGCTGCGGATCAATCCCAGCGACATTGAAGCACGGAACAACCTGAGAAAGCTGGAAGCTCTGCAGAAAACGGAATCACTAAAGCCTTAAAGGTGATAAGCCATCGCGCTGTTCCTTCATGATGCCAGCGCTGATTGACCTCAATCGCCCAAAGGCGGTTCAGGTGAACCGCCCTACCACCGAAGACCTGGCGGTCCGTCCGCACATGAGAAAGGTTCTATTGCAACAGCGGCGCAATCAGCGCGCGTTCCTCAGGCAAAAGCGATTTGGCGCTGAGAATGCGCGCGTCGTTGCGGGCGCCGTCTTCGAAGCCGTTTGCCGCCAGAATTGCAGCGCGCACGGCGATGGGGCCCGGCGGCTCGACGCCTGTTACCGGTGGTTCGCGTATTGCTGCGAGCGCATCCTTGCTCCGGCCAAGGCGAAGACGCGCCAGGCCGAGTGTTGCCCGGGCTAACCAGTTACGCGGTTCTTTTGCGACAAGCACCCGAGCTTCGCTTTCAGCTGCTTCGGCTCGCTCACCCGTTGCGCCAAGCAGCAATTGGAGATAGGCGTTCTGATTGCGCGCTTCTGCGTCATCCGGCCAAAGCCGAGCGATCTCTGCTGCGATGGTTTGCGCTCGAGGCGTCTGGCCTGCCGCCAGAGCAAGATGCAGCCGGCCTGCGTACGCCGCCCGGTTTTGTGGCTCGATCTTGATCGCGCCAGCGTAAGCGGCATCGGCGATATCATTCGCGGAATTTTGTTCGGCGTATTTTGCCAGAGCCAACAATTTCTCGGCCGTGTTCGCAACTTCCAAAGCGCGCTGCCACTCGTTAGTCGCGCCGGTTGCTGAGCCGAGGCGCGCCTGGGCGACGGCAAGATGCATATGTTGCAGCAGCGGCTCAATCGGAAAACGTTCGCTGCTCAGCAGTTCTTTGATTTCATTCCAGCGCTGGAGCGCCTCGAGCGCGTTGAGGTAATACAGAAAAAGATCCTGCCTTTGTACTGCAAGTGCCTGAGGCAACACCTCCAACGTTTTTGCTGGCCGGCCAATTTTGTTCAGCCATGAAGCGAGGGCGAGGAGCGTTTCATCGGCAAGATCTGCGCCCCCTTGATGAGTTTCTGCCAGGCGCGCCGCGTTTCCGAATCGCTCAACAGCATCGGCCACGTACTGATCTATCAGAATTGGATCCTGTCGTGCACGAACTTCAAGTGCCAGGAGCTTGTGAAACACTCGTGCATCTGGATGATTTTCAAGAGCGTTGGCCACTTCTGTGAGGCTCATCGTGCGCCCGACTGAAGCAGGTGGTGGAGTCGCAGCGAGATTGAGAGTCACCGTATCGCTCGATTGTGCCTCAGGCGTTGATTGAGGCGCGGAGCTCAACGGCGGACTGGCACCTTCAAGTGCTGGAGCGACCTCGGGTGCGCCAGGAGAAATCGCTGGTTCTCGAGTTGCAGGTGTTCGTTGAGGTGTCGAGGCGCCGTGTTCGCTAGGGCTACGACGCCCAGGGCTTTCAAGGGAAAGGGATGCGTTGCCGCCAATTGCAGGTATGGGTGGGAGCGCGTCTTCCCGTGCGAGAACCGCAAGCGCGTCCAACGATCCCGGATTCTTTGGATTGCGCGCCACATCTTCAATTCTCTTCCACGCGCTGGCGTATAGCGGCGAATCGCGCCTCGTTGCCGAGAGAATGAGGGTCGCAGCTGAGAGAACATCATACGGTCTCGCACGCTGATCCGCCAGCGCGCGTTCGGCATAATCGAGTGCCAGGACGGGATCGCTCTGGCGAATAGCAACTTGACCAGCGAGTACGATGTCGATTGGCGCCGCTCGATCGCCTTGTCTCAGCAATGCTTCAACCTGTCTCGCAGCCAGCGTCAGATCACCGGTAAAGAGTGCGGCGCCGATGAAATCGCGCCGGTCCTCGACTGTGAGACGGTCTGCGTTCTCGACTCTTTTCCACCAGTCCATCGCTGCTTGCCATTGGTTGGTGCGGGATGCCAGTCGGGCGATTGCGCGCCACGCCTCGGGTTCGGTCGGACGCAGCAGGAGCGCGTCGCGCGCTTTAGCATTGGCCTCGCTCCACTTTCTTTGCTCGATGAGAGCGAATGCCTCACGGGCAAGGCGACGTGACTGCCAGCCCTTGATCGCTTTCCCCAGCGGCGGTGCAGCGAAGTAGATTGCGGTGCCCAGCACACACGCGCCTAGAACGCCGAGGAAGACGACCCGCCGAATCCGTCGTGCCCGAATTTCTTCGGGCGTAGTGATGTCGAGATCATCCGTCTTTGTGGCGGGACGTAACGGCAGCTTAGCCACGGCAGACCGTATTTACTATGCAGTCGCGACATACGCAATGTAGTGCTCTCGACAGGTCAGGATCCCCTTACATCGCATTGCCATTTCATAGCTAAATCGCGGTTGCGTTAGATGAATTTCTTGCATTTTCGGACAGTTTTCGGACAAAAATTCAGCATTTAATGACGAGCCGTCGGCAGAGCGATCATATGGTGCTGTGATTCGGGTGTACTTCGCCATGCTGCCACGCAATCGAAGCAGATCAAAGATGATCGATTCAATATCTGTTAATGACATTGGCACGCGGAATCTTAACTCGCATCTCTGCCGAAGCACGGAACAGACCTGTTGGTTGGCTGGCAAAGCGCCCTCTGCTGACTTCGATCGCTAAGTAGTGGCGCGAGCAGCGCGTCTTTGTGAGCACGTCCTCGGGAAAGAATTTCAACTGCCTCGACTCAGCAAAGGCAATTATAGTCAGCTGCCGATGAATCGTGCCCGAATTTATTCGTTGCTCATTCCTGCTGCGACTCTCCTGGCTTATGCCAACAGCTTTTCAGGGCCATTTAGTTTCGATGATTTGCCCTGGACTGAACTCAACCCGCATATACGACATCTCTGGCCGTTATGGAATACATTACAACCGCCGCAGGGCGTACCTGGGACAGGTCGGCCGATAGTCTGTTTTACGCTGGCGTTGAATTACGCGGTCAGCGGGTTGGACCCGTGGAGTTATCACGTGGCCAATCTGGTGATCCATGTATCTGCGGCGCTGGTCATGTTTGGGATTGTGCGCCGCACACTGCAAGGGCCGCGATTGCGCGACCGCTTCGGGACGCAGGCGAACGGTCTGGCGGCGGCAGTCGCGGTGTGTTGGGCAGTGCATCCTCTGCAGACTGAAAGCGTGACCTATATCATCCAACGCACGGAGTCGATGATGGGTTTGTTTTTACTTCTGACCTTGTACTGCCTTATTCGCGGTCATGACTCTCCGCGACGCTTAGAGTGGTACGCTACGGCAGTTGTCTGCTGCGCGCTGGGGATGGGCAGCAAGGAATATGCAGGTTTGGCTGCGACCTGGCTGATTCTGATTTCGCTCGTAATTGTGAATAACGCCCGAGGAGGCGGCTTGATGGGCTCCCCTGCTGTTTCGTGGTGGCGTTATGCGAAGAATCAATTCGGGGCGATCGCTCATTACTTGCGTCTGACATTTTGGCCGGACACGCTGTGCCTTGATTATGGCTGGCAGGTCTCCCCCCTGCCCAGATCGTGGAAGGCGATCGGGGTGGTGCTTGTCATTGGGCTTGCGGCGGCAACGGGATGGGCGTTGGCAAATGTTCCGCCAGTAGGATTTTTAGGCGCGTGGTTCTTTCTAACGTTGGCGCCGACTTCAAGCGTTGTGCCGATTCAGGATATGGTGGCCGAGCGGCGAATGTATTTACCCCTGGCCGCCGTGGTGACGCTGACGGTAATAGCGGCTTGGAATGGCCTGTCGACATTGAGCCGGCGATTTAAATTGACACCAGCTATGCTTCGATGGGCTTTCTTTACGCTGATTGCAGGAGCGTTGGCTTGGCGAACAGCACAGCGAAATGAGGATTATCAAAGCGAGATCGCCATTTGGACTGACACGACTCGGCAACGGCCGCAGAATGGCCGCGCCTGGGGCAATCTCGGTGTATCTTACTTCAAGGCGAGGCAATTTGATTCAGCCTTCGCCTCTCTTGAGCGGGCGATTGAGCTGCTGCCGACGTACTCGTCGGCACGTGTCATCGCTTACACTAATTTGGGCGACGTGCGGTTCGCGCAAGGCCGATACCATGATGCGATCACGTACTTATCTGAAGCACTTCGCCTGAATCCTAACGACGCCGTTGCTCACAACGATTTGGCATGCGCGTTGCGACAACTCGGCGACCGACAGCAGGCAATGGTTCATTTCCGCACCGCGATTCGTCTCCAGCCGGACCACGCTCTCGCGCATTACAATATGGGCCTGCTACTCACGGACCTCGGCGACTCCGATCAGGGATTGCGCGAAGTACAAACAGCTCGACGCTTGCTGCCTGATCGTGCAGAAATTCTTTTCAAGCTTGGTGTGCTTTTGAGCAATCGTGGGCTCTACTCGGAGGCTTGTGCGAATTTCACCGAAGCAGTGCGGCTCAAACCTGATTTCGAGGGAGCGCTTCAGTATCTTCGTTTCTGCGAAGAAAAGGCCCGCAAGTCCGAAGCACACTGATATTGCGTTCCCATGGGCACTGTAGAGGCAGCCGTGTCGGCTGCGACCTGCACGCGACACGCGTGCCACCACAGTTGTACGGGCCGCTCCGAAAGCACTCGGCTGCAACGATCCAAATCCCGCAGGCGACACGCCTGGCGCTACAGGATCAACCGCGCTACGCGCGCCGAAAACGCACTGACCGAATCAATCGACGCCGCTGATGCCAGCAGAGGCCAAGGACACCAAGCAACCCACCCGCGACAGTCGTTGGCTCAGGAGCCCCAGT
>WNGI01004732.1_pt1 | contig 12185 bp, 7 predicted proteins | sample 5400621 | NCBI WGS metagenome assembly WNGI01 (sample SAMN13153374, study PRJNA577476) | soil metagenome | isolation source: 20 cm soil or saprolite under Garry oak tree replicate 1 | place: USA:California | collected 2016-06-15 | reverse complement strand
AAGAACTACTTCTTCCATATGCGGCAGAATCTTTTCTTTAGGCATAGAATCCCCCTCGCGGCAACAGATCCCTACGCCCCAGTCCCTCCCCTCGATGGTCCTTTCAAGGTCCGGTGCGATGACTGCGGTAAGACGTATAGCTACAAACGTTCCGACGTGCGCCGATACGAGCAAGAGATTACTAAGTCTTTCACTCCGCACCCACTCTTTCGGTAAGTTCGAGCGGATTGGGGCTAGATCGTCGGCGGACGGAGAGTTCGTGACCGGCACGTATTTCCCCGTCCTCGGCGCATGGCCAATTCTCGGCCATCTCCTTGCTCCAAGCGATGATGAAGGACCATACGGTACCCCCGTTATCGTTCTGAGCTTTGACTATTGGAGACTTGGGTTTAACGCGGATGAAAAAATCATCGGTCAAACGCTTTCGATCCAAGATCTCCCCTATACGATCATCGGCGTGACGTCTCCGGAGTTTTCTGGAATTGAGCAGATCAACCGCCCGATTTCTACCTGCCCATCCACGCTTTCCCGCTAATTCGCAGCCATAGCGCATTTCGCGACCATCGCTGATGTAACTGACTGATATCAAACGGTGTCGGCGGACATCTTTTGATACCACAAGGTACTGGAGGTCACGTCTTATCGTCCCCTTATTGTACCCAGATTGCTTTGCCCGCTCGCCCGGTTACTATCGGGCTCCTGACGTTTCTTGCGTTCGGCATCCTGCTCCAGCAGGCTCACCATGAGGCGAACCGGTGACCGGAACGTCGTCGCGCGCAACCGCTCGAACATGGTTTGCAAGTCAACGAGTCCATGGGCTGCAGCAAGGTCCAACGCTGCAAGCGTGCCGACCACCTTCAATCCACGATGCCGAGCTATAGTCACACCATCTCGTTCGTCCATCAACAAAAGGATGGCTTGGAGTTCGGACGCAAGGGATATCGCTTCGCGCTCACCTGCGTCGAGATGTGCCAGCGCCGAATCGACGGGCTGTTTCAGGCTCACTACTTCCAACCATGGGGGAGGCTGCGAAATCCAGGCGCGCACGATATCAGGCGTGTTTGCATGAGCCGGCTCGGCCTTTACAGCGGGAGGGATCAAAACCGTTCGATACAGGTTTGGAAGAATATCGGCTGCTTGGATGAGGACGAAGTAGTTCAGGGGAGTTGTGTCAGCTACGATCGCTTGCATCTACAAGCCGAGTTGCCGGTGCGTTTCGCGATCCCGCTCAATGTCTTCCAGTGTGTATTCCAGTTCGACGCCATGGCTCTTCAGAAAGGCATCGACTTCCATCCGGGTCTCGTAACCCAGCAACTGGCGCAGCTGGGCAGCCGAAATCTTGCGGTCGCGGTACGCTGCTAGGGCCAGGGCCTCGAAGGCCGCGCGGGACAAATCTTGGCCAGGAGCAGCCAGGGCCGCTGAGAGTTCGTCAGGAAGTGCAATCGTGACGTGTCGCATTATTGAGAAATTATAGCATCATCCGACGAGAAAAATGCCGTGGTCAACCTGGATGGTCGTTAATAGTGAGCCTCTTTCAAAGGAAAACGCGGTCAAATCGAAACGCTAGCAATGACCGAAGGCGACCCGTTCCTCGCGGCCCGAGGCCCCCACACCGACTGCAACGTGAGGAAAGACAGCAAAGGGAAGGGAACTCGCTGAAGAGCCTACACGACGTGCAAACAGGGCACGAAAATGTGTCCTTCTGCCCCTAACGTGTTTCGCTGAATAGATGCAGGCTCTAAAAAGAATGGCGGGGACGACGAGACTCGAACTTGCGACCTCTGCCGTGACAGTTGGCCTATCAACCGCTGGCACACACAGAATCAGTCGGTTAGACGTGCGGTAGTCGGCAACCGTTGGACTTATCGGGATACGCTGGCTCGTTTTTGTGCAACGATTTGTGCAACGCGGATGACTATTTCTGCGTGCACGTATCTATCGCACACGCCTCTCTCTCGCATTGCACCTTGGCTTCGGTGAGTTTTGAGGAGCCAGATGTCACCTCTTTATCGTCCCTTTATTGTGCCCAGATTTGGCCGAGTTACTGAATTCCTCAGACCCCAATTCAGAATAACTTCCGGTTATGCCGACAAACCAGCCTTGTGAATTATGAAGCCAAAGAAAAAGAGCTGAGGAGGGCTTCTTAATTACAGCTTCTTAATTACGGTGTTGCATTTGAAGGTGCGGATCGTGAGCATGGCCTCAGCCTAGGCCACGGAAGAAGGCGGTCAGATCCGCTGCGACCGCCGCTGGTTCCTCAGCCGGGGCGAAGTGCCCGCCGCGCGGAAAGACTGTCCAGCGTTGGATGTTGTATAGGCGCTCCAAATACGAGCGCGGCAGTTCTCCCTCGGGAACGGTCTGGTGCGCGAAAACACCAAACGCCGTGCGCGTGCTGACGTAGCTGGGAGCGACCGGGTGCCAGCGATTATCCCAATAGTCGCGCATCGACGAGGTGATGCTCTGCGTGATCCAGTACAGGGTGAACGTGGCGCAGAGGAAGTCGTCGGTCGGCGTAACGTCGCTCCACGAGTGCCACTTCTCACCCAGGTATGCCGCGAGCCCTGCCGGGGAGTCGTTGAGTCCATAGCCGACAGTCTGCGGCTTGGTGGACTGGATCTCGCTGTAGCCCCGCTCCGTCATATCCCAGCCCCGGTTCACCGCGAGGTACGAACGCTCGGCATCGGACAGCTCCGTATCGTCCACCACTGGGGCGAGATCCGACTCCAGTGTGGTGAGATGGATCCCGATCACCGACTTGGGATGGTTCAGCGCAAGGATCGTCGTCACCCCGGCCCCAAAGTCATAACCGCCCGCACCATAGCGGGAATACCCAAGCTCGTACATGAGCCGGTGCCAGCGCTCCGAGACGTACCGGTAGTTGATGCCGACCTTGGGTGGACGCGGCGAGAAACCATACCCGGGCAGGGAGGGTAGGACCACGTCGAAGTGCTCGAGCATCGGCAGCATGTCCATGTAATCGAGGAAACTGCTGGGCCAGCCGTGCGTGAGAATGAGCGGCACACCCTGACCTGATGGCGCACGCTGGTACACAAAATGGATGCCCTCCCAGGTGAAGTGGTTGAACGCGTTGAGCCTTCGCTCCCAGCCGCGCCAGTCGAACTCGTTGGCCCAGTAGGATACGAGGCGTCGTAACCAGTCCAACTCGGTGCCCTGTTCCCAGCCTATACCAGGTATCTCGTCGGGCCATCTAGCATTGCGCAACCGTGCCCGCAAATCATTGAGCACCTCATCCGCGACGTGAATCCGAAATGGTTCCACTACAATTACCCCCCTTGGGCATAGCCAGTGGCCAACTGAACGCGCAGGCAATGTCGCACGGCGTCTCGTCGACGCTGTCGACAGATAGACATGAGGCGTTGCGGCCCGGGACAATCCCGTTGCGACGTAGTTTAGATCATGCCCCTCTTCTCACGAACGATAATGTCCTCTACCGTGGGTGAAGGAGTCTAAGAAACTGCCGACAGCGGTCTTTATGAATGAACAACTGATGATCCCGTCTGGATCACGGCCATCCGGAAGTTACCGAATTACTTCCGGTTAAGCCGAACCGGGAGTTGAACGTCTTCGGTCAAGACTGAGGCACTGGTGGCGGGCATCCGCGGCTCAACTTCCCGATTTCCATTATTAGTAGACACCCTACACAATTGTAATAGAATGCCTACACAATGCATCGCCAGCCGCCATCCCGTGTAGAGCTGCTGCAAGGCACGCTCGACCTCCTCATCCTCCGCACGTTGCTTGCGGGACCCACGCACGGCCACGCTATTGCCAAACACATTCAGCGGACCTCGGAAGAGATGCTCCAAGTCGAGACCGGTTCGTTGTATCCCGGTCTCCATCGGCTTGAGGCGAAGGGATGGATCGCAGCCTCTTGGAAGCTGTCCGACAAAGGCAAGCGCGCCAGGTATTACCAACTCACGCGTCTCGGGCTGAAACAACTCGCCAGTGAACAGTGGAAATGGCGAGCGTTCTCGCGCGCCGTGGGATTGATCTTGAACCCGGCTGATGAGGAGGGACAATGAAGTCTTTCTTTCGCAGGTTAGGTTGGTTGGCACGGCGCAGTCGCAAGGAAGCTGAGCTCCGCGAGGAACTCCAGTTTCATCTGGAGGAAGAAGCGGAACAGCATCAAGGAGAAGGGTTGGCGGAAGAACAAGCCCGATGGGCGGCGCGGCGTGAGCTGGGCAACCTCACGCTGGTCCAAGAAGATACTCGCGCCATGTGGGGATGGACAATTCTGGAGCAATTTGGTCAAGACTTGCGCTACGCCTTCCGAACCATGAACGCGAACCGCCTTTTTACTCTCCTTGCGGTTTTATCGCTGGCACTCGGAATCGGGGCCAACACGGCGATCTATAGCTTCATGGACGCGATCCTGATTCGGTCCCTGCCGGTTGGCGATCCGCAATCGCTGGTCGTGCTGAACTGGCACGCGAAAACGATACATGGCGATTTCGTCATGCAAGGGATGAGCGGCGACACCTACGACGACCCGCAGGCGGGCAGGGTAGCTGGCATTTTCCCCTATCCGGCTTTTGAGCTGCTCCAAAAAAGTGATTCCGTCTTCTCAAGCGTATTCTCGTTTCAATATTCGTTTGCAAGCAACCTGAATGTAACGATCAAGGGTGAAGCCGATGTTGAGTCCGGCGTTTTTGTTTCCGGCGAATATTTTTCGGGACTCGGAGTGCCAGCGGTTTCGGGACGGATCATTCTTCCCGACGATGATCGGACCGGAGCCCCAGCGGTGGCGGTCGTGAGCTACGCTTTGAGTCAGGCGCGGTTCGGCGGCCCTGCGAATGCGATTGGTCAGTCAATCGTCATTGATAGTGTGCCATTCACGGTGATTGGAGTGACGCCGCCTGGATTTTTTGGTACCGATCCACAGCAAAGCCCTTCGCTTTATCTGCCATTCAGGACGAATCTGGCACTCGCGGCAGCGAATCCATTTGGGCTTCGACCCGCGGACTACATGGGTGAGAACTTTTACTGGGTGCAAATGATGGCGCGTTTGCGTCCGGGCGTCAGCGCGGCACAAGCGCAAGCCACACTTTCTCCGGCGTTTCAGCAATGGGTGACGAGCACAGCGACCAGCGATCAGCAGAGAGCAAATCTTCCGCAACTCTTGGTAAAAGAGGCGGCCAGCGGGCTGGAGACATTGCGCTGGGAGTATTCGCAACCGTTGTACGTGTTGATGACGATGGTCGGACTGATTTTGTTGCTGGCGTGCGCCAACGTCGCCAATCTGTTGTTGGCACGCTCCGCGGCGCGAAGACGAGAAATTGCACTGCGATTGAGCATCGGCGCCAGTCGGTGGCGCATCATCCGGCAACTGATGACTGAAAGTGTTTTGCTGGCGTCTTTGAGTGGTATTTGTGGAGTGCTGTGCGCCATATGGGGAATTGGCTTTCTCACTCTCCTGCTGGCCAACGGCCGGAAGAACTTCACGCTGCGAGCGGAACTAAATTGGCATGTACTCGCGGTGATGGCAGGGCTTTCTCTGCTGACGGGCCTGATATTCGGGCTCGCGCCGGCACTGCAGGCCACCCGAGTGGACGTTCTGCCTTCGTTGAAGGAAACGCACGGAGTGCAGGGCGCAGCACGACGCGGGCTTCGGCGACTTAGCCTCGCGCAAGTGCTGGTGGCAAGCCAGATTGCGATCTCCATGCTGATGCTTGTGGCGGCGGGGCTCTTTGTCAGAACGCTTTCGAATCTGGAATCGATCCGATTGGGATTCAATCGCGAAAATGTCTTGTTATTTCAGCTGAATGCGCTGAAGGCCGGGCACAAGGAACCAGATCTCTACGCATTTTACGCAGACCTACGCCGGCAGTTTGGAGAGATTCCAGGCGTCAGTGCGGCGACACTGTCGGAAGGTTCAATGGTCGGTGGAGAAACCGGACTTCCTCTCACGGTGGGAGGCACGCCAGTGACTCCAGGGACGCGTATTTGGAATGTGGGACCAAACTTCTTTCACACGATGCAGATTCCGATGCTAGCAGGGCGTGATTTCGACGAACGCGACCGGCCTGGCACGCCATTTGTTGTTGTGGTGAACGAGACGTTTGCCAAAGACAATTTTCCCGGCCGGAATCCGCTAGGTCAGCGCGTCGTCCTACTGGAAGCAGGCGAAAAGCCGCGCGTGGCGCGGGATATGGAGATTGTCGGCGTGAGTCGCGACGCGCGTTATGGAAGTCTGACTAGAGACATTCCACCCGTGGCGTACATCATTTTTAACCAGGGTTATCCCCAGTTGGATCAAGCGGAATATGCGTTGCGCACCATGGGGGACCCGCTTTCCTACGCCAGCGCCGTTCGCGAAATCGTACGTCGCGCCGATGCGACGGTTCCGGTAACGGAAATCAAAACACAGGTGGCGGACATCGATCAGACGATCAGCCAACAGATCGCATTCGCGAAGTTGTGCGTCGGGTTTGCGATTCTGGCGTTGACAATCACATGCATCGGCCTGTACGGAACCGTTTCCTACAACGTCGCGCGCCGAACCGGAGAGATCGGAATCCGGATGGCGCTCGGAGCGCAGTCCGGCAGCGTCATTCGAATGGTTTTGAGCGAAATCTCGCTGCTGGCGGCGGCAGGATTGGCCGCCGGCATGGTCGTTGCGTTAGCGGCGTCCAAATTTGTCGAGTCGTTCCTATACGGAATCAGGCGTAACGATCCAGCCTCGCTGCTGGTCGCTGCGGCAATTCTGTTCGGCGCCGCGTTCTTGGGTGCCTACGCGCCTGCATACCGAGCATCTCACATCGATCCTATGGTAGCGCTACGGCACGAGTGACTTGCATCGACTTCCGACAGCGCATCGCTGGCCGCAATGCCAAGCGTCGAAGGTCGCTCGCAAAAGCGTAGTGGGAAACAGATCCTGCCATGTCGCCACGCGGTTTTCAGTGTTCCTGTCGGATAACGGGCAAGCGGGAAGTAATCCCAAGGTAAGGGTTACCGACATTACTGGCCATCAATCATGATGCCCGCGAAGGCCTAACTCATTCTCCGCTTGCGAATTAGCAGCGCGTGCACAGATTGGACCAGTAATGTCGAAAAATACCGGCCAAACTGTTTGATCCCAGGGCGCTTACGCGCGAATCAAGGTGCAAACATGATTTGGCCGGTAATTTTTGTACAAATCAGGAGCTGGCGCGCAGCCAGGGTTTTTTCACGGAGCGATGCCCATTTCGTGGAGCTTGGCACGGGCACGACGTTCTTCTTCCGTGCCGGCATCTCCGATACGCCCGCCACCACTTAGGGACGCCTCCTTCACGCGACATTGAAAGGAACTACTTGTAGATATGAGGCGTAGCCAGAAGTCCGGTTGGGGGGAGCTTGGTGGTGGCGAATGCCGTTTTGCATTGCAATCCCCTCGAACGCCGTTCTGTGGAAAGTGATGTCAGGTTTTCCGACTAACTATCCAAGTGAAGCGTGCAGGGTTTCGAGGGGCCGCGCGGCTACTGGTGGAATCTCGCCATCGGCCTTCTTGTGCAAACACACCGCGAACCGAACGGCGGATCGATTATTTGGAGAACCATGATTTATTCGTAACGCAGCGCGACGAGGGGATCGACTTGTGCGGCGCGGCGGGCGGGCAAGAGGCAAGCCAGGAGTCCGACACCGGCGACGCAAATCACCACCGCAGCAAAGGTCCAGGGATCAGTCACCGACACGCCCCAGATCTGGCTGACCAGAAAACGTGTAAGTCCAAAACTCAGAAGAACGCCAATGAGAATCCCCGCCGAGATTAGGCTCAGCCCTTTCTTGAGAATCATTCTCAACACGGCATCCTGCTGCGCGCCCAACGCCATACGAACACCGATTTCCTGCGTCCGTAACGACACTGTGTATGCCATGACCCCAAATACTCCGATGATGACTAGGAACAGGCCAATTGCCGCGAACGATCCAAGTGTAACGAACTTGAACCGCGGCTCCTCATAAACATACTCGTCAAGAATGCTTGCGAGCGACCCAGACATATTTATTCCAACATTGGCATCCACTGCCCAAACGGCTTGATAGGTGCTCTTTAACAGTAAATTCGGGTCCACTGCAGTCCTCACCAGGATATTGGGGATACCAAATCCGGAGATGGTGTACGGAAGGAGCGCTTCCGGCTGAGGCGGGTGCTGCAAGCCTGCATTTCTGAAGTCTGCAACAACGCCGATAATCTCGAAGTAAGCATTATGCGGTGCGTCCGAAAATCTATCGAGGAAATTGAATTTGATCCTCTGGCCGACTGGGTCACGAATTCCGAAGAAGCGGTGGGCAAGAGTTTGGTTGATCACAGCTACATGTTGCGAAGAATCGACATCACTTTTGGAGAATGTCCTACCATTTAGTAGGGGAAGTCCCAGCGTTTCAAAGTAGCCGTCGCTGCACAGATCGAGGTTCGCCTCCCATCCGTCAGAATGCGTTGTGCCAAGAACGGTGACCTCGGTACTCTTCGCGTCCTCTGGAGACAGCGACCAAGTTTCTGCTGCCGCGATTACACGCGGCAACGCTTCGATTGCATCGAGGACTCTCTGAAAAAAGATTTTCCGCTGGGCCGTCGCCTCATACCGACCCTTTGGAAGATCTAATCGTACAGATAGGACATTGCCCGGACTGAAACCGAGATTGACGTGCGTCAAGGCAAAGAAGCTACGCATCATTAATCCTGAGCCAATCAAAAGTACGATTGAGAGGGCAACTTCGGCGATCACCAGGCTGGCACGAAGCCTTCCGTGCTGGAAGCCAAGGCCAGTCCTTTTTCCGGATCCAGCCAACCGCCCTTGCAGATCACGGCGAACTGCATGGAGTGCCGGCGCAAGACCGCACAGTAGCGTAGAAGCTACGCTGACGCCCAAGGCAAAAAGCAGTATGACCGGGTTCAGTCCAATCGCTACTTCATCGGGAATGCAGTGAGAAGGAATTAGTTCTACGAGCCAGTTCAAGCTACCGTAAGCCAAGAAACAGCCGACGATACAACCGCCGCCAGCTAAGACTAAGCTTTCCACCAAGGCCTGCTGTACTAAGCGCGTCCGGCTTGCTCCCATTGACACTCTAATAGCGATATCCTTTCCCCGAACGGTAGCACGGGCTAATAATAGGTTGGCTACATTGCTGCAAGCGATCGAGAGCAACATCGAGACCGCAGCAACTAGAGCATAGAGAGTGCTCTTGAATTTCCCAACGAGACTGTCCACAAGCGTTTCCGCCGTCATAGTAAACCGTGCCGGATACTCTCGTGGGTGTGCTTTCGAGAGACCTTCCGCAACCACCGTTAGGTCCGCTGCCGCGGCTTCCAAGCTAACCCCGGGCTTGAGGCGCCCGATAGCCCTTAGTCGGACAGTGGTCCCTCTTAAGTCGCCATTCAGACTGAGCGGTAGCCAAACACTACTGCCATAGGCTTGAAAGCGCGGAGGCATGATGCCCACAAGCGTTCTCGCCTCCCCATTTAGAATGAAGTTTTTTCCGAGGACCCTGGGATCTTCATTGAACATCTGTCGCCACAACCTGTAATTCATTACGAAAATCGGGGGGGCATCCGGTTTTTCGTCTTCTTGCCCGATACCACGTCCGAGGAGAGCCGATATGCCATAGAACTCGAATGTATTTGTGGTGACATAGGCTCCCCCTGAACCGGCATGCGACTGAGCACCGGACGTGCCAAGTATGTCGCGAACTCCGTGGCCGTCGTTGTAAAGGATATTCACGTCGTTCGAATATCCGATGACATCTTCGAATACGTGATTTTGTTCTCGAAAAGCGAGAAATTCCGGAAGGGAGAACAGGTTACGACCTCCGCCTTCGGGTTCCGCTAGATCGTGAATCTCAAAAACTGTAGACTGTTTGAAATCATTATAAGGAAATGTTGCAGACAGTAAGTTATAAACCACGCTGAAGACGACGGTCGAAGCGCCAATACCAAGGGCGAGAGCAAGGATAGCGATGAAGGTGAAGCGGCGGTCTCTGCGAAGATTGCGGATGGCGTAGCGGAAATCGCGGAAGAGATTGTCGAGGTGAGTTTCCCAGTGGGTGTCGCGGACTTCTTCTTTGACGCGGTCGAGGCCGCCAAATTCGAGTCTTGCGCGGCGGCGGGCTTCTTCGGGGCTGAGTCCTGCGGCTACATAGTCGGCAATTTGGCGATCGACATGGAAGCGGAGTTCTTGATCGAGCTCTGCCTCCGAGCGCGATTTTTGAAGGAGACGACGAATGCGACGCGTCACTGGGACTCCTCTTCTGCGCGCAAGATTAGGCCAACGGCGTCACAGAGGCGCTGCCAATTGACGACCTCGGCCGCCATTTGCTTGCGGCCCTTCCTGGAGAGCGAGTAGAACTTGGCTTGGCGGCCGGTTTCAGATTCTTTCCATTCTGCTTGCAGCCAGCCTTTGTCTTCCAAGCGATGGAGCGCGGGATAGAGGGAGCCCTGATGAACCTGGAAGAATTCTTTCGAAATTTGCTGGAGGCGTTGGGCGATGGCGTAGCCGTGGCTGGGGCCCAGGGCGACAACCTTCAGGACCAACATATCGAGAGTGCCGCGGAGGAGTTCTTGTTTGCTCTCATTCATGGTGATACCTAGAGACTCGACATATATGCCCGAATCAAGCAAATGTCAACCGCTTCCTGCAACCATCAACCCGGTGTTTGATTTGAAAAGCAAACCGGACATCTCTCTTCGCTTTTCAGAAGTCCGGTTCGAGGAAGCGTGATGGTCTTGACCGTCGCCAGTGCTCCGATTCCCCGAACCCCGTTTCCGGATAGGTTCGGAGTCGGCGACTATCTGCTCAGAATCGGTTTCTCCTCCAGCTCGAAATTGACCCCCGCGACACTGGGCGATAGACTCTGGTCGGAGAAGGCCATGGTTCGGTCCATCGCATTCCTGCTAACTTTCGTTGCGCTGGCCTTTCCCGCGCTTGCCGACGAAGGCCACCACCACGACGACCTCAGCGAACAACAGTTCGGGTCGGTACACTTCCCAACCTCCTGCAATCCCAAAGTTCAGAAGAATTTTGAGCGCGGAGTTGCGTTGCTGCACTCTTTCGCGTTCGAGACCGCAGAAGCTACATTTCGGCAGGTTGCGCAAGATGATCCCCACTGTGCGATGGCGCATTGGGGGATCGCTAAGACGTTCAGCCGCTGGGGAACCCCGAATCCCAAACAGCTGCAGCATGGTTGGGAGGAGATCAAGATTGCGAAGTCCCTTCGCGCCAAGACGGCACGCGAACGGAGTTACATCGCGGCACAGGCTGCGCTCTATGCCCACCCGGAGAAGAAAGACGAAAAGCGAGAGCAGAAGTACCTGAAAGCAATGGAAGCGCTCTATCGCCACTACCCTGGCGATCATGAAGGCGCGGCTTTTTATGCACTCGCACTGAAGGATTCTGATCGCGACGACGACCCAACCCATGCCAACCGGAAGGCGGCCGCCGCTATCCTGGAAAAGCTGTTCCTGCTGGAGCCGAACAATCCAGGAGTAGCGCATTACCTGATTCATACGGACGACTATCCGGGAATGGCCGAGTTGGGACTTCCGGCGGCGCGGCGCTACGCGCAGATTGCTCCCGCAGCTCCGCACGCTCTGCACATGCCATCGCACATCTTCGCCCGTTTGGGAATGTGGCAGGAAGACATCGCTTCCAATTTGGCGTCCGTAGCTGCCAGTCGCAACGTCGTGTCCACGTACATGGGGGATGAAGGGCACCAATACCATGCGATGGAGTTCCTGATGTATGCCTACCTGCAGAGCGGTCGCGAGGCAGAGGCAAAAAGGCTCATCGAAGAAGTCCCGTCTTTGCCGAAAATGAAAGACATGTATGGAGGTGGTTACGATCCACAAATTTCCGCTCTGACCATTTACTCGGCCTTCTGTGAGCTTGAGTTGCACCATTGGAAGGAAGCCGAGGCCTTGCCGCTTATTTCCCCGGTCGATGACGCCGACGTGTCCTTCACCTACAAGGCGCGGGCGATCGGAGCTGCCCGCAGTGGAGACTTAGCGACAGCAGGTGCGAACCTGCAAGCGATTCGGGACCTTCACGCAGTACTGGTGAAGGAGCAGAAACTGCCGATTTCGATCAATGCGGTAGAAGAGGATCAACGCGTGGTCTCCGCTTGGATCAACCACGCTGAAGGCCATAACGACGAAGCGCTGAAGACTCTCCGCGAGATCGCAGGGAAGGAGC
>WNGI01004730.1_pt1 | contig 12186 bp, 9 predicted proteins | sample 5400621 | NCBI WGS metagenome assembly WNGI01 (sample SAMN13153374, study PRJNA577476) | soil metagenome | isolation source: 20 cm soil or saprolite under Garry oak tree replicate 1 | place: USA:California | collected 2016-06-15 | reverse complement strand
CCCCGCCTCCACCTCCCCCGAACCCGCCGAGCTTCGAGTTCGACGGCCCGCGCGACGACGGCCCGTCCTGGCGGTTGCCCATCACGTAGTAGGGGACCTGATTGTCCACCGTGGCGTGGTACATCTGGGCGATGGGGAGCTGCGCGCGGTCCCAGCTGCGGCCGCGGTTGGTCGAGACCGCCACCTGGCCGTCGTTGCCGACGATCATGCGGTTGCCGTCCGTGGGATCAATCCACATGTCGTGGTTGTCGCCGCCCGGCGACTGGCCGAACGGCACGTCGGCCGTCGTCGCGCCGCCGTCGAGCGTCTTGGAGAACGCGGCGCACAGGAAATACGCCTCGTTGTCGCGATCCGGCGCCACGACCACGCGGGTGTAGTAGGGCTGGCGGCACGACAGCTGGCGGTCGTACGAGACGACGCGCCAGCTCTCGCCGCCATCATCGGAGCGCCACAGCTCGCCGCGCTCGGTGTCCTGGCCATGCACCGGGACGCCGTCCCCGGTCTCGATCAGCGCGTAAATACGGCTCGAGTTGCTGCGCGACATGGCGAGCCCGACCTTGCCGAACGGCTTCGCCGGCAGCCCGTTGCCGGTCAGCTTCTTCCACGTGGTGCCGCCGTCTTGCGACACGTAGATCCCGCTGCCCGGCCCGCCGCTCTCCCGGCCCCACGTGTGGATCACGAGCTGCCACATCGCGGCGAACAGGATGCGCGGGTTGTTGGGATCCATCACGATGTCGGCGGCGCCGGTGTTCTCATCCACGAACAGCACGCGCTCCCAGGTCTTGCCGCCGTCGGTCGTGCGGTAGATGCCCCGCTCCTGCTGCGGTCCGTAGCTGTGGCCCAGCGCGGCGGCGTAGACGATGTCGGGGTTGGTGGGGTGGATCACGACGCGCCCGATGCGGCCCGTCAAATCGAGGCCCAGGTGCTGCCACGTCTTGCCGGCGTCGGTGGACTTGTACATGCCGTTGCCGATCGAGATATGACTGCGGATCCACGCCTCGCCCGTCCCGGCCCATACGACGTTCGGGTCTGACGGCGCGACGGCCAGAGCGCCGATCGACTGCACCGGCTGGTCGTCGAAGATCGGCTGCCAGTGGATGCCACCGTCCGTCGTCTTCCACACGCCGCCCGACGCGGCGCCCGCGTAGTATGTGCTGGCGTCACCCACGACGCCCGCGACCGCCGAGACCCGGTTGCCCACCGGCCCGATGTAGCGATAGCGCAGTTGGCTGAACGTGGTGGAATCGACCTGCAGCGTGGCCGCCGTCGCGGCCGCCGGTTGCCGCGCGGGCCGGGCCGGCCGACGCCCGCCTTGCGCCAGGAGCGCGGGCGGCAGGAGAAACGTGAGCAGCACGACACGCAGCGCGATGCGAGACATGGGGAGGGCCTCTTTGAGTGGCGCTACAAAGAGACCGCGAGAAGGCAGGACTGGCAATGCGCCTGCGGTGGGGCGGTGTGGCTGACGCGCCACAGCGCGTCACGTTACGTCGGGCGGGTCGCCAACGCTCCCAGGAAGGCCTCGAAGACGCGGTCGGACCACCAGCCGCGGCAGCGGGCGAGCGACTCCAACGCCAGGGCGTGCGAGAGCCCGGGCTGGTGCGCGCGGGTGGTCGTGAGCGCGTCGTAGACGTCGAGGATGCCGACGATCTGGGCGCTGAGCGGGATCTCGTCGCCTTTGAGACGGTCGGGGTAGCCGCTGCCGTCGTAGCGCTCGTGGTGCCAGCGGATGATGGGCTTGATGTCCCAAGGGAATTCCACGCTCGCCAGCAGCTCGATCCCCCACAGCGGGTGCATCTGCACGATCTCGAGCTCGTCGTGCGTGAGCGGGCCGGGCTTGGTCAGGATCTCGTGCGGTACGCGCACCTTGCCCAGGTCGTGGAGATACGCGCCGATCAGCAGCGTCGTCTCCTGCTCCTCGTCGAGCCCCAGGACCCGCGCCATCGCCACCGCGTTGCGCGCGACGCGCTCGCAGTGGCCGAAGGTATAGCGGTCGCTGGTCTCGATCGAGCGGCCCCAGTCGCGGACCACCGCGAGGTACGTCGCCTCGAGCTCGGCCACCTTGCCGCCCACATGCACCAAATCGACCCGGGCGTCGAGGCGCCGGAACAGCCGGTAGGCGCCGTTGAGCAGCTTCAGCGCCTCCTGGTTGCGGCCCATCCCCTGATAGAGGAGGGCCAGCTCGTGCGACGCCTCGGCCTCGCCGAGCACCGAACCCGTGGCGACCGCCAGCTCGATCGCCGACCGCAGCCGCGACTCGGCGAGCGCGGGCCGGCCGGTTTCGCGGTACACCATCCCGATCACGCGGTACGCGTCGGCCTTGGGGCGGCGCGCGTCCAGCTGATCGAACAGCGCGAGCGCCCCCTCGGCGTTGTTGCGCGCGTCCTCGAAGCGCTGGCGCGCGACGTCCACCTCGGCCTCGTTCACCATGCACAGGCCCTGCAAATACACGTCGCGGGAACGCTCAGCGAGGGCGCGGCTCTCCAGGAAGTACTTGTCCGCCTCGGGATACAGCCCCAAGTCGGCGCTCGCCATCCCCAGGTTGTGGTAGGCGATGGCGCAGCCGTGCTCGTCCCCGGCGTCACGATAGGCTTCGAGCGAGCGCTCGTAGCGGCTCAACGCTTCGTCCAGCTCGCCCTGGATGTTCGCGAGGATCCCGAGGTTCTGTTCCACGCGGGCGCGCAGCTCGCGGCTGCGCCCGCCCAGCTCCAGCGCCTCGAGAAACGTCTTGCGGGCGTCGTCCAGCGAGCCGGTGGTAAGATCGAGGCCACCCACGGTGTTGAGCGCTTCGGCGGCGAGCAGCTCGTTGCCGATGAGCCGCGCGACCGTGTAGCTGCGCCGGCACAGCTCCCGGGCCCGCTCGGACTCGTTCCGATGATGCCGCAGCACCGCCAGCCGGCGCAGCGCCTCCGCCAGGATCGTCTGCTCATCCCCGTGCTCCGCCACGGTGATAGCCGATTCATAGCACTCGATCGCTTCGGGGATACACCCCGCCCGCTCCCGCTCGCGCGCTTCATGCAGCAGCTCCGCGCCGCGGCGCGTCCCGCCCACAGGGGCCGGCGTCGGCGCCGCGGGCGGCAGCAGCGTGCTCATGCGCGGCTCACCAGGCAATGGCGTACTCCGAGAAGTGATTGACCTCTCCCCGGACCGTCTGGGCGCTCTTGGTGTCCCAGGACTTCAGGTATTCGAGAATGACGAGCAGGTCGTCCGTATACGCGATCTGCTTCGGGATGTTCACCCCGAGGGTGTTGCAGTTCGCGTAGCTCATCGTGAGCGACGCAGGCGTCTGGAAGGTGAGGCCCTCGGGCTCGAAGTGGACGTGATTCACCGTATCCGACGGCACCGTCATGGTGATGGTCACCGTTTCGAGCAGCGCGCCCGCCGGGACCGTCAGCGTGTCGCCCCCCACCTGGATCGTCCCGCCGAAGAACCCGATGTCGGCGCTGGCCGAGTCGGCGGGCTGCGGCGTGCAGGTGAGCAGGCCGCCGTTGTGCACCAGGGAATCGACGATCCCGAGGGGGCTGATCGTCGAGTCCAGCGACAGGTCGCCGAGCAGCCGGTGCGGCGCTTCCAGCGGTGTCGGCTCCCGACAACTCAGGACCAGCGCGACGGCCGCGCCGAGCAGGATGGGGAGCGAGAAACGGCGCATCTTCATGGGGTAGCTCTCCTCTTGTCGAGCACGGGCACGCCGCCACTGGTTCGAGCCAGCGGCCATTGTTCCTGACCGCCTAGGACGTTGCCTTCGAAACGACGCACCCACGGTGCGTCGGGCTCCGGCTTCCCGTTGCGCACCGCGGCGGCGGCGCGGGCGAGCAAGGCGACGGGATCGATGGGCGAGTACGTGAGGTTGGCCACGGCGTCATAGCCGACGCGCAGCGTCGCTTCGGACGCGGCCCCGCCTACCGTCCCGCGCAGCGCCGCGGCGGCCCGGTGCACGAGCTTCAGGGCTCCGGCCTGATCGGTGGCGGGCGCGAGCAGCGCGAACTCCGTCGGGCCCAGCGCCCCCACGACATCCGAGACGCGCGCCGTCTGCACCAGGAGTCGGCCCAACTGCGGGTCCGCCGGATCGGGATCCAGATCGAGCACGATGCAGGCGAGGCCGCCGTGCCGTCTGGTCATCAGCGCGCCCAGCTCGCGCGCCCGACGCGCGAGCGCGGGCCGGCTGTGCAGGCCCGAGCCGGGATCGACCGCGGCGTCCGCCAGCGCGAGGTCGATGCTGCGCTTGGCGTGCACGAACGTCTGGAGCTTGAGCGATAAATCGTCCGGATCGAGTGGGAACTGGAGAAAGTCCCAGGCCCCGGCGCGCAAGGCGGTCACGCGCTGCTCCGGCGTCGGCTTGTCGGTGGCGAGGATCAGGATCGGTACGTTGTGACCGATGCGCAGGTCGTTGTGCAGCAACCGGCACGCGTCGATCCCCGACATGTCAGGGAGATCGGCATCGAGAATGATCGTGTCGGGCCGCAGGTCGGGTGCCCAGGCGAGCGCGAGCGTCCCGGTATGCACTTGGACGGCGGCGGAGTACCGCGTCTCCTTGAGCACGCTGCCGAGCGAGTGCTCTTGCGGAGCCGCGATCAGGATGACGGGCGGGGCGGCGGACGTGGGGCTCATAAGTTTGCCGCAGAAAGGTGCATCAAGCGCGCCACGGCTTTCCACTCGGCCGGTCCTGCTAAGCCTCGCCCGCGGAGCGGGTTACCGAACGTCTCCCAAACGGATGCCGCACGATGGCCGCATCACTGTGATGCAAGCACGCCACAGTCCTCCGCGTCTCTCGAGCGGCGGGCGCGCAGCCGTTCGTGCCGCCGCAACCCCTCGAGGTAGCGGGCGTCCTCGGCGTACGTGGTCGGGTACACGGGCGGGACCGGCTGCGGCGTCATGTTTTCGTTCACGTTCACAAACGTGAACACGCACGTGTTGCACAGCGCCTTCGTCACGCGGTCCCGGCTGGTCCGCTCGATCGTCACTTCGACACACAAGGAGGTTCGACCGGTGTACACGATGCGACTCACGAAGTGCAGGCGGTCGCCGATCCGCGCCGGCTGGACGAAGTTGATGCGGTTGACCCGCACGATCACCGGCCGGTCGGGGGCGATCGCTTCGGCCTGGAGTCCCGCGAGCTCGTAGGCCCGGCGCATGAGGTGGCCGCCGAACACCTTGCTGGGAACGTTTTCCTGCTCGGGGTACACGCGCTCCCAGGTCGCGGATGTCAGCGCGCCCACCAGAGACCCCGAGAAGTCCGGCGCCTCCTGCGCCGCGTGCAGCTGGGCGAGCAGGTCGTACTCTTCGCGCGCGGGCGGCTCGGCGGCGGCCTCCACGCGCTGCCGGCGCTTGTCGCGGCGCTCGGCGGCCCGGCCGCCGCGCCGCCGTTCGAGTTCATCCAGGTACTCGAGCGGCGCGACCGGCACGCTGCGCGCAGCGTCGCCCTCCCCCAACCGGGCGACCATCGTGAAGTAGCAGGACGCCACGTGGACCGGATCGGGCGCGGGGTGCTCGATGCGGATCCCCACCTCCATCGAGCTCCGGCCGACCCAGTTGAGCCGGGCGCGCAGCGCCAGATCCCGGGTGACGTCGGCCGGCGTGCGCAGCACGATGTCGTCGATGGCGGCGGTCACGACGCGGGCGTGCGGCGCGGTGCCCCGCGCGTAGGCGAGCGCCGACTCCTCGGCCAGCTTGTCGAGGACCTCGAGCAGCAGGCCGAAGCGCATGTTGGCCGGCACCGGCTCGTTGACCACCATGAAACGTCGCCGCAGCTCGAGATCCGAGCTGAACGCCAGCCGCTGCTCTCGAGATGTCGCGTTCGGTCTCATCACGCTCCTTTGCTTCCCTGTCCTGGTTACGACAACGCCCCCACGGTCGGGTTGGGAGCGTGGGGGCGTCGCGTCCAGCGCGCGTTGCGGGTGGTTACCCGATCCTACGTCCCAGGCCCGGGGTCACGGCAGGCGTTCGCCATGCCGCGGAAACCCAGTAAATGCCGAAGAAAAGCACGCATGCCGCAGCTTAATCAGGCGGCGGGCGCCCCGTCAATCGCCAAAACGCGATTCGGGAATTGGGGGCCGACCCGTTACATTAGGGGGATACGATTCGAAGCCCCCGCCCCCCAGGAGGATTGTTAATGACGTCGTCCCCGCTCCCGAAGCAGGCCCTCACGCTCGGCGGGCTGGTCCGCCGGCGTCTCCGCGAGGTGAATCGATCGGCCGCCCAGTTGGCCGAAGCGGTGCAGGTCCCGTCCGAATACATCGACGATCTGATTACGGGGGCCCGCCGGCCGCCGCTGCCCGCGCGCACGGACATCTATCCGAAAATGACGTCGTTCCTGCGCTTGAGCCGCAACGATCTCACCGCCTGCGCGAGCGCCGAGCGCGCCGCCATGGCCTCCAGCGACGCCCCCGCCCCCGCGGCGGCCGTGCGCCGGCTGGTGCTGGACCTGTGCGAGCCGGAGACGGCGCGGACGCTGGAGCAACGCCGCGGGAAGCGGGCGAACGCCGAGCTGACGGGCTTCATCCAGCGCCTGCTGGAAGTGACGCAGGGCGCGGTGCTGCGGCTGCTGGACGATCAGATTTCGCTGCGGCTGGCGGCCAACGAGCGCGGCACCACCTACATGGCCCTACGACTCAAGGTGCTCGAGTTCCTCGACGTCACCGCCGATACGCTCACGGGGGACCACTTCACGGAGTTCGTGCGGCCCCGTATTGCGCGCTGGGACGTTGATCTCGAAAGCGGCGTGCTCCGGGTGTCCCTGCGGAGCCAGGAGCCCCGGCAGCGTCCCCGCGCGCCTAGAGCCCCAGCCAGTAGTTGATCTTGATCAGGAAGATGTTCTGCGACGGCCCGCGGAACAGCGCGCTGGCGTCGTCCCCGAAATCGATCCGCCCGCGTCCCAGCGCCGACTCGCCGCTCCGCGTCCAGACGACGTAGAGCGTCGAGCCGGGGTGGTACTCCCACCGCAGCACCGCATTGCCCCGCAGCGACCGGAAGGTGAAGTCGAGGGGCCGGATGACGAACCCCGCCGCCGGCCCCGCCCCGTCGAGGCGCTTCGTGGGAACCTCCGTGGCAATCTGTAATACAAACGGATACGCTTTTAGAGTTGCGAGGTGGTACACCCCAGCAGCGACGGAGGTAACATGAATCTCTTGCGCACGGCGGTTCCCTTCGGTGCCCTGCTCCTGATCGCGTGCGACGCCACCGGCCCCGGGATGGCGCGGCCGGTGACGTTGTCGGTCGCCTTGAAGCAGAGCGGCACCCCCCCCGCGGGCCTCGCCGCCGACGTGACCGTGGGCAGCGGCCCCAATTCCATCCGGATCACGAAGGTGGAGTTCGTCCTGGCCGAAACCGAGCTGGCTCAGGTCGCGACCTGCTCCACGCCTGCCGTGGACGACGATGGCTGCGACGACCTGGAGCTGAATCCCCTCCTCATCGACCTCCCCCTCGACGCGTCACCCCCCGTCCAGGTGCTGGATGCGCTGGTGCCCCCGGGCGCCTACACCCGGCTGGAAGCGAAACTGCACGCGGTGGAGCCCGGCGACGAGGAAGGCGAGAGCGGCGGTGCCAGTTTCATGACCGCCCATCCTGATTGGCCGGCGGGCGTCAGTGTGCGGGTCACCGGCGTCTTCACCGACGCGGCCGGGGCCACGCACGCCTTCACGTTCACGTCCGGCATCAGGGCGGAGATCGAAGTGGCCTTCGCGAGCCCCGTGACCGTGGACGCCACGACGCACAACATCACGATCACCGTGGATGTGGCGCGTTGGTTCACCGATGCGGCCGGCGCCGCGATCGATCCGACGAACGCCGCCAACGCCGAGGCCATCGGCGCCAACATTCGCAGTTCGTTCCAGGCGTTCGAAGACAACGACCACGATGCGGTGGATGACGAGCACGAAGGGCCCGACGGTTCGCCGGAGCCATAACGTCCCGCACCGGGAGCTCCGCAATCACAACGGCCAGCGCATCATCGCGCTGGCCGTTGTGGTTTGACGACCGCGAGGTCTCAGGCGCTCTTCGGGACATTCTCCTGCCGCAGCTGCGCCACCGCCGCCCGCACCTTGTCGGTCATCTCGCGCTCCTGGCGGAGCGTGGCGATGAGCGCCTCGGCTTGTTTGGTGTGGAACTCGAGCGACCCGGCCTGCTCGATGACATGATCCATCATGGCCTTCTGGCCGTGCAGGGTCTCGAAGCTCGCCTGAAGGTCGGCCAGCACCGCCTCAACCCGGCCGAGCCGCTCCTCCGCCTGCGCGACCTGCCGCTTGCGGTGGTCGAGCCCGTTCGCGGCGTCGTGGACATGCCCGACCAGGCCCAGCACGTTCTCGAGCGTGCCGCGCGTCTGGGTGACTTCCTCCCGGGCGGCGGCGATCGAGCGCACGTCATCCACGGTCTTCTCCGCCACCTCGAACAGCCGGTGCATGTCGGCCTGAATCGCGTCGAGAGTCGTCTGCCGCTGGGTGACCTGCTCGAGCGCCCGGGTCAGGCGCGACTCCACCGTTTCCCACTTGGCGAGCCGCTCCTCGAACTGGGCCATGCGCTTCTGCGCGAAGCGCAGGCTCCCGGCGCGGTTGTCGAGCTCGTCGAGCGTGGCCGTCAGTTCGGTGAGCCGGGTTCCCGCGGTCGCCACCGCTCCGCTCAGCTGCCCGCTCCGGTCCTCCAGCTGCTGCGTATCGGCCGCCGCCTGCTCCCGGAGCTGCGACGCCTGCGCCAGATGCTCGGTCGCCTTGTCCAGCGACGCCTGGCGCACCTCCAGCTCCTGACCGAGGGCGCGGGTGCGCTCGGCGAGTCCTTCAAGGCTCTGCGCGCGCGCCTCCAGCGACGCCACGGCGGCGTCCACCTCGCCGACGCGGCGCTCCGCGCGCTCGGCGGTCGCGACCGCCGTCGGCACCAGCTTCTCGATCCGCCCGGCCTCCTCGGCATGGCTCGCCAGTGACTTGAATCGCTCGTCGGCGTCCTCCATCCGGCCCAGCAACCCGCGGCTCCGCTCCTCCATCTGCCCCCCGAGGGAAGCCAGCTCCGCGAGCCGGGTGTTGAGATCCTCGACGAACTGGCGGCGCGCCTCGATCTGCGTCATGGACTGAGCGAGCCGGTCGGCTTCGGCGCGCACCACTTCGACGGTCGGTTTCATCTCCTCGACCGCCGCCAGCTCGCCGCGCAGGCCGCTGATCGATTCCGTCACGCTGGCCAGCCATGACTTGGTGCCGGCCTGGCCCTCCCGTACCCGGGCGATCTCGCTTTCGGCGGCCTGTACCTGTTCGATCGCCCCTTTGACGGCTTCGTGCGTTCCCTTGAGGCTCGCCACGTCCTGCAAGACGGCGGCGACACCGGGCTGCGCCTTCTCCAAGCGCTCCACTCGTTGCGTCATGTCCTCGACCGTCTCGCCGAGCCGGCCGGCGCTCGCTTCGACGGTGCGCACGCGCTCGGCCTGTGTCTCGAGCTGGGTGACGCTTTCGGCGACCGCCGTCAGCTGTGCCGCTGCGCCGTCCGCCTGGGTGCGCACGTCGGCGATGGAGCGGCTCGCCTCCTCGAGCGACCGGAAGCGCGTCTCCATATCGGTCAGGCCGCCACGCAGATCGACGATGCGCTGGCTGACGGCGTCGAGGCCCTGATTCTCGAGCTCGAACCGCTTGACCGTCCGCTGCACTTCGTCACGCAGCGTGGCCAGGCGGCCGCGGAGCTCCTCGTCGGCCCGCTTCCCCTCCTCGTGCCGCGCGGTGATCTGGTCCGCGCGCTCCAGCATGTCGCCGTGGAGGGCCTTGAGCTCGTTGACCTTGCCTTCGAGCTCGCCCAAGCCCTTGGCGCTCTCCTCGTGCTTGTGGATCTTGGCGTCGATCTCCCGCATCAAGTCGTGGAGGCGGGCCATCTGCGCGGTGACGCGCTCGACGATTTCGCGCTGCTGGTCGAGCGCCGCGACCTTCTGGGTGACCGAGTCGGCCAGCGCCTTGAGCGTGCCGAGCTGGCGGGTGGTCTGGGCCGCATCGGCGGCGGCCTGGGTCAGGTCCTGCAGCGTCTGCCCCAACGACGCCACGCGGGACTCGGTCGAGGCGACGCCGCCCTGGATCTGCTGTTGCCGCTCCTCGAACGCATGCAGTCGCGTGGCGACGGACTCGCCGGTCCGGCGCAGCTCCTCCTGCCGCTCGCGCACGCGGTCGAATCCCTGAGTGACGTCCCGCACCTCGGCGGTCAACTTGTCCGCGTCCATGCGGAGCGCCTTGAACCCGCCGCCCAGCTCGAGGAAGCCGGCCAGGTCGTTCTTGAGGGCGAGCGCCTGCTCGAGGGTGCCGTGCAACTCCTCGATCTCGGTGCGCAGCCGTTTCGCGTCTTCGGAGGTATGGGTGAGCTGCGTCTCGGTGCGTCGCTGCACTCTGGAGACCGCTTCCGTCTGCGAGTCCAGCGTCGCGAGCACCGGGGTCAGCCGCTCCAGCGCCTTCACGCGCGCCTGCAGCTCAGTCACCACCTTCTGGGCGTCGGTGATGGGCTGCGCCAGCGCGGTGAGGTTCTGGGCGGATTCGCGCGCCGTATTCGCCAACGTTTCGAACGCCACCCGCTCCCGCTGCATCTGGGCGAGAATCGCGCGGAGCTCCGCGGGGAGCTGCTCCGTCGTCACGTCCTTCCCAAAGAGCTTCCACGCGGCCATAAATTTCCTCACCGGAGACTGGGGTTCCGTGGATGGGCGCTGGAACCCGGTGCGCCGCACTGGCGACCACGACGGGCGGGTGGTCGTCTCCCGTCCGGCGAGCAGCGTCAGTACCGAGTCGGTATCCCGCGGGCGAACTGCCGCGGTGGGCGCGACGCTATCATAGGGGAAGGGGACGCGACTGCAAGACCCAAAGTCAGCGCGGGCCACCTGGGTCGAAATGACCCAGGAGGCCCGCGCACAACCCCCGGTACAAAAGGCCTGCTACGACGCCCGCAAGGCGTTGACGATGTTCAGGCGCGCGGCCCGCACCGCCGGCAGGAAGCCGCCCACCACGCCCATCACCACGGCGAATAGCAAGGCGCTGCGAATCACGCCGAGGGACAAGGCGAAGCCGAACCCGATCTCGGAAAAGCTCCCGAAGTTCAGGGTCGAGACCCGGGCGAAGGAGAGGAGCGCCGCCAGGCCGACGCCCACCACTCCGCCGACGATCGCGAGCACGACCGATTCGACCAGGAAGGCGATCAGCACGCTGCGGCGCCGGAAGCCGAGCGCGCGCAGCGTCCCGACCTCGACGACCCGGTTGGCGACGGCCGCGTACATCGTGATCATCGCGCCGATCATCGCGCCGACGCTGAAGATGATCGTCACAACGAGGCCGAGGATCTTGATGAAGTTCGCCATCGCCTGCGACTGCTCGCGGTAGAAGTCCTGCTCGCGCTTGACCTCCAGGGACTGCGAGCGGGGATCGGCCTGGAGCCGGGCCTTCAGGGTGTCGAACCGCGTGGGATCGCGGAGTCGGAACGTCACCGACGAGTACACCGGACGCCCGAACGCCTGCATCAGCTGGTCCGCGTCTCCCCAGATCTCGGAGTCGAAGCCCGTGCCGCCGGCGTCGGCGATGCCGACCACCGTCCAGCGGTCCCCGCCGAACGACAACTCCCCGCCCAGGGCGACGCCCTTGAACCGTGCGGCGATGTTGCGGCCCACGACCACCTCGTGCGTCCCGAACTGGAAGGGACGGCCGGCGGTGATCCGGAACGCGGGCCGCAGCTCGAACGCCTGCGGCGACACCCCGCGCACCGAGACGTTGCTCATCCCGTTCGTCGTTTTCTTGAAGAGATTGATGACCACTACGACCTCCCGCGACAGCAGCGGGCGGCCGTCCTTGGCCGGCGCCACCTCGGGCTGCGTTTCGAGGACGCTGGCGGTGCCGCGGTCGATCTGGCTCACCAGCTCCGAGCCCGCCGCGCGCCGCAGCACGATGGCGTTGTCGGGCGAGCCCGTCTCGACGAGCGTCGCCTCGAGGCCGCGCGCCAGCATCAGCACGCCGGCGAACACGAACACCACGAGCGCCACGCCACCCAGCGTCAGGGCGGTCGTGAGGCGGCGGGCCCAGAGGCTCCGCCAGATGTAGGAGAACGGAATGCGCATCATGATCCTCTATCCCACCGTGCGCAGGCCGGTGACGATCGGCGTGCGCACCACGCGAGTGGCCGGGAACAGCGCCGCGACGACTCCGGCGACGAGCGCCGCCGCGAGCGCCAGGACGATCGTGAGCGGCGCGATGTTGATGA
>WNGI01022383.1_pt1 | contig 12187 bp, 10 predicted proteins | sample 5400621 | NCBI WGS metagenome assembly WNGI01 (sample SAMN13153374, study PRJNA577476) | soil metagenome | isolation source: 20 cm soil or saprolite under Garry oak tree replicate 1 | place: USA:California | collected 2016-06-15 | reverse complement strand
GTCCGGCCCGGGACGATCGCCCATGTCGATCGGCAGCCAAGTCAGTCGGAATGCCGAGCCAGGCGGCGGCATGGACGCGTCGCTCTCGGCGGCGAGAAGATCCTCACGAAGCCCGAACAGCCTTGCCACCTTTCGGAGGTAGGCGGCCGCGATATCCGTCAGGTCATCGGGTGTCGGGTCCTCGTTCCGCTCGTCAACGAACGGGTATCCGGGATGCCTGAGTGTGATTGCCCGCTCACCGCTCGGAATTTTTTCCTGCCAAATGGCTTCGCTTTCGGGATTCCATTCCTCGGCACTCGGCACGTCTGTCCTCCCGTTGGCGTGCGGGACACTCCCGCACTGTTCGGCGCGACGTAAAAAGAGAACTCCAAAAACAGCCTATTTTATCCCTGATCCTCGTTCCGATCCAGAGATGAGGAACCGGCTCGCTAGAAACCCGCGAAGCGCTTCGAGGCAATTGTAATGAAAGCGACCTAGATGGCCGCTCGGTCTCCCTTCACCCGCCCCAGTAGCTCTCACTCGTTAGTTTAGCGTCGCTACGGACGCATTCTACACCATATGCTGTCAGCTGGCGATAACTGCTCGTTGCCAGTTCAAAAGGAGGACATGCTATACAATAACCATCAAATCGCGTCTTGGTATTGTATCGCACTAATCTCCGTCACGCCAATGTTCGCCATTCGCGGCGAAAGCAACGCTGCTCGACATCGCCGCGCTGATTGCTCGCCCGCTTGCCGACGCGCTTCAGATTCTTAATGCACCCCCGACTTCGGCGCATCCGGCTGCTTGAGCGGGTGCGCCCGCGCGAACGCCTCGATCGCCATGCAGGTGTCGACGATGCGCGACACGGTCGGGAACGGCGCAACCTCGCAGTCGTAATACTGGGCGCCCGTTGCATGGCTGACCAGACAGAGATCGGCAACGGTCGGCGCGTCGCCGTGGCAGAACCGGCCGGTATCCGCGCTGCGGCCAAGCTGCGCCTCCAGCGCGGCGAGCCCCTCGTTGATCCAGTGCCGCAGCCATTGCAAGCGCCGGGCCTCGTCGAGACCGAGCTCGTGCTCGAGGAAATTGCGCACCCGCGGCACGATGAACGGATGCGCGTCGCAGGCGACGATCATGGCAAGCGCGCGAACCCGTGCCCTGCCCCGCGGGTCGGCCGGGAGCAGGCGCGGCTGCGGATGCGTTTCGTCGAGATATTCGATGATGGCCAGCGACTGATGAAGCGCCGGCCCGTCGCCGTCGACGAGAGCGGGAAGGAGCATTTGCGGATTGACCTCGCGATAGGCTTGTCCGCGCTGGACGCCTTTCAGGAGATCGACCGGGACCACCTCGGGCTCGATGCCCTTGAGGTTGAGCGCGATGCGCACGCGAAACGTCGCGAGCGAGCGCCAGAACGAAAACAGCTTCATGGGATAGCTCCATTCAGAGATAGGTAACGGATCAAGGCGGCGCGTCGTTACGATCTGGCCTCCACCGACCGTTCTCCGTCCTCCGCGTAAACCTCCGGATTGACGCAATTCGGCGGCGGGCGGCCCGCGAGCACGGCGAGGATATTGTCGACCACGATATTCGCCATCTGCTCCCGCAGCTCGACGACCGCGCTGCCCAGATGCGGCGCCAGCACCACGTTGCTCATGGCAAGAAGCTCCGGCTCGACGAAGGGCTCGTGCTCGAATACGTCGAGGCCGGCGCCGGCGATGCGGCGTTCGCCAAGCGCGCGGATGAGCGCGGCCTCGTCGACCAATGCGCCGCGCGCGGTATTGATGAGAAAGGCGCTCGGCTGCATCAGCGCGAGCTCGCGCGCGCCGACCAGATGCCGGGTTTCCTCGCGCAGCGGCGCATGGATCGAGACGAAGTCCGAGTTTCGGAAAACCTCGTCGAACCCGACATAGGCCATGCCGAGCGCACGCTCGTCGGCTTCCGGCATCCGCCGCGGGCCCCAGTACAGCACCTGCATGGCAAAGCCTTTGGCGCGCCGCGCCACGGCGCGGCCGATGCGGCCGCCGCCGCCGATCAGGCCCAGCACCTTGCCGCAGACGCCGGCGCCCGCGAGCAACGAGGATTGCGAGCCGGGAAACCTGCCCTGCCGGACCAGCCGGTCGCCCTCGACCAGGCGCCGGGCAACCGCCAGCATGAGGCCGAAGGCGACGTCGGCGGTCGCCTCGCCGACGATCGGGGGAATGACGGTCACCAATATGCGCCGGGCGGTCGCCTCGGCGACCGCGATGTTGTCCGGCGTGATCGCCATCGAGGCGATCATGCGCAGACGCGGGTTTGCGGCGATCACGTCGCGATCGATGCGGTCGTGAAGCAAGGCGTAGAGGATCTCGGCCCGGCGCACCCCCGCGCATAGCGCCTGCTTGTCGATCGGTTTGCCGGCGTCGGGATTGACCTCGACTTCGGCGACTTGGCGCAACCGGGCGAGCGCGCTTGCCGCAATCGGCTGGGTGACGAACACCCGCATCAGACGAGCCAGCGCACCACGCCGGCCACGCCGTCGACTGCGACCTGCGCTCCGTCCGGGATGCGTCGCGTCGCGTCGAGCACGCCGAGCACCATCGGAATGCCGCGCTCGCGCGCGAGCGAGGCGAGATGCGAGGTGCTGCCGCCGAGTTCCGCCACCACGCCGGCGACCTGCGGGAGCACGTGGCCGAGCGCCGGTCCGGCAACCTTGGTCACCAGGATATCTCCCGGGCCGACCCGGGAAAGCTCGCATTCGCAATTCACCACGCAGGCCCGACCGGTGCCCCAGCCGATGCCCGCGGGATGTCCGCTCAGCCCCGGGTGGCGCAGCCAGATCTCGTCCGGCACGTGCGCGGGCTCGAGCTGCAGCGGCCGCGCCTGCAGCAGTTTCGGTCCCTCCTCGTCGATCGCCCACTCGATCTCGACGGGCGTGCCGAGCACCTCCTCCGCCTTGCGCAGCATGCGGCCGAGGGTGACGGCCTGGCCGGGCTCGAGACAGGGCGCCGTCACGAGCGCGGCGGCGACGGGCTCGCGCGTCGGGCCGCGGCCGTGGCCGCAAGTCTCGCGATGGTCTTTGCGTCCAGGCTCGATCTTGCGCACAAACCCTTGCCGGCTGAGCACGATGCGATCCGGCACCACCTCGCCCTGCGCGATCGCGGAGCCGAGACCCCAGGTCGCGCTGAGCAGCATGTTGCCCTCGACCGTCCGGCTCAGGCCGCCGCCTGAGGCGCGCGCGGCGACGAGCGGCTGAACGAGCACGGCCATGGCGGTTTCGCCGGGATCGAGCCCATGGTTCGCCATATAGCGGCGGGCATTGGTCGACCATAACGCCGCCCAGCAGGCGCGCACCGAAGTGACGAGATCGGCCTCGCTGTCGAGGCCGAGAAAGCTCTCGAACTGTCCGGCAAAGGTGGCCCCGGCGCGATCCTCGACGAGCGCCGAGGAGCGAACCACGCCGAGCCCCTCCCCGATCAGCGCGCGCCAGGCGGCGAGCAACGGCTCGAGGATGCACGGCGCGATCGGTCGCTGGTAGAGCCCGAGCCTGAGCTCGACCGCGACGCGCCGCGCCTCGAACGGCGCGGCGGATCCGACCCGCTGCGCCGCGGCACCGAGATCGAGCTCCGCCATCTGCGCGCGGTAGGCTTCGGCGCTCAGACAGAACCCGCCCGGGATCGGCAGCCCCGCGCGTCCCAGCCGGGCGAGATTGGCCGCCTTGGGCCCGACCAGCTCGGGATCGGTTGCCTGCTCGGACATGAGAGGGATGAGCAACTGCTGTGCTGTTTTCATTGCGAGATCGCCGATTGCTCGTTCGCCCGTCGTCCCGGCCAAGGCCGCATAGCGGCCGCGAGCCGGGATCCATGACCACTAGCGTGTCGATTTCGCATGACCTGTGGCCATGGGTCCCCGCTTTCGCGGGGACGACGGAGATTGTGCATCACTCGTCATCGCACGTGATCACCGTAACCGGGGATCGGATCGACCACCGTGATCTGCTTGACCGGGAAATTGGAGATGATCTCGACCTGGTCCGGATGCACGATCAGCATCTCCTCGATCCGCACGCCCCAGCGGAAGCGATGGCCATGCTGAGTCTCGAGCGCGAACACCATGCCGGCTTTGATCTCGACCGGATGGTCGAGCGACCAGATGCGGGAGATCACCGGCTGATCGTATTGCGCAAGCCCCAGGCCATGACCCCACAGATTGGCGGCGGCCTGGTCCTCTTCCGCATAACCCCATGCTTCCTGGGCCGAGGGCCATTTCGACGCGATCTCGCGCGTGGTGGTGCCGGCTCGCACCGCATCAATGGAATCGTAGAGCCATTCGAGCGCGGTCGCGTAAACGTCCTTCTGCTCCTGGGTCGGCTCCTTGCCCACGCAATAAGTCCGGTAATAGCACGACTTGTAGCCGTTCCAGGTCAGCGCCGCGAGATCCATGAACACGATGTCGCCCGGCTTGATGATGCGGTCGGAGAAATTGCGCCAGTTCGGCCAGGTGTTCGGACCGGAAGAGACGATCACGTCCTCGACATCTTCCATCCCGGGAATCCGATACAGAAACTCCATGATGTGGGCCGTCACCTGGTTCTCGGTCAGGCCCGGCCGCAGGAATTTCATGGTCTCCCAGTGCGCGGCATCGCCGATGGCGCCGACGACGCGCATCGCCTCCTGCTCGTCCTCGTTCTTCACCGCGCGCGCCTCCATCATCGGCGTCATGCCGTCGGTCCAATGGATGTTGGAGTCCTGGAAAATCTGCAGCATGTTGATGTCGATGAAATCGACGCCGAGCTTCTGGCCGGCGACGCCGTAGCGACGCATTTCCTCCTGAATGGCATTGGTGAATTTCCGCACCTGCTGGGTCGAGGCCGGGCCCGCGGCGCCTTTGATCCAGGCATAGGACCAGCGCACGTTCTCGGGCGGGATCCACGGCGAATGCCGCTGGATCTGAAAACCGATGTCGCCCTGCTCGAACAGCACCGGCGCGCCGTCGCCGCACAGCAGCGCGTAGCGCAGCCCGGGCTTCAACCGGTTCCAGCCCGGGGTGAGCGTGCCGGTCACGTAACGGACGTTCTCGTCGTACATGAGCAGCAGCGCGCCGAGTCCGTTCGCCTTCATGCGTTCCCGCGCCCGCTCGAGGCGATATTTGCGCAACCGGTCCCAATTGATGCGCTGCTGCCAGTCCAATCCTACGATCCCGGCATTTGCCATGATGTTCTCCGGAATATGTCAGTGCTCGAACAGGGTGATGCGGCGAGCGAGAAATCGTTTTTCTCCGCGGGACGAAGCCCCACGGGATCGAGCCGCCGCGGAAAGTGAGCCGCGCGTGGCGGGTTCCGCGCGAGAGCCGAGACCACCCTCCCGAATGGCGGGGCCCGCGCAGGCCGCGGAGCGTACACGGGGAATGTACGCATCGCCAAGAAGGCTACCTGGCGGCCTTCTCCGTCCAGTAGACCGGCATGCTCGCCGCATCGCGGCCGCCCCAGCTGTCGCGGCTCGCCTGCTCGAAGCAGGCAAGCGTCCGCTCGACCAGCGGCAGCTCGAGGCCGCGCGCCTTGCCCTCTGCGAGCATCTGGCGAGCTTCATCAGGGCGCCGTTGCCGACCGGTCCGACGTGCTCGAGCCGGCGGCACAGCTGCGCGAGGATCGGCCTGGCGCGTGCGGCATCGTCCTCCTCGGCTCCCATGAGCCCGATGAGCTTGCCCTGGCGAGCGGGCCCGACCGTGCCGCCGACCGGGCATTCCACGAAGCCGGCGCCCTTGGCACGGACCCTGCCGGCGAGGTCGATCTCGGTCTGAGGCCGGACGGTGCTCATCTCGATGAAGAGCTTGCCGGCTACCTTGCCGGAGAGGAGACCCGAAGGGCCGTCGTACACCGTCTCGATCGCCGCCGCGTCGGTCAGAATGGTGATGACGGTCCCGACCTTTGCCGCAAGCTCCCCGGGCGAGCGGGCGAGCGCGGCACCGGCTGCCTCGAGCGGCCCGGCCTTTTCCGGCGATCGGTTCCAGACACTGAGCGTATGGCCGGCCTCGATGAGCCGCCCCGCGATTGCCGCGCCCATGCGGCCGAGCCCTGCGATCCCGATCTGCATCAAGAATCCTCCATTGTCCTGACCGGCTGCGGTTCATAGCATAGCGCGCGCTTGGTCAGCGCAAGCAGCACCGCATGTCGGAGACGGGACAGGCAACGATGGACGCAGCACCCGGCCGCACCGCTTCACCGGAAGGTCGCGGCGAAATCCGCGACGGCATGCGGATCGACTGGGATATACCGGTCCGCCGGCGCTTGGGAGCGGATGGCCCAGAACCACCCGGACGTCACCGCAGGGTCGAGCAATCTCTATCAGAACTGGGAAGTGGTCGATCCGGAGAAATGGGTGCCGCACGGCTATGCCGTCGTGCGGGTCGATTCGCGGGGCTGCGGCTGCTCCCCCGGCGATATCGACCATTTCTCGCCGCGCGAGACGGCGGATTTCTATGCCTGTATCGAATGGGCCGGCGTGCAGCCCTGGTCGAACGGAAAAATCGGGCTCAACGGCATCTCCTATTACGCCATCAACCAGTGGCACGTCGCCTCGCTGCAGCCGCCGCATCTCGCCGCGATGTGCGTGTGGGAAGGCGCCGCGGATTGGTACCGCGACATGACCCACCACGGCGGCATCCTCTCGGTGTTCTGGGCGAACTGGTACGACATGCAGGTCAAGACCGTGCAGTACGGCCTCGGCGGGCGCGGCGCCCGCTCGCGCGTGCACGGCCGGCCGGTGTGCGGACCGGAAGCGCTGTCGGACGGCGAGCTTGCAAAAAACCGCTGCGATTTCGGCGACGAGATCCGCGCGCATCCACTCGATGACGAATACCACAAGGCGCGCTCGCCGGTGTGGGAGAACATCAACGTCCCGCTGTTCTCGGCCGCCAACTGGGGCGGCCAAGGCCTGCACCCGCGCGGCAATTTCGAGGGTTTCGTGCGCGCCGCCTCCAAGGACAAATGGCTCGAGGCGCACGGCATCGAGCATTGGACGCATTTCTATACCGATTACGGCCGCGAGCTGCAGCGCAAGTTCTTCGACCATTTCCTCAAGGGCATCGACAGCGGCTGGAGCCGGCAGCCACGCGTGCTGCTGCAGGTGCGCCGGCTCGACCGATTCGTCGCGCGCGGGGAGAACGAGTGGCCGCTCGCGCGCACGGTTTGGACGAAGTTCTATCTCGATCCCGTCGAGCATTCGCTCCAGCAGACGCCCGGCGCGCGACGGGCCGGCGTGAGCTTCGATGCGCTGGGCGACGGCCTCACGTTTTTGACCCCGCCGCTGGCGCAAGAGACCGAGATCACCGGGCCGTCGGCCGCAAAGCTGTCGGTGTCGTCCTCGACCCGCGATGCCGATCTCTTTCTCGTGCTGCGGGTGTTCTCGGCCGATCTGAACGAGGTGGTGTTCCAGGGCGCGCTCGATCCGCATACGCCCATCGGGCAGGGCTGGCTGCGCGCCTCGCATCGCAAGCTCGACCCGAAGCTTTCCACGCCGTATCGGCCCTACCACACGCATGACGAACCGCAGCCGCTGCAGCCCGGGGAGATCGTCGAGCTCGATGTGGAAATCTGGCCGACTTCCATCGTCGTTCCCGCCGGCTACCGCATCGGGCTGAGCATCCGCGGCAGGGATTACGAGCATCCCGGGCCGCCCACTCGTCTCTCCAACATGAAGCACCCGATGACCGGCTGCGGCCCGTTCATGCATGACGACCCGATCGACCGTCCGCAGGATGTGTTCGGCGGCCGGACCATTCTGCATTTCGGCGGCGGCCGCGAGCCCTATCTGCTGCTGCCGATCATCCCGCCGAAGGCGGCGCCGGATCGGTAGCCCGCGCGCGCAATGCATGGCAAGATGGGTCTGGGCATAAGGAAAATAGCGCGGATGAAATCCCGCATATGCAATCCGCGAGCGCCCGATCGAAACGGGCGACGCCAACCGAAGGGAGTGAAACACCCATGAAGCTTCGACGCAGAACCGTGCTGAAGGGGATTCTCGGGGGCGTCAGCGCTTTGACGTTGAAGGCGCCGGCGATCGCGCAATCCGCACCGTTCAAGATCGGCCTGCTCACGGTGAAGACCGGTCCGCTCGCACAGGGCGGCATCCAGATGGAGCAGGGCATCGCCACACTGCTGAAGGAGAAGAGCAACACGTTGGCCGGCCGCAAGATCGAATTCATCTCCGCCGATACCGGCGGCAATCCGGCCGGCGCCAAGACCAAGGCCCAGGAGCTGATCGAGCGCGACAAGGTCAACGTCATTCTCGGCCCGTTGGCGGCGTTCGAACTGCTCGCCATCACCGATTACGTCCGCGACAATCAGACGCCGCTCATCAGTCTCGCTGCCGCGGAAGACGTGACGCAGCGCAAAGCCAATCCGTTCGTGATCCGGCCATCGGCTACATCGGCGCAGTGCTGTCACGCGATGGGCGACTACGCTGCCAAGGATCTCAAATACAAGCGCGCCGCGACGATCTCCGAGGATTTTGCCTTCGGCTACGAGCAGATGGCCGGGTTCCAGCGCGTGTTCGAAGACGACGGCGGCAAGGTGGTGAAGAAGCTGTGGCCGCCGTTGGTGACGCCGGATTACACCCCTTACATCGCCCAGATCGGCAACGTCGACTGCGTGTTCAACGGGTTTGCCGGATCCAATCCGGTGAAGTTCACGCGCGCCTATGCGGATCTCGGCTTGAAGGACAAAATCCCGCTGCTTGCCGGCTGGACCGCGATGGACGATGCCCTGCTGCGAAGCCTGGGCGATGAAGCCGTGGGCGTCGTGTCCGCGGCCTGGTATTCGTCCGAACGCGACACGCCGAGCAACAAGCGCTTCGTCGCGGCCATGCAGAAGGACTACGGGGTGCTTCCCGGCGGCTATTCGGCGGGAATGTACGTCGCCGGCGAGTGTGTCGAGGCCGCAATCGAAAAGCTCGGCGGCCAGGCGGATGACCGCAAGGCCTTCGCGGAGGCTCTGCACGCGGTGTGGTTGACCGACACCCCGCGCGGACCGGTCAAGTTCGACCACCTCGGCAACGTGGTCGGAGACGTCTTCATCCGGAAATGCGAGCGCAAGGGCGGCCAGCTCGTCAACACGATCGTCAAGACATATGCGAACGTCAGCCAGTTCTGGACCTACGACGAGAAGGCGTTCCTGGCCAATCCGGTCTATTCCCGTGACTATCCGCCCGCCAAGAACCTGGAATAGCCAAAGCAACCCCTCCGTCGTCCCCGCGAACGCGGGGACCCATGACCTCTGGTCGTGCGGAATCGACACGCCGGTGGGCATGGATCCCGGCTCACGGCCGCTACGCGGCCTCGGCCGGGACGACAAACTGCGACGGGATCCGCGGTACCCGACATGTCGCTCTGGCTGACCCTGGCGGTGAACAGCATCGCGTACGGCGGGCTGCTGTTTCTCTTGTCCGCGGGATTCTCGCTGATCTTCGGCCTGATGCGGATCCCCAATCTGATGCATGGCTCGTTTTTCATGCTCGGAGCCTATTTCGGCGTGACGCTGCTCGACAAAACCGGGATGAATTTCTGGCTCGCGGCGCTTCTCAGCGGCGCGGCCATGGCCGTTATCGGCGGCCTGATCGAACGCCTGCTGTTGCGGCGGCTGGCCGGTCAGGAACTCGCGCAGGTCCTGCTCACGCTCGGCCTGTCCTTCATCGTCGCCGACATCTGCCTGATGGTGTGGACCGGCGATCCGTGGCAGCCGGCGACGCCGGCGCATCTGCGCGGCGCAGTGCAGGTGGCGGGCCTGTTCTTTCCGCTCTATCGCCTGGCGATCGTACTGGTCGCCGTCGTGATCGCGGTCGCGCTCTGGCTGATGATCGATTGGACGCGCCTGGGTGCGATGATCCGCGCCGGGGTCGATGATGCTCCCATCGCCCGGGTGGTCGGCATCAAGGTTTCGCAGCTGTTCACCTTGGTGTTCGCGCTTGGCGCGGCACTCGCGGCGTTCGGCGGCGTCGTCGGCGCGCCGTACCTGTCGGTCTATCCGGGCCTCGATATGGAGATGCTGCCGCTCGCGCTGATCGTGGTCATCCTCGGCGGAACCGGCAGCCTGCTCGGGGCCCTGGTCGGAAGTTTCTTGATCGGAATCCTGTACAATTTCGGCCAGGCGATGTTGCCCGACCTCGCCTACGTGATCCTGTTCCTGCCGATGCTGCTGGTGCTGGTGCTGCGGCCCCAGGGCCTGTTCGGCAGAATCGTGTCATGAGCACCATCACGCCGCGGCGGGCGGCCATCGGCATCGCACTGATCTTGCTGATCACGCTGCCGGCCTGGGTCGGCAATCCCTATTACATCAACATCTCCAGCCAAATCCTGCTGTTCGCGGTATTCGCGCTCGCCCTCAACGTACTGGTCGGATACGCCGGTCTGGTCTCGCTCGGGCACGCCGGCCTGTTCGCCACCGCGGGTTATGCGGGCGCGCTGATGCTGCAGGCCGGCTACGGCCATTTCGCCGCCGACGGCGTCGCGATCCTCGTCGCGCTCCTGGCCGCGGCCGTGTTCGGCGTGCTCGCGCTGCGCTCGACCGGCATCGGCTTTCTGATGATCACGCTTGCGCTCGGTCAGATCGTCTGGGGCGTCGCCTACCGCTGGGCGAGCCTGACCAACGGCGACAACGGCGTGAACGTGACGACCCGGCCGCGCCCGTTCGGTCTCAGTCTGGCCAATGCGGATTCCTTCTATTATGCGACGCTGTTGATTTTTCTCGCGGCGGTGGCGAGCATGGCGGTGTTCATCCGCTCGCCGTTCGGCGCGAGCCTGTGCGGTACGCGCGATCAGGCCCGGCGCATGAACGCGCTGGGATATAACGTCTGGCTGACCCGCTTTCTCGCCTTCCTGTTCTCCGGTTTCTGGTCGGGGATCGCCGGACTGCTGTTCATCTATTACACGAATTTCATCAGCCCGCAGGTCGCCTCGCTGCAGACCTCGGCCGAAGTGCTGCTGATGGTGATCTCCGGCGGAACGGCGACCCTGCTCGGCCCGATCGCCGGCGCGGCCATCGTCGTGATCATGAAGAACGTGGTGAGCGCCTACGTCGAACGGTGGAACCTCGTGCTCGGCGTGATCTTCGTCGCCATCATCACCTTCATGCCCGAGGGCCTGGTGCCCGGCTCGGTGCGTCTGTGGCGCATGGGGTGGCGGGCGTTCCGCGACCGCGGCAGGGCCAATGTGCTGCGCAACGTGCCGGAGCCGCCGTCATGAGTGCGCTCAAGGTCGACGCCTTGAGCAAGTCGTTCGGGGGCTTGCGCGTCACCGCCGATGTCAGCCTGACGGTCGAGCCCGGCGAACGGCGGCTGATCATCGGCCCCAACGGCGCGGGCAAGACCACCTTGTTCAACCTGATCACCGGCGAGCTTGCGCCCGACAGCGGCTCGATCCTGCTGTTCGACCGGGACATCACCCAGCTACCGAGCCGGCGTCGCGCTCACTTCGGCATGGCGCGCACCTACCAGATCATCACCCTGTTTCCCCGCGATACCATCGTGCGCAACGTCTGCCTGGCGCTGCTCGGGCTCTCGCCCTTGCGCTGGAACCCGGTGGCGGCCTTCGACCGGCAGCACCGGCTGTTCGAGCGCGCCCGCGCGGCGCTGGCGCGGGTCGGTCTGAGCCACATTGCCGATCGGCCGCTGTCGCAGACCTCCTATGGCGAGCAGCGCCGCGTCGAGATCGCCATGGCGCTGGCGCAGAATCCGAAGGTGCTGCTGCTCGACGAGCCGTTCGCCGGGCTCTCGATCGACGAACGCCGCGAGGTCAATCAGCTGTTGTTCGCCATCCCGCGCGACGTGACGGTGGTGATGATCGAGCACAACATGGACGTGGCGCTGGAGTTCGCGGACCGCATCACGCTGCTGCACTTCGGCGAAGTCGTCGTCGAGGGCACGCGCGCCGAGGTCGTCGCCGACCCCCGCACCAGGGAGGTCTACCTCGGTGCGTAGCGCGCTCAGCCTCCAGGACATCGACGCCTATTACGGCGACAGTCACGTGCTGCAGAAACTGTCGTTCGAGCTCGGCGAAGGCCGCCTGCTCGGGCTGCTCGGCCGCAACGGCGCCGGCAAGTCCACTTGCATGAGCGTGACCGTGGGACTGTTGCCGCCGCGCGCGGGCACAGTCGAGCTGTTCGGCACGCCGGTCACGCGGCTTGCGCCCGAAGCCATCGCCGCGCGCGGGGTGGCGCTGGTTCCCCAGGGCCGCCGCA
>WNGI01004727.1_pt1 | contig 12188 bp, 11 predicted proteins | sample 5400621 | NCBI WGS metagenome assembly WNGI01 (sample SAMN13153374, study PRJNA577476) | soil metagenome | isolation source: 20 cm soil or saprolite under Garry oak tree replicate 1 | place: USA:California | collected 2016-06-15 | reverse complement strand
GGGGGGGCATAGGTCGTGTCGAGGTAGATCTGGGGCAGCGCCGGGGATACCTGCGCCTGCGCGGGCGCGGGGAACAGGGGCGGGATCGGCGCCGTCATGGCGACCAGCACCAGCCACGCCGCGGCAATCCGGACATATGGACGGAAAAACATAAGGCCTCCCTCATCCAACGGAAGGCCCCCATATCCCGGAGAACCTGTCCTTCCTTCGGTAACCCCGCTGACCTCGTCAAGAGGTCCGGTGGCTTTGCGTCCCCGAGTCACCTCGGGTTTGCCTTTTTCGGGAAGGAGCCTTTCCGCGATCTGAACTCTGAGTCAGTCCTTAGGGGCTATTACACCGAAACGGGTAAGCAGCGGACAACGAGTAAAGTTCTGTTATACTCATGTCAGAACATGAGTCGATTCTCGTCATAACAACTGCGCCGTTCTTCTTAATTGATGGTGAGCAAAATGGTGGTTCTTGACGAGATAACGAGGCTAGACCGTGCAGTGTGGTAAATACCCTTCTCCTCATCGGGAATAGACTGTAATCCAGGCCTTTTCGACATCGAAGTCACCTGGGGGGCTTTAGCCGATCTGGGCTCGACCGGTTACCGGCGGGAAAGCTTCTGTAATTTAGAGATCCTATACACGTCTATGGCTCTCACCAAACGACATCTCCTCAACTACCTCTCCCGGGCGAGCGAGGTGGACGCCCAAGACGTTGTGCGCGAGTTTGGGGTGCCCTACTCGCTCGCCGCGATGGCGTTGCTGCGCCTGGTCCGTCAGGGGCTCGCGACCCGGCAGCGCTACCTGGAGCAGGGTGGCTACCGCTACCGGTTGTCGGAGCGGGGACAATCCCGCCTGGCCTACCTCGAGAGCGATCGGGCGTCACCCGGCGAGGGCAGCCTCGTCGGAAAGCCGGACGGCGCCGGGCCACCGTGAGCCGTCGCCGTGGTGTTGGGCTCCCGCACCCGGGTCTTGCATTCTTCCTTATTTCTGCTAATATCGAAGTTAGCACACCGAGCGGGCCGACACCAGAGAGGCAGATCCCGTGATCACGAATGAAGCCAAGAAGAAGGCCGGCGTTGAGGAGACCGCCCGCTACGCCGACCTGTTCTCAGCCCTTGGGACGGAAGCGCGGCTTCGGATCATGCGGCTGCTGCTCTCGGCCCACCCCGAAGGCCTGGTGGTGGGGGAGATCCAGACCGAACTGGATATCCCCAACTCCACGCTGTCCCATCACCTGGAAAAGCTGCGGCACGAAGGCCTGGTCACCGTTCGGCGGGAGGGAACGTACCTCCGGTACGCCGCGGACACCGGGACGCTGAGGGGGTTGTTGGGGTTCCTGTACGCGGAGTGCTGCACGCGGAGCGGAGCGGTGAGTTCGCGCGAGGTCGTCTGGCGTGAAGGCCGAAGCCGGAAGCGTTGATGAGGAGATCGGGGAGGGTGGGGTCGATGGACATCAAAGATGCGGTGAAGGAAAAGTATGCGCGGGCCGCGATCCAGGTCACGAAGGGCGAGGGCGCGGACTGCGCGTCCGCCTGCTGCGGGCCCTCGTGTCGCGCCGATCCGATCACGTCGAACCTGTACGAGCGGGATCAGGTTGCGGAGCTTCCGGCGGAGGCGCTGCAGGCCTCCCTGGGCTGCGGCAATCCGACGGCCCTGGCCCAGTTGAACCCGGGGGAGACGGTGCTCGACCTCGGCTCCGGGGGCGGGATCGATGTGCTGCTCTCGGCCAGGCGCGTTGGTCCCGCGGGCAAAGCCTACGGGGTCGACATGACGGATGAAATGCTGGCCCTGGCGCGGGAGAATCAGCGGAAGGCGGGCGTCGAGAACGTGGAGTTCCTCAAGGGCGAAATCGAGCACATTCCTCTTCCCGACAACTCGGTCGATGTCATCATCTCGAACTGCGTCATCAACCTCTCGGGGGACAAGCCTCGGGTGTTTGCGGAAGCGTTCCGTGTCCTCCGGCCCGGCGGCCGGCTCGCCGTCTCGGACGTCGTGGTGCGGGGAGAGGTGCCGGCCGATCTCCGGCGCAGCCTCGAGCTGTGGGTCGGCTGTGTGGCCGGAGCGCTGGAGGAGCGCGAGTACGTGAAGGGACTGGCGCAGGCGGGGTTCGACGCGATCGGTGTGGAGCCGACTCGAGTCTACCGGGTGGCCGATGCGGGCGAATTCCTCGCGCGCGCCGGCATCGATGCGGAGGCCGTCGCTCCGCTCGTCGATGGAACGTTCGTGAGCGCGTTCATCCGGGCGAGGAAGCCCGCATCCGGCCGGCCGCAGTCGGCCTCGGCGCGCCCCAACGCCGCGTGAGGGGACCCGTGACGAGCGTGGGGGGCGGCGAGTATGTCTTCGAGGTGGTGGAGGACTGGGCCGGGCTCCCCGAGGGGTGGTCCTTCCAGGAGGTCTCCGGCGTCGGGGTGGACCGCCGCGACCGCGTCTTTGTGTTCTCCCGCGGCGCGCACCCCGTGATCATCTTCGACCGTGACGGACGCTTCCAGGGCTCCTGGGGCGAGGGCGTCTTCACGAGGCCCCACGCGGTGACGATGGGCCCCGACGACACGATCTACCTCACCGACGACGGCGACCACACCGTCCGCAAGTGCACGCTCGATGGAACGGTGCTGCTCACCATCGGAGTCCCCGGCGCTCCGGCGCCTCTCCGCAGCGGCCTGCCGTTCAACCGGTGCACGCATGTGGCGGTGGCGCAGGACGGCTCGCTCTACATCTCCGACGGCTACGGGAACTCCCGCATCCACAAATTCTCACCTGACGGGAAGCACCTCTTCTCCTGGGGGGAGCCCGGCACCGATCCGGGGCAGTTCAATCTTCCCCACAACATCGGCATCGATCGCGAGGGATACCTGTACGTGGCGGATCGGGAGAATCACCGCGTCCAGGTCTTCGACCCCAAGGGCGCGTTCGAGACGCAGTGGAACAACCTGTACCGGCCGTGCGGGCTGTTCATCGACCGGCGAGACCCCCGGGGCGAGCGCGTCTACGTTGGAGAACTGGGCCCGAGCCTCCCCGTCAGCACGGGCGTCCCCAATCTGGGGGCGCGGGTGGGAGTCTACACGCTGCGCAATCAGCGGCTGGCCCGGCTGGGAGACCGGCTGCCGGGGACGGAGCCGGGGCGGTTTGTGGCGCCGCACAGCATCGCCGTGGACTCGCGCGGCGACGTCTATGTGGGGGAGGTCTCCTGGACCATGTACGGGCGCCAGCTGGATCCCCCCCGGGAAGTGCGGAGCTTCCAAAAACTGGCGCGGGCGGCGGGGGAGACCGGGCCCGCGACGTAAAACGACGAGCGCCTCAGACCGCGGTCAGTCGTCCTCGGGATCGACCCATTCCTCTTCTTCGGGCGCGAACGGCCGCCGGCAGTGCGGGCAGACGATTTCTTCGCCGTCGTCGGCCGGGGCCAGGCGGAGGAACGCCACACTGCAGTGGGGACAGATGAGGCGGATCATGCGTGATGCGGCCTTCGCCGCTCGCGCCGGCGAGTCCTACGGCCCAGGGCAGGACTCGATTGAATGTGCGCAGAAGGGGCCCGCATTCCACCTGGACGTCCGGACGCCTGCCGGGCCCGCAGGAATGCGCAGGAGGCTCACGCATCATGGTTAGAGCGATCGCCGATCCGAGGACACGCTCGCGACAAGTCACCGAGGGGCCGGAGCGCGCCCCCCATCGGGCGATGCTGAGAGCGACCGGGCTCGGGGACGACGACCTCCGGAAGCCGCTCGTCGGGGTCGCGTCCTCGTGGAACGAGGTCACCCCCTGTAACCTCCACCTCGATGCCGATGCCAAGGAGGTCAAGCAGGGGGTTCGGGCGGGGAAGGGCACGCCGATCCAGTTCACGACGATCGCGGTGAGCGACGCCATCGCCATGGGCCACGAGGGAATGAAAGCGTCTCTGGTGAGCCGCGAGATCATCGCGGATTCCGTCGAGCTGATGGTGGTGGCCGAGGCTTTCGACGCGCTGGTCGCCATCGCCGGCTGCGACAAGAGCCTCCCCGGAATGATGCTGGCGATCGCCCGCCTGAATGTCCCGGCGGTCTTCCTGTACGGCGGGACCATCATGCCCGGCCGCTTTGACGGCCGGGACGTGACCATCGGCGACGTCTACGAGGCGGTCGGGGCGCACGCCGAGGGCCGGATGACCGACGAGGAGCTCTACCGGCTCGAGTGCGTGGCATGTCCGGGGGCGGGGTCGTGCGGCGGGCTGTTCACGGCCAACACGATGGCCTCGTGTGTGGAGGCGCTCGGGATGTCGCTGCCGGGCAGCGCCGCGATTCCCGCGCTGGATCCGGGCCGCCCACAGGCCTGCCGCGAGGCGGGCGAAGCCGTGATGCGCCTGCTGGCCGAGGGCGTGCGGCCCCGGGATATCCTCACGCGGGAGGCGTTCGAGAACGCGATCACCACCCTCGTGGCCATGGGGGGATCGACCAACGGCGTGCTGCATCTCCTGGCCATCGCCCGGGAGGCGGGCGTGCCTCTGGCGCTCGCGGACTTCGACCGGATCAGCCGGAAGACCCCGCATATCGCCGACATGCGCCCGGGCGGCCGGTACACCATGGCGGACCTCCAGAAGGTCGGGGGGGTCTCGGTCATTTTGAAGGAACTGCTCGACGGCGGCTTCCTGCACGGGCAGGCGCTGACCGTGACCGGGCGGACGATGGCCGAGAACCTCAAAGGCGTCCGGCGCCCCGAGAAGCAGGATGTCGTGCGCGCTGTGAGCCAGCCGATCTCGCCGACGGGCACCCTCGCCGTCCTGAGCGGGTCTCTCGCCCCGGAGGGCGCGGTGATCAAGACCGCCGGGGTCCGGCGGTTGACGTTCCGCGGACCGGCCCGGGTCTTCGAGCGTGAGGAGGACGCCTTTGACGCCGTGGTGCACCGCCGCGTGACGCCCGGGCAGGTGATGGTGATCCGGAACGAGGGACCGAAGGGCGGGCCCGGGATGCGGGAGATGCTGGCCGTGACCGGCGCATTGTTCGGCCAGGGCCTGGGGGAGGATGTGGCCCTGATCACCGACGGGCGGTTCTCAGGCGCGACCCACGGGATCTCGATCGGCCACGTCGCCCCCGAGGCGGTCAACGGCGGACCGATTGCTGTGGTGCGCGACGGGGACATGATCAACATCGACGTCGCGAAGCGGCGGCTCGACCTGGAAGTCCCGGCTGAGGAAGTGCAGTCCCGGCTGCGCGCCTGGCGGGCGCCCGAGCCGCGCTACCGCACCGGAGCGCTGGCCAAGTACGCGGCCCTCGTCGGTTCCTCCGCGCAGGGCGCGGTGTGCCTGTAAGGCCGTCGCGGTCTGGAGCGCCCCGGCCCGCGCCCCTTGAGGCGGCGACTGTTTAGGGAGATGGCCTTAAGGTAAGGCCAGTTTGAACGCCTCGCCCACTTTGGCAATGCCGACCGCCCCGGCGGGGATGCTCACCTGACCGCCGTGAATGAACGCCCCCGCGGCGATGCCGATCGGTCCGAGGAGGATGGCTCCTGCCACGCTCGAGCCGGCCGCCGTCCCCACGTCCTTGACTTGTTTAACCGATTCAGGCGTCACGTCCAGCGGGGAGAGCCCCACCGGCCGCCCGTCGGCGGCTGTGGCCTTGATGAACCCAATGTGCACGCGTGCGCTCTGTCCGAAGATGCCCGGCTGCGAGACGTCGGTGACGGTCCCCTCCACGGGGGAGCCCTTGCGAAAGATGACAGACCGGCCGACCACGACGTCGGCGGCCACCTCAAACTGTACGGAGGTCCCTTCCTTGACGGTCGCGGAATCCATCGGGGCCAGAAACTTGAGGGGCACCGACGTGCCTGCCGGTACGTCCATATCGGCCGCAGACGCCGGGAGGGAAACCGCCGCCAGGACCACGATCATGATCGCCGCCGCCGCGCTTCGCATCTGTGACTCGCCTCCTCGCCATGGTAGGCTGCCGGCGCCGGACTGCCCCGTGGATGGACCCAATGCCTGGGGGCCCCCGCCGGCCGCCCATGATGAAAGATTCGCGCCACCCGCGGATTCTCCCGTTGCGCCCGTCCGCGATGGCCTGGCCCCCGGGCCTCCAAGGAGGCGTCCCGCGGCTGTCCGGAAACATACGACCGCCCGTGCGCCCCATCCGGCCTGATCCGCAGGGCGGGGGGCTCGCCGGGGCCAAATAATATATGGTTCCCAGGAGGAAACGGCACGCCTCCCTCGAACAGACTAGTCCCGATGACCAGTTGATATGACGCGGGAGGGATCTATGACGAAGGCACAGTACGCCGCGAAGCTCGCCGAGAAGCTCAAGGTGAGCAAGGCTGAAGGTGGCCGGATCGTCGACGAGGTGACCGGGCTCTTGACGAGCACCCTCAAGAAGGGTGATCGAGTGCGCTTCCCGGGGTTCGGCACGTTCAAGGTCTCCAAGCGAAAGGCCCGCATCGCCCGCAACCCGCAGACAGGTGAGCCCGTGAAGGTGCCGGCACGGACCGTTCCCCGGTTTACGGCTTCGAAGGAGCTCAAGCTTGCGGTGAAGTAGTCGTTCATCCTGCCAAACCGGCCGGGTCCACGGCGCACCAGCGCCGGGGACCCGTTGTTTTTGGCCCGGCCCAAGGAAGCCGCATTCACGTTGGAGAATCTGGGTCACCCAAGATCTGGCTGAGGGAAGCGCTTCTTACTCGAGAGGTTAGGGGGGAATAATCTATGGCTGCACAATCGATGGCGATGCCGCGCGGGAAAGCGCCCGCGATGAGCCTCATGCAGATCATTCTGGCGGCATCGGCCGGCACGGTGATCGAGTGGTATGACTTCTATATCTACGGCAGCCTGGCCGTCTTCTTCGCCGCGTATTTCTTTCCGAAGGGCAACCCTACGGCCGCCCTGCTGTCATCGCTCGCCACGTTCGGGGCCGGGTTCGCGGTGCGGCCGTTCGGGGCGATCTTCTTCGGGCGGATCGGCGACCTGATCGGGCGCAAGTACGCGTTCCTGGTGACCTTGAGCCTCATGGGGATCGCGACGACCCTCACGGGGTTCCTCCCCGGGTACGCGCAGGTCGGGATCCTCGCCCCCGCGCTGCTGGTTCTCCTCCGGCTGCTCCAAGGCCTCGCGCTGGGCGGCGAGTACGGCGGCGCGGCGACCTACATCGCCGAGCACGCGCCCGACAGCAGGCGGGGCTACTATACGAGTTACATCCAGACCACGGCGACGGTGGGGTTCTTCGTGGCGCTGCTTGTCGTCCTCATTACCCGGCTCTCGCTGGGCGAAGATGTCTTCAGGCAGTGGGGCTGGCGGATTCCGTTCCTCCTCTCCGCCGTGCTTCTGGCTGTGGCGATGTACATCCGGCTGCGGCTGCAGGAGGCCCCGCTGTACGCCCGGTTGAAGGAGCAGGGGAAGTCGTCGAAGGAGCCCCTGCGGGAGAGCCTCGGCAACGCCAGAAACTGGGGGGCGATCCTTCTGGCGCTCCTCGGCGCGACGGCCGGACAGGCGGTCGTCTGGTACACGGGGCAGTTCTACGCGCTGTTTTTCCTCCAGACCATCGTGAAGGTGCCCACGGTGGCCGCGACGATCGTCGTCGCCATCGCCCTCCTGATCGGCACGCCGTTCTTCCTGGTCTTCGGCGCCCTCTCGGACCGGATCGGCCGCAAGCCGATCATCATGGCCGGGTGCCTCATCGCCGCGATCACCTACATCCCGATCTACAAGGCCATGTACGCCAATGCCGGCAATTACGTGGCGCTCACGCTCCTGGTGGCCCTTCAGGTGGTCTACGTGACCATGGTCTACGGCCCGATCGCGGCGTTCCTGGTCGAGAACTTCCGGGCCCGGATCCGGTACACGTCGCTGTCGGTCCCCTACCACCTGGGTAACGGGTGGTTCGGCGGATTCACGCCGCTCATCGCGACCGCCATCGTCGCGAAGACCCACAACAACTTCGCTGGGCTCTACTACCCGATCGCGGTGGCGCTGATGACCTTCGTGATCGGCTCGCTCTTCATCAAGGAGACGCGGCACGTCAAGATCTGGGACGAGGTGGGCGGCGAGCCCGTGCCGGCGCGGGCCTGACACGCGTCGCGGAAGAGCGAGCGCCCACAAAGGTCAAGCGGGTCTTGTAAGGTAGAGAAACCAGCCGAAAAGTGGTAAGATAACCCCACCGGAAGGCTCGAGCCGCGACGCTCGGGCGCGATGTGCCTTGTTCTGCCCTGGCACGTTCCTGCCCCGCGGCTCCCAGGAGGCAGTACAAGCATATGAAAGTGAACCGGATGAAGCTGCTCATCGGCGGGGTGCAGCTCAGGGACGGCGTGTCGACGATCACCGATCTCCTCGGCCGGATCCTCACCCGCGCCGGGCTCCACGTGATGGGGCTGGAGCGCGGGTTCGCCTCAACGATCTACGGCGCCCACCAGTACGACCCGCTGGTGATCACCGATGGCCCGGCCCTCTCCTGGGGGGACGAGACCATCGACGTTTTGGTCGGACTCGACTACGACGTCAACCCGGATGTGCCCGAGCAGCCCAACCGGGACACCGTCCTCCGTCACGGCCGGAACCTCGTCGACGGGGGGGTGCTGCTCTACGACAGCTCCACGGGGCCGGTCCCCGTCGAGAAGCTCGAGGCCCGCGGAGTGCGCGTGTTCCCGATTCCTGCCCGCCAGATCGCGCTGCGCGATCTCAAAAAAGAAGTGGTCAAGAACGTCGTCATGACCGGAGCGCTCTTCCGCCTCCTCGAGTTCGACAGCGACGAGCAGTGGCTCCGGCGCCTCCTGGAAGAGCGGTTCGGGCGCAAGGGACCGGAGCTGGTGAACCTCAACCTGGAGGCGGCCCGCCGCGGGCGCGCGGCGGTCGAGAGCGTCCTGGCCGAGCGCGGCTGGCCGGGCATCGGCTGCCGCCTCACACCGCTCCCCAAGCCCGACCCCGCGGTCTACATGGCCGGCAACGAGGCGCTCGCCATCGGCGCGATCGAGGCGGGCGTCCGGTTCTACGCGGGATATCCCATCACCCCGGCGTCGTCGATCCTCGAGTACATGGAGCGGCACCTGCCGCGGTACGGGGGGCGCGCCCTCCAGGGCTCCAACGAGCGCGAATCGATCCGCGCCGCCCTCGGCGCCAGCGCCGCGGGCGCGGTCAGCATGATCGGGACGAGCGGGCCGGGGCTCTCGCTCAAGGTGGAGGAGTTCGGAGTCTCGGGCGTGACCGAGACCCCGCTGGTCATCGTCGACGCGATGCGGGCCGGGCCGTCGACCGGCATGCCCACCAAGTCCGAGCAGGGCGACCTCTTCCTGGTGACGGGGGGCGGCCACGGCGAGATCCCCAGGATCGTGCTCGCGCCGTCGACGATCGAGGAGTGTTACTCGCTGACGCACGAGGCCGTGCGCCTGGCCGAGACCTACCAGTGTCCGGTGTTCTTTCTGACGGACCTCAACCTGAGCGAGGGGCGGATCACGGTGCCGGAGTCGCTCTTCCGGGCCGGCCGGCCGGCGCTCAAGCGCCAGGTGGCCACGGAGGAGCAGGCGCGTGAAGAGCGCTATCTCCGGTACCGGGTCACCGACACGGGCATCTCCCCCCGCCTGATCCCTGGGACGCGCGGCGGGGTGAGCAAGATCAACAGCACCGAGCACGACGAGTTTGGCCTCGTCACCACCGACCCCCCCAAGCGCGTGGCGATGATGGACAAGCGAATGCGGAAGATGGCCACCTACCTGCATCGGGACGCCCGCCCGCCGCAGGTCTACGGGACGGTCGGGAAAGGGCTCGTCCTCGTCGGCTGGGGGTCGACCAAGCCCGTCCTGCTTGAAGCCCAGCAACGCCTCAAGGCGGAGGGCATCCCGGTGACGGTGGTCCACTTCACCCACCTTTGGCCCTTCCCGACGCATCTCGTCAAGCCGCTTCTGGTGGCCGGGGAGCGGGTGATCGTCTGCGAGCACAACTACGTGGGCCAGCTCGCCGAGATCATCCAGGCGCACTGCCTCATCCCCACCCGCCGCGTGCTCAAGTACAACGGGCGCCCCTTCTACCCGTCGGAAGTCGTCAGGGCCGTGCACGAAGTCGCCCGCAACGGCGCGACGGCGGTCCGGTTGGGCGGGAAGGAGCCCGTCATGGTCGAGGTGAGCTCGGATGCCTGATGCGGTGAAGTCGATCTGGGAGCAGAACGCCACCCCGCGGCACCGGATCCAGTGGTGCCCCGGATGCGGCGACTTCGCCGTCCTGAACTCGCTGAAGGCCGCGCTCACCACGCTCGAATTGACGCCGTCGGAGGTGTTCCTCGTCGGCGGGATCGGGTGCTCGGGCCAGATCCGGAACTACCTCAACGGGAACTCGTTCTACGGCACGCACGGCGGCGCGCTCGCCTACGCGCTCGGGGCCAAGATGGCCAACCCCGAGCTGACCGTGATCGCGCTGGCCGGCGACGGGGACACCCTCGCGATCGGCGTGGAGAACTTCGTCCACATCTCCCGCCGCGATCCGGACATCACGCTGCTCATCATGGACAACGGCGTCTACGGGCTGACCAAGGGGCAGGACTCCCCGTCCGCGGGGCTGGGACGCCCGGCGGGGGTGTCCGTCGAGGAGCACCCGCCCATGCTCGACCCCGTGAAGCTGGCGCTCACCTGCGGCGCGACGTTCGTGGCGCAGTCGTTCTCGGGAGATCCCAAGCACACCACCGAGATGCTGGTCGAGGCGGTGCGCCACAAGGGGTTTGCGATGGTGAACGACTTCTCGCCCTGCGTCACCTACAACAAGTTCAACACCTACGACTGGTTCCGCGCCCACTGCGAGCCGGTGCCGGCGAGCCACGATGCCGCCAGCGAGGACGCGGCGTGGGACCTGATCCGCGATTTCGAACGCCGCGACAAGCTGCCCACCGGCGTGATCTACCGCCATCCCCGGACGAAGGCGCCCGCCAAGCGCCTGCCGATGTGGACCAACGAGCTCGAGAAGGTCGACCTCGAGCCGATGCTGCAGGGGCTGCGCTAGGCCCGACCCGCGGGCCGCCGCACCGTCAGGGAGGACCGCATGCGCGTCGCCCGGTTCTGGGTCCCCGGGCAGGGGGCCCGCCTCGGCCTCTGCGAGGGCGGCACCGTCCGGGCGCTGTCGTTTCCGGATGGGCCTCCGCTGGAGTCCTTCGAATCGCTCGTACAGCTCGCCCGCCGCACCCGCCGCGATCTCCAGCGGTGCGTCCAGGACCTCCGAGGATCGGGGTCCGCATACGCCTACCAGGACCTGGACCGCGCCCCGAACCCCGGCGTCCCCCACCTGCTCCTCCCGGTCGTCCCCCCCGAAGTCTGGGCGGCCGGGGTCACCTACGAGCGCAGCCGGGAAGCGCGCCTCGCGGAGACGACGACCGTCGGGATCTACGACAAGGTCTACGACGCCGAGCGGCCGGAGGTGTTCTTCAAGGCGACGCCGTCGCGGTGCGTGGGGCCGAACGCCCCTGTCGGCATTCGGGCGGACTCCCGCTGGACCGTGCCCGAGCCGGAGCTCGGGGTCGTGCTCGGCGGCGAGGGCGAGGTGCTCGGCTACACCCTCGGCAACGACATGAGCGCCCGCGACATCGAGGGCGAGAACCCCCTGTACCTTCCCCAGACGAAGATCTACCGGGCCTGCTGCAGCCTCGGCCCGACGATCCTGCTCACCGACGAGGCCGCGGCGGGGCGGCTCACCATCACGTGCCGCATCGCGCGCCGGGGCCGCGACGTGTTCCGGGGGCAGGTCAGCACCGCCCGGCTCCACCGGCCGATCTCCGACCTGGTCGCCTACCTCCGCCGGGCCAACGACATCCCGCCGATGACGGTCCTCCTCACCGGCACGGGGATCGTTCCACCCGACGAGTTCGCGTGCGAAGAGGGGGATGTGATCGAGATCGGGGCGGACGAAATAGGCATCTTGAAGAACCCCACGGTGCGGGTGTCCTAACCGGCTGAGTCCCTGCCGCCGCTCCCTCGCGCCGCCCGGGCCGCGATGTGGCGGCGAAGCGCATTGGAGATCGTGGCCGCGGCATCGTGGCTGTCCCCCGCCTGCGTAAAGAGCGATGCCGCGCGGACCAGCGTGGCGTCTGCCTTCTCCGTCTCTCCGAGCCTGTCGTAGACTCCGGCGAGATCGCGCTCAACGGTTCCGGCCATCCGGTAGTTCCGGATCTCCGCGGCCGCGCTCGCCGCCCCATGCAGCGCCTCCACGGCGTCCTGCAGCAGGCCTGCCTCGGCAGACAGCAGGCCGCGGGCAGGCCGCCCCCCAGAGGCCTGTCCCCT
>WNGI01006060.1_pt1 | contig 12189 bp, 9 predicted proteins | sample 5400621 | NCBI WGS metagenome assembly WNGI01 (sample SAMN13153374, study PRJNA577476) | soil metagenome | isolation source: 20 cm soil or saprolite under Garry oak tree replicate 1 | place: USA:California | collected 2016-06-15 | reverse complement strand
CGCGACGAGCCCGGCCGCGGTCCCGACGGCGATCCCGCCGAGGACGTCGAACGGGTAATGGACGCCGACCACCACGCGGGCGAAGGCGGCGGCGACCCCGAGCAGCAGCAGGGGCACCCGATATCGCGGCGACACGGTCGCGAAGGCGACGGCCGCGCCCATCGCGATCGCCGCGTCGCCGGATGGGAACGAATAGGTCGTCGGATGCGCCACGAGCGTCTCGGGCGCCGGGAGGAGCCCGGGCGCCTCGGGGATCGCGATGAACGGACGGGGTCGCTGCACGATGAGCTTGACCAGCTCCGCCACCCACCACGCTGACAGCAGCGCCAAGACGACGGTGCCCGTCGCCGCCACGCCGCGCCGGTTCCAACCGCGCGAGCGAAGCAGGAGGAACGCGAGCACCCACCAGTAGAAGCCGTTCCAGTTCAAATAGGTGAGCGCGACCGCCACGACGGAGGTGAACAGGTTCCGCTGCGCGGCGATCGCGAGGTAGAGCTGCGTGTCGAAGTTGCCAAGCGCTCCAAGAAGGTCGTTCACCGCGAGCGGAGGTGGCGCCAGACGAAAACGGCGATCGCGAGGACGATCGCGCCGGCGACCAGGTAGTCGAGACCGCGGAGATTCCGCTTGATCTCCTGCCAGTTGTCGCCGAGCACCATCCCGCCCCAGACGAGCAACATCACCCAGGGGACCGCGCCGGCGACCGAGAACGCGACGAAGCGCCAGAGCGGCATGCGCGCCACTCCCGCGGGTACCGAGATGAACGTGCGCACGATGGGGAGCATCCGTGAGAAGAGCACCGTGAGGTCGCCCCACCTGCGGAACCAGCGGTCCGCCGTGTCGAGGTCGTGCGGGTCGATGAGCACGTAGCGTCCGTAGCGTTCGAGAAGCGGCCGACCGCCGAATGCCCCGACCGCGTAGGCGACGAGCGACCCAGCGGTGTTGCCGACGACGCCGGCGAGGACCGCGCCCCAGTACGTCCACGGGGCCTGCGTCAGCGGCTCGGTGATCCCGCGCGAGACGCTCCAACCCGCGAAGGGAAGGATGAGCTCCGAGGGGATCGGGATCGCGGCACTCTCGATGCTCATGAGGATCGCGACGCCGACGTAGCCGAATCGTCCGTAGAGCGAATCGATGAGTGGAAGGACGAACTGGTCGAGGGCGTCGATCAACTGCGTGGGTATCGTAAGAGGGAGGTAACCGTGGCAGAAGCGATGGCGCTCAGCCCCGAGATGCGCGCGGCCGTCGCGCAGCAGGCGCGCGCCGAGCTCGTCGTCGGCATCCCGAGCTACCGCAACGCGGCCACCATCGGGCACGTCGCGCGGGTGGCCGCGGAGGGCCTCCAGAAGCACTTCCCGGGAGCACGGGCGGTCATCGTGAACGCCGACGGCGGATCCAACGACGGGACGAGCGACCGCGTGCGCGCGGAGGCCAACGGCGTCCCGGCGATCGCCGGACGCTACGAGGGCCCCTCGGGAAAAGGCTCCGCGTTCCGCGCGATCTTCGAGGCGGTGGGCATCCTCGGCGCTCGCGCGTGCGCGGTCGTCGACAGCGACCTCCGCAGCATCACGCCGGAGTGGATCGAGCGGCTCATGGGACCGGTCGTTCGCGGCGAGGCGGAGTATGTGACGCCGCTCTACGCGCGCCACAAGTACGACGGGACGATCACGAACACGATCGCGTACCCGCTCACCCGCGCGCTCTATGGCGCTCGCGTGCGCCAGCCGATCGGTGGCGAGTTCGGGTTCCACGCGAAGCTCGCGCGGGTGTTCGTCGACCAGCCGGTCTGGGAGACCGACGTCGCGCGCTTCGGCATCGACATCTTCATGACGACCACCGCGCTCGTCCGCGGCGCGAAGGTCGCGCAGGCGTTCCTCGGCGCGAAGATCCACGACCCGAAGGATCCGGGGGCGGACCTCGGTCCGATGTTCACGCAGGTCGTCGGCACGATCCTCGCGCTCGCTCGAAGGAACACGGACATCTGGTCGGGGGTCAAAGGCTCGCGGGACATCCCGGTCATCGGCGAGATCTCCGTCGTCGAGCCGGAGCCGGTCAACGCGAGCGTCCCGCTCCTCGTCGAGAAGTTTCGCGAAGGCGCCGCGGAGCAAGTCCGCTCATGGAACGAGGTGTTCTCGGCGGCCACGCGCGGCTACATCGCGGCGAAGACGGCCGCGGCGGGCCACGCCAAAGCGGTCGATGGACGCGTTTGGGCGAAAGCGGTCTACGAGGTCGTCGCCGCAGCCAAGGATCGCGACGACACCGAGGGCCTCGCCCGCGCGCTCCTTCCCCTCTACTACGGTCGGGTCGCGGCCCTGATCGGTGAGGTCGCACAGCTCGACCAGGCCGGCGCCGAGCGCGTCGTCGAGCAGCAGGCGCTCGTGTTCGAGGAAACCAAGCCATACCTCCTGGAGCGCTGGTCCGTCGGCGAACCGTCTCCGCGTTGACCGTCTCGCTCAAGGAAGACGCGCTCGTCCTGGTGACCGACGACGACGGTGGGCTGCCGCTCGGCGCGACGAGTCCGCTGGGCCTCTACTACCACGACACCCAGTACCTCTCGGGGTACGCGCTCCGGGTGAACGGATCGACGCCGATCCTGCTGTCCGCGAACCATGAGCAGAACTACGTCGCGACGTTCCAGCTGATGCAGGCCGAGGGCGCGACCCTCGGCTCGGCGCGCCACGCGGCCGACATCCTTTCGATCCGGCGGACCCGTTTTCTCGCGGACGGGCTCCGTGAGCGGGTCGGCGTGCTCAACGCCGCGGCGCATCCGGTCATCGTCGCGGTCGAGCTCGAGTTCGAAGCGGCGTTCCGCGACATGTTCGCGGTGCGCGCGTACCGCGAGCTCTCCCAGGAGCCGCTCATGTCGGAACGCGGCCCGCGCGAGGGCGGGCTCGTCTTCGAGCGCCTCGGCCGCGACGGCGTGCGCCGCACGACCGAGATCACCATGCGACCCGCGCCCGACGTGATCGAGGGAAACAGGTTCAAGGTGACCCGGACGCTCGGGCCGCAGGAGTTCTTCCAGCTCGAGCTCGCGGTGATCCCGAAGGAGGACGGCGCCGGCGCCGCGGCGTCGCCCGATCGGTTCGACGACGCCATCGACGCGCTGAACGCGCGCTACCGCCGGTTCCTCCGGACGTGCACGCGGTACTCGACCAGCTCGGAGACCCTCGACGAAGGGCTCATCACGCGAAGTGCGCTCGATCTGCGTGCGCTCCTCGAGTTCCACCCGAGCGGGCCGTACCCGACCGCGGGCATCCCGTGGTACGCGGTGCCCTTCGGGCGCGACGGGCTCATCGCCGGCTACCAGACCCTCGGCTGGAACCCGGACATCGCCCGTGGGACCCTCCGGCTCCTCGCCGGCTATCAGGGACAGAAGGTCGACGACTTCACCGAGGAGGAGCCGGGGAAGATCTTCCACGAGCTGCGTCGCGGTGAGCTCGCCCGGCTCGGCGAGGTGCCGCATCGCCCGTATTACGGCTCGGTCGACGCGACACCGCTCTTCGCCCTCGTCTTCGCCGAGACGGTGAAGTGGACCGGCGATCGCACCCTCTGGCGCGAGCTGCTCCCCGCCGCCGAACGTGCGCTCACGTGGTGCGACGGTCCGTATGGCGACCCGGATCGCGACGGCTACGTCGAGTACGGCGCGCGCGGGAACGAGATGCGCAGCCAGGGGTGGAAGGATTCGCCGCAGTCGCTGTCGGACCCGGACGGCAGGTGGTCGAAGCTGCCCGCCGCCCTGGTCGAGGTGCAGGGCTACGTCTACGCGGCGAAGACGGGCATCGCCGACCTCTACGAGGTGGACGGCGACCGCGTCCGCGCGGACCGGCTTCGCGGCGAGGCACGCGAGCTGCGCGAGCGCTTCGAGCGCGACTTCTGGATGGCCGGCGAGGAGTGCTACGCGCAGGCGCTCGACGGCAACAAGAAACAGGTGACCGCGGTCACCAGCAACGCGGGACACGCGCTCTGGTCGGGTATCGCGAGCGAGGACCACGGCGGAGCGGTCGTGCGGCGGCTCATGGCCCAGGACATGTACACCGGCTGGGGCGTCCGGACGCTCTCGAGCCGCTATCCCACCTACAACCCGATGAGCTATCACAACGGCTCGGTGTGGCCGCACGACAACTCGCTCATCGCGCAGGGCTTCGCGCGGTACGGCTTCCGCGAGGAGGCGGCGGAGATCACCAGCGCGCTCATCGAGGCCGGGCGGCGTTTTCCCAATTCGCAGCTTCCCGAGCTCTGGTGCGGGTTCCAGCGCGATCTCCGCTTCTCGGCGCGGCCCGCCGATTACCTCGTCTCGTGCATCCCGCAGGCCTGGTCCGCCGGGATGGTGTTCCTCTGCCTGCGGACGCTCCTCGGGATGGACGCGGACCTCGCGACGCAGCGGCTCGTGATCGATCCCGCGCTCCCGCCATGGCTCGAGCGCGTCGACGTGCGGGACCTCCGCGTGTTCGACACGCGGCTCACGTTCCGCGTGCGGCGCACGCCGCGCGGCGACCATCGCATCGTCGGTGGACGCGGGCGCGTCGCCCGCGCGAAGGCGGTCGCCTCCGCGTGACCGGGCGGCGCCGCCGCGTCGTCCTCGTGCACTACACGGCGCCGTCGGTCGCGGGCGGCGTCGAGCAGGTGATGGGCGTGCACGCGACGGGGCTGCGCGAGGCCGGCGCCGACGTCACGATCGTGGCCGGCCGCGGCCGCGCGCCGCGCGGGATCCGCTTCGCCCGCGTCGCGGAGGCGGATTCGCGTCACCCCGCGGTCCTCCGTGACTTCGCCGACCTCGCGCGGGGGGAGCGCACGAAGCGGCACGACGCGCTCGTCGAGCGGCTCGTCCGCAGGCTCCGGCCGGTCATCGCGCGCGCCGACCGGGTGGTCGCGCACAACGTGCTCACCATGCACAAGAACCTCGCCCTCACCGAGGCGCTCGTCCACGTCGCGACCAAACGCCCGGGCCTGGTGATCGCGTGGACCCACGACCTCGCCTGGTGCGATCCCCAGTACGCCGCGGAGCGGCACGCCGGCGAGCCTTGGGACCTCGTTGCCCTCGCGCACCCGGGCGTCCGGTACGTCGCGGTGTCCGACGAGCGCGCGCGGCAGCTCGCCTCGCTCACGGGGCTCGCCAGCGGCGCGATCGCCGTCGTCCCCAACGGCGTCGACGTCGCCGCCACGCTCGGGCTCTCCGCGCAGGGCGCGCGTCTGGCGGAGCGCCTCGACCTCGCGCGCGCGGACCCGCTCCTCGTCCTGCCGGCTCGCCTCACGCGGCGCAAGCGGATCGAGGCGGCGATCGCCGCGACCGTGGCGCTGCGCGGCCGTGGCCGGGCGGCCAGGCTCGTGGTGACCGGACCGCCGGGCCCCCACAACGCCGCGAACCGGGCCTATTTCGACGAGCTCGCGGCCCTCGCGAAGGCCGCCGCCGGCGTCGACCTCCTCTACGCGCTCGGGATCCGCGCGCCGTACCGCCTGGTCGCCGACCTCTACGCGCTCGCCGACGCGCTCGTGCTGCCGAGCGCCTCGGAAGGCTTCGGCATCCCGCTCCTCGAGGCGGCCTTGCACCGCCTCCCGATCGTCTGCAGCGACATCCCCACCCTCCGCGCGCTCGCGGGGGACGCGGCAACCTACGTCGGCGCCGACGCGACCGGCGAGGCGATCGCGGACGCGGTGGAGCAGGTACTCGACCATCCCGCGGCGCGCCTGCGCTCACGGGCGCGGGCGCTCGCGTGGTCGAGGGTGCTCGCGGAGCGGGTGGTCCCGCTCGTGCTCGAAGGTAGCCGCCCATGAAGGTCATCGTCGCGGTCGCCGACCCGGAGCGGGACGGCCCGCTCCTCGAAACGGCGGACGCGCTCGCGAATGGCGGGGAGGTCGTCCTCGCGTCGGTCATCGAGGTCACCGGCGATGACACCCTCGCTTCCGCGCAGCCCGAGGCGCGCGGCCGACGGCGCATGCTCGACGCGCTCGCGGCGCAGGCCGGGTCGCGGCACGCCCGCTCGCTGGTGACCGTCGCCCGCGTTGGCTGGGAGGCCATCCGCGACGCCTGCGCGAGCGAACGCGCCGACCTCCTGGTCGTCGGTTGGCGGCGTCCGGGGTGGGACCTCCTCGGGACGACCATCGAGGAGATCCTCCGCGATCCGCCCTGCGACGTCGCCGTCGTGAAGGGCCAGCCGGCACGGGCGCGGCGCATCCTCGTCCCGGTCCGCGGCGGGCGATACGCGCAGCTGGCCGCGCGCGTCGGGATCGGGCTCGCGAAGGCGGACGGCGCGTCGGTGACGCTCCTCCACGTCGCCGACCGAGAGCACCGGACCAGCCTCTATCAGCTCCTCGGCGATCACGCGTACGACGATCGCGTCGAGCGCCTCGTGACTCGCTCCGGCGATCCGGTCACGGTGATCAAGGAGGAGCTCGCCCAGCACGACGGCCTGGTCTTCGGGGCGACGGGTCGAAAAGGCGCCGAGGATCCGCTCGGTCCCGTCGGCCACGAGATCCTCACCGCGGCCCGCAACGCGGTCCTCGTGCGGACCCGGGCTCCCCTCGGCGCCGCGGCGTTCGAGCCGCCACGACTCCCGTTCGAGCGCGCCGAGCGCAGCCGCGTCCTCGGCGAGATGGTCGACAAGTGGTTCGTGCAGAACACCTTCACCTCGAGCGAGTTCGCGGACCTCCGCCGTCTCGTCGACGCAAAGGAGCGCCAGAACCTGCGCATCTCGGTCGGTCTCCCGACGCTCAACGAGGAGGCCACGGTCCGCAAGGTCATCCGCGCGATCCGCTCGAGGCTGGTCGAGCGCGTCCCGCTCGTCGACGAGCTCGTCGTCATCGACTCCCGCTCGACCGACCGGACACGCGAGATCGCCGCGGACGAAGGCGTTCCCGTCTTCGTCCACGAGGAGATCCTCCCGGAGACGGGCACCTACCAGGGAAAGGGCGAGGCCCTCTGGAAGAGCCTCCACGTGCTGACCGGCGACATCGTCGCCTGGGTGGACACCGACGTGACGAGCGCGCACCCGAAGTTCGTCTACGGTCTCCTCGGCCCGCTGCTCATGCGGCCGGACCTGCAGTTCGTCAAGGCCTTCTATCAGCGCCCGCTGCGCATCGGCGACGACCTCCAGGCGACCGGCGGCGGACGGGTCACCGAGCTCACCGCGCGTCCGATCCTGAATCTCTTCTTCCCCGAGCTCTCGGGGATCGTTCAGCCGCTCAGCGGTGAGCAGGCCGGGCGCCGCGCGCTCCTCGAGCAGCTCCCGTTCTTCAGCGGCTACGGCATCGAGACGGGCCTGCTCATCGACGCCCTCCAGCGCGCCGGGCTCGGCGCGATCGCGCAGGTGGACATGAAGCAGCGCATCCACCGCAACCAGTCCCTCTACGCGCTTTCGATGATGAGCTTCGAGGTCCTGCAGGTCGCCCTGCGCCGCGTCGGCGAGGCGCAGGGAACGCGGCTCCTCGAAGAGGCGAACTTCACGATGAAGCTCATCACCGCGGCGGGCGGGGGCCACCTCCACCTCGAGATGCGCGACATCATCGACGTCGAGCGGCCCCCGATCGTGACGGTGCCGGCGTACCGAGCGAAGCGGACGGCCGGAGGCGATACTCGCGCGCGTTGAGCGTGCTTCGCACCGCCGCGGAGGTCCGCGGGTGGCGCGCGCGGACCGGCAGGGTGGGCTTCGTTCCGACGATGGGCGCTCTGCATGAGGGGCACGAAGCGCTCATGCGCAGAGCGGCCGCCGAGTCGGACATCGCGGCGGCGTCGATCTTCGTCAACCCGACCCAGTTCGGCCCGCAGGAGGACTTCCGCTCGTACCCGCGCGCGGGGTCGCGGGACGTCGCCCTCTGCGAGCGCGCCGGCGTCGCGATGGTGTTCGCCCCGAGCGCACTGGAGATGTACCCCGACGGCGACGCGACGCGGGTCCAGCCCGGGCCGATCGCCCTGCCGCTCGAGGGCGCCGCGCGACCCGGACATTTCACCGGCGTGTGCACCGTCCTGACGAAGCTCTTCGCGATCGTCCGTCCGGACGCCGCCTACTTCGGGCAGAAGGACTTCCAGCAGCTCCGCGTCGTCCAGACGATGAACCGGGATCTCCACCTCGGCGTCCGGATCGTGGGCTGTCCGACGGTGCGCGACCCCGATGGCCTCGCCCTCTCATCGCGGAACGGGTTCCTCACGGCCGACGAGCGCCGAAGCGCGCTCGCCCTCTCGCGCGGCCTCTTCGCGGGACGCGATCTTTGGACCGCCGGCGAGCGCGACCCCGCGAAGCTTCGCCTCGCGGTCGAACGGGTCGCCGCCGGACCCGGCGTCGCGCTCGAGTACGTCTCCGTGGCGGACCCCTACACGCTCGAGGAGCTCCGCGGGCCACAGGGCAAGGTCCTCATCTCGCTCGCCGCGCGTGTCGGCAAGACGCGGCTCATCGACAACGTGCTGCTCGGCATCGAGGTCGGCGAGGTCGAGTGACGCTCGCCGAGGAGGCCCGCAGCGTCCCGGAAGGTCCCGCTGAGCTCGGTCTCTCGCTGCGCGAGCGCCGCGGTCAGGCGCTGCTCGGGACGATCACCGCCGCGCACTTCTCGCACCACGTCACGAACTCGCTCCTCAACCCGCTGCTTCCGCTGATCCGGGACGCGTTCGCGATGAGCTACGCGGAGAGCGGCTTCGCGGTGTCCGCGTTCAGCATCGCCTCGGGGCTCGCGAACGCGCCGTGGGGCATCCTCGCCGACCGCGTCGGCTCGCGGACGGTCATCGTCGGTGGCCTTCTGCTCATGGGCGCGGTGAGCGTCGCGCTGACCACGGCCGGGTCGTACTGGCAACTGCTCTTCTTCCTCCTGCTCATGGGCGTGGTCTCCGGCTCGTACCACGGACCGGCGGCGGCGCTCATCGCGCGCACGTTCGGCGCGCGGCTGCGCGGAACGGCCATGGGCATCCACATCACCGGCGGGCATCTCTCGTTCTTCGCCGCGCCCGCGGTCGCGGGCATCCTCGCGACCGCGACCGGGTCATGGCGCACCCCGTATCTCTGGTTCGCCATCGCGCCGATCGCCTTCGGCGGGCTGCTCTGGCTCGTCGCCCCGCGCGTGCAGGAGCGAACCGAGCCCGGCGACCGGTTCGCCGCGGTCCGCGAGATCGCGAACGTGCTCCGCGACGTCGGACCGATCGTCTCGCTCTCGATCGCCTTCCAGTTCGGGCTCGCGGCGATGCTCGCGTTCCTCGCGCTTTATTTCGTCGACGCGCGGGGGATCTCGCCCGGCCTGGCCGCCGTTCTCTTCGGACTCCCGCAGCTCGCCGGCGTGATCGGCGCGCCGCTCGGAGGCTACCTGTCGGATCGCTTCGGCCGCAGAGCGGTCATGCTCGTGGGGCTCACGCTCCTCGGCCCCGCGGTCCTGGCGATCGCCGTCGTGCCGAACGAGGGGCTCCCGCTCGCGCTCGTCGGCTTCGGCCTGCTCTTCGCGATGCGGACGACCGTCACCGAAACGCTGGTCATGGACACCGCGCCGGCGGGACGGCGCGCGACCGTGCTCGGCGCGTATTACCTCGCGAACGCGCACGTCGGCGGGATCGGGGCCCCGCTGTTCGGCTTTCTCGCCGAAGCGGTCGGCATCGCGACCGCGTTCAACTGGATCGCGACGGCGTTCGTCGGGCTCTCGGTGGTGACCCTCGTATTCGGCAGGCGCCTGCGCTGATCAGCCCGGCGCCAGCGAGGAGACGAGAAGGGTCATCGCCTGATTCAGCGGCGCGGCGACGCCGCGGAGCTCGCCGTGCCGGTAGACGGCTCCGTTGATCGCATCGACCTCGGTCGGACGGCCGGCCTCGACGTCCTGGAGCATCGACGAGCGGTTGCTGCCGGTGAGCGCGGCCATCGACCGCCACTGCTCCACCGCCTCGTCCTCGGCGAGGGTGACCCCGTACGCGCTCGCCACGCGCGCGACTTCGCGAGCGAGTCCGTCGGCGACCAGGGCCGCGGCGGGGTCGGCGAGAAGGTCGGCGTTCGTCTTGCGCATGAGCGCGGTGAGCGGGTTCACCGCCGCGTTCGTCACGAGCTTGCGCCAGACCGACGGCCACGGATCGTCCACGACGGTCACGTCCATGCCGCCCGCGCCCAAAAGCGAGGCGAGCTCCTCCAGCCAGGCGCGCGGTGCCGCGCTCTCGGGGCGGCCGAGCTCCACCTTGCCCGGCCCGGTCGCGCGCAGCCTCCCGTCGACCATGGCCGCGCCGACGTAGATCACGCCGGCCGTGACGCGCTCGTGCCCGACGTGGTCGGCGAGGATCTCGTAGTTGCCGAGGCCGTTCTGGACGGTGAGCGCGACGCCGTCGGGCGCGATGATCTTCGCGGCGACGTTCGCCGCCCACTCGGTCCCCGGGGTCTTCGTCGCCACGACGGCGGCTTCGACCGGCGGCTCACCCGGCCGGAGCGGCGCTCTCGTGCGGTCGACCGCCACGAGCTCGGCGCGGCCCTCGAGCGCGCGGGCCACGACGTGTCCGATCGCGCCCATGCCCAGGATCGCGACCCGCACTAGCCCACGTCCTCGGGCTAGCCCGCCTTCTGCTGGGCCATGCTCCGCTGGAGCGAGAGGAGCTCGCTCTCTTTCATCGTGAAGCTCTCGTCGGCGGTTGGGAACGAGCCCTCGCGGACCTCGCGATCGAACTCGCGGAGCGCGCCGACGACCTGCGCCCCGAGGTCCGCGTAGCGCTTCGCGAACTTCGCGTCGTCGATGAGACGTCGCGCGGCGCGCGCGCTCTTCGCCTGTGTCTTGAAGCCGCCGAACTGCGCGACGCGCTGCGGCGTGAGGCCGACGTGCGCCATCACCGCGATGCCGTTCTCGACCAGCGCTCGCACCAGCGGGACCGTTTCGTGACCGCCCTCGAGCTTCACGGCGTCCATGCCCGCCTCCTTGAGGAAGCGCGCGGCGTTGCGCAGCGCATCCGCCGGGCCGGCCTGGTACGAGCCGAACGGCATGTCGCCGACGAGCAGCGGCCGGCTCGCGCCGCGGGAGACGGCGGCGGCGTGTCTCACCATGTCGTCCATGGTCACGGGGACCGTGGTCGGGTAGCCGAGCACGACCATGCCGAGCGAGTCGCCGACGAGGATGACGTCGATGCCCGCCTGGTCGACGAGGCGCGCGAACGCGGCGTCGTACGCGGTCATCATCGTGATGCGTTTTTGGTCCCGCTTCATCGCGACGAGGTCGGGGACCGTGACCTTCCGGGGAGCCGGCGCGCTCGCGCCGCCGTACTGATCGCTCATTCGTGACCTCCGTCCAGGCCGGCTTCGTGCCGGTCCCGGCGTCGGTCCTCATCGTACCGCGCGGCGGTATCAAGCTCGCGCCGCATCTTCGTCCTGCCACAGCCGGCGCATCTCCTCGGATCCCGCGAGCAGCTCCTCGAGCGATCCCTGCGCCTCGACGCGTCCGTCCTTCAAAACCACGATCCGGTCGGCGCGGCGGAGCGCGGGCCGGCGATGCGAGACGGCGAGGACGGTCGTCGAGGCGGCCGCGCCGAGAACGCGCTCCCAGAGAAGCCGCTCCGTCTCGACATCGAGGGCGCTCGAGAGGTCGTCGACGACAAGCAGCTCGGCCTTGCGGACGAGCGCGCGCGCCGCCGCCGCGCGCTGCAGCTGTCCGCCGGAGAGCCGCACCCCACGCGAACCCACCATCGTGTCGAGGCCGTGCTCGAACTGCGTGAGGTCGGCCTCGAGCACCGCGGCCGTCACCGCGGCGGGCAGGCCCGCCGTGCCGGCGAAGCCGAGCAGGATGTTCTCGCGGAGCGAGTCGCTGAAGAGCCGAGGCACCTGCGGGACATAGGAGGAGCACGGAGGCACGAAGAACGCGGCCGGATCGGCGACGAGGCTGCCGTTCCAGCTGATCTCCCCGGCCTCGCGCGGGAGGAGGCCAAGGAGCACGCGCAGGAGCGTCGTCTTTCCCGCGCCGACGCGGCCGGTCACCACCGTGAAGGTCCCGCGCTCGACCGTGAACGAGACGTTCGCGATCCCCGGCCGGCGATCGCTGGTGCTCGCGTCGCGCGCGAAGTGATAGCTGAGTCCGCGCACGTCGAGCCGTCGCAGCGGCAGGGCGGCGGAAGCGGACTCGGCCGCATGGCGGGCGCCCTGATGCGTCAGCGGGCCGACGAGATCGAGCCGCGTGTGCCGGACCAGCGCGTCGGCCGGTACGCCCGACGCGCCGCCGCGCATCAGGGCGAGCATCCGCGCGATCGAGACTCCGAGCTGCTTG
>WNGI01012935.1_pt1 | contig 12197 bp, 11 predicted proteins | sample 5400621 | NCBI WGS metagenome assembly WNGI01 (sample SAMN13153374, study PRJNA577476) | soil metagenome | isolation source: 20 cm soil or saprolite under Garry oak tree replicate 1 | place: USA:California | collected 2016-06-15 | reverse complement strand
GAGTACCACATCGGCAGCAAGGGGACCGGCATCGGTTTCCGCCTTGACCTGGACCCGACCGGTTGCAATCGTATGCCCGTCGCTGGGTTTGATCGTCACCGTGCGCCGCTGACCCGGCAGGATGTACCAGAGGCCGGCGAAGCGCGCGTCCGGATCGGTTCCGGCGCTCGTCACCTCGATGGTCTGCACCTTGATATGCTTGGCGCCGGTGTTGACTGCGGTCAGCGCTAGCTCCCCCTTGGTGGTGCGGGTGCCGCTCCACTCGAGCTGAGGCGCAGTCTTGGGCCCGCTGGCATCGACGAAAATGGGAAGACTGATCTTCAGCGCGAATTGCGCGCCGGCTGATTCCGGCTGCGGCTTGCCCGGTACTTCGGTCACCAGTACCCGATACGCCCGCTCGCGCGCGGCGTCAGGCGCGAGCCGAAGTGCGATCCGTAGAATTTGCGACGCGCCGGGCGCGACGGTGAAGATTGGGGGCGAGGCGAGGATGTCAGTGGTCGGCTCGAGGCGATCGTCGTTGTCCACCTGCGACCAGGCGACCAGCTGTGCCTGCACTACCGTAGGCTGATCCCCATCGTTGCGAACGGTGAGCGCCACGCTGCGCTGCGCCGACGACAGCTCGATCCGGACCGGCGTCACGGACAGCGAGCCTGCCATGACGGAAAACGGCGTCAGCAGACACGCAACGAGCAAAAAGAGCGCCTGCCGCGAATGCAGGGCTTGGCTCACCGCACGTTGATGGTTCGAACGAGCACAATGCACCTCTGCGTCGCCCGCCACGTGTGCGCGACGGGTCCGTGAGTCGGTGCCAAGTGTACTGCATGCAGCGCGGGACATAAGGTTCTCATCGTTGAAACGTGTGTCACGCCGAGGTGTGATGCGCAAGGTGGACCGGCGTGCTTTTCTAAAGAGGTCAATGCATCGAGGCGGCAAATCGCCGCCTCGTGCGGATCGCGTCTCTTGCGATCCGCTGCAATACGTCTGTTAGGGCTGGTCGATTAGTACGTCACCGTCACAGTAACGGTGGGTTCCGTAAAGGTCCCGACCGCCAAGTTGGTCTGCCCGGCAGCCACGCGGCCGTAGACGTTCAGCACTTGCGCGGTGCCCATGCCTGCACCCGTGCCGGATACCCACGACCCGGCCGAATTACCCCAGACACTTGTTCGTCCGGCGTCGGTGTACAGGTTGTAATCCATGAGGTCAGCACCGTTAGCCATTAAGCGCTGTGCGATCGTCGAGCCGGCCGTGGTGCCCGCGTTCAAGCCAACCGTATAGGCCGAGTTCTTGGTGCACTTCACGGTAACGGTCGTCGCCCCGTCGGTTTGGCTGCTAAGCGGGTCGACCGCGGGGAAGGTTAGATTGACTGCCGAGATGCTGCACTGCGCGTTGACGTTAGCCTGGACTTGGAACGACGTGGTTACCGTTGAGGCCAGCGCGCCAGTGGTGGCCGCAATCAATCCGGCGGCGAGCAGTGCACGTTGCAGATTCTTTAACTTGAGCATCGATTTCATTTTGGTTCTCCCTGACATTGAAATTGAAAAGTGGAACTTGGGAATCTCGGGGAGACATAAAGCAGCAACCGTGCCAAGCTGTAGTGACCTCTTAAATCAAACGGTTATGCTCGATCATCCGCAATCGGCCGCCGAGCAGGGACATTAAGGTGACGGCAAGCATTGCCGCATAACGACATATGCTTAGCTCTCGGAGTTATTGAAGGCCGGCGGGCTTACAACCTATTAGGCATAAATCGGGCCATGGTCCGGAACGTGCTTTGAAGGATGCGCATATATGAAAGCCCGGCGACTTTTAAAGGGCCCGGCTTACCAACATTAGCTTCCCGCAAATAAGGAAAAAGGCGCATGACAATTTCAAAGCACGAGGCATCGCGGGTGGGGCCACTCGCTTGCTCCCCTCAGGATCTTGTGAAGGACCTGATCGGCACCATGGGGTTGGCACCGGAACAGCGTCACCTTGTTGAGCGCATTTGCGCGCAATGGGTCAGGGTCGAAGACATCCTTGAAACTGCGGCCGGTCCGCGCGAGCCCGTCGGCGAGTTGCTGGTCAAGTCTGGCCGGATTACGCGCCCGCAGCTCGATCAGGCATTGGCGGAGCAGCGACAAGGCCGAGAAAAGCTGGGGGAGATCCTCGTCAGGAAATGCTGGCTGACTGAGCCGGAGCTTGGCGCGCTGCTCGCTTTTCAGGAGCGGCTTGGGACAGCCGGAGTCCAGCATGCCGGTCCGCTACAACTGGGTAACCTCCTGGTCAGCGCGGGCAAGATCACTTTCGAGCAATTGCAGGACGGCATCCGTCGCCAGCGTCGGTCGAAAAAACGCATTGGCGAAGCCTTGGTCGAAGCGGGATACACTTCCGAGGAGCAGGTCGCGCAGGGGCTGAGCTTGCAACGTGTCTTGGTCAGCGCGGCGCTCGCGGCGCTGCTCCTGTTGTCGCTGACGCCCAGCAAGGCGCGAGCGACGACCTCAGCCAAATCCGCCCAGATGCGAGTCTCTGCGACAGTGCGTGCTTACGTTAAGCTCGATGTGCTGCAACAGCAGCCATCGCTGACGATCACCCCCCAAGACATCCAGCGTGGCTACGTCGACGTCTCCACAGGAACGAGCCTGCGAACCCGAACCAACGATCGCAATGGCTTTCTGGTGAACTTCGATTCCCGGTCCAACGTATTCGAACGCGTGAGCGTCACGGGGATCGGTGGGACGGTGGAAATCGGTTCCGGCGGCGGCGCGGTCCGCGCTGCTTATACGGGTCCGGAGTCGGTGGCGCAGCTAAGCTACCGCTTTTATCTCGCTCAGGGAGTGCAGTCGGGGAATTACCCGTGGCCGCTGCAGATTTCCGCATCGGTGTCTTACTAGGAAATCGGAAGTCTTTGTCTCCCGTTATGTTCTCGCGCGCTGCACGCGTCTGACTTCCGGTATCCGCCGCAGGGCCCTCATCACGTTGGCAAGGTGCTGCCGATCCCGCACCTGAAGGCTAAAGAACATCGCGACCACCTCGTCGCCGTCCGGACGTTCCATGGACACATACGCGATGTTGGCGCCGGCGTCTGAAATCTCGGTCGCGAGCCTGGCCAACAGCCCACGCTCGTCGGCGACCAGCAACCGGATGCCGGCCTCGAAGACGCCCTGAATATCGGGCGCCCACTCGACGTCGACTATCTGATCGCTGTCGACCCGGCTTTTTTTCAGTGTTTGGCACTCGCGCGTGTGGACTAGAAGTCCCTGGCCGCGCCGGAATTGGCCAAAAATGGCATCACCCGGGATGGGTCGGCAGCACTTCCCATACTGTATGGCAACGCCTTCGACGCCGCGCAACTGCAAGGCTTCCGGCTTCGCCGGAGCTGCTATCGGCTCTTCCCCGGCGCCCCCGGCCCGACTGAACGCGCGAATCAACGCCTGCGCGACGACAAACGACAGCCGCTTGCCCAAACCAATATCAGCCAGGATGTCGAGCCGGCTCTTGGCGCCGTATTCCCGCCCAAGCGCTTCCCAGCGCTCCCAGGTGATCGATTCCGATGGCACTTTCAGCGACGCCAGTGCCTGCTCGAGCATGCGCTCGCCGAGCACCGCCGACTCACGCTGTTGCAGCGATTTAAGGAAGTGCCGGATTCGCGAGCGCGCCTTGCCGGTGCCGACGAAGTTGAGCCAAGAGGGGTTGGGACGCGCGGTCGGCGATGTCATGATCTCGACCTGATCGCCGCTCTTGAGCTCTGTTCGCAGCGGCATCAGCTCGTAGTTGATTCTCGCCGAAGTGCAATGGTGGCCGATGTCGGTGTGTACTGCGTATGCGAAATCGACCGCGGTCGCGCCTCGCGGGAGCGCCATGATCTTCCCCTTGGGAGTGAAGACGTAGATTTCTTCCGGGAAGAGGTCGCCCTTGATGTGCTCCAGAAATTCCTTGGAATCGCGCGACTCGGATTGAATCTCGAGCAGGCTCTGCAGCCAGCGATGCGTCTGTTGCTGCGCCTCGGCGATGTCGAGTTTGCCGCCGGCCTTGTAGAGCCAATGCGCGGCGACGCCGGCCTCGGCAATGCGATGCATGTCCTGAGTGCGAATCTGCGCCTCGAGGGGTGTGCCGAAGGGTCCGAAAAGGGTGGTGTGCAGCGATTGGTAGCCGTTGGCCTTCGGGATCGCGATGTAGTCCTTGAACTTGCCCGGGATCGGCTTGTACTGGCTATGCAGTACACCCAGCGCCGCGTAACACGCGGTGACGTCCTTGACCAGGATTCGCACGCCGTAGATGTCGAACACCTGCGAGAACGAGTAGCGCTTCTCGCGCATTTTCTTGTACACGCTGTATGCGGTTTTTTCCCGCCCGGTAGCGGTGGCAGATATCGATGCCAGCTTCAACCCTTCGCGGATCGATTGCAAAATGCGGTTCATTACCTCGCGCCGATTGCCGCGCGCCGATTTGATCGCTGGGCGATCCGCTCGCGATGGGTTGGCGCCATTGCATCGAGAGTCCGCATGTTGTGCAGGCGGTCGGCAAGCTTGATCAGGATGACGCGTACGTCCTGCGCCATTGCGAGCAGCATCTTGCGGAAGTTCTCGGCTTGCGCATCCTCGCGGGATTGAAACTCGATCTGGTCGAGCTTGGAGACTCCATCGACCATATCGGCAACGGGCTTGCCGAACGAGGACTCGATCTCGGTCTTGGTGACGTTGGTGTCCTCCATGACGTCGTGGAGGAGTGCTGCGGCGAGCCCCTGCGCATCAAGCCGCCACTGCGACAGGATGCTGGCTACCGCCAGCGGGTGGGTAATATAAGGTTCGCCGGATTTTCGAAACTGCCCCTGATGCGCTTGTTCGGAAAAGGCGAACGCACGCTCGACCAGTGCGACGTCAGGAGGTGGCAGGTAGTGACCAAGATGTCGGGTGAATTCGGCAATTTCCGACATGTTTGGCGATACCACCCAAGGGTCTGCTGGCGGCTGGCCGTCAGACCGTACTCTGCGGTTTGAGCAACATCTCGATGCCGACTTTTCCGGCGGCGACTTCGCGCAGGGCAATGACCGTTGGCTTATCGCGGTCGCTATCGACCAATGGTTGCGAGCCGGCGCTGATCTGGCGCGCACGATTGGTCGCGGCGAGCGTCAGCTCAAAACGGTTGGGTATCTTGGTCAAACAATCTTCGATCGTAATGCGGGCCATGGTTTTTCCTACGTCAGTTGAGCAATCAGCGGCTGGTGCCGGGCAAGTTGTTGTGCGGTGCGCAGGCGGGTCGCTCGCACGACTGCGGTCAAGTCGTCGACAGCCGAGGCAAAGTCCTGATTAATAATAACATAGTTGAACTCCACGCAATGGCGAATTTCCTCTCGCGCTGCGTCGAGCCGACGAGCGATCGTCGCGGCGTCGTCCTGCCCCCGCCGCACCAGTCTTTCTTCCAGCGATTCGAGCGACGGCGGAAGGATGAAGATATGCACCGATTCGGGGATCAATACCCGCACCTGCGCTGCGCCTTGCCAATCGATCTCCAGCAACACGTCTTGGCCGGCGCTTACCTGCGACTTGAGCCACGTCCCCGAGGTCGCGTACCAATTACCGTGCACATGCGCGTGCTCCAGAAATTCGTTGCCGTCCTTGAGCACGGCAAAGCGATCGGCCGAGACGAAGTGGTAATCGACGCCGTCCTGCTCGCCGGTCCGCGGTGGTCGCGTCGTGTAGGACACCGACAGGCGAATGCCCGGTTCGCGCTCGAGCAACGCGCGAGTCAGGCTAGTCTTGCCGCCGCCCGATGGCGCGGCGATCACGAAAAGATTGCCTTCCGGAACGCTCATGCGCGACAAGCTCACTCGATCCCTCATTCTATGTTCTGCACCTGCTCGCGCATTTGTTCGATCAGCACCTTGATCTCGAGCGCCGCCTGAGACAGTTCTGCGTCGACGGACTTGGAGCCAAGCGTATTGGCTTCACGGTTGAGCTCCTGCATCAGAAAGTCGAGGCGCTTGCCGCTGCTCCCACCATGCGCCAATACGCGCCTCACTTCGGCGACGTGGGTTGCGAGGCGCGAGACTTCCTCGGCAATGTCGATCTTGGTCGCAAACAGCGCAAGCTCCTGCTTCAGGCGGTCGTTATCCGGATCGAGCCCCGCTTCCTTGAGCCGCGCACCAAGCTTCTCGACATAGGCTTCGTGAATGACCGATACCCGTGGCGCCACGCGTTCGAGCTGCAACTCGATGCCATGACAGCGCTCCTCGAGGGCAAGCTTCAGCTGCACACCCTCGCGCGACCGCGACGCCGCGAGATCGCCGAGCGCCTGTCTGACCAACGCCAGCGACTTGTCGGTCAGCGCTTCGGCGCCCAGAGACGGCTCCGTGAGCACGCCCGGCCATCGCAAGACTTCGACGATCGACAATGGAATACTTTCCGGCGCGTGACGCAGCACTTCGTCTGCCGCGTCACGTAGTTGGATTACCCGTTCTATGTTGACAGCAAGCTCGGTCGTACCGGGTGCGGAACGATTCAACGCGACCCTGCAATCGACCTTGCCGCGTTTCAATTGGAGAGTGAGGACATCTCGAACCGCCGATTCGATTGAACGCAGCTCATCAGGCAGGCGGATCTGGAGATCGAGATAGCGATGGTTGACCGAGCGCAACTCCACAGTCAGCGAACAGCCGGGCAGCTCGGCGGCGACCGCCGCGAAGCCGGTCATGCTCAATATCATGGGGATGGTCGCTTGCGGCGTTGAAATCGTCTGACTCCGGCGCACATGTTGCGCACGCGTTGTGCACGTCCGACCAATGAAATCTTTACTTTATCGCCGGGGTTGCCGAGAATGTAGAGCTTATCCATTTCACACGCAAGTCTAAAGCGGCTTTCGCCGCCGGCCCATGGGCGTCACCAATCAGGCACTTCCCACCGGTTACCAGTTGCTCAACTATCGAGTCGATCGCCAGATCAGCCGTGGTGGCTTCTCGATCGTTTATCGCGCATTCGACGACACCGGCGCCCCGGTGGCGATCAAGGAATACCTGCCGGCATCGCTGGTGTTGCGCACCGAAGGCGACATCGTGCGCGCAAGTTCGGCGGAAAACCTGACCTCGTTCCGATATGGAATGAAATGCTTTTTCGAGGAAGGCCGCGCGCTCGCCAAGATCAATCATCCGAACGTTGTGCGAGTGCTCAACTTCTTCCGCGCCAACGAAACCGTCTACATGGTGATGCGCTATGAGCGCGGCCGCACGCTGCAGCAGCAGATCCAGCTTCGTCAGGATCAGATGTCGGAACGGCTCGTGCGGCACGTGTTCATGCACCTGTTGAACGGCTTGCGCGAAGTGCACACTCACAAGCTGCTGCATCTAGACATCAAACCGGCAAACGTGTACCTGCGCACCGACGGCACGCCGGTGCTGCTCGATTTCGGCGCTGCGCGGCAGACGCTGACATCGGCTCGCCCCAAGCTCGCGCCGATGTATACGCCCGGGTTCGCGGCGCCGGAACAATATCGCGATCCGGAGAGGCTCGGACCGTGGACCGACGTCTACGGCATTGGCGCGAGCATGTTTGCCTGCCTCGCAGCTTTCGCGCCGCAAGCCGCCGACGCGCGGCTGGCGGAAGATCATCTCGTTTCGGCGAAGAAAATCTGGGCCGGCGCGTACTCCGACAATGTGCTGGAGGTGATCGACTGGTGTCTTCGTCTCGACCCGCTCGAACGCCCGCAAAGTGTGTTCGCGCTGCAAAAAGCCATTCGCGACATCGCGCCGCGGAAGCGCAAGCTCACGTTCCTGGACACGATCAAGAAGCGGCTTTTCAGCGAAATAACGTAGGTGGCGCGTGCGCTTTACGATTTTTCAGGAAAGCCGAAAGGGTCAGCGCAAGGTCAACCAGGACCGCCTCGCGTATACGTACAGCCGCGACACGCTGCTGCTGGTGGTCGCTGACGGCATGGGCGGCCATGCAGGTGGTGAAATCGCCGCCCAGATCGCGGTCCGGCTGTTCATCGAGCGCTTCCAGCAGGAATCGAAACCGACACTCAAAAATCCGCTCAAGTTCCTCCAGGATTCGATGGTGCGCGCACATCAGGCCTTGGGATCGTATGCCAGCCAGTTCTCGATGCTGGAGACGCCGCGAACGACTTGCGTGGCGTGCATCATTCAGTCCAACTATGCGTATTGGGCGCATGTCGGCGATTCGCGCCTGTATCTTTTCCGGCAGGGCGGACTGATCGGCCGTACCAAGGACCACTCCAAGGTCCAGTATCTTCTCGATCAGGGCATTATCGGCGCACATGAGGTCGCCGATCATCCCGATCGCAACAAGATCTTCAGCTGCTTGGGCGGCCTTGTCGATCCGGTCATCGATCTCTCGCGACGCACCCCGCTGCGCAACAGCGACCTTATCGTGATGTGCACCGACGGTCTATGGAGCGTCTATCCTCAAGAAGAGATGGGACGTGCGCTGACCGGCACTCCGATTCTCAAGTCGTCGCCCGCGCTGATGCGCGAGGCCGAGGCGCGCGGCGGCTCCGACGGCGATAACCTGTCGCTGATTGTGGTGCGCTGGGGCCCGGAAACGCTGACCGACGAGCCGACCACGACGATCACCGAGACGATGAGCCTGGGCGAGTTCCAGACCGAGATCGATCGCACGCTGACCCTGACTGACCGCAAGGGGGCACAGCGGGATCTTACCGACGACGAAATCGAGCGAGCAATTGCGGAAATCCAGGCAACGATCAAGCGTTACAAGACTTGACAGGCCCTAGATGCGCCAGATCGTTCTAGACACCGAGACGACCGGGCTGGACCCCAAACAGGGCCACCGGATCATCGAGGTCGCCGGCGTCGAATTCGTCAACCGCCGGCCGACCGGTCGACATATTCACTTTTACCTTAACCCCGAGCGGGAGATCGACTCCGGTGCAACCGATGTCCACGGTCTCACCTGGGAAATGCTGCGCGACAAGGCGAAGTTCGCCGACGTCGTGAACGAATTTGTCGAGTTTGCGCAAGGCGCCGAGTGGATCATCCACAACGCCCCGTTCGACATCGCTTTCCTCGACGAAGAGCTGAAGCGGGTGGATCTGCCGTCCGTCGCCGCCATTGCCGCCGACGTCATCGATACGCTTGCGCTGGCGCGCGAGCATTTTCCCGGCAAGAAGAACAATCTCGACGCGCTGTGCGAACGCTTCGGGGTCGCGAATGCCCATCGGACCCTGCACGGCGCAATGCTCGACGCCCAGCTTCTGGCCGAGGTCTATCTCGCGATGACCCGCGGACAGGAATCGCTGACGATCGATATCGCGGTCCCGATGGCGATCATCGACGGCATGCTGGCCGCGGAAACGCTTGCCGCGGTGCGCGTGGTGATGCCTTCAGCCGACGAGCTGGAGCTGCATCGGGCCTATCTCGCCGAACTGCAGCGCGAATGCCGCGGGGTATGTCTGTGGGTTACGCTGACGACATGACCAGCAGCCTTCGTAACATCGCTGTCGCAAACGTCGGGCCTAATGATCAGCTTGCTGGTCCTCTGGTCGCACCCGTATCCGTTGCCGCTGCACCCGAAGATCCCATGAAGGCCCGCGATCCTCCGCTGATCAATCGCGAGCTCTCGCTGCTTGCTTTCAACCGGCGGGTGCTGGCACTTGCTCAAGACCCGGGCGTTCCTTTGCTGGAGCGTCTGCGCTTCCTTTGCATTGTCAGCAGCAATCTCGATGAATTTTTCGAAATACGCGTTGCTGGCCTGCGCGAGCAGCTTCGCGCCAAGGCGCCGGCGCCCGGAATGACGCTGCATGAGATTCGCGTGATCTTCAACCGCATCAGCGAAGAGGCGCAAACGCTGGTTGCCGAGAAGTACCGCACGCTCAACGGGCAGGTCCTCCCGGCGCTGGCTGCCGCCGGGATCCGGCTCTTGCGCAACGTGGACCGCAATGAGGCGCAGCGACAGTGGGTGACCGAGTATTTCAGGCGCGAAGTGAAACCGCTGTTGACGCCGATCGGACTCGACCCCGCCCATCCTTTTCCCCAGGTCGTCAACAAGAGCCTCAACTTCATTGTCGAGCTGTCGGGCCGCGACGCGTTCGGTCGCGATACCTCGATCGCCATCGTCAAGGCGCCGCGGGTGCTGCCGCGGGTGATCCAGTTGTCGCCGGATGTGGCGACGACGAACACTTTCGTTCTGCTGTCGTCGATCATCCACGCGCATTTGAACGAATTGTTCGCGGGTCGCGAAGTCATCAATTATTCGCAATTTCGAGTCACCCGCGACGCCGACCTATGGTTCGACGAGGAGGAAGTCAAGAATCTGCGCCAGGCGCTGCAGGGAGAACTTCCGCAGCGTCAGTTCGGTCTCGCGGTGCGGCTCGAAGTCGCCGCGGGCTGCCCACAACATCTGGCGCAGCTGTTGCTGCATCAATTCGAGTTGCAGGAATTCGATCTGTTCCGGTGCGACGGCCCGGTTAATCTGGCGCGGATGGCCGCGCTCGTCGACGAGGCCGATCTCGACGAGTACAAATATCCGGCGTTTCTGCAAGGAGTGCCCGCTCGCCTGACCGACCAGACCGACATCCTCGCCGTGATCCGTCAGCGTGACGTGCTCCTGCATCATCCGTTCCAGGCCTTCGATCCCGTGGTCGATTTCATTCGTAAAGCGGTCGAGGACCCCGACGTGCTGGCCATCAAGCAAACGGTCTACCGCACCGGCGTCAACTCGGTGTTGATGGAGGCTCTGATCGAAGCGGCACGGCGGGGCAAGGAAGTGACCGTGGTGGTCGAACTGCTTGCGCGCTTCGATGAGGAGGCCAACATCAACTGGGCGGAGCGGCTCGAGCGGGCGGGCGCGCAGGTCGTCTACGGTGTCTTCGGCCTGAAGACGCACGCCAAGATGGCTTTGCTGCTGCGCCGGGAAAATGACGCCTCGGGGAAATCTAAGCTACAGCCCTATGCACACCTGGGAACCGGCAACTACCACCCGCGCACCACGCGGCAGTACACCGATTTCGGACTGCTGACCAGCAACGCCGAGATCTGCGCCGACGTCGACGAGGTATTCCTACACATCACCAGCCTCGCCAAGGCCAACAAGCTGAAACGGATCTGGCTGGCGCCGTTCACCATGCATCGGCACGTTCTGGAATCCATACGTCGCGAGCTCAAGCATGCCAAAGAAGGCAAGCGGGCGCATATCATCGCCAAGATGAATGCGCTGGTCGAGGAAGCGGTGATAAAAGCGCTTTACGCGGCGTCACAGGCAGGTGTCGAGATCGATCTGATAGTCCGCGGCGCTTGCAGCTTGCGTCCGGGGGTCAAAGGGGTTTCGGATCGTATTCGCGTGCGCTCCATCATCGGCAGATTTCTCGAGCATCACCGCATATGGTATTTCGAGAACGACGGGAAACAGGACGTCTATCTCGCCAGCGCGGACTGGATGGGCCGAAATCTGTTCCGCCGCATTGAAGTGGCGTTCCCGGTACTCGACCCTGAACTCAAGGCACGCGTCATCGCCGAAGGACTCAAACCCTACCTTACCGACACCCGCGACGCGTGGGAGCTCGGCGAGGACGGGTGCTACCAGCACGCCAAGCCGCGGGGTCGGGCCAGGTCGGCGCAGCAGGAGGTGCTCGACCTGCTGGCTGAAAGCACGAGCCCGGAGTGATGAACTTGCGGCACCCTCCATGGACCTGATCCTGTGGCGCCATGCCGAAGCGGAGCCGGGCGAGCCGGATCTTGGCCGCCGGCTCACCGCCAAAGGCATCAAGCAGGCCGAAAGAATGGCGATCTGGCTCGACAATCATCTTCCTGACACCTGCAAAATATTGGTGAGCCCGGCCGATCGCGCTCAACAAACCGCTCTCGCGCTGAAGCGCAAATTCCGGACCGTGCCCGAGCTCGCGCCCGGCGCTTCGGTTAGCGCGGTTCTGGCAACAGCCGGCTGGCCCGACGCGCGAGAACCCGTGCTCATCGTCGGGCATCAGCCCACGCTCGGTGAAGTTGCGGCTTTTCTAGTCTCCGAGCAGGACGCTGCCTGGAGCGTGCGCAAGGGCGCGGTGTGGTGGCTTTCCAACCGCGTACGTGAAAACTCCACTGCGGTAGTGGTACGCGTTGTTATCGGTCCGGATTTTGTTTGAAGCGGGCGGCGCGCAGCAGAGGTCAGACATTCTTCCAAGGATGGCCCAATTCCTTCCATTGACGGCGCTCCTTCGCCAGCAGATGCGCCGTCAGCGGATGTTTCGCGAGCCAACGC
>WNGI01007966.1_pt1 | contig 12197 bp, 14 predicted proteins | sample 5400621 | NCBI WGS metagenome assembly WNGI01 (sample SAMN13153374, study PRJNA577476) | soil metagenome | isolation source: 20 cm soil or saprolite under Garry oak tree replicate 1 | place: USA:California | collected 2016-06-15 | reverse complement strand
CGATGATTGCTGCAAGCTCGGTGGCGCGCGCCGGCACAGGCGAAGGATCGACATCGACAGGCAGTGGTACATCTTCTTCAAGCAAAGTTCCCACGTTTACACTTGATCAAGCGATCCTGACTGCGCTGCAGCGCAATCCGACTCTCCTCAACGCGGAACAGGAGATCAAACGGACCAAAGGCGTAATCATTCAGGTCCGTGCGCAGGCGCTGCCACAGGTCAATGTAAATGGGAATTTCGAATGGACTGACCCGAACCTGCAAGGCGCCCGCATATTTGGAACTTCAACCTCAACGACCGGAACCGGTACAACGTCCGGGACAACGGCCGGGGCTGCGTCTCTTGTCGACTCGCCGGCGTCGCAGGTCGCGGACCCATCGCCAACACCATCCGCCACGGCTACTGAGCTAAGCGATGTTTCCTACACCATCTCCGTTCTTGGAAAGCAACTGGTTTTTAACGGGACCACTTACCCGCAGATCAGAGGGACTTTCTTTCAACGCGACAGCGCCTACTTCGCGTTCCGCAATGTTCTGGACCAACTCCTCGCGACCGTGAAAACACAGTTCTACCAGGTAGTGGTCAATCGAGAGCTCATCAAAGTGCAGGAGCAATCGGTGCAGTTGCTGCAGAGCCAATTGCAGGACCAGCAGAATCGTTTTGAAGCGGGAACAGTTCCGCGGTTTAACGTATTGCAGGCGGAAGTCGCTCTCTACAATCAGCTTCCGCTACTGATCACTGCGCAAAATAACTATCGGATCTCGAAGATCACCTTGGCCAAGACACTCGGCCTCGATTTTCAACCACGACGCGGTGAAAACCCGCCGTTGGAAGTGGTAGGTGAAATGCCCTACAACCCGCGCACCATCGCGCTGGCGGACGCAATCGAGTTGGGAAAAGAACGGCGACCATTTCTTAAAGAGCAGAGGGCAAACGTTTTAAACCAGAGACAGCAACTGCGCGCGGCAGCCGGCCAGTGGCTCCCAACGTTTACCACAAGCGGGGGCGGCGAATGGGTGAGCTCGTCAACCAATTCGAGCTGGCACGATATTTCAAAAGGTTGGATCGCGCAGGTGCAGGGCAGCCTGCCGATTTGGGACAGCGGCGCGATCGCTGGCCAGGTCATACAACAGCGTGCGCTGGTTTCGGAGGCCACGCTCACTTACGACGATGACGTTCGACAGGTTGAGCTGGAAATCCAGACGGCATATTCAAATTTGCTGCAGAACCGCGAACTTATTAAGAGCCAGGAGAAAAACGTGGGGCTAGCCGAGGAAGCGCTACGCCTAGCCAAAGCCCGGCTCGACGCTGGAGCAGGGGTGCAGTTGGATGTCCTCAATGCCCAGGTCCAGTTGCTCACGGCGCAATCGACGCAGTTGCAAGCATTCTTCGGATACAATTCGTCCCTGGCAGAGTTTGACCGAGCCACTGGCGCGCAGAGTACCTACACCGAGTCATTCGCCAACCTGGCGCCACGCGCGACGCGATCGAAGACCTATGATACAAGCAGTGGGACGGACGCCATGGGCAACCGTAGAAAAGCTTCAACGCCTAGCGCATCCCCAAATCCCAGGTCTAGTCCCGAATCCAAATAAACTTCAATCATCGAATTCGCGCAAAGCTCTATTGCGTGCCGCATGTTTTGGAATTTGGCGTCTGAACCTTGTTTGGGATTGGAGGTTCAGTAATGCAGCTTCCGTTCGAGCGATTTCCCGCGCTGAACGCTATCGCAATGTGTCGCCACATTTTCACGCGAAGAATTCCGGGCATCGATGTTTCGCATAATAAAGCGGAAGCATTGAAGCGACTGGAATCTGCGCATCGCGAAGTTCGCAACGCAATTGACGTCGGGGATTGGCCGCTGCTCACCGCCCAACAAATTCACGGAAACAAGGTTGCAATTGTCGATATACCGGTCGAGTCGGACAAACATTTCGCCGGCTGCGACGGCTTCGTTACAAATCAGCCGCGAATCGCACTCGGCATTCATGTCGCCGATTGCTGCGCTGTTTACATTGTCGATCCAAAGATACCCGCCATCGGTCTTGTCCATTCCGGTCGCAGAGGGACCGAGCTCGGCGTCGTCACAACTGCAATCACACAAATGGCCCAGCGCTTCGGATCAAATCCCGCTGAACTAATCGTACAGCTCAGCCCCTGCATTCGCCCGCCCCATTATGAGATCGATTTCGCGGCGAAGATTGTCGAGCAATGTCGCGTACAAGGGGTGCAAAAAATCCACGACAGCGGAGTTTGCACAGCCTGCAATCTGAACGCCTACTATTCCTATCGCGCCGAAAAAGGCCGCACCGGCCGAATGCTCGCGTTGCTCGCCCTCGCAAACACTTAATCTTCAACCGATCCGTCGCGCCGGTAAGGGCAAACTCCGCGTTTTCCTGCCTGCTCGACAAAATCGAAAAACTCGCGCCCGACCTCCGTCAATTTCATCTCCCGAGAGCGTTCCAGCGCCTGTCGCGTGTTCAGTCCGCTCAAATAACGCAGTTTGAAGGCCCTTTTGATTTCATCGCGTTGCGCGGCGGAAAATCCCGCCCGGCGGAGGCCGACAACGTTCAAGCCGAACACCGTGTTGCGCTCGGCTGCGAGGGTGAACGGCGGCAGATCTTTTCCGAATGCCGAGCTGCCCTGTACCATGACTAACCGGCCGACACGCATGTTTTGATGAAGAGTAGTTCCACCACCGAGAAAGGCCCCGTCCGCCACCGTGACATTTCCACCGAGCAACACATTGTTCGCGATGATCGTCTTGTTTCCCACAACACAGTTGTGGCCAACGTGCGCGCCAACCATTAGAAAGTTCTCGTCGCCAATTTTCGTCGCGCTTCCTTCGGTCGTTCCGCGGTGAATCGTGCAGTATTCACGGATCAAGTTGCGGTCGCCTATCTCCACGGCGCTACGCGTTTTCTCCGTGAAACTGACGTCTTGCGGCGCTCCGCCGATCATTGTGCCGTGTCCGATCCGGTTGCCGCGTCCGAGGGTTACTTCGGCTTCGATGACGGCGTTAGCACCGATTATGGTGTCATTTCCGATCGTTACGCCGTTCCCGATCAGCGTGTGCGGACCAATCTCAACATTTGCGCCGATTTTCGCGCCCGATCCGATGATCGCCGTCGGGTGGATCATCAGAGCACGCCGGCTTCCTTGAAGCTGAAATACGCAGCGCGCCCATCCGCCGGCGCCCCGATGATCACATGATCGAGTAGTTTGATTTGCAGTAGCTCCGCGACTTCCGCCAACCGGCGCGTGAGGCTGTGATCGGCCGCGCTCGGTGCGGGGTCACCCGAGGGATGATTGTGGACGACGATGATGGCGTAGGCCGAAGTGACAATGGCCGGCTGAAAAATTTCGCGCGGATGCGCAATGCTCTCATTGACACTTCCAATCGAAATTTCCTTCGCGTCAATCAATCGATACCGCGTATCGAGCAACAAAACACGCAACGACTCTTTCTGCAGGGCGCGCATTTCCGCGCCGAAAAATTCATTGACCAGCTCTGGCGAATCGATTTTTTCCCGCGACACCGTTTCTTTAGCGAGCCGGCGGCCGAGTTCGAAAGCAGCCGCGAGCTGCACCGCTTTTGCCGGCCCAATGCCATGAATGCCGACCAATTGCTCTGCGCTACAACGGCACAGCCCGCTCAACGTCTTGTGCCGCTTCAGCAGTTGCCCGCCCACTTCAACTGCGTTTGCGCCTTTGACGCCGGTCCGAAGCAAGATTGCGAGCAACTCGCGGTCAGTTAGGGCGCTTGCTCCGCGCTCTAGCAATTTCTCGCGCGGGCGGTCTTCTTTCGGTAACTCGCGAATCTTAACCGCGGCCATTGCGCTCGCGTCTAGGCGTTTGGCGCATGGAGTGATCGCAACATTGCGGCGATCCCATCAGCAAGCAGATGCAGGGCTTCGAGCGAGTAGGAAGGTGCGAGCGCCTCCAATTGCGCCCGAGCGGTTTGGAGCCGCTCAATGCCGGCGGCGATCGATTGTTCCATGGCGCCTATTCCACTGGTTTGCAGCAAAACGCTGACCGAGGCGGAATCTCCCTCCAAAATCAATTGGCAGTACCGTTCCTTCTCAATGGCCGAGGCACCTCGCAAAAGCTGCAGCATCGGCAATGTCAATTTACCCTTGCGCAAGTCCGTTCCGAGCGTTTTCCCGGTTACACTTTCGCGACCGGCGAGATCGACACAGTCATCATAGATCTGGTAGGCGGTACCGAGATGACGGCCAAAATTTTTCAATGCTGCGACATGATCAACACTGGCATCATTCAACCTCGCTCCGAGTTCGGCGGCGACGGCAAACAAAGTCGCCGTCTTTAATTCAATGATCCGAAGATATTCCTCAATTCCGAGGTGCAGGTCGAAGCGGCGCTGCGTTTGAATGATTTCGCCGGTACAAACATCTCGGGTAGCGCGCGCGATCGCACGGCTGATTTCCGCGTCATCAAATCGTGTCGAAAGATCAACCGCGTGCGCGAATAAGGAATCACCAAGCAGAACGCTGAGCGCATTTCCCCATCGAGCATTCAGAGTGGGTTGGCCCCGTCGGCGTTCCGCCTCATCCATGATGTCATCGTGCACGAGCGTAGCGAGATGAATCAGTTCAACAATGACGGCGAGATCGACGTGTGCATTGGTTACTCCGCCACTCGCGCCTCCCGCGAGCAACGTCACAAGCGGCCGCAATCTCTTGCCATTACTGTCCAGTGCATAGGTGACGTAGCCGTTGATCGCGGGATCGAAGGCGCTCGCTTGTTGTGCGATTCGCGCCGAAACTTCGTCCAGCTGCGGCTGCACCGCTGCGGCGACGCGGCTTAGCGAAGTGGCCGAAGCCGAGCGGACCGGCGTCGAGCGAATAGAAACCCGCATTGGCTCCAGAATAGAAGGACGCTTTTTAATGTCAAAGCTGCTCGCGAGGTTCAATGGCGATGAAGCCATTCGTCGGTAGCATACTTTTGGGAGGCCAAAACGTCTGCCGCGGCCAAAACACGGGACCCGATTTCTTCTTCCACGACTCGGCCGCTCAATGTGCGGGCCATTTCTCCTGCGAATGTTTTTCCGAGCTCACTCCGCTGGATGCTGCCCTGATGCAAGAGGCCCTCGCGAGTCCTGCGCTGGGCCGCACCCGCAATCTTCCGGCCATTTTCGATCACATCTGCCGCAACCGGATTGGCGAAACACGCTTCCGAACTTCTTGGCGCGTCCTTTTCGGCTAGCATCGCACCTACTCCCATAAGCTGAAGTACACGCTCAATCGCAGAATGAACCCTGCGATAAATCATTCGCGATGAATAAGCAAAAGTCTCGTCAGCCGAGCCAATCACGAGGGAATAAGTTAGATCATCCCCACCGTGAGGCACTATTCCGCCGCCGGTCCAGCGCCTGACCAACGCGCGTTCCTGTGCGAATGCTTGCGCTTCCTCAAATCGTCCAAAGTAACCGAACGAAACAGAAGGTTCCGTCCAACGATAAAAGCGCAGAATTGGCACCTGGGCGGTTTGTAATAATAGCTCGTCGACCGCCATGTTGAATGCACCCGTACGCGGCACGACATCGTCGACGACGCGCAGCTCGGGAAAAAGCGGGTTCAGGCTTCGATTTCCTCGATAATCTTCTTTGCGGCGGCCGCTGGATCGGGTTGACCGGTGATGGGCCGGCCAACCACCAAATAATCCGCGCCCGCCGCAATGGCGTCAGCCGGGGTCATGGTCCGTTTCTGATCGTGTTTTTCGGCTCCATGTTGCCGGATTCCGGGAACTACGAGCTTTATATCGGGTCCTACGATTTCTCGTAAATCAACGACCTCGTGAGCGCTCGCGATAAGGCCGCCGATCTCACAATCAATTCCCAATCGCGCCAATTGCATCACCTGATCCGCGACGGGATGCTCGATTCCGATGGCGCGCAACGTCTCACGGTTTGCGCTCGTTAGGACGGTGACGCCGAGCAACAGCAGGTTCGGCGGCGCTGCCGCCACCCCGGCAAGAATCATTTCCCGACCGCCAAAAAGATGCAGGCTCACCATTTGCACGTCCAGTTTGGCGGCTGCTTCCACAGCTCTCGCCACCGTATTGGGTATATCGTGCAGCTTGAGATCGAGAAAAACCTCCAGACCGAGGTCGCGAATTTCCTGGACGACTTCCGGTCCCTCGGCCGTGAAAAGTTGAAGACCGATTTTCACCGTCGCGACAAAGGGCGCTGCCATTTTGGCGAGCCGCAGCGCTTCTTCACGGTCGCCTACATCCAATGCCAAAATGATGCGATCGCAGGCGGATGATTTCATCTCGTCATTCTCCGCAAATTGATGAAGAGATTGCAAGGCATGGAAGAAGTAGCGCCAGCGAAAATAAATCTTTCTCTGCAGGTTTTGCGGCGGCACGACGATGGATTCCACCAGATCGAAACGCGAATGGCCCCCATTTCGCTCTATGATTCGCTTCAAGTTGAGCCTGCCGACGCATTCGAGTTTCGCGCCGACGACCCAACGCTTCCGATGGGCGAAGATAATCTGGTCGTGCGCGCGGCAGACCTCTTCTTTTCGCAGATAAAACGTGAACCGAAGGTAAGACTCATTCTGATTAAGAAGATTCCGCACGGCGCTGGCTTGGGCGGTGGCAGCAGTGATGCAGCAGCGACTTTGCGACTTCTGAATCGATTTTTCGACGCGAAGCTGCCAATGGAAGAATTGGCTGTGCTTGCGGCCAACCTGGGTTCGGATGTTCCTTTTTTTCTGAGTGGCGGCGCGGCAATTTGCCGGGGAAGAGGGGAACTCATTGAAGTCGCGCCCTTGCCGGCGCGCCTGAATTTGCTCTTGCTCAAGCCGCAATTTGGCGTGGCCACGCCTTGGGCTTACTCCCGTTGGGGTGACGCTCAGAAAATTCCGGGGGCAGAATACTCGCCGCAACAATTTGCCGGCCAGGTTTTCGTGAACGATTTAGAGCGCCCCGTTTTTGAGAAATTTGTCTTTCTTGCACGCATGAAAACTTGGCTGCTGGCGCAGCCGCAGATCGCTGTCGCACTTATGGCTGGTTCGGGCTCGACCATGTTCGCGATCTGGCGGGACCGCGCGTCGGCCGATCGCATCATCGCCAAAGCACGTCGCGAGCTGGACCCGGCTCTGTGGGCGTGCGTCTGCGAAACGCTCTAGCTATTCGCCGGAGCTCGCGCGAAAACTCGCCATGGCATACTCGCGATTCAATTTGGCAATAAAGCTTGCGCTGATTTCGGCCGGACACACTGCTTCGCATTCATAGGTGTTGGTACAATTGCCGAAACCTTCTGCGTCCATTTGCCGTACCATTTTTAATACACGGGATGTCCGCTCGGGACCGCCTTGAGGGAGAAAGGCAAGATGTGAAACTTTTGCGGCCGTGAATAGCATGGCGGAGGCATTCGGGCACGCCGCCGCGCAAGCGCCGCAACCGATGCAAGCCGCCGCTTCCATTGCCAGATCGGCATGATGTTTTGCTACGGGAATCGAATTCGCTTCCGGCGCGGAACCGGCCCGGGCGCCAATAAAACCGCCGGCTTGGACGATCCGATCGAGTGCGCTGCGATCGGTGACGAGATCGCGTACTAGCGGAAACGACTTCGCACGAAATGGTTCGATTGTGATCGTCTCGCGATCGCGAAATTGGCGCATATAAATTTGGCAAGCGGCAGACGGATGCCGCGGTCCATGTGCCTGCCCGTTAATCGTGAGCGCGCAAGTTCCGCATATTCCCTCTCGGCAATCGGAATCGAACGCAATTGGAGTTTCGCCACGTTCCGTCAGCTCGTCGTTGACAATGTCGAGCATCTCCAGGAACGACGTGTCCGGTGAAATGTCGCGCGCTTCGTAATCGACCAGCTTACCGGCGCTTGCCGGATCCGATTGACGCCAGATCCGCAGTCGGAAGTTCATGGTTGAGAGTTGATGGTTGATAGATTGGTAGAACCGCGCACAACATTACTTGGAGGCCAGTGATTTTCGGAGACCGCTGAGCATTCGGCCAACTTCCTCGGGGGCCTTGTAAATCGCGCAGAAATTTGCTTCGTTTAGAAAACCTTCGCGGCGCCCGACGAACGCCTGCGAAATAACTTCGAATACCGAACCCGTCGCAATTTCAATAAATCGGGCGAAATCGATTTGAGACATGCGAGATGTTCCTTCCGCGATATTCGATGATATTGAAACCGCAGCACGTCGCATTTGATTTGTTAGACCAAAGCGTTCGTCACTTGGAAATTGCCGCGTGTGTTTGTAAACAAGGTCGGCGAAATCGATCGCCTTTTGCCAAACGTCTAATTTTTCGAAGTTAAACATAGGAGGTTGGATTTTTTTACTATCAACAATCAACTCTCAACTAAAAACTACTTATAGCTTCTCTGGCTCAGCTGCACCGATTCGAAGTGGAGCGGTTCGCGATGCAACTTCGGGCGCTCGATTTTGCCATTACCCTGAAATTCCCAGGCGAAAACGGTTGCGAAATTTTCGTCATCCCGCTGCGCCTCGCCGTCCCTTGTCTGATGTTCTTCACGAAAATGTCCCCCGCATGATTCGTCGCGCTCGAGCGCATCGACGCACATCAATTCGGCGAACTCGAGAAAATCGGCGACCCGGCCTGCGCGCTCGAGTGACTGATTGTAAGTCTCGCCTTCACCCGGAACCCGGACGTTTCTCCAAAATTCCTCACGCAATTCCGGAATCTTCCCGAGAGCTTCACCTAAGCCGGCAGCATTCCGCGCCATTCCGCACTTATCCCAAAGCAACAAACCAAGCTCGCGATGAAAAGAGGTCAATGTGCGGTTGCCGTTCACATCGAGCATTCGTTGTACTCTTGCGCGCACTTCCGATTCAACGCGCTTGAATTCAGGATGATCCGTCGAAGGCCGTTTTCCGGTCTGTCCGGCCAGATAGTTCGGCAACGTGTAGGGTAGGATGAAATAACCGTCCGCCAGACCTTGCATCAGCGCGCTTGCCCCTAAGCGATTCGCACCGTGATCCGAGAAATTTGCCTCTCCGATCACGTGCAGTCCGGGAACGTTGCTCATTAAGTTGTAGTCAACCCAAAGCCCACCCATGGTATAATGCACCGCCGGGTAAATTCGCATCGGAACTGTATAGGCGTTCTCGGCCGTAATTTTTTCGTAGATGTCGAAAAGATTTTCGTAACGCTCGCGGATCATCTCCTCGCCCAGCCGCGCGATGGCGTCGGCAAAATCGAGATAGACTCCACGACCGCTGGGTCCGACACCGCGACCTTCATCGCAAACTTCCTTGGCGGCGCGCGATGCGATATCGCGCGGCGCCAAATTTCCGAAGCTGGGGTATTTCCGCTCCAGGTAATAATCGCGATCCGGCTCTGGGATTTCATTTGGTGACTTGGGGCAATCTTCCATCCGTTTGGGGACCCAGACGCGGCCATCGTTGCGGAGAGACTCCGACATCAGCGTGAGCTTCGATTGATGCTGGCCGGTGACTGGGATGCAGGTCGGGTGAATTTGGGTGAAACAAGGATTGCCGAAGAGGGCGCCACGTTTATATGCGCGATAGGTGGCGGTGACATTGCACCCGCGCGCATTAGTCGAAAGAAAAAAGACGTTACCATAACCGCCGGTTGCGAGAATAACGGCATCGCCAGCGAAGGAGCGAATCAGGCGTGACCGTCGACGACCACCAGATCAAGCATTTCAGTTTGCGGAAACATCGCGACTCTCCCGGCCGTTATTTGCCGGCTGAGAGCTTGGTAGGCACCCAGCAACAATTGCTGGCCAGTTTGCCCGCGCGCGTAAAACGTGCGCGAGACCTGAGCGCCGCCGAATGAACGATTCGCGAGCAGTCCGCTGTATTCGCGCGCGAACGGGACGCCCTGCTCAACGCATTGATCGATGATGAGGTTACTGACTTCAGCGAGACGATAGACGTTTGCTTCGCGCGATCGAAAATCGCCGCCCTTGATCGTGTCGTAGAACAGCCGAAAAACACTATCCCCGTCGTTCTGATAATTTTTCGCGGCGTTAATCCCGCCTTGCGCCGCAATCGAGTGAGCTCGACGCGCCGAATCCTGATAACAGAAACATTTCACGTTGTAGCCGAGTTCGCCCAAAGTGGCGGCGGCTGATCCGCCAGCGAGTCCGCTGCCGACGACAATGATTTCAAATTTCCGGCGATTATTTGGAGCAACCAACCGCGAATTGTTCTTGTGATTCCGCCATTTTTGCTCAAGCGGCCCCGGCGGAATCTTTGCATCCAGCGTTCCAATCATCCTGTTACGGTACTCGATATTCTGGTTTTGGATTTCCCTCGACAACCTCGGCAAAATCCGAAATTCGAATCCCAAAATCCGAAACAAGCGTAAGAAAATTCAAATGCAGGAAAAAAGTCGAAACGTGGACAGTGCTTGCGTGGTCTGATGAGGGATTCGGAATTCTGAAAGTCCTCATTGCTCGGATTTGCGAACGATTGCGCCGAAGATTTTCATCAATTCTTGGGCTTCGTTCAGCAGTTGCACTTGATCTCCTTCAAGTTTTCCATCGGTGTCGATCAAACGGAGCCAATAGCGGCTTTCCTTCGCTTCTCGGCGGCAAATCTTGATTTTCATCACGAAGTCCTTCTTCCCGATGGCTTCGTTCGCCTCGATGTAGTTGGCTCCAATCGAGCCGGACGCGCGAATGAACTGTTTCGCGTCCTCGAGATTCGAGATTGTTCGCGGCAATTGCTTTACAAATGCCCGACTAGTCTTCGCAAATTCAAATGTGCGTTCCTCAAGATCGTAGCGCTTTGAATTCTCGTTATGCGACATTCCTTTGTGGTTTTGGATTTTGTTCCAGTCTGTTTCGATATTCGATAATCGGATTTCGAACTTTTAAATCATAATTGCTGCGCCGGTTTGACCAATCCGAGCAGAATAGCGACTGGAATCGCGGTATAGCCCACGAAAAGCAGCCAGGCGAAGATCCTTCCGCCGAGAGCGAGCCGTGGGTTTAGTTTTCTATCATTCAATCCCAGCGATTGAAAAAAGCTCGACGAGCCGTGGGTCAGATGCAGCGTCAACAAAAATAATCCGATTACATAAAAGATTGAGACGTAAATGTTCTGAAATCCGTAAACCATCATGGAATAAACGTCGTAATGACCGAGCGGGTCGGCTTTCAACAGAGCAAAGCGTTTGTCGGTAGTGCGGATGGTGAAATGCGCCAGGTGGTAAATAATGAACACGAGCACAATCAGGCCGCTGACGACCATGTGGCGCGACGCGAAGGTCGCTTTGACGTGTTGCCTTTCGACGTACTTGTCCGGGCGAGCACGCCGGTTATCGATGGCAAGCCAAATAGTAAAATAAATGTGCAGGCCGACCGAAACGAGAAGGACGATTCGGACCAGCCATAGCAGGGGGCCAAGATCGCGCAGATGTTGGGCGTAATCGTTGATCCAGCGTGGTCCGAGAAAAATCTGGAGATTACCGATCAGATGACCAATCACGAACAGCAGCAAAATCATACCCGTGATCGCGACGATCATTTTCTTTCCAATGGATGAGAGATAAAACGAAGAAATCGTGGTCACGCGCGCAATACAGTTGTCTTTTTTATTTTAGCGTTCAATCAGTTCCTCATGGCTCGTGGCCCGGATTTGCTGAACGCTGAAACGGGCATCATTATCAACGCGCGATGATGTCTTACACTTCCACTGAATTACCGCGGCGCTCCTTCGGCGAAACGATGCGCGCAGACGCTTGGTGGATGCAGCCGCTGCTCGTCTTTCTCGGCTTGGCGACTTTTATCGTTTATTCAACCTGGGCTGCGTTTCAGGGAAACCATTACTTCAGCGGCAATTACATCTCCCCGTTTTATTCTCCTGAACTTTTTGGGAATTCCCCGCACAGTTGGTTCGGCCCGCGCCCAGCCTGGTGGCCGGCCTGGTTGTTGTTTTCGCCCGCGCTGCTGATTCTCTGGGCGCCGGGCGGATTCCGGCTCACCTGTTACTATTATCGCGGCGCTTACTATAAAGCATTCTGGGCCGACCCACCCGCCTGCACCGTTGGGGAGCCACGCAAGACTTATCTCGGGGAACGCTCGTTTCCGCTTATCATGCAGAACGTTCACCGCTATTTCCTTTATCTTGCCCTTGTCTTTATCGTCATTCTAACAATTGATGTTTGGAAAGCACTCTGGTTCGCCGATTCATCTGGCAAGAGTTCATTCG
>WNGI01004721.1_pt1 | contig 12197 bp, 14 predicted proteins | sample 5400621 | NCBI WGS metagenome assembly WNGI01 (sample SAMN13153374, study PRJNA577476) | soil metagenome | isolation source: 20 cm soil or saprolite under Garry oak tree replicate 1 | place: USA:California | collected 2016-06-15 | reverse complement strand
CATGAGATCACCCGAGCCGGTACCCCACGCCGCGCACGTTCGCGAGCGGCGGTGCTCCCGCAGCATCGAGCTTCGAGCGGAGCCGCGCGAGGTGCGCCTTGAGCCATTCCGGATCGGGGTCGTGCTCCTCGGGCCATCCGGCGCGAAGCAGCGCGCGGCGCTCCAGCACTTCGCCCGGCCGCGCGGCGAGCGCGGCGAGGAGACGGAACTCGGTCGGCGTGAGATCGAGCGCCCCTCCGTCCACGCTCGCGACGTGCGTCTTCGGATCCACCCGCAGCCGCCCGATCGAAGCAGCGCTCTGCGCGCGGGCCGCCGGCCCGGCACGGCGGAGGAGCGCGCGCACACGTGAGGCGAGCTCCTTCCGGCTGAAGGGCTTTTCGAGGTAATCGTCCGCGCCGAGATCCAGGAGCTTCGCGCGCTCCTCGGCGCCGCGCTCTCCCGTGAGCATCAGGATCGGGGTCTGCGATGACGCGCGGATGCGCTTGCACACCTCGTCGCCCGAGAGTCGCGGCAGCTTGCGATCGAGGATCACGAGATCGGGCGAGTCTTCAGCGTGACGGCGGAGCGCGGTCTCGCCGTCATAGGCGGTGACGATCTCGTAGCCCTCCTCACCGAGAAGAGCGGCGACCATACCGACGAGCTGGCGATCGTCGTCGACGACGAGGATGTTGCTCAACGCGTCGCGGCGCGCGTGCCCGCGCGCGCGAGTGGGAGCGTGAACGCGAAGACCGCGCCCCCCTGGGCCGCATCCTCGAGCCAGAGATCTCCGCCCTGGCCCTCGACGACCCGGCGCGCGGCGAAGAGGCCGATTCCCGAGCCGGGCACGTCGTCACTTGCGACCCCGCGTGCGTATGGCTCGAAGATGCGCGCGCGTTCCTGGGGCGGGACTCCCGGCCCCTCATCCTGCACGCGGACGATGGCACGGTCATCGGCGCGCTCGATGCGCACCGCGATCCGTGTCCCCTCGGGCGCGTACTTCGTCGCGTTGTGCACGAGGCCCGCGACGACCTCCGCCGTGCGGCGCTTGTCGCCGCGGACGAACACCGGTTGGCCGGCGCGCGGACCGGTGAGCTTGTGCCGCCGCGCCATCGGCGCCACTTCCTTGACCGCTGCGGCGACCGTCGCACGGAGGTCGAAGCGCGCGCGGCGCAGCGAAAGCTCGGGACGATCGCTGCGGACGCCGGCGAGGATGCGGTCGACGAGGTGATCGAGACGCTCGACCTGCGCGGTGGCCTCCGAGATCGGCATCTTCGTCTTGCCGTTCTTGTCGGCGAGAAGGTCGAGGTAACCGCGGATGACCGAGAGCGGCGTCCGCAGATCGTGCGTGACCACCGCGACGAAGTCCGAGCGCGCGCGCTCGAGCTCGCGGAGGCTCTCGGTGGTCTTGCGCTCAAGCGCGTAGAGCGACGCCTTGTCGATCGCGAGCGCGGCCTGGTTCGCGAGCGCGCCCACGAAGCGGACCTCCTCCTCGAGGAACTCCTTGTAGTCGGGGACCTGCAGCACCACGGCGCCAAGGAGCCGATCGTTCGCGATGAGCGGCATCGCGATGTGATCGAACGCGACGATCGGCCGGCGCTCGGCGATGGCGCGGTGTGCGGCCTGAGTCGCGGTGCGCTGGAGTCCGCCCGATCGCGAACGCTCCCGGTCCTCGCCGTCCTCGTGCAGGAAGATGGCGCCCGAGGCGCCGGCGTAGACCCGCACCAGGCGGTCGACGATCAGAGACAGCACCTCGTCCAGATCGAGCGTCGAGGTCAGCACGTTCGAGACCTCGAAGAGCGCGGAGACCTCGCGGAGCTTGCGATCCGACTCGCGCTGCAGGCGGCCCTTCTCGATGATTCCGGCGACCTGGTTCGCGATCGTCTGCAGGAAGTCGATCTCCTCGCGCCCGAAATCGCGCGGCTCCACGGTCTGAACGTTCATCACGCCGATGACCTCATCGCGAGCGACGACCGGCACCGAGAGCATCGAGGTGAAGCGCTTCTCATCGACCTCCGGGACCCACTTCCAGCGCGGCTCCGTGCGCACGTCGCGCGTCGCGAGCGGCACGCGCGCGTTCGCGACCCACCCGACGATGCCCTCGCCGAGTCTCAGCGCGGCGCGTCCGATGCCCCCGCGATTCAGTCCATTCGACGCGACAAGCCGGAGGACTCCTTCAGGTTTCTCGAGGAGATACAGAGATGACACTTCGGCGCCCATCGCGTCGGTGGTTCGGCCGATAACGATGCGAAGCATCTCGTCCCAGTCGCGCGCGGACGCGGCGAGCTGGGCGACCTCGCGAAGGAACGAGAGCTCGCGAAACTTTCGTTCCGAATCAGGCGCGGTCATCCGTGAATTCTAGATAGCGATTTGAGGGCTTTGACCCTCAAAGCCCCCATAGACTTCCGACATGAAGACGGTGCTGCGCACCGAGAAGCTGACCAAGCGATTCGGCGACCTCGTCGCGGTCGACGGTATCGATCTGGAGGTCCACGAGGGCGAGGTGTTCGGTTTTCTCGGACCAAACGGCGCCGGGAAGACCACCACGCTCCGACTGCTCTGCGCCTTGATCGCGCCCACGTCCGGCACCGCCGAAGTCGCCGGATTCCGGCTCGGCCGCGATGATCCGAAGATCCGGGCGAGCGTCGGCATCCTCACTGAGCAGCCCGGCCTGTACGAGCGCCAATCGGCGTGGGACAACCTCGTTTTCTACGCCACCCTCTACGGCCTCACAGCGTCGCAGGCCGGCGCCCAGGCCGAGCGATACCTGCGGCTGATGGGCCTATGGGAGCGCCGCGCTGAGCCCGTCGCCACCTTCTCGCGCGGCATGAAGCAGAAGATGGCGATCGCGCGCGCGGCGCTGCACGAGCCGCGACTCCTCTTCCTCGACGAGCCGACCACCGGACTCGATCCCGATGCCGCGAAGACCGTTCGCGAATTCATCGTGCAGCTGCGCGGTGAGGGGCGGACGGTCTTCCTCTGCACGCACAACCTCGACGAAGCCGATCGACTCTGCGACCGCATTGCCTTCTTTCGCCGGAACATCATCCGCATCGCGGATCCCGACGAGCTCCGAGCCGAGCTCTACGGCCGTGCGACCGAGATCCGCCTCATGCCGGGCCCCCGGCCCGAGGACCTCGCGAGAGTGCAGGCCGTGCCCGGGGTCCGCGAGGCGCGCTTTGAGAACGGCTCGATCATCGTCGCCTCGGCCGATCCGCTCAGCACGAACCCGTTGCTGATCCGCGCGCTCGTCGAAGGCGGCGCGCAGATCGCCTTCGTCACCGAGCGCAAGCCGCACCTCGAGGATGTCTATCTGAAGATCGTGGAGCCGATCGAATGACCGCGATCGTCGCCGCCAGCCCTGCGCGTCCCACGCTCGTGCGCGCGGTCTGCATCCGCGAGTGGCGCGAGGCCCTCGGCAACAAGCTCCTTGTGGGCATGACCCTGCTGCCACCGGTCGTGATCCTGGCGACGGGCGTGCTCGCCGTGGGCGCCGCAGCGATCAATCCGCCGAGCGAACGCGACGTCCAAGCGCTGTACGCCGCCGCTCCGGCGGCCGCGGGACTCGACCCGAAGGAGGCGGTGCAGGGGTTCATCGCGACGTACTTCCTCATCCTGTTCATGCTCATCCCGACCGTCGTGCCGCTCACCATGGCGATCTACTCGATCATCGGCGAGAAGAGCGCGCGGACGCTCGAGCCGCTCCTCGCCACGCCGGTCGGTGTCGGCGATCTGCTTTTCGCGAAGAGCCTGGCCTCGACCATCCCGAGCGTGCTCGTGACGTGGCTCGCGTACGCGATCTACCTCGGGTCGGTCATCGCGCTCGGATCCAGTGCCGCGGAGAACGCGGTGACGGCGCCGCGCTGGGTCCTTGCGATCGTCGTGATGGTGCCGCTCCTCACGCTGCTCTCGGTGAACCTCGGGATCCTCATCTCTACGCGCGTGAACGACGTCCGCGTCGCGCAGCAGATCGGCGGGCTCGTGGTCGTGCCGATCGTGGCGCTCGGAATCGCGCAGGTGACCGGTCGGGTCGTTCTGGACAACGGCGTATTCCTGCAGATGGCAGTCATCCTCGTGATCATCGACATCGCGGTCTTCTGGCTGGCCAAGGTCGCGTTCCAGCGGGAGAACATACTCGTCCGCTGGAGGTGAGCAGGATGCCCGACTACCGGTGTTCCTTCTGCGGCAAACACCAGGATCAGGTCCAGAAGCTCGTCGCCGGCGGAGCCCGGCCCGGCACCTTCATCTGCGACGACTGCATCCGGCTCTGCAACGAGATCCTCGACGAAGAGCGAGTGCCGCCGAGCACGACGACACCGCGCGAGCCCAAGGGGACTCTGCGCGGGCGCTGGCGTTGGCCGTGGCAGCTCGCTCGAAGCATCGCGCATACGTTGACTGCGATCGGCGGTACGCCTTCGGTGGAGCGCTGGCAGCCCCCGCGCTAGAGAAGCTGGCCGTAGCCCGGACGCAGCGTCTGGGCGATCCGGAAGAGGTCCTCGTAGCTGAGATCCCCCTCGATCGAGACGACGATCTGGCCGATCGTGGCACGTAGCGCACGCAGCATGGCGAAAGGTTAGTGCGGCGCGGGCGATGGACTCGGCTTGCCGCGCAGCGGCAACGGGATGGGCAGCGACGGCTTCGGGATCGTGATCGTCGGGAACTCAAAGCGCGGTGAGGGCGAAGGTGTCGCGCGGCTTTGCGAAGTGGGGACCGGACGGCCGCCTTCGTCATCCGGATAGGTCCGCGGCCCTTCGATCTCGACGGCGGTGGTGACCGGCTCGCTGAGTGCGACCGTGCCGTCGGTCAGCTCGTACGCAAGCCGGTAGGTCCCGAGCACATTTGGCGCCACGAAGGAGACGAAGTGCGCGCCGTTCGCGCCGGCCTTGAGCGTGCCGACCGGGGTGGAGCCCTGCTGCACGGTGCGGTTGGCCCGTGGATCGATTACGCGCCAGCTGATCGAAAGCGGACGGTCGGTCGCGCCCGCCACCGCGGCGTAGTTGACGGTCACGAGCGACGCCTCGCTGCGGTGAAGCTGGCGCGGCATCCCGATCTGGGCCGTCACCAGATAGGGCTGATGCGCGCGCATGGTGAACGTCGCGGTCGCCGCACCCGAGGATGCGAGCGCGTTCCCCGACGCGTCGGTGAGCCCGATGGTCACCGTGTACGTCGCGGGCTGCTTGGGGACGGCGACGTCGATGTTGATGTTCTGAGCCTGTTGTGGCTGCAGAGCGGGGAGTGTCTGGGGACGCGGCGAGCTCGTCAGCAGCTGACCCTGACTGTTGCGGAGCTCCCAGATCAGGCCGACGGATCCCGGGCCGCTCGCGGTCCACGCGCGCGTACCGACGTTCGTGATCGGCACGACGACGCGCGACTGTGTCCCTACATCCACGGCGATCGCGCTCTTGGCGACCTGGTAGCGGGCGTTGGCGGCGGGCTCGAGGATCGCGCTGTACACGCTCGCGCCGATCGACGAGATGAAGTTATCGGCATCGTCGTCAGGCGCGTCCCAGGTCATCACCACGACCACTCGTGGACCGCTCTTCGTATAGATGATCCCCGCATCGTGCGTGGCGCCCACGAGATTTCCGGTCTTGTGCGCCACGACGACGCCCGCCGGCAGCTGCGCCGGGAGACGGTTGTTGATCTGTTGGCGCTGAAGGCGCGCGAGCATCCGATCCGACGCGGCAGGCGAGATGAGCTGGCGCTTCGCGAGGAGCGTGAAGAACGTTCCCATGGCGCGTGGCGTCACCCAGTTGTCCTCACTGTCGTCGAACGCGACGTGAAAGTTGGGGATGCCCGCCTTCTCGAGCGTCGCGTCGATGTTCGCTCCGCCGAGGATGTGCCAGAGCGCGAGCGCTGAACCGTTGTCGGAGATCGTGATCATCGCCTCGAGCGCTTCATCGAGCGTGAGCACGGTGCCGGCGTCCTCGAATGAGCCGTCCTCGGTGATGTCCTCAGATTGGATGACGACCTCGGTGCCGTAACGGAGCTCGCCGGCTTCGACGCGCCGCTCAGCCTCGGCAAGCACGCCGAGCTTGTAGAGCGACGCCGCGATCACGTGCTCGTCTGGGTCGTGAGTGAAGAGCGGCGTTGCCACGTTCGGGTCACTGACCCATAGGCCAGCGCCACCAGGAAAGGACGCAACCAGGCTTCCGAGCTGTCGGACGAGGTCAGCGGTGCTCCCCTCGGCCCGCGCGGGCAAGAGGACGCCGAAAACCAGGCAGGCCGCCAGTCCGAAGCCGACCCAGCGCATCCAGCAGAGGTAACGGCATCTTGCGCGCCGTGTTTCAGGGCTTAACCGACTTTTGACGTGAGGCATCGTGCCCGAGCCGGACCATTTCGCGGTAGCCGCGCGGTGTCTCGTCCTCGTACCCCACTAAATGCAGGGCGCCGTGGGCTGCCAGGAAGGCGACCTCCGACTCGAGCGGTCGCCGGCGGCGGCGGGCTTGCCGCGCGGCCTGTGCCGGGCTGATCACGATGTCCCCGACGCGAAGGACTCCGTCGGCGTCTTTCTCCAGGTGCGGCCTGGCCTCCCGGCCGCGGATCCCGCGCGGGAGCCGCTGGCCGAAGGAGAGCACGTCGGTCGTCCGGTCGATCCGCCGATGCCGGCGGTTGAGCTCGCGCATCTGGGCGTCGTCGACGAAGGCGAGGGCGACCTCGCTCTCGAGCGGGAGTCGCAACGGACGGAGTGCCGCACGGATGGCCCGGCGAACCGGGACGAGGTCGCAGGGCGCCTCGCCGGCGACGGCGATGCGCACCCGGTAGTTAGCCGCTCGCCGCGGGCTTGATGCGCGTGATGCGGTCTTCGGGATACGGGATGCGCTCGTGGTACACGCCCAGGAGCAGCTCGCAGAACGCATCCTTGATCGACTGCACGTCGCGGAACGTGAGGTCGCATTCGTCGAGCTGTCCGTCCGCGACACGCTCGTCGATGATCCGCTCCACCATGCCGCGGATCGTCTCGGGGTTTTTCTCGGACAGCGATCGGACCGAGGCCTCCGTGCCGTCGGCGAGCATCACGATGCCGGCCTCCTTGCTGCGCGGGCGCGGGCCGGGGTAGCGGAAGGAGCGCTCGTCGGGCGCCTGGCCGCGCTGCTGCGCGATCTGGAAGAAGTACCTGACGACGCTCGTGCCGTGGTGGCCCGGGATCATCTCGCGGATCTGCGCCGGAAGCCGGTAGCGGTCGGCGAGCGCGAGGCCATCCTTGATGTGGGCCGCGACGATACCCGCCGAGACGAGTGGGTCGAGCTCGTCGTGCGGGTTCCCCCCCGTTTGGTTCTCGATGAACGCGGTCGGGTTCCGCATCTTCCCGATGTCGTGGTAGTACGCCCCCACTCTGGCGACCAGCGGGTCCGCACCGATGACCTCCGCGGCGCGCTCGGCGAGGTTTCCGACGAGAAGGGAGTGGTGGTACGTGCCGGGCGTGCGCAGCAGGAGCTGCCGCAGGAGCGGATGGTTCGGGTCGCTGAGCTCACGAAGCTCGAAGACCGTCGGGATGCCGAAGACGTGGCCGAGCATCGCCATGCCGGCGAAGGCCAGAAGTCCGGACCCGAGACCGCTTACCAGCGCCCCGCCCATTAGCTGCGCGACGCCGAGCGGGTCCGCAGCGCGACCGACGAGAACGAAGGCGAGGATCACACCCGCGGCGCCCGCCGCGACGGCGACCGCGCCCGCGGCGAACTCGCGCGCGGTCGTCGCGCGATAGACCGCTGCCATGCCGAGAAGCGCCGGCACGAGCACGTAGGCGACGAGCTCGACCTGGCCGGACATCATGCCGACATGCAGCGCGCCCGCGATCTGCGTCGCGAGCGCGGTCCGACCACCGACCAGGACGGTGAGCATCATCGCGATCGCTGCGAACGGGGCGTAGTACACGGCGACGGTGTGCGTTGGGACGAGCGCGCGGCCGGCGGCGGTCAGCGCGAGCAGGGACAGGATGACGAGGATCATCTTGCGGTCGTCGAGCCACGCCTCGGTCGCGTGACGCTGCAGGAACAGGGCGAGCACGCCGGCGATGAGTCCCGCCCACAACAGCAACCCGACCGCGCCGCGCCAATCCGAGCTCTCGTTGGCGAGACCGAGGGCGCGGAGCTTCTCCACCTCGAGTCTGGTGACGACGTCGTCGGTCCTGACAATGGCTTCGCCTGCGGTCACCTGGACTTGCACGGGCGTCACCGCGTTGCGCGCGTCCTGCTGCGCAAGCGTTGTCGCAAGCTGGTCCACTTTTTGGTTGGCGTCGAGGTTCTGCTTCACGATCTCCGCGCCGGCGCGCTTCTGCCGGTCGGTCCATCCGGCGGGCAACGCCTTCACGGCGTCGGCTTTCACCGCGTCGACCTGCTCGGTCCGAATGCCCTGTGCGTACAACGCGCGAAGGGAGCTATCCACGGCGGACGCAACTTGGTCCCACTCGGGTTGCGTCATGTCGACGATGTCCGTCGCGATCGCCGTCGTCAGGGCGACGTCCGGCAGACGCGTGAGGGCGGTGATCTTTTGCTCGCGCGTCAGCGCGGCCTCGCTACGGATACGTCCGATCCCGGCCACCGACCCTTGGAGCCGGGTGCTCGCGTTGACGACGATCGCGGGATCCGTCGTGTACTGCTTCTGCACCGCCGCGGCGGCCCGCTCGCGCTCCGCATCCGTGAGCGACTCCGAAACGAACGAGACACTCCGGGGCGCGCGGATCGCGCCCTTGGCGACCTCCCCAACGCTGTACGTCACCGTGGCGGGCGGCGCGAGCAGGAGCGCGATCGCGGTGAGCAGCGCGGCGACTACGACGAACGCGCCGGCCCGGGCGCGCGGGTCCGTCCGCACGGCCGTGCGCAGGCGCGCAATGCGCGGGTCTGCCTCCCTGAGTCGACGGATCACTTCTGAGCTGCGCCCTTCTCGAAGCGATCGTACGCCCGGACGATACGGGCGACGAGCTCGTGGCGGACCACGTCGTGCTCGTCGAAATTGACAAATGCGATCCCTTCGACGTCGTGGAGGATCTCGCGCGCCACGATGAGACCGCTTCGCTCGCCGGGAAGGTCGATCTGCGTCACGTCTCCGGTGACCACCGCCTGCGATCCGAACCCGAGCCGCGTGAGGAACATCTTCATCTGCTGCGGCGTGGTGTTCTGCGCCTCGTCGAGGATGATGAAGGCCTCGTTAAGCGTCCTTCCCCGCATGAAGGCCAGCGGCGCGACCTCGATCTCGCCGCGCTCCTGCGCGCGCGCGAAGCGTTCCGGCGGCATGAGCTCGTAGAGCGCGTCGTACAGCGGGCGCAGGTACGGGTCGATCTTCTCGGTGATATCACCTGGCAGGAATCCGAGCCGCTCCCCGGCTTCGACGGCGGGCCGGGTAAGGATGAGACGGCTGACCTTTCTATCTCGGAGCGCCGCGACGCCCATCGCCACCGCGAGGTAGCTCTTCCCAGTACCGGCCACCCCGATCGCGAACACCAGATCGTGCTTGCGCATCGCGTCGATATACGCGCGCTGGTTGACGGACTGGGGGCTTATCCGTTTTCCGCGGACGGTCGTCGCCACGACATCGCGCATCTCTGCGGGCGCGATGACCGGTGCTTCCTTGGCGTCGCCGATGAGGCGCTCCAGGGCGGGTTTGCGCAGCGACTGATCGCGGCCTGAGAGCGTGCGCATCGCGCCGACGAGGTCGCCGACCCGCGCGACCGCCTGCGCGTCGCCGCTGATGCGCAGCTCCGCGCCGCGCGAGACGATCTTTACGCTGAACTCGCGCTCGAGACGGTCGATGTTCGACTCGTTGTCGCCGGCGACGAACATCATCTCGTCCGGGTCGGGAATCAGGATCGTGATCTGCGAGGGCGCCGCGGTCACGCCGCGCCCTCCTTGAGCAGCGCGCCGACCACTCCCGACACGACCTTGCCGTCCGCGCGGCCCTTCGTCTCGGCGATCACTTTGGGCATCACGAGCTTCGTGTCCTGGGGACCCTTCGCACCCGTCTCGGCGATGACACGGCGCGCGATCTCGCGGATCTTCGACTCGTCCAGCTGCTCGGGCAGATATGCGCTGATGAAAGCCAGCTCTTTCTCCTCTTTCTGCACCAGGTCGTCGCGTCCGCCTTTGCGGAACGCCTCGATCGAGTCGCGCCGCATCTTCGCCTGTTTCGTGAGCACTCCCTCGACCGCCGCGTCATCGAGCGCGCCGGGCTTGTGCTCGGCCAGCCACGCCTGACGCGCGGCCTCGTCCTTGCCTTCAGCGGTGAGGCGATCTACCGCCGCACCGAGACGGGCCTTCTCCTCGTTCTGTATCGCGGCGAGCAGAAAGCGCACGGTGTCGCGCCGGAGGGTCTCGCCTGAACGCATGGCGGTCTTGAGGTCGATCTCGAGCCGCTGCTTCAGTTGCGCGCCGATCGGGTCTCGCTCCTAGCGCTTACGGCGCTTGGCTTCCTTGCGCTTGCGGCGCGCGGCGGGGCGTTCGTAGAACTCGCGGCGGCGGGCCTCCGCGAGGATCCCCGCCTGCTGGATCTTCTTATTGAAACGGCGAAGCGCGGCCTCAAAAGACTCGCCATCACCGATGATCACTTCCGACAACGTCTGCTGGTCACCCCGCCTTCTTTTCAAAAGGAAACCGGCCTATCCAGGCCGGACAGTGCGAATAATAGATGGCGCCGAGCTCGGTAAAGATGCGTATCTTTACCATTACCCAGGCGGCCAAGTGAAGGGCCGTCCACCCAGCACGTGGAAGTGGACATGGAACACGCTCTGGCCCGCGCCGGCGCCGTTGTTCACGACCAGCCTGAAGTTCTCGCCGTGCCCGGCATCCTTGGCGACCTTCGCGGCGGCGAGCGTGAGCTTCCCGGCCAGCGCTTCGTCGTCGAGGCTCGAGAGACGCTCAACGTGCCGGCGCGGGATGACGAGCACGTGGAGAGGCGCGCGCGGGTTCAGGTCCTTGAAGGCGACGACATCGGCATCCTCATAGACGATCGGCGAAGAAACTTCCTTCGCGGCGATCTTGCAGAAGATGCACGCCGCAGGGATGCCCCGCTCAGTCACGTCCGTACTCTAGCCTCGTGATCGACGCGCTCGCCGTCGCATTCTCCTATCTCGTCGCCTCGGTCTCGTTCCCCTACTGGATCGCGCGCGCGAAAGGCGTCGACCTTCGGGCGACCGGCTCGCGCAAGCTCGGTGGTTCCAATCTCGCGCACGCGGTCACGCCGCTTCACGGGATCGCCGGTGGAGTGCTCGATGGTGCGAAAGGCTTCGCCGCTGTCCTCATCGCGCGGATGATCGGACTCTCGCTCGAGACGCAGCTTCTCTGCGGTCTCGCCGCGATCGCCGGACAGATGTGGCCGGTCTTCCATCAGTTCGACGGCGGCCGCGCGAACGCCACCGCATGGGGATTTCAGCTCGCGGCGGATTGGATCGCCTTTCTTATCGCCTGGATCCCGGTCATCGCGGCGGCCGTGCTTCGCATCACGGTGCGACCCCGACCGAAACGACTCCTGCCACTCGCCAACCTGCTTTCGTACGCGGTCTTCCCCGCGGTCATCTGGGAGCAGGAGGGCGTGACGCCGACGGTGCTCGCCGGACTGGCTGCGCTCGGACTCGTCATCGTTCGGCGACTCACCGCCGGGCTACGCGAGGACCTCGCCACAGGCGCGCCCGCTGGACGGGTCATTGCCAATCGCGCGCTCTTCGATCGGAGCGAATTGCAGGAGCGCGGACTGGTCGCGATCACATGAGGGTTGTGCGGCGGTGAGCCGACTTCACGCGCTCACCGATGGAGTGTTCGCAATTGCGATGACTCTCCTTGTGCTCGAGCTTCATGTCCCGGATGCGGCTTCCACCGACGAATTCATTCGTGGGCTCGCGGCTCTAGTCCCGAGCCTCTTCAGCTTCACGCTCTCTTTCGCGGTGCTCGGCGCCTATTGGCTCGGGACGGTCTGGAGCCTCGCACCGGTCCGGCACGTCGACCGGCCGCTGCTCCTTCTCAATCTGCTGGCGCTCCTGTTCATCACACTCGTCCCGTTCACGACCGCAGTGCTCGCGCGCTATCCGGACCAGCCCGGCGCGGTGATCCTGTATGGCACACATCTCACGCTTCTCGGCCTGGCGCAGTACGCGAGCTGGTCGTACCTGCGGGCGAATCCGGAGCTGCTCGAGTCGCCGGTGGCACCGCGCGAGGCCGCGGCGAGAACGCGTCGGATCCTGTTCGGACCGGTCGGGTTCGTTGCCGCGATGCTGGTCGCGCTGATCAACCCGC
>WNGI01007136.1_pt1 | contig 12199 bp, 7 predicted proteins | sample 5400621 | NCBI WGS metagenome assembly WNGI01 (sample SAMN13153374, study PRJNA577476) | soil metagenome | isolation source: 20 cm soil or saprolite under Garry oak tree replicate 1 | place: USA:California | collected 2016-06-15 | reverse complement strand
CCGCTGCTCCGGCTGCGCTACGCGCGGGAGACATGATGCGCTTCCGGACCCTCATCCTCGGGCTCGACGGCGCGACCTTCGACGTCATCGACCCGCTCGTCGCGCGCGGCACGATGCCCGCGCTCGGCGCGCTCGCCGCGCGCGGCGTGCGCGCCCGCCTGCGCTCGACCTGCCCGCCGGTATCGGCTCCGGCGTGGGTCACGTTCTTGACCGGGAAGCAGCCGGGGAAGCACGGCGTCTTCAACTTCCAGAACCTCGACGGGCGCCGCTACTCGGGCTTCAGCGAGACGCTCGTCAACTCGTCCTACTTCCGCGGCGCCACGCTGCTCGACCACCTCGGCCGCGCGAGCGACGTCCGCTCCCTCGCCTACCGCATCCCGATGACCTACCCGGCGTGGGAGGTGCCGAACGGCGTGCTCGTCTCCGGCCCGCCGCTCCCCGACCGCCGGCGCATCCATGCGCGTCCGGCGTCGGTCGAGGCCGAGCTCGGCACGGCGAGCCCGCTCTCGCACGACGAGCTGTCGGCGGCGAAGCGGGCGCGCGACGTGGCCCGCATCGACGCCTGCAACCGCTTCGAGCTGGACCTGCTGGAGCGCACCACGCGGCGCTACCTGGAGGCAGGCTACGAGCTGGTGGTCTCCTTCACGGGCATCCCGGACACGCTGCATCACGCCTTCTGGGCCTTCCACGATCCTGCTCGCCGGTGCACGAGCCGGACGCGCCCGCGGCGCTGCGCTCCATCATCTCGCGCTGGTACGAGGCGATCGACGCGACCATCGCGCGGCTCCTCGCCTGCTGCGACGACGAGACGGCGGTGATCGTCCTCTCCGACCACGGCGGCGGGCCCGCGCCGGTGCGCCACGTGAACCTGAACGCCTTCCTGCGCCGCTCCGGTCTGCTCGCGCTCGCCGGCGCGCGTCGCGCGCACCTCGCGAGCGGCGTGCGGCGGCTCGTCGATCGCACGCGGCAGGACCTGCGGGGCCGCGCCTGGCTCAAGCGGCACCTCCCCGAGCGCCTGCAGCGCCGGCTCCGCACGCTGCGCAACGGGACCGGCGCGATCGCCTGGGAGCGCACCCGGGCCTACGCGATCCCGATCTTCTACCCGATCACCGGGGTGTGGGTGAACCTCGCCGGCCGGCAACCGAAGGGCACGGTCGCCCCGGGCGCGGAGTACGAGGAGCTGCGCGACGCGCTGGCGCGCGAGCTGTCCGCGCTCCGCGCTCCCGACGGCACGCCGCTCGTCACCGGGGTCTGGCGGCGCGAGGAGGTGTACGCCGGGCCGCACTGCGCGGAGGCGCCCGACCTGATCGTCGAGACGGCGCCCGGCCACCACGGCGGCTTCGACCTCGATCACCTGGTCACCGACGTACCGCTCACGGCGCTCCGCACCATCAACGGCTCGCACACCGCCGAGGGCATCCTGGTCGCCGCCGGCGGGCCATTCCGGCGCGGCGTCGTGCTCGAGCCGCCACAGCTCGCCGACGTGTTGCCGACCGCCGTGCACCTGCTCGGCGTGCCGCTCCCCGACGATCTCGATGGCCGCGTGCTGGTCGAGGCGCTCGAGCCCGAGTACGTGGCGGCGCATCCGGTGCGCCGGGCCACGCGCGAGGGCGCGGCGGGAGACCGGGTTACGCTGCCCGCCGACGACGAGGGCGCGATGCGGAAGTTCCTCCAGGGGCTCGGGTACGTGGAATGAGCGGCCTCGCCCGCATCGCTCTGGTCGCCGGCAACACGCCGGCCGCCTGCGTCGTGGCGGGCGCCGTCACCTCGCTCCTCACCGCCGTGGGGCGCTGGGTGGAGGAGATTCCCGCCGGCGCCGACCTGGGCCCATACGCCCTGGTGATCCTCCCCCGCGCGCGTGGGTGGCAGGCGGTGCGCGAGCGGTGCGCGGCGCCGCTCCTCGTGGTGGATGCGGACCTCCTCGACGGGAAGGTGGAGCGCGCCTTCCGGGACCGGCTCGGCGGGACGTGCGTCGCCTCGCTCGGCGTGCGCGAGACGCACGCGCTGCTGCCGCGCCCGCTGCCGCCGCTCGCGGGCCCCGCGCTCGGCGACGTGCCGGCCGGGCTGGCGATCGAGAGCGGGCGGGCCACCGGCTATGCGCTGCCGTTCGTCGTGACGCCCGCGCTGCGGACCGTGGCCGGGTTCTGGAGCCTCGCCCGGGCGCTCGAGGAGGCGGTCGCCGCGCTCGTCGGGGAGCCGAGGCCGCTCTACGCCGACCCCTGGCCGCGCGGGTTCCGCGCTGCGCGTGCTCTCACCTACGATCTCGACGGGCTCGAGCGTAGCGTGCTGCCATCCCTGGTGACCGGCGGCCGCCCGGCGACCCTCTTCTGCTGCGCCGATGCCCTCGACCGACTCGGCGCCGCGCGCCCCCTCGAGGTCGCGGCGCACGGCGACGTGCACCGCGGGTTCGCCGACGAGCGGACGAACCTCGCGCGCGTCGATCGCGTGCGGGAGGCCTTTCGGGCGTCCGGGCTCGAGGCGCGCGGCTTCTCGCCGCCGAACTCCACCTACACCTCGGCGCTGGCACCCCTGTGCGCGCGTTTCTCCTACCTCCGTCTCGGCTACCAGGAGCGCACGCTGCGCTTCTACCCGCAGCCGGCGCACGGTGCGACCCTGTACTCGGCGTCGTACTATCCCGACTTCCTGCAGTGCTACGTGGGCGCGGAGGAGTACGCGCGGCTGCTCGGTCGCTTCTGCGCCTGGGCGGCGGCGACCTCGGTCCTCGCCGTGCCGTGCTTCCATCCGTGCCTCTGGTCGGCGCCGCTGCGGCGCTTCCTCGACCTTCCCGTCGGCGCGGTCTGGGAGGGAACGCTCGCCGACGTGACCGACTGGTGGGCGCATCGCCGGCGCGCGCTCGAGGCGATGGCGATGGCGGGGGAGGGCGCCGGAGCACCCGACGTGGCGCTCGCGCGCGCGACGCCGGCCGAGCGGCTCGCCGCGCTCCGCCCGTTCGATGGTGAGCCCGGCGTCGCGCCGCGCGTACGGTCCGCGGCGCGGGTGGTGGTCGCCGGCCGCCGCGTGCGCGTCGTCCCGGCCGCCGAGGGCCCGGCCGCGGCGGTGGACGTCCCGCTCGGCAACGCGTGGCGGCCGCTCGGCTGGCTGCCCGCGCGGCTCCACCGTGGGCTCGTCCGGGTCGCCAACAAGAACGGGCTGCACGCCTGCTTCTACGGCGAGCTCGGCCTCGCCCCCGCGATCGTGGACGGCGGCATCCGCCTGCCCGTGGTGGCGGCCGACGAGCCGGTCATGATGATCCATCCCCTGCTCGAGAGCCTGCGCGGCCTGGGGCGACGGGTGGCGAGGCGCTTCGGGGCCGGAGGCCGAGAGGTGGGGGCCGACCCGCATGCGTGAGATCGAGGTCATCCGCGACGCCGACCGCCTCGGCGCGCTCGGCTCCGAGTGGGACGATCTCCTCGCCCGCTCCGCCGCCGACACCGTGTTCCTCACCTGGGACTGGCTCTGGACGTGGTGGGAGGTCTACGGCGACGGGACGAGGCCGTGCGTCGCCCTGGTGCGCGAGGCGGGGCGGCTGGTCGCGGCGGCGCCGTGTAAGATCGAGGTCCGGCGCCACTACGGGCTCACCTTCCGTCAGCTCGAGTTCATCGGCACGGGCCGCGCCGTCTGGCCGGACTTCCTCGACTTCGTGATCGAGCGCGGGCGCGAGGCCGAGCTCGCGCCCGCGCTGGTCGACGCCCTGGCGCGCGAGCGCGGCTGGGACAAGCTCGCGCTCACCGACATGCTGGAGACCTCGCCGGTGCGCGCGCCGCTCACGGCCGCGCTCCGCGCCGCCGGGCTCCGGCCCCGGAGCGAGAACGGCACCGTCTGTCCCTACCTGCGGCTGCCGCCGACCTGGGCCGAGCTCGAGGCACGGCTCACGCACAACTTCCGGCGCAATCATCGCAAGAAGCGACGCCGCCTGGACGCCGTCCTGGTGCCGTGGCGGGGCAGCGAGGACGTGGGGGCGGCGATCGCTGCGCTCGCGTGCCTGCACCAGGAGCGCATGGAGAGCTCGGGCCGCGGCGGGAACTTCGGCAAGCCGGGGTACCGGGCCTTCCACGAGCGCTTCGCCGGGCGTGCGGCGGGCCGCGGCTGGCTGTACCTCGCCTTCCTCGAGCGCGCCGGGAAGCCGATCGCGGGCCGCTACGGCTTCCTCTACCGCGGCACCTACTACGCCTACCAGTGCGGCTTCGATCCGGCCGCGGCCGAGGACTCGCCGGGCGAGGTCCTGCTCGGCATGGTGATGGAGGATCTGATCGGGCGCGGCGCCGCCGAGTTCAACTTCCTGCGCGGCGCGGAGCCCCACAAGCTCCACTGGACCGACCAGCGGCGCCAGACCGTCCGCGTCGACGGCTGGCGGCGGACGACGCTGTCGCACGCCATCGCCCTCGCGGACCGCGTGGCGGCCGAGCGGCGACGGCTCGGCCGGCGCTTCCCCGTGACGGCATGAGGTCCCAGCTAAAACGCTTCCTCTACCGCTCCGGCCTGCTCGCGCTCGCGGCGCTCGCGCGGCGCCGCCGCGGCGGACTCGTGCTCCGCTACCACGCGGTCACCGAGGGCGCCGGCGAGGTGCCCTACGCGACCCCCGAGATCTGCATTCCGGTCGAGGGGCTCAGGCTGCAGATGGCGTTCGTCAAGCGTGCGTACACCGTCCTCCCGCTTCCCGAGCTGGTCGAGCTCGTCCGCCGCGGGGCCACCCTCCCGCCGCGCGCGCTGGCGATCACCTTCGACGACGGCTACGCCGACAACCACCGCCTCGCCTTCCCGGTGCTGCGGCGGCTCGGCCTCACCGCCACGGTGTACGTCGTCAGCGGCAGCCTCGACGGCGGCCCGCCGCCCTGGGTGGCGGCGGTGCGGGCGCTCGTGCTCGGGGCGCGCGGGAGCGAACTCGAGGTGCCCGGCCTGCCGCCGATCGCGCTCGGCCCGGCGGGGCAGCGTGGTCCCGCGGCACGGGCCCTCACGCGCGCGCTCGTGCCGCTCGCCGCCGGCGAGCGGACGGAGCGGCTCGCCGCGGCGGCCGCGGCGGCGGGCGTCGACGTAGCTCTGGCGCTCGCCGGGGTCATGCTCGGCTGGGCGCAGGTGCGCGAGCTGGCGGCCGCGGGGTGGACGATCGGCGCCCACACCGTGACCCATCCGAACCTCGCCCTCGCCGCTCCCGCCGAGGCGGAGGCGGAGATCGCCGGCTCGCGGGACGCGATCGCCGCGGCGCTCGGTGAGCGCCCGCTTCACTTCGCCTACCCGAACAGCGGCGGCGAGCACCGCTACTTCGACGCCGCGGTCGCCGGCGCGCTGCGCCGGCTCGGCTTCCGCTCGGCGGCGATCTCGAAGCCGGGGCTGGTTTGCCCGGGGACGGACCCGTTCACGCTGCCGCGGCTCGGCGTGGGCCCCCGGCTGGTACCCGTGAGCGAGCTCGCCGCGGCGCTCGCGCGGCAGCGGCTCGCGGCCTAGGAGGCTGTCCGGGTAGCCATGGCGGCTGCGGCGAACGATCCGGGGGAGCGCGGCGGCAGCCGCGCTGCCAGATGGTTGCTCGCTCCTCCCTCCTGCGGCGTGCCTTCAGGCACGCCTCGTCGGTCGTCGCTGCGCTTGCCGCTCTCGCTCCCCGGCTCGTTCGCCTCGCTCACCATGGCTACCCGGACAGACTCCTAACCATGTGCGGCATCGCCGGAGAGCTCCGCCTGGCACTCGGTGAGCGCGCCCGCGCCGAGCGCGTGCGCGCCATGTGCGACGTGATGGTGCACCGCGGGCCAGACGACGAGGGCCTGCTCGCGCACGCCGAGGTGGCGCTCGGCATGCGCCGGCTCTCGATCGTCGACGTGAGCGGCGGCCAGCAGCCGCTCGCCAACGAGGATGGCTCGGTGCAGGTGGTGTGCAACGGCGAGATTTATAACAGCGCTCCGCTGCGCTCCGCGCTCGAAGCTCGGGGGCATCGCTTCCGCAGCCGATCGGATGTCGAGGTGATCGCCCACCTCTACGAGGAGGAGGGTGTGGACGCGGTCGGCCGGCTGGAGGGCATGTTCGCCCTCGCGCTCTGGGATGCGCGCCGGCACCGCCTCCTCCTCGCCCGTGACCGCTTCGGGATCAAGCCGCTCTACCTCGCGGAGACACCGCGCGCGATCCTCTTCGGTTCCGAGGCGAAGTGTCTCCTCGCGGGCGGCCTCGAGCCCGTGATCGATCCGCAGGCGCTGCACGACTACCTGACGCTCGGCTACGTGCCGGACCCGACCTCGATCTTCGTCGGCGCGCGCCAGCTCCCGGCCGCGCACCTGATGGTCGCGGAGCCGGGCGACGGCGGCGGGCGGGTCCGCGTCGAGCGCTACTGGAGCCTCGCCGGGCACGCCGAGGCGCGCGCGCAGCGCGGCGAGGCGGAGTGGCAGGGGGAGCTCGCCCGCACGCTCCGCGCGGCGGTCGAGAGCCACCTGATGAGCGACGTGCCGCTCGGCGTCTTCCTCTCCGGCGGGCTCGACTCCGGCTCGATCGTCGCGTTCATGCACGAGCTCGGGGTCCACCCGATCCGCACCTTCACGATCGGCTTCGAGGAGTCGAGCTACAGCGAGGTCGATCTGGCGCGGCAGGTCGCGACCCGCTTCGGCACCGAGCACCACGAGCTGATCGTGCGGCCGGACGCGGCGGCCCTCCTCCCGAAGCTCGTGCACCACTTCGGCGAGCCGTTCGCGGACTCGACCGCGATCCCGACCTGGTACGTCTCCCAGCTGGCGCGGCGGCACGTGAAGGTCGTCCTCTGCGGCGAGGGCGGCGACGAGATCCTGGCCGGCTACGAGACCTATCGCGCGCGGCGCTTCGCGGCGCTCTACGGCCGCCTGCCGCGTCCGATCGGCGGCTGGCTGGTGCCCGGCATCGTGCGCCGGCTCCCCGTCTCCCACGCCCGGGCGAGCTTCGACTACAAGGCGAAGAAGTTCGTCGCCGGGGCGTACCTCCCGCCCGCCGCCGGCCATCTCTGGTGGATGACCATGATGGCCGAGGACGTGAAGGCCGCGCTCTACGCGAACGGCCACGGCGGCGGGAACGGGAACGGGCGGTCGCTCGACCCGACGCTCCGGCTGTACGAGGCGCTCTACCGGGAATCGGACGGCGACGACCTCGACCGGCTGCAGTACATCGACACCACGCTCTACCTGCCCGGCGACCTGCTCGCCAAGACGGACCGCATGAGCATGGCGCACTCGCTCGAGGCGCGCGTGCCCTTCCTCGATCGCGCGGTCGTCGAGCTCGCGCGCCGCATCCCGCCCGGCCTGCGGCTACGGCACCTGCGCACCAAGTACATGCTGCGCCGGGCGATGGCGGGCCGGCTGCCGGAGCCGATCCTCCGGCAGCGCAAGCTGGGGTTCAACCTCCCGCTCGCGGGCTGGCTCGCCGGCGCGCTCAGGGACTTCGCGCAGGACGTGCTCGCGCCCTCACGGCTCCGCCGCCAGGGGCTGCTCGATGCGGAGGCGGTCGGCCGCCTGCTGTCCGAGCACGTGCGCCGCGAGAAGGACCACAGCCGGGCGATCTGGGCGCTGCTCTTCCTCGTCGTGTGGCACGACGAGATCGTGTCCGGCTCGCGGCCGGCGGCGGCCGCGCTCAGCGCTAGGGAGATCGACAGGTGACTGCTCTCGAAGCCTTCAAGCGGCACGCCGAGGAGGAATCGCCGGCCGCGCCCGAGGTCGCGCCGCTCGCCGAGCGGCGCTGGGGGCGCTGGTGGCAGGTGGCGGTGGCGGCGGGCGGCTTCCTGGTACTGCTGCCCGGCTCCCTGCTCATCGCGATCGCGATCAAGCTCAGCAGCCGCGGCCCGATCCTCTACCGGGGCACGCGCATCGGACGGGGCCTCGCGCCGTTCACCATCTACAAGTTCCGCACCCTGCTGGCCGACGCCGAGAGCCGCATCGGGGCCCGCCTGGTGACCCCGGGCGACCCGCTCTGCACGCCCCTCGGGCGGTTCCTGCGCAAGTACAAGCTCGACGAGATCCCGCAGCTCTTGAACGTCATCAAGGGCGACATGAACATGGTCGGCCCGCGGCCGGTCCGGCCCATCTTCCTCGCCACCTCGGTGCGCGACATCCCGCGCTACCTGGAGCGCTTCCGCATCCGTCCGGGCATGACCGGATTGGCGCAGCTGCGCGGCGGCTACTTCACCCATCCGCGCGACAAGCTGCGCTACGACCGCATCTACCTCCGGCGCCGCGGCTTCTGGCTCGACTTCAAGCTCGTGCTCGCGACCTTCGTGAAGCTGCTCAACCGCTGGCTCACGCTCGGGCTCTTGCTCGCCCTCATCTTCCTCGCCGCCTCGTTCGTCCCGGACGTGTTCCACCGGCCGTTCGAGATCAAGGTCGGCGGCTTCAACCTCTCGCCCCTCGACGCGATCGGGCTCCTCCTCGCCGGCGTCGTCCTCGTACGCCAGATCCCCGCGCACCGGCTCTACCTCTACCGCATCCCGACCAACCGGCCGATGGTGTGCTTCGTCGTCTTCTCGGTGCTGGCGGGGCTGGTGGCCGGCGATCTGCCCGCGCGCCTGCGCGACGTCGCCTACTTCAGCGCCTCGGGCTTCCTCATCTTCTTCCTCATCGTGAGCGGGGAGATCACCGAGGAGTTCGCCATGCGCGCGACGCGGGTGGCGGCCTTCGCGGCGGTCGCGGTGGCGCTCCTCGGCCTCGCCGAGATCGTGGTGCAGACGCACGCGGCCGCCGCCTTAGGGCCGGGCGGCGACGGGACGCCGCGCATCACGGCCACCTTCGGGAGCCCGGTCGTGCTGGCCGCCTACCTCGTGCTCGGCATGCCGCTCGTGCTGGTCGAGCTGTCCTGCGCCGAGCGGCGCGAGGAGCGCGACTTCTGGCTGGTGTGCGCGACCTTGGTCGTCATGGGCGTGCTGCTCACGCAGACGCGCACCGGGCTCCTCGCGCTCTGGGTCACGGGTTCGGTGTTCGCGTGGCGGGTCTCGCGCCGCATGTTCCGGGTCTTCGCCGGTGCGACGCTCGCCTTCGTCGGGATCATGGTCTTCGTGGGCGCGCTTCGGCTCTCGCCCGCCGCGCTCTCGGCGGAATGGACGCGGCGCGTGATGTTCACCAGCGCGGCCGTCAGCGCCGACACGAGCACCCCGCTCGGCGTGCTGCTCGGTCCGGAGCCCGGCAAGGGCGCCGTCAGCCGGATCGAGGTGGATCGCGACCGCGAGGGCCCGGCGCGTCCTCGCCTGGTGCGCAACGAGAACATGCACCTCACCCTCGTGCAGCGCTCGGGGCTCGTCGGCTGGGCGCTCATGATGTGGGTGATCGGCTCGGCGCTGGCGGCGATCCGCCGCGGCGCGGGCGCGGTCGCCGACCGGCGGCTCGGGCTCGTGCTGTGGGCGATCTTCTCCTCGGGCGTCGGCTTCCTGGTCTCGATGAGCAACTTCAACGCCCTCTACGACTCGACCATCCAGGTCTTCTTCTGGAGCCTCCTCGGCATCGGCATGGCGATCGCCGTCCACCAGAGCGGGCGCCGCCCGACCTTCAACGTGATCTGGCGCTTCGGACCCGGAGATTAGTCGCCGACCCGAGACTGCGTCTCGGGTCGGGGGGGGACAGCGAGAGTGGTGCCCGGTGGACAGAGCCAACGGCGTGCCGCGGCCGGCAAAAGCCGGCGCGGCAGACTTGCCGGAGTGTGACCGATGATTGCGGTGTCCTAGAATGCGCGTACGCGGCATGATGTGTGGGCTCGGGGCGGGCCTGGTGGCCGGCGCGGCGTGGTGGCTCGTCGAGGGCGTGCTCGGCTGGGCGGTCGGCGGGTTCGTGCCGGGGCGGGTGGCGGCGACGTTCGCCGGGCTCGACCTGGGTCTGGGTGCGCTCGCGGGGGTCGTGGTCGGGGGGCTCGCGTCGCGGGGCGGACACGCGCCGCGCGCCCGATCGCTCGCGCTCGGGCTCGCCGCAGCGTACGCGCTCTGCCGCATCTACGATCCGCCCGGGCTCGGCACCGAGGCGGCCTTTGCCCTGGTCGCCGCCGCGCTGGCCGTGCTCGGCGCCGCCCTGGCGGGCCCGGCGGGCGGCCCGCTCGCCTTCGTGCACCTGACGCTCCTCACCAGTGCCACGGTCGCGCTCGGCGGCTGGGCGCTCGACGAGCTCGCCGGGACGCGCCACTTCGGCGCGGGGCTCCCCTTCGCGCTGGCCGCGGTGCCGCTCGCGGCCGTGCTCGCCGACCGCCTGCTCGCCGTCGCCGTCGCGCGGCGAGGCGTGCGCCTGGGTGTCGAGCTCGCGGCGGCGGCGCTCGCGCTCGTGGTCTGGGGCCGGCCGATCGCCACCGCCCCCATCGACGACCCGCTGGTGACCGCCGTGCCGCCCCCCGCCGGCTCCCCGGACGTCATCCTGATCGTGCTCGACACGACGCGCGCCGATCACCTCTCGACCTACGGCTATGCGCGCGAGACCGCGCGCCATCTCTCCGCTTTCGCCGCGGACGGGCTCCTCTTCACCCAGGCGCGCTCGCCCGCGGCGTGGACGCTCCCCGGCCACGCCTCGCTCTTCACGGGCACGTACCCCACGCGTCACGGCGCCCACTTCGCGGGCGCGCGGCTCGGCGGGCAGTCGCGGGACGGGCGCCCGCTGGTCGCCTTCCCGCTCCCGCCGTCGGCGGTGACCATGGCCGAGCTGCTGCGCGACCGCGGCTATCGGACGGCGGGCTTGGTCGCCAACTTCTCCTACCTCTACCGCGACTTCGGCGTGGCGCAGGGCTTCGGGCGGTACGAGGACGCTCCGGGGCTGCTCCTCCGCCTCCGCCCGCTGGCGCTGCGCCTGGCGCAGCAGGGCCGCGCCTGGCGCCCACCCCGTACGACCGCTGGAGCCGCGAGCTGCCGGGCGCCGGCCGCCTGGCGCGCAGCAGCCTCTACTACGAGCACGCGGTCACGCATCTGCCCGAGGTAGAGCGGCAGTTCATCGAGGCGAACTACGACGGCGAGGTAGCGGCCATGGACGAGGCGCTCGGCGAGCTGCTCGACGCGCTCCGCGCCCGCGGGCGCTACCAGAACGCGCTCGTCGTCGTGACCTCCGACCACGGCGAGTTCCTCGGCGAGCACGAGCAGATGGGGCACATCGGGCAGATGCTCTACGAGCCCGTGCTGCACGTGCCGCTGGTGGTCAAGTTCCCGGGCACGGACGGGCCGCGCGGCACGTCGGAGACGCCCGTGCAGCTCGTCGACGTGCTCCCGACCGTGCTCGCGGCGACCGGCGCCGCCGTGCCGCCGGGCCTGCAGGGCGAGGCGCTGCCGCACGTGACCCATCCGAGCTTCGCCGAGGAGGACATCGATCCGTTCCTGGTTGCGCGCTACGGGGCGCGGTACGATCGCAGCATCCGTGTGCTGTACGACGGGACCTACAAGCTGATCCGCACCTCGCGCGGCGAGGGCATGCTCTTCGACCTGGCGCGCGATCCCGCCGAGCTGCACGACCTCGCGGCGGCGGAGCCCGAGCGGGCGGCGGACTTACAGCGCCGGCTCGACACCGCGCTCGGCACCCTGGTGGCGAGGAACTGAACGTGCGACACAACCGCAGCGGCTCGGGAGCCCCCGCGGAGGCGGCGCCCGCCTCGGGCCGGGTGACCTCCATGGCGCGCTGGGTCGCCCGCCGCCGCGAGGCGGCCGGCGCGCGCCCGCGCCTCTCCGTCGTCATGCCCGTCTACAACGCCGAGGCGACGCTCGCCGAGTGCCTGACCCGCCTCTCGCGCTCGAGCTTCGGCGACTTCGAGATCGTGTTGGTGGACGACGGCTCGACCGACCAGTCGCGCGCGATCGCCGCCGGCTTCCCGCTGCGCGTGGTGCCGACCGCGGGGCGTATCGGGCCTGCGGCGGCCCGCAACCTGGGCGCGCAAGCGGCGGAGGGCGAGCTCCTCTTCTTCCTCGACGCGGACGTGATGGTGCGCCCCGACACGCTTTCCCGCATCGTCGCCGCCTTCGAGCGCGACGAGATCGAGGGCGTGATCGGCGTGCAGGCCGCCGAGATGCGCCACCGCGACCTGGTGAGCCAGTACAAGAACCTCTGGATGCGCTGGACGTACTGCCGCCGGCGTGGCGAGGTGCCGCTCTTCTACACCACCGCGGCCGCCATCCGCCGCGACGCCTTCCTGCGCGCGGGCGGCTTCGACCAGGCCTACGTCACGCCCAACGTGGAGGACACGGCCTTCGGCCAGAAACTCGCGCGCCTCGGCATCCGGGTCTGCATCGACCCGGAGCTCGAGGTGGAGCACGTGA
>WNGI01004717.1_pt1 | contig 12201 bp, 11 predicted proteins | sample 5400621 | NCBI WGS metagenome assembly WNGI01 (sample SAMN13153374, study PRJNA577476) | soil metagenome | isolation source: 20 cm soil or saprolite under Garry oak tree replicate 1 | place: USA:California | collected 2016-06-15 | reverse complement strand
CGCCATAGGACACTTCGACGCCCATGCTGCGGCGTGACGCCAGCGCCACCACCTCGTCAGCCGGGAATTTGCGTTCGTCGAGAATGTTGAGCATTTCCCGCCCGACATTGCCGGTCGCTCCGACCACCGCGACTTTGTAACCCATCGTCCACTCTCCGAAGGAAAAATGCCTCGTCCCTGCCCTTTCGGCGGAAAAGGGACGAGGCAGCGCTTCTATGCGAGAACCGCCGTTAAGACAACGTTATACCGCAATGCCCGGGGCAATTGATCCGATCAGGAATGCCCCGCTTTGCCGAAAGATGATGCGGCATGCTGGCGCACCTGTTGCTTATATGAGTATTCCGGCCCTGCTTGCCCTGTCAGCATCCGTCTGTGACACGAATTGCTCGAAAAAACAGCGACCTAGCGGACCTTCCGGCATCCCGGGGCCACCCCGTCCCGGGGGCGCAACGCGGAAATCCGACGCTGCGCGCGAAATGCTGCCTAGCCTCCAAATACCTCCGAACAATCTCGACGGGCAGGCAGGCCAGGGTCGGGTGCGCCCGCCAAGGTGCTGGTTTTCATGCAACTTTTTCGCTCGCCGCCGCATTATGTGATGTGGTGTGGCCCAATTGACCTAGTAACGATGTCCCCGCGACGGCTAAGATCGCTCCCAATCGGAAATGGCGGTCCAGCCGCCCGTGAGGACGTGATGACCTGGAAATTCCCTGTTGCGAACAAGCTTGCGGTGTTGCTGGCCGCGGGCGCTGTTGTTGCTGTCGGCTTCGACATCACCCCCGCAAGCGCGCAGTCCAAGCCACGATATGACGACCGCGGCCGTCCCTATTACGGACCGAGCGGCCCAAACGTGTCCTATCAACAGGGGCCGCGGACCCGGATCTATGTGACAAAACGTTCCTGGCTCGACGCCGGCACCGAAGTGTTGCCCGGCGACCGCAAGTTCAACGATTATGCGTTTCCGCCGGAGATCGGGTACCCGTCGTTCGGACGCGAGAACAGAAATCGCCCGATCGACCGCCAGCCGCTAAACCCGCCGTCCGACCTTGGCGGCTATCCGCAGACCTTCCCGCTTTATTGAGCGTGCCCAAATTAAATTGACGTCGTCATGGCCGGGCTTGTCCCGGCCATCCACGTTTTTGACGCACCATCAAGAAAAAAGACGTGGATGCCCGCGACAAGCGCGGGCATGACGACCTTGTTATCCGTGCAGCGCCTGCAATTCCTTCAGGATCGCTTCGCCCATTTGCGCGGTGCTCACCGCGGTCGTGCCGTCGGACTTGATATCGGCGGTGCGCAGGCCGTTCGCAAGCACCGCCGCGATGGCGGCATCGAGCTTGTCGGCGAGCGCGCCCCTATCGAAGGAATAGCGCAGCGCCATTCCGAATGAAGCGATCATCGCGATCGGATTGGCCAATCCCTTGCCGGCGATGTCGGGCGCCGAGCCGTGCACCGGCTCGTACAGGGCTTTTCGCTTCGTGGTCTTGACGTCGACCTCGCCGAGCGAAGCCGAGGGCAGCATGCCGAGCGAGCCCGTCAGCATTGCCGCGATATCGGAGAGCATGTCGCCGAACAGGTTGTCGGTGACGATGACGTCGAACGCCTTCGGCCATTTCACCAGATTCATGCCGCCAGAGTCGGCGAGCTGATGCTCGAGCTGCACATCCTTGTATTCGCGCGCGTGGACCTGTGTGACCACCTCGTTCCACAGCACGCCGGATTTCATGACGTTGCGCTTTTCCATCGAGGTCAGCTTGTTGCGGCGCTTGCGCGCCAGATCGAACGCCACGCGCGCGATGCGCTCGATCTCGTAGGTGTCGTAGACTTGGGTATCGATCGCGCGCTTCTGGCCGTTGCCGAGATCGGTGATGATTTTGGGTTCGCCGAAATAGACGCCGCCGGTGAGCTCGCGCACGATCATGATATCGAGGCCCTCGACCACCTCGCGCTTCAGGCTCGAGGCATCCGCAAGCGCGGGATAACACACCGCCGGGCGCAGGTTCGCGAACAGCCCGAGTTCCTTGCGCAGGCGAAGCAACCCTGCCTCGGGCCGCGCCTCATAGGCGACGCTGTCCCACTTCGGCCCACCCACCGCGCCGAAGATCACGGCGTCGGCGGCCATCGCCTTGGCCATGGTCTGATCGGTAATGCTCTGCTTGCTGGCATCATAGGCCGCGCCGCCAACTAGACTCTGCTCGGTCTCGAACTGCGCAATGCCTTTTCCGTTGAGCCAGTCGATCAGGCGTTTGACCTCGCCCATCACTTCGGGGCCGATGCCGTCGCCGGGAAGAAGCAGCAGTTTATGGATCGCCATGGGAAGGTCCTTGTTACGAATTCTCTACTTATCACTCCGGACGCCGAGCCAACGGGTCCGGTCTTCGCCGGCCCGATGACAGGCTCCACGAGGCGATCCGGAATCCAGCGGTGAGATGGATTCCGGGTTCGCGCCAAGGCGCGCCCCGGAATGACGAATGCGGAGTGCTAGTGCGGCATTGCGCGGATGGCAAGACACCATTGCTTACCGAGCGCCTGTGCAAGCCCCGCTTTGACTGCCACAATGCGGCTCAGCCGGAGTGATCTCTTGCACGCCCCCGACCGTCCGCAGTCTTACATGCATCCCGCGCGTCTGATCCTCATCCTGTCGCTCGCGCCGACGGTCGGTCTCGGCATCGGCCGCTTTGCCTATTCGCTGGTGCTGCCGGACATGCGCGATGCGCTCGGCTGGTCATATTCCGCCGCGGGCTTCATGAACACCATCAATGCTGCGGGTTATCTTGCCGGCGCGTTGATGGCCTCAAGGCTCATCAAGCGATTTGGCTTGTCGGCCGCGGTACGCTGGGGAACGCTGGCTTGCGTGGTGTCGCTGGCGCTGTGCGCCATGTCGGGCAATTTTTTCGTTTTGAGCTTTGCGCGGCTGCTCGCGGGCCTGGGAGCGGCGGTGGGATTTGTCGCCGGCGGCGCGCTGGGCGCGATGATCGCGCAAACACGACCCGCGCGGGCCAACTTTTTGCTGAGCTTGTTCTATGCCGGCCCGGGGCTCGGCATCGTGTCGTCCGGCCTGATCGCACCGTTCATGCTGCAGGCTTTCGGGCCGGGATCCTGGTGGATCGTCTGGTGGGCGATGACGGCGCTCTCGGTGCTCATGACGATTCCGCTGCTGCTGGCGCCGATCGACAGAAGTGCCGGGATCGCCGATGTGACGCCCGCCAAATTCGCGATTCTGCCTGTATCGATCTATCTCGCCGGCTATTTTCTGTTCGGCGCCGGATACATCGCCTACATGACCTTCATGATCGCCTATGTGCGCGATGCCGGCGGCGGCGCCGTGGCGCAGAGCGTGTTCTGGTGCCTGATCGGCTTGAGCGCGTTCGTGACGCCATGGGTGTGGCGCGGGGTGCTGGCGCGCAACAGCGGCGGTGTCTCGACGGCGATCATTCTAGGCGTCAACGCGTTCGGCGCAACGCTGCCGCTGTTCGGGCATTCCGCGCTGTTGCTGGCGATATCGGCGCTGGTGTTCGGGGTTGCGTTCTTCGCCGTGGTGGCATCGACCACCGCCTTTGTGCGCTTCAACTATCCCCTGGCGGAATGGCCGACGGGAATTGCGGCGATGACGATCGCGTTCGGGATCGGCCAGACATTGGGGCCGATCGCGGTCGGCGCGGTTACCGACGCGTTTGGCAGCCTCTCCTATGCGCTCAACGTCTCGGCGGCGATGCTGGCGCTCGGGGCCATCGCCGCGGCATTTCAGAGGAGACTGCGGCCGAATCTATCGCGGTGAATCAAACAACCATTATCCATCATTGTCGTCCCTGCGAAAGAAGGGACCCATACCCACAGGGTTTCGTGGTTATGCAAGCTGTTGCTCCAATCTTTTACGAAAATCAGATCGGTGATTATGGTCCCGGCTCGCGCTTCGCTTGGCCGGGACGACGTGACTAGGGTAATCAACTCCCGCTGAACGAGTTGTAGCCCTGGTCTTCCCAGTAGCCGCCCTTGTAGTCGTTGGTGACTTCCATCGAGATCACGTATTTCGGGTTCTTGAACCCGAGTTTTGTCGGCACCCTGATCTTCATCGGATAGCCATAGGCGCGGGGCAGGATTTCGTCGGCGAACTTGAACGACATCTGGGTCTGCGGATGCAGCGCGCTGGCCATGTCGAGCGGCGAGTTGTAGCCGTCCGAGTCGGCGCACTGGAACCAGCAATATCTCGCGCGGGTGTCGGCGCCGACCAGTTGCAGGAAATCGCGCAACGGCGTGCCGGTCCAGCTTCCGATCGCGCTCCAGCCCTCGACGCAGATGTGGCGGGTGACCTGCTTGACCTGCGGCAGCTTGTAGAGTTCCTCCAGCGTCCACGATTTCCTGTTGTCGACGAGACCCCGCACCTCGAATTTCCAGTCCTTGCCGTCGATGTCGGGCGCGTCCTCGACCGCGTAATAGCCGTTGAAAGGAAACGGTTTTGTGATCGCGCTTTCAGGGAAGGTCGGCGCCAGCGCGTTGGGATTGAAGATAAAGGCCTGCACGCCATCATTGAATTTCGAAACCTGCTTCAGCATCTCCTCCGCCGAAAAACTGTCTGACACGTCGCACCCCGTCAACAAGGTCAGCGCGCCAAGGCTTGCGCCACCGGCGATGAAGCGGCGGCGCGTCGGATCCTGCATCAGCCTGGCAGCGTCCCTGACCAGGAGCTTCTTGTCGACGCCGGGAATCAGAAGCTTGCGAAGGCGGCCCATGACATTCTCCTCGAAATTTAGCGGCCGGTGATCATGGCGCGCAGGCTTTTGGGCACCAGCAGCGCCAAGGTGACATGGACCACCAGAAAGGCGCAGATCGCCGCCATGCAGAAGAAATGGACATAGCGCGCCACGTCATAGCCGCCGAACAGCGCCGTCAGATATTGGAACTGCACCGGCTTCCAGATCGAAAGTCCCGACAGTACGATGACGACACCGACCACGATGATGCCGGCATAGAGCAGCTTCTGCACGTAATTGTACTTCGTCAGGTCCTCATGCGACAGCTTGCCGGTCAGCGCCGCCCTCGCATCCGATATCACGCCGCCTGGGGTGATCGGCAGCAGCTTCCTGCGGAAGCGACCGGTGGCAAAGCCGAGCACGACATAGACGAGGCCATTGACCATCAACAGCCACATCGCCGCGAAATGCCAGAGCAGCGCGCCGCCGAGCCAACCGCCAAGGGTGATGCTGCGTGAGAAGTTGAAATCGAACAGCGGCGAGGCGTTGTAGATCTGCCATCCCGACATGATCATCAGGATCATCGCCACCGCGTTGATCCAGTGCGCGACCCGGACCCAGGCCGGCTGAATGATTTTTGCCGGGGTGGCTAGGGTGCGCTCATTGCTGGCTGCAAGGCTGGACATGTCAATCCTGGCTGTTCCATCGCTGAAGTCGGTATGCCGATTATACGCCGGAACCGGCGGCTTCGTTACTGCCATGCTGGCTATAAGACTGATGCCTGCAGGGTATCGCGGTCACAAAAAGGCGAGCCGGACGCCCCGGCTCGCCGCGCGCGCATGCTGTTGGGGGACCAGGACACGCGTGAAGTTATGACGCCGGCATCAGGACGGTGTCGACCACGTGGATCACGCCATTCGACTGGTTGACGTTCGGGATCGTGACCGTCGAAGCGCCGCCCTTGGCATCGACGATCGTCACCGTGCTGCCCGACTTCTTGACGGTCAGCTCTTCGCCTTCAACGGTCTTGAGCTTCTTGCCGTCGGTCAGGCTGGAGGCCTCCAGCCGGCCCGGAACCACGTGATAGGTGAGGATTTTGGTCAGGGTCGGCTTGTTCTCGGGCTTCACCAGGGTGTCGACCGTGCCAGCCGGCAGCTTGCCGAACGCGGCGTTGGTCGGCGCGAAGACCGTGAACGGTCCCTTGCCTTCCAGGGTCCCGACCAGGCCGGCGGCCTTCACCGCCGCAACCAGGGTGGTGTGGTCCTTGGAGTTGACGGCATTCTGGATGATGTTCTTCGACGGGAACATCGCGGCGCCACCGACCATGACGGTCTTCTCGCCGGACATCTCGCTTTTCATCATCTTGTCTTGCGCGCTCACGGGCGCAACGACGGCGGCAGTCAAGGTAAGCGCGCCAAAGGCGGCGGCGGAGAAAAGTGCAAGGCGCTTGGACATGGTTGGTCTCCCGATGGATTGAGCGGCCGGCGGACGCCGGCGATGAAGGCAACAACGACGCTGGTTCGGTTGAGTGATCGGTCCGCGTCGTTGTCGGGCCGAGCTACGGGAGGTTGGGTGCGCGGTTTCAGGGAATAAATTTTTGCGGATTTGAAACTTTTGCGCGCCATGGCCGTGGGGCCTCGTCATTGCGAGGAGTGTCGGATCGAAGATCGTCATTGCGACGAGCGAAGCGACACTAACCGTCATTGCGAGCCAACGGGTCGCGCGAATGCGCGCCCGATGACAGGCTCCGCGAAGCAATCCATAGCGCCGCGCAAACGAAGAATGGATTGCTTCGTCGCTTGCGCTCCTCGCAATGACGTTGCCCCAATTTCCAAAACAAGACTCCGCGTTCTCGCGGCGCGATACGCCCGAGGTTTGCTTTGAATTCCTGCCCGCTGAAGATCAGAGGGCGCAGGGAATGCCGGGCGCGCAATGCGCCCGAAGCCTCGCATGCAAAATAAAACAAGCATACGAGTTAGTCACCACGGTCACACCGGAACGACCCGGCATTCCCCGCGCAATGGTTTTACGGCTTACTTCGTGCTCTCCTCGGTGACCACGCTTGTTTGACACCGTCGCCTGCGCTTCTTCTCGCAGACTTGACGCCAACGATTGGGGCGTCAGAACCACACGACTTCGCCGTACGCAAGCAGACCGCGTTCGTCTCGCGCGCTGCCCGCGTCCACCGCATCCCGCCCCGCGTTCGTGACGATCGCGAGCCGCCCCTCCATTGGGACAGGACCAAATCGCTTTAGTGCTGATTTTACCCCGCCGTCAAGCGAAATTTCTGAAAATCGGAAATATATGGCGGGGTTCGTGGCTCATTGAATATCAAGCCGGGCGCTTTTTGGTATGAATATCGACCCAAAGAAACGGCTCACGCGGGAGAAGTAGTTATCCCCGCGCATTCTTGTCCGCTTCGGGCGGCATGCTTGTAGCTGCGCAGCGCTACCGTCCTTTGAACTGCGGCTTGCGCTTTTCCATGAAGGCGCGGCGGCCCTCGCGAAAATCCTCTGAGTCCATGCAGGCGAGGCCGATCGCTTTGATCGCGTCCATGTCGCGCTTGTCGGGATCCTTCAGCACCTGCGCGATGGTGATCTTGGCCGCCTGGATGGCCAGCGGCGCGTTGCCCGAAATGGTGCTGGCGATATCCATGGTCGCGCTCCATAGCTCGGTGTCGGGTACCACGCGATCGACCAGACCGATCCGCATCGCCTCGGCGGAATCAATCTGCATGCCCGTATACATCAGAAGCCGCGCCCATGACGGCCCGACCAGCGACACCAAGTTCCTAAGGCCGTCATAGCCATAGGCGATGCCGAGCCTGGCTGCGGGAATACCGAACTGGCTGTTCTCGGCGGCGATGCGGATGTCTGCCAGCATCGCAACCTGCATGCCGCCGCCGAGGCAGAAGCCGCGGATGCAGGCAACGGTCGGCTTCGGATAATCCGCCAGCAAGGCACGCTCCGCAGCGCTACGTTTCGAATATTCTTCCGACGCCGCGGCGTTGTGGCGGGTTTTCTCAAACTGGCTGATATCGGCGCCCGAGACAAATGCCTTGTCGCCGGCGCCGACCAGGATCACGACCCGTACCTCGGGATCATCGCGCAATTCGGTCAGGGCATGCCCGAACCCTTGCCACATCTCGAGCGACATTGCGTTGCGCTTTTCCGGGTTGTTGAAAGTGATGACGCCGACGCCATCGGTGATGCTCTGCAGGATTTTGCCGTCGGCGTAGGATTTTTCCGTATTCTTGGGGACGTCCAGCATCGGAGCGCTTTCGGTGATTGGGGTCTGCTTCACCTGATTGAACCATTGCGTAGGTGTGTCCGCAACAGCGGTGAGCTCCCTCCGCTCCTCGCTACTCACTGCACCAAAGGCGCCGTCAAAGGATGATTGCCGGCCTGGTTGAAGAATGCGGCTTCCTCGGCGGTGGCTTCCAGAAGCTGCTCGTCCTGGTCGTAGATATCATTGCGGAACTGAACGGTCTGGTCCTTCGTCATCCATGCCGTGAGATAAATCCAGGCCACCGGAACCTTGTTCGGCAGATGGATATCCTGGCGCTGGCCGGTAGCAATGGCGGCGTCGATCGAGGCGCGGCTCCATTGCGGCATGTCCTTCACCAGCCATGCCGCGAGGTCGCGCACGTTATCGACCCGCGAACAGCCGTGGGAGTCGAAGCGGTAGTCGTCGTTGAAGAGATTGCGCTGGTTGGTGTCGTGCATATAGACCGAGTAGGGGTTCGGCATGTCGATCTTCACCGCGCCGAGCGCATTCCAGGCGCCGGATTGCTGGCGCACCGTGAAATTCGGCGTGCGGGCGCCGGACCAATCCACCGATCGGGGATCGATCGGAGTGTCGTGGGCATCGAGCACGTCCATGTGCATGCGGGAGAGATAGCCGGAATCTTTCCGCATATGCGCCGAGATTTCGCTTTTCGCAATCGATGACGGGACGGTCCATGTCGGGTTGAGATTGACGCTTGTGATCTCAGCGGTCAGCGTCGGCGACGGTTTTTCGGTCTTGCCGACGATCACGCGATGGCGCCGCACCGCCGTATCGTTTTCGACCGCCTCGGCGAATGCCGCGGGGATGTTCACGACCACGTAGCGTTGTCCAAATGGGAAATTCATATCGTCAAGGCGTTCAAGCGAGGCCTCGAGCTGCTTGATCCGCTTTTGCACGGGCACGTTGAGCGCGGTGAGGGTGCGCGGGGTCACGGTTCCCGTGACCGCGAGGCCGTGGCGCACCTGGAAACGTTTTACCGCCTCGGTGACGACGTCGTCATACGGTCCGCTCGCTTTGTCCGGGGCAAGATCGCCGCTGATCAACAAGCGCAGGCGCAGCAAATCGTCATGCGGCCCCTGGGCGCGAGAGTCGAATTTGGCTTCGCCGGGGATCGCCGGCCATCCGCCGCGCACCGCAATATCCGAATAACTCAGCGCCGCTTCCCTGATTCGCTGCGCGGTGCCTTCGTCATAGGTCGGCTCGTGCGATAGCGCCAAAGCCGCCGCTGAACGCGATTCGGCGGTGGATGCGACGGCCGACTTTGCCGGTGCCGCTTGCGCGGGATTTGTCCCGCGCGTCGGCGCCGCTGTTGCCGGCCTGGTGGGTAGCGGCACCGCGCCGGAGCCAGCGACGCCCGAGCCTTGGCCAAAGGCCGGCGCCGCCGCAAGCATCATGGCGACGGCAACAATTGTCGTTCTTCGCATGTCTATCAAAAGCCCCGGACCAACACGATGTGTCCTGGCGCGGCGATAGTCACCGCCGACCGCTTGTGTTGATCGATCCTCTCCGCGGCGCCGCAAACAGGTCAGCGAATGCCTACTCTTCGTTCGCGGCAATCGATTCCATCAAGGACACCAGCTGACGCTGCACGGTCTGATCCTTGATCTTGCTATAGGCCCGCAGCAATCTCAGGCTGAACGCGCTATCGAGAAACAACAGGCTCTCGACCTCGCGCGCCTTGCCATCGCCGTCATAGAAAAATGTGACGGGTACGTCGAGCGCGGTGGCGATTTGCTGGAGACGGGCGGCGCCGACGCGGTTAACGCCCTTCTCATATTTTTGAACCTGCTGAAAGCTGACGCCGAGCTTGTCGCCGAGCTCCGCCTGCGAGATTCGTTGCTCGACGCGCCGCAGCCTGATCCGCTTCCCCAGTTCAATGTCGGGTTTGCCGGCACTGCGCTGCTTCATTCTCTTCGCTGCTGATTTGACCATTCTGGTTTCACCGTCCTTCGGTCGAGAAGCCCCCGAATAGATGGGTCAGGGATTCGCCCTTATATACCGCCTTAAATTCACGCGGATGGACGAATTCGTCCTTAAACCACGGAAATTTTGCGGGATTGAAAGCTTCCACCAGCCAGTCGATCATGCGCCGCACCCTGGGGATGCGACCACTGCCGGGATGATAGGAAAGCCAAATATCGTACGGCCGGCGCAGCTCGATTTCGAGAGGTATCATTTTCCCGCCAAGCGCGCAGGCGTAGGTCGGAAACACGCCGATTCCCGCGCCATTGGCGACGGCCCAATAGTGCGCGCTGCTCACATTGGTCTTCATCACCAGCAGGTCGCGTGGGGAATAACCCGGAAACAAGCTTTCGAAAGTCTCCTTGGCCGCGATCTGGTCGCCCACCTGCATGACCAGCCGGTGCTTGACCAATTCCTCAGCTTTTGTCGGGGCGCCGTAAGTCTCGAGATATTTCCGGCTGGCAAAGAACATCAAATGCATTCTGCCGAGCCGGACCAGCTTGACGTCAAGCGCGGCCGGCCGCGACAGATGGATCGCAATGTCGGCCTCATACCTCGACACGTCGGCCGAGCGCATCGCACACTGAAGGTCGACGAGAATATTCGGGAACGATTGCTGGAATTCGACAAGGCGCGGGGCCAGCCAAAACGTGCCCAAACCTTCGGTGATGGCGACCCGGACCTCGCCGGAGAGGGTGTTGGTGACCGAACTGCCGGCGCGAAGCAGGTCGAACGAAGCCGCCTCCATGCGCTCCACTGCCGAAACAACCAGCGAACCTTCTTCCGTCAGGCGGGTGCCATGGACATCGCGCGTGAACAGGGTGGCGCCTATTTGCCGCTCAAAATCGTCGATGCGCCTGCGGACGCCGTTGATAGAGAGCTCAAGCCGCTCCGCCGCGGATCGGAAACTTCCGCAACGCACCACCTCCAGAAAAACTCTGGCCGCGTCCCAATCGGTGAGACTACCCAGAGCAGCCTTATCGCGTTCCTCCTGGGGAACGCCCCTTTCCAGCGCGAGATGCATACAGGGCCCCTTCCGCTTGGTAAACTTGGCAGAATATCGAGCAATCCACAACCATAACGGGTCCGGCGCCCCCCGGATTCTTGACGTTTTTGCGGACGGTCGAGGTCCGATGCCCCCGGAATCCGGGGCGCGGCCTCAGCCCGGGCTGCCTTCGAAAGGAAGCCGCGTGACTTCAGTTGTAAGCCTTCGGGCATTCGCAAACGCATCGAGCGTCCCGATCGTCGTTTTTGTGGATATGCAGCAGGAATATCTGGCGAAGCCGCGGCTGCTTGCGATTTCCGAGATCGATCGCGCGCTGGACAATTGCCGAAGGGTTCTGGCCCACTCGCGCGCAATCGGTCTGCCGGTCGCATTCATCCGCATGCTCAACGAATCGGCCTTTTTCAACCGTGCGACGCCGTTTGTGCGTTGGATCGACGGTTTTGAGCCGTACCGCAATGAAATGGTATTCGAGCGAAATAGCCCGTCCTGCTACTCCTGCGAGCCCTTCGCCGCATTGGTGAGCCAATGCCGGGGTGGCTTCGTGCTCGCGGGATTTGCGGGCGAATCGGCCTGCCTTTCGACCTTGATCGATGCGTATCACCGCGACCACAAGGTCACTTATCTGTGCGATGCATCGGCCAGTCACGCGCTCGACGAGATGCCGGCGGACGAGATCCACCGTGCCGTCTCCAAGATATCCGGAGTTTATGGAGAGGTGTATGAAACGTCCGACTGGATCGCATCGACTTTACCTCGCAAGCTCGGTAACGGAAAAAAAGCTGGTGGCTAATTCGGAAGAACGACTGAATTCGATTCTCGCAACCCTTGAGCAGTGCCGGGCTGCCCTCGTCGACAGTAGCGGCCGCGACACCGCACTGTTGGTCTCGGTGGCAATTCTCGATCTCCGGACGAGACTCAACCGAATTGCCGACTCGGACTTGAAGGCGCTATGCGATGCGATGTCGCCCGATGAGGCGCCGGCGGAAAGATCGCCGCAAGCCCAGCGCCGGCGTCCCCTGCTGAAGCTGGTGAAATAGCAGCCTTAAGCCCTATCCAGCCTGCGGCCAGATTCACAGTGTTGCGGCGGCGCCGGCCGCCCGGGCCGGCGCGATGCCGCATTGTTGATCGAGAAAATCCCCCGCTATTGCCGCTGTGATTGCGCATTTTGGCGCATCCGCTACATCAGGCCGGATCAACCCGGTAGCCTCCGGCGTCAGGCCTGGCCACGACAGCGGGCCGAAAATCACCGACGATGAC
>WNGI01014702.1_pt1 | contig 12202 bp, 18 predicted proteins | sample 5400621 | NCBI WGS metagenome assembly WNGI01 (sample SAMN13153374, study PRJNA577476) | soil metagenome | isolation source: 20 cm soil or saprolite under Garry oak tree replicate 1 | place: USA:California | collected 2016-06-15 | reverse complement strand
GAGGTGGCGCACGAGCTCGTGAACGTCCTGGGCGCGACGATCGACGAAATTCCCCTCCCCGACCCGGTCGGACGCGCCCTGCGAGCGCGGGTCCAGGGCGATGACGCGGTGGGACCGAATGAAGTACCGGAGTTGCGGCTCCCAGATCTCCGCCGGCATGGTCCAACCCGGCACGAAGACGATGGTGGGACCGGATCCTCCGCCGAGGTAGTGGAGCCGGACGCTGTCGCTGGTGACGAACCACTGATCGGCCAATCCGGCAAGGGCCGCTGCCTGGGCGTCAGCCGCGACCGCGGTGGCCAGCGAGAGCATCAAGCCCAGCGACCCGAGGCGAATCAACGCGGACCGATGCATGGCCGTCAACGAACCCGGCTGAAGGTGAGAGAACGGCGGTGCAGTAACCGGTCGGATGCATCCACGAATTGCAAGGAGATGAAGAGACGATCCGCGTCCACACGGACGGCGCGTCGATAGACAACGCCGACCTCCTCCGGGTGTAAGCTGGCATGGATGAAGTGCGCGACGGAATCCCCCCGCGCATTCAGCTCGTAACGACCGAAGTACGCGTAGTACCCGTCGTACAGGGCGCGGAGCTCCTGGGGCGTCGCCTCGCGGGCGGTGCCCGCCCTGACGGTGGGCCGGGGATCCCGCATGAATTGCACCGCCATGTGGCCCGTGGCGTCGTAGCGGATCTCGCCCGTCGGCCGTGCACCGAGCGAACTGTACAGCGATCCGTCCGGCAAGGTGTCGACGACGCTCTCGAGTCGCCACGTCCCGACGATCGCGACCGCGCGACGTGCCGTGACCTGAGCCATGCATGGTAGGCCAGACAACGCGGCGAGCGCACCGACGGCCGCGGAGCAGACTCGGAACATGGGCTCTCCCATCGGGGACGGACGGATGACGGTTAACCTGCGGGCCTCGTGGCCGCGGGCGCAAGCTGGGTAGGGGCTAGGGCGTGACGGGCCGCTGCCCTGGGTCTCGTGCGTCGAACGGCCAGGTCCGCCCCTTCCACGACCACGCTCCGAAACACACGACACCGAGCACCAGCGCGCCTAGTCCAAACGCGACCACCAGCGGCGGCGTCGTGGCGAAGATGAAGATCCATCCCAGCAGCGCGACGAGGCTCGGCACCGGATAGAGCCACATGCGATACGGCCGCGGCATGTCCGGCACGCGCCGGCGCAGCAACGTCACCGCCCCGATCTGCCCGATGAACTGCACCAGAATCCGGGTCGTGATCAACGCATCGATCACCATGCCCAGCGACACGAACCCGGCAAGGATGGAGAGGACGCCCAGCACGACCAGCGAGACGCTGGGAAATCCCTGGGACGGATGCAGGCGCGCGAACACCTTGAAGAAGTAGCCGTCCCGTGCCGCGGCATACGGCACGCGCGAGTACCCCAGCAAGAGGGCGAAGACCGAGCCGAACGCGGTCCAGAGGATCATCGCAGTGAACAGCGTCGCGACGCCCGGGCCGTACGTCCGTTCCATGAAGATCGACACGACGAAGCTGGATTGCGGGCGTGCCTCCGCCGGGACGAACTCCCGCCACGGGACGACGCCCACAATCGACAGATTGATCGCGAGGTAGATCGCCGCGACCGCCACGGTGCTGATCACAATCGACCGGGGGATCACCCGGCCGGGATTCTCGACTTCGTCGCCGATGTAGCAGACATCGTAGTAGCCGAGGTAGTCGTACACGCCGACCCGCGACGCGGCGCCGAGGCCCAGGAGAAAGCCCAGCGAGAGGTTGAATGCGCCGGGCGGAAAGTCGAAGGCGACTCTCGGGTCGAAATGCCGGGCACCGGTGACGACCACCACGATGACCGTGACGATCGTTCCCGTCCAGAGCGCGACGGTGATGGTCGCGATCGACGTAATCCGCCGGTACAGGAGTGCCAGGTTCGCGAGCCCGATGACCGTGACGACGACGATCGTCTGGCGCGCCGTGATCCCCTTCCAGATGTAGCCCAGGTACTGCGCGAAGCCGATGTACCCGGAGGCGATCTCGAGCGGGCCACTGAGCACAAACTGCCAGACGAAGAGAAAGCCCATCAGGCGGCCGACCGTTGCCGCGCCATAGCCGTGGCGCAGATACCCGAACGAGCCGCCGGAGCCCGGCATCGCCGCCCCCAGCTCGCTCCAGACCATGCCGTCGCACACGACGATCACGAGGGCGACGAGCCAGCCGAGCATCGCTTGCGGACCACCCAGCGCGGACATGAGGAGGGGGATCGTGATGAACGGTCCGATCCCGATCATGTTCGTCATGTTGAGCGCCGTGGCGTGAAGCAGGCCGAAGCGGCGGACCAGGGACGACGACGCGGTCATCCGACCAGTTCGAGTAGATCACGAACGACAAAGCTGGGTTGGGGATCACCGGCCTGCCGGCCGTGGCCGGCGCGATCGATCCAGACCGTGGCCAATCCCGCGGCGGTCGCGCCGCCGATGTCGCAGCGCAGGCTGTCACCCACAAACACCACCTCGGCCCTGGGCGCGGCGAGAGCGGTCACCGCTCGGTCGAACAGTTTGCGCGAGGGCTTGATGCTCGAGCCGTCCGAGGAAAAGACGGTGGTCGCGAAGCAGTGCAGCACCCCGGCCCGCGCGAATTCTTCGAGCCAGGGTCCCTTGCGGGACAGAATGTTCGCGACCAGACCGAGCCGGTGCGCGGCGGCCAGACGGGTGATCGCCCGTGCGTAGGCGTCGGGAATGCGCCCCAGCTCATGCGCCGCGATGACGCGCTCCAGGAGCTCCAGCTCCGCCTCCGGTAGGTCACGTCCGGCAGGGAGCTCGCGGAGCGTTTCCAATACCTGGGGAAAGGAGTCGCAGCGCGCCGGATCCTCGTAGATCGCTCCCATGGTCTCATAGCACGCCGCGATGGTTCCCTGCACCACTCCCGCTGCGAGCCGGCGTCCGCCAAGGGCGCGGTATGTCGCGACGTAGTCTTGCTCGGGGCCGAAGCGATCGCCGCCGAACAGGAGCGTGCCGTTCATGTCGAGCAGCACGACCGCGAACCGGGACAGGACGGAGGACGGAGCCACCCTCAGCGCGCGGCCTGGGGAAAGCCGTAGTTCCGATGCTCCTCGAACACGGGGTAGGTCCAGGGATCGACGATGCCACTCCTCACATCATGGCTTGGCGACCTGCTTCTGAGGATCGTCCGCAGCATTGACGTACGTCATCGCGAAGGGCCCCATGGCACTCACGGCAATGAGGGTCGCGCCCTTGACGGCGGCGAAGTGGTGTGTGTTAGCGGGCAGGGACCCCTTCTCCCCGGCCTTCATCGGTTTCGCGCTCGCTGCGTCGAACGTATCACCCATGCCGACGAGGAGCGTGCCCTTCTTCACTTCGACGGTCTCGTCGGTGGGATGGAAGTGCGGCGGGATCTTGTAGCCGTTCGGCATGGACAGCTCGACGGTAAAGGGCGCCGCCTGGCCGGGGTCACCGCTCACCACGGCCATCTTCGCGCCTTTGGGAAAGACAGCCGGCGCCGGTCCCCAGTGCAGCCCGGCGGGCTTGGCCGCGGGGGCGGGGGCGGCTTGAGAATGCATTGCGGGAGCGATCGAGAGCATGAAGCACGCGGAGAGGCCGATAGCACGCATGGAAACCTCCAAGGAGTGGTGACGGAGCATCGACATGATGCAGCGCCGGAGCGACAAGCGGAAGAGCGGCGCGCCTCGTCTGCGACCGAGTAACTGCGCGACTTCCATGAAGCTCACTTGGTGTGACAAGACGGACGATCATGGCTGCTGCCTAAGGCCCTTGGCGAGCCGCGTACAGGAAGCGTGCGTAGCCGATCTCGGCGGCGTTCTTCGTGAGTTCGACATTGACCCATGCGATGACATCTCCGAACGGCCGGTCCCGGAAGGGCCATCGCGTCCGCTGCGCGGATTGCAGGTCGTCGTCGCTGACCTGCGCAAGGACCCCTTGCCACCGTCCCCGGAGCCGGCCGAGCCAGTCGCGTACGTCGTCGGCAGTGCCAGGCCACGAGACGCGCTCCCGTGAGAGCACGCCGTCGCCGAATGAGTGGTCGAGCACCATGGACCACCAGAAGCCGAGGTGCCACGTCAGCCACGCGATGCTCGGCGGCCCCACGTCATATCCCTCGTGATCCGGCCAATCGGCGCGCCAGCGTCCATCGGGGGCTTGATGCACGTGCAACCCCTTCTGAGCCGGGAGCCACAGGCACTCCGCGGTGGTGAGTCCGTCGAGGTGGAGGTTGGTCAGCTTCCACGCGGTTTCGAACTGCCGGATCAAGTAGCCGCGGGACACTCAGCGCCTATTCTCAAAAAACAGGATGGGATCTTTCCCGCCCTCCGACGGTTGGCCGGTGAGCCTCCGCTGAAGGTTGGCAATGTCTCCCAGATTCATGGCGCCGATGATGACGTCCGGCCAACCGTCTTTGTTCAGATCACCCGTTGCCATCAGATTCCACTGACTGCCGGCGGCGATGGAAAATGCATATGGTTGAAATTTGTACCGACCGGTGTTCTCCAGAAACATGATGCCCCGTTCGGGATGTCTTGCGGAATCCGCAAAATTGCTGGTGATCAGAATATCGAGATCGCCGTCCTTGTCAAAATCAGCCACTTCTGCCCGGGCCGCTCCGTACACCGGGAAAAAGTAGCGTTCGACGAAGTTATTCTTGCCGTCGTTTTCCAGAATCCTGAGGCCATGGTACGGCTTGAGCACACGGGAATAGTCGAAATTGTCGCCGTTCACGTACACAATGTCCGGCTTTCCGTCACCGTTGAAATCATGCATGGAGAAGTACATCGACCCGTACACCGGCGGAAAGCGCGCCAAGACGCGGTGCGGTTCCGGGAAATTTCCCTTCCCATCATTTTCGAACAACACAATCCGCTCGTCACCCTGCGCGAACAACGCCACGATGTCCGGATGCCCATCTCCCGTCATGTCCCGTATTTCGAACCGGATGGCGCCCGGACTCGGATCCAGCACCTGCCGCGCATACTTCGAGCCATCGTACCGATAGAGCGCCAGTCGCCCACGGTTGTCGCCGAACTCGCAGATGAGAAAGTCGCTCCGGCCATGCCCGGCAAAGTCAAAGGGCTCGACAAAGACCGGCCTGAACAACGAGTCGATCAGGATGCTGTTGAATCGCAACGAGTCATGACCGGGAAAATCGTATTGCACGAGACTGCCCCTGGGCTGATCATTGGGGCTGAGGATGCCGGATTCCAGCACCAGGACGTGCTCGTTCTCTACGATCAGGTCGGTCGGAGGACTGCCCAATGTGAGCGTCGAAAGCAGCCGGCGCTTCCAGTCGAAGATCAGCAGTCTGTTGGTGCCGGCCTCACCGACAAATATTCGCTCATGGGTCGGGTCAACCTTCAGCAGGGTGATGATCGCGCTGCTGTGCATCCGCGGCACGAACGGACCCGTTCTGAACAAGTCGGGATCCACTCGAGGTTCGGCTGGCAGGGACTGGTAAGGCAATGTGTCGGGGCTGCGCTCGCGATAATACCCGACAATTTTGTCCCAGTCTTCTGCCGACACGGCCTTGCTCAGGACCGTCATATACGGATTCCGGAGTGCTTCGTTGAAGGATGTCGTCGTGCTGACGCCCAGTCGTGGGGCCATGGCCGGTAAGACGCCTGATTGCCAGGTCTTCTTGTCCAATAACTCCGGTTCCGGAAACGCGTGGCAGGCGGCGCAGTAAGTGCGGGCTAGCCGTTCGCCATCGGACCGATATGGTCCACGGCAGGCCGCCAGCGATAAACACGCAAGAGCCAGCACACCCGTCAGACGAGGCAACGCAATTCTCCTAACCCGGCGTCGCCTAGCGCTCCGGGTCCACCCGGCGCGTTTCCGGTACCCGCGCCAGCAGCCGTTCCACGAAGTCGAGGCGCTCCTGTGTCTCGGTCAGCTCCTGCCGCAGCTTACTCACCTCGGCTTCGAGCGCGTCAAGCGCTTCGAGCCCTTCGAGCCGGGCCGGGCGCTCGGTCCCGCCGGGACGCAGGCGCTGGGCCCACAACCCGAACGCCAGCGCGAGCACCGCGTGAATCGTAGCATGCGATGTCTCGGCCTGCCCGACGGCGAACCCGGCGCCGACCAGGTTGATGACGCTCAGCACGATGGCGATCGGGTACCACACCGCGGACTTGAAGGTCATGACGAGAAGGCGCGAGCGTTCATTTGCTGACACGCCGCGAAAAGCGGGTCAGCACGGCCGCGACGGCAAGTGCCCCAAGAAACGCTGGAATGGCCGTGATGACCGGCCAGACGGGCAGTGCGAGGAGAGGCGGCCGTTGGCCGCGTGTTTCGGCGAGCACCCAATGCACGTTTGCGACGAGCGCAAGGCCGAAGGCCCCCAGGGCCACCCCCCCGGCCGCATGGAGCGCCGTCGCACGAGGCGAACTGCCCAGTCGATAGTGTTCGTACCCGATGTGCACCGCGGCCACGGCGGCGCTCGCCACCCATGCGGCCAGCCGCCACAGGCGCACATGATCGGCGCCCGCCGACCTGGAGAGCACACTGAACACGACGCCGATGACCACATACGCCACGGCAGCGAGAATCATTGTCTCTAGCTGCCGATCCGCCGCTCTTCGCGTGCCTTGCTCAGCAGACGCTCTGCGAAATCGAGCCGTTCCTGTGTTTCTGCCAACTCCTGCCGGAGGCCCTGGACACTCCGTTCAAGCGCCTCGAGCCGCGCCGTGACGTCAGCCGATCGTGATTCGGGACGAGGGACGCGCATACGAGCGATCTTGACCGCCGCGAACGCAATGATCGCCACCACTGGTATGAGTGGGGTAAGGTCCATGTGCCGTCCTCCGAGACGCCGAGTACTACAGACGCTGGGCCGGGAAGACCCGTAACGCGGCGATGAGCCACTTCCCCTTCTGCCGAACAACAACTGAAGTCGCGGAGGAAGCGCTGGCGGCGAATAGAATGGCACCTGCTGCGACGATGGAACGCATCGCTCCTCCCTGGTGTGAGGGTGCGGGCTGACGGACTAAGCTGCGAGCGACATGCGTGGGGGCGCAAGGTCGCGCCAATTCAATTGCTTGTCAGGCCGCTGCCCTGCCCTAATCGACCGGCTGCCATCTGAATGAGTCCCGCGCACTGTACCGGTTACTCGCCAATCGCGTGAGGAACCGGCCGTCGATTGTGACCGTGCCCACCTGCGGATCGTCACAGCGGAGGTGGACGTTTTGTGCAGTGATTTGCGCCTCAACGCAGGCCACGGTCGTCTGGGCAAAGGTGACGAGAGCCTCTGGATGGAGGCTGAAACCGGTGAAGCGAAAACCGTTCACTGTAAAAGGATAGCCCGGCACATAGGACCCTGCGGCGTCTGCTTGAAGCGGCGGCTGGGGCTGCTTCGCGACCGGTGGTGGTGGACGCTGCACGGTGCGTGTGGACCTGGGCGTCCGCGGACGGAGGAGCAGGAAAGCCCCACCAGCGAGGCCTAATGCGAGGACTAGCAGCAGACGGTTTCGGCGCACGGCGCCCCCCTACTCTAACAGCTTGGTCTTGCTACTTCCTCAGCAGCCGATGCTCGCGAAAGATCTGATCAACGGTCGCTCTCGGGCACCGGATCGTAGTAGGCGCCCCGCGCAGGTACCGCGAACAGAGTCTGCGCTTGCTGCAACAGCCCGGGGGGAATCCGGGACACGGATGCTTGATGCGCTTCCACGCTGTCCCATACCTCGATGATCGCCAGCCGGGTGGGGTCGTCGTGCTGGACCAGCAGCTCGCACGAACGGCAGCCTGGAGCGTCAATGATGCGGGCAATGACCGAGCGAAGAAAGTCGCGCAGCGCTGCGGCCCTGTCCGGCTTGGCCTGGAACTCGTTTATCCGGGTGATCGCCATGAGCACGTCCCGGTAGGATGAGGTCGCCTAACGGATCGCACACAACTGGGTCCGAGGATCACGACACGGCGTGGGATGCACGCACGCGCCGGTACTCGAGCCACGTGAGGACGATAACCAGGACATCGAGCACAGAGAGGACGAGCAGCGCGGCCGAATGCGTGTGTGCGTAGCGAGAGAGCTGGTAGAGCAGGAAAAGGAGAAAAGCGACGATCGCCGCAGGATATGCCCAACGTTGCCCTCGAAGCAGCGCGGCGACGAGACCCACTTTGACAACGCCGTGCCCTAGCAAATAGATCGCGCCGAAGGTCGTGACACTGGGGGAGAGGCGCTGGGACGCGTGCAAAAGGTAGTTCGCCAAGATGTCATGTGGATCTCGGGTCAGCTCGTGCAGGGTCAGGATCCGGGCGAGGTGACGCAGCTGATCGGGGCTCACCACGAACAGCAGAGCGCCGCCGATAATCTCGAGCGCACCATCAATGCCCTTCGTGATGACGCCCATATCGAACAGCAGGTGGACGATTGACTTTGTCGGCGGCGTTGCCACGAAGCCCCCGGTTACGGCGTGAAGACGCGGGTACCCACGACCGTCGTCCCCCCCGAAACGCTGACGCGGTACTGATGACCGGCCACCAGCGGCGCCGCGCTCAGCACTTCTTGCATACGGGCCGGCACGTCTCCGTAGGTGAGCGGCGACGACGTTCCCTGGCCCGTTGTTCGGGACTGAATGATCCACCGCGGTTGAGGGCCTCCGGCGGACGGTGCAATGTTCTCCTCGACCGCGACTTGGTCCGCAAGGCAGTTGGGCGTCCACGTGAAGGTAGGCGCGAGCCCGGATGCTGGCGTCATCGTCACGGCCCCGCTGCACGCAGCAAGACCGGGCCCGCCAGAGCTTGTGCACCGCGTGAGTCCGCCAAGGGCGAGCACGACTAGCGCGGCGCGTGGCCAGGTGTGGAAACTCACGCGTCCGCTCGAACGTACAGATCCGCAAACCGCTTGTTAGGCAGCCGCCCCACCGGTCGCCTTCCATAAGCGGAAGCCCCAGATGCTGAGGGCCCCGCTGACGACGACAATGAGTGCCATTCCACCGATGAACCAGGGATCGGAGGCTGGCGAACGCCACTCCGCGATCAGCTCAACGATGTGCCCGATGGAGAAGAGCCCGAAGATCGTACCGGTCGTGAGTAGGTAGGTCTTCACACCTGTCCTCTGGGTGGAAGGACTGTGGCTGCCGACTACCGATCGCGCTTAAGCTGCGAGCGACTCGTCCGCTGGCGCAAGGGTGGAGGGCGACGGTCCGTGCCCGCCAGGGCGCAAACACTCCGCTTCTCAGTCCAGCACGGACGCCGCAATACGGCGCCCGGCGTACACGCCCAGACCAGTTCCAACGGTGCTGACGATGAAGGCCGTCATCGTTCCGACGCGGGCACCGAGCCACCAGCCGATCGCGCCACCCACGGTCGCACCGAGGAAAGCGAGGAGCTTGGACATGCGCTACCAGATCATACCCAGGTGTGCACCGGTGACTCCTCGCGAGGGCCGTTTTCTCAAACGGGGATCAGTGAAGGATTTCGTTCGTGGAGCAGCATCCAGGACGTGCCGAACTTGTCCCGGAGCATGGCAAAGCGAGATGCGAAAAAGGTCTCCTCCATCTTCATGAAGATCTGACCGCCCATGAGCACCGTCTTGCCAATCTCGATGCGGGCGTGGAGGATGGTCTTCTTCCGGTTCACCGGCACGTTTGCCTGATTCGGCTGTTGCTCGTGCGTCATCATCATGGTGATTTTGCCGCCGAGGTGCTGTTCGTAAAAGCGGAACGCCTCCTCGCACTTCCCGGCGTAGTTGACGTAGATGTCGAGTTTCATCGGATGCTCGTCGCGACAAGCGTGTTGGTCGAACCCTCCGCCAGCGTCAAGCACTTGTTAGGCGGCGCTACCATCCCGCGGATGAGCCGACAAAGGCAGAGGCGCGGAAGTCGGAGGACTTGCTATCTGCGCTGCTAGGGCGTCCATCTGGCGCCCGCGCAGACGCGCCCATCTTGGCAACCGAAGCACGCCGCTAGCGATCATTCCGACACCCGCAGCGAGGGGAAACAGGATCCCTGGAACGGCGTCTCCCAGGTGGCCACTGATTGCGGTTGCAATAGCGAAAGTCGCCGTCACAGCAAGGGCCGCAAACCCGGCTCCAATGGACGCGCGAGCCGCGCCGTGCAGCGTCCGGAAACGAAGACGGTGGCCTGTTTCGGTCGGTTCCAGGAGAACCTGCAAGTTCCCGTTCGTCCACTGCCGTAATGAGCCGTCCGAGCGCGTGGTGCCGCGTGCGTTGAAGACGTCGCGCAACTGGACGACCAGTTGCTCCCACTCTTGATCGGTGAGCCGGCGATTGAGGTTCACCGTGCGCGCCACCCCGATCGGAAGCCCCAAAAACGTCCGCGATGAAGCCCCTTGACGGATATCAAGGGCTTGGGCGGCCTGCGCCACCGCGGCCGGGGAGATGCCGACCTCCCGGCCGATCGCTTGCAGGTCGCTAAGCGTTAAACCCTCCTCAGCTGACACTTCCGGCTGGGGGCTTTGCGGCCCTTCCGCTGCGGCGCGGAAGATCGCCGCCATCTCCTTGTCGTTGTATCGTCGACCGGTCATGTCAACCAAGTATCGCTGGAGCAGTCATCTGAGGCAATTGCGAGCCGCGCCGCCAGCTTCAAGCGCGTGTTAGGCCGGCGATCACGAGTCGTCAGAACACGGATGTCTCCCCCGCGAGACAGTCACCGGCCGAACCCGACCGCGGCTTCGGGCGGCACGAGTCGTGCCCGACCCGACCCCGTGCGCTCGCTCCCTGCGTTCGCGTGTTGCCTGGCCGCGCTCGCCGTGTCACGTCCTGCGTTGCGTGGGCAGGCGCCCCCGCCCCGTCTCGAGCCGGGAGCGCGAGTCCGGGTCGACGTTCCGAGCCTGGGCCGAATCACGGGTACGCTGGTGGTGTGGGAGCCCGATACGCTGGTGGTGAGGGAGGACGGGCAGGCCGAAGGGCTCGGACTGATCATACTCGCCGACTCGGTCTCTCGGATCGACGTGCGTCGCGAGCGGCGCATGACGCTGGAAGGCGCGGGCGTGGGTCTGCTCGTCGGTACGCTCCTCGCCGTGACAGCCTCCCCGGATTGGGTGGACGAAAACGGGGACTGCACGCCGCTGGCGTGCCTCGCCTATAAGGTCTCCCCGAATCTCGATACGCGGTTAGCCGTGCTCGGCCTGGTCGGTGCCCTGGCGGGAGTGATCGCGGGATCGGAGATGAAGACCCACACGTGGTCGCGCGTGCCTCTGGAGCGGCTGGACGGATCATCGACACCCGCGGGCTGCCTTAAGGGAGAGGCTTCAGCGAGCCGGCGGCGCTGCGCACGGCGCGGGCCGGACTGTGTAGGTGATCGCGGTGATGTACCATCCCCGCTCGCCGCGCGCCAATTGGAACGCGTCGTAGCCGCAGTGGCTGAAGCGCGCACCCAAATGGAAGTCGTACGGCGTCCACAGCGTGGCGATAGCGCCGTCAATCCGCACTTCGGGGTTCCACATCCGCTCCTTCAACTGGGTTGCCGTATCCAGCGGCCCAGCGATCCCGCTGAGAAACTCGCGAGCGGTATAGTGAGTGACGCGCCAGTGGCCGGCAGTGTCCTTAGCGGACACGAACACCAACTCCGGCGCGAGTAATGCGCGTAACGCAGCCGTGTCCTGGGTTCGCATGCCTTCGAAGAGACGTTCGACTGTGCGCACGACTTCCCGGTCCTCCGCGGGGACAGACGGACGCGGCGTTGCGCAGCCGGCCGCGGCGAGGGTGAGGAGCACGCTAGCGAACCGAACTGTCATCTCCAGAATCCTCCGCCTTCGCGAGACTATACGTGCCCGGCAGCAGCATCACCAGAATCCAAAGAGATCTGCGGCGCATGGAGACTCGGTGGGGTCGGATCGCGGTTAAGCTGCGAGCGCCGTGGTTGCCAGCGCAAGGAGGGCGCCCCATTATATACCTTGACACGCATATGCTCTGTTGAGTATATTGAGAGCGTGCAATCTGTGTTCGCAATCATCGCAGAGCCGAACCGCCGCGCGATATTGCGCCTCCTGGTCTCGTCCCAACAGTCGGTGGGAGAGGTCGAGCGTCAGCTTCGTATGCCGCAGCCGACCGTGTCCAAGCACCTGCGAGTGCTGCGCGAGGCCGGTTTCGTGGAATCCACGGTGGACGCACAGCGCCGTCTCTACCGGCTGAAGCCAGAACCACTTCTGGAGGTGGAGGCCTGGCTGGCTCCGTTCCGCCAGCTCTGGTCCGCTCACATGGATGCTCTCGAACGCCACCTCGACCGCATGGATCAGTCGA
>WNGI01007358.1_pt1 | contig 12204 bp, 8 predicted proteins | sample 5400621 | NCBI WGS metagenome assembly WNGI01 (sample SAMN13153374, study PRJNA577476) | soil metagenome | isolation source: 20 cm soil or saprolite under Garry oak tree replicate 1 | place: USA:California | collected 2016-06-15 | reverse complement strand
TACAGGATCCGGGGGCACCGGATAACGGGGACCTGCTGAGTTCCGAATCCTAAACGGTCGGCCCGCCCGAGGCTACCCGGGGGCGGCCGCGGTGTTGCGGCCGCCTATCGCCTAGGGCCCACGGCGAGCGTCCGCCACACGCAGTGCGTGGTCCGTGGCGGCGCCGCGACCACGATTTTGCCGACAGGTTGAGCCCTTCCTGACGGGACCGGGTTCTTGACCCCTAGTCCTGTGACCGCGCGCACTCTCCCAGAATTGGCATGGCGATTGCTTGCCGTCGCCACGGCCCGCTCGAGTTACGAGCACGTCGACGTCACCATGGAGGGGGGACGTGTCACCGTCAGAGATGCCCCGGTCGCACCGAAAAGCCGCCGGTCCGTCGCTGCTGTTCGCCGCGCTACTACTCGCGCCCGAGCCGCTGCGCGCCCAGACGCCGGGTGCGAGCCTCGTCGCGCAGCGCGTGGATCAGCCACCCAGGCTCGAGGATTTCGTCACGCCAAACCCGCCGGCCGGGGGCGTTCGCGTGAGCGAGTTTCGCCAGCGCGAGCCGGGTGACGGCGTCCCCGCCAGCGTCCCGACCACGGCCTACGTGAGCTACGACGACGCCAACCTGTACGTCGTCTTCGTCTGCCAGGACGATCCGGCGAAGGTCCGCGCGGGCCTGACGAAGCGGGAAGAGATCTCGGTAGACGACGGGGTCGCGGTGTACCTGGACACCTTCCGTGACCGCAAGCGCGCCTACCTGTTCCAGGCGAATCCGCTCGGCGTGCAGCTCGACGGCATCGTGACCGAGGGACAGGACGACGATTATAGCTTCGATGCCGTGTGGCAGTCGGAGGGCCGGCTGACCGCGGACGGCTACGTCGTGCGGATCGCGATCCCATTCCGCAGCCTGCGGTTTACCAAGGCACCGGTCCAGTCGTGGGGCATCGCGCTCGCCCGCTTCGTGCGTCGGTCCAACGAGGAGGCCTATTGGCCCCTGGTCACCAAGCGGCTCGCCGGGTTCGTCCCCCAATTCGGCGCGCTGGAGACTCTGCGCGACATCTCACCCGGCCGGAACGTTCAGGCCATTCCGTACGGCGCGTTCACCGGTGCCCGCTTCCTCGACACCGAGGTGCCGGCGTTCCGGAGGGCCACGGACCGGCGTCTCGGCCTCGACCTGAAGACCGTGGTCCGGGATGCCGTCACGCTGGACGGTACCGTCAACCCGGACTTCAGTCAGGTGGAGTCGGACGAGCCGCAGGTGACGATCAACGAGCGGTTCGAGGTGTTCTTCCCGGAGAAGCGACCCTTCTTCATCGAGAACGCGGGCTACTTCCAGACGCCCGTGAACCTGTTCTTCTCGCGCCGCATCACCGATCCGGGCGCCGGGGCGCGCCTCACCACCAAGGCAGGTCGGTGGGCGCTGGGCGCGATCGGGATGAACGACCGGGCTCCCGAGCAGTTCGTCGGGTCGGGGCTACCCCACGAGCCGCACGCCGGGATCGGCGTGGTGCGGGCACAGCGCGAGATCGGGCGCGAGTCCGCGGTCGGGCTGCTCGTGAGCAACCGGCAGCTGGCGGGCGGCGCGAATCGCGTCGCCTCAGCGGACGCCCGCCTCGCCCTGAGCAAGACGTGGATCGTCACCGGCCAGGCGATCGCAACGTACGCACGGGCCTTCGGCGCCGCCGGTGCGTCGGGGACGGGGTTCTACGCCGAGCTGTTGCGCGACGGACGCAACCTGGATTACTCCGCGCAGTTTCTCGACTTGAGCCCTTCGTTCGATGCTCAGCTCGGCTTCGTGCCCCGCGTCGGCGTCCGGGAAATGGTGCACGAGTTGCAACTCGTGCGGCGGCCGAACGGCCCGATCGTGAAGGTCGGTCCCACGTTCACGACCGCGTTCACCTGGGATCGGAACGGCGGGCTCCTCGATCGGTCGCTCAAGGCGTCCTGGGAGGTGAAGCTCGTCGGCGAAACCAAGCTGGAGGTGTCGCACGAACGCGCGTTCGAGCTGTTCGACGACGTCCCGTTCGAAATCCACGAGACGAAGCTCTCGCTCGAGAGCGAGTGGCTGAAGTGGCTCGCCTGGTCCGTCTCCTACAAGCAGGGAACGGACGTGAACCACAAGCTGCCGTCGGGTGTGGCACCGTTCCACGTTCCGTCCGGCGCCCCGCCTGCGTCTCGACCACACGTACCTGTATAGCCGGCTGACGACGTTGCTCGGGGGGGCCCCGGCGGGCGGGCCGCCGGTTCGCGTGTTCACCGACCGCATCCTCCGGGAGAAGCTCAACTACCAGTTCAGTCGCGCGTTGTCGCTGCGCACCATCGTGGATTACACGGCAGTGGACCGGGACTCGACGCTGTCGCGCGTCGCGCCGGAGCGCCGCTGGACCATGGACGTGCTCCTCACCTACCTCGTCAACCCGGGCACGGCGTTGTACGTGGGCTATCGCGACGGGTACGAGAACCTCGCGCTGCAGCCGGGCAGCCCGCCCACACTGTATCGCACGGACCAGCCGACGATTTCCGTCGGGCGCCAGGTGTTTGTGAAGATGAGCTACCTACTGCGGTTCTGAAGCGCGCGGAGGTTGGGTGAGTGAAACGGCGGACATCGGAGGGGTGTCGTGCTGCGAATCGCGATTCTGATGGGACGCTCGTTTACGGACGAGCGGGGCATGCCGGAGGTGGTGCGCCTGCTCGGCGAGTTGGGCGCCACGGCGAGACTGCTGCATCTGGGCGACGACCTGATCGACGTCGCGCGAGTGCGGCTCGATTACGACCTCTACGTGCTCAAGAACCGGAAGGACCTCGGCATGAGCGTCGCGGCGGAGCTCCACCGCACCGGCGCCGCGCTCCTCAATCCCTATCCCGTCTCGGCGCTGTTGCGAGACCGGATCGTGACGTTCCGAGTGCTCCGAGCGGCCGGGGTGCCGGTTCCCGAGACCTTCGTCGCGTCCCACGCCAGCCAGCTCCTGCCGGCGCTCGATCGGGGTCCGCTGATCATCCGACCGCACCGCCGCGCCCGGATGCGGGGTAGCGAGGTGGTCACGAACGCAGCGGAGCTGGCGGCGCTGGGGCCCATGGAGGAGCCGGTGTTCGCGCAGCGCTACCACGCGCCCGACAGGCCGATGCACCGCAAGATCTACTCGATCGGCAGCGAGCGCTTCGGCGTGGTTCGGGTGCGGCCCGCGCGCACTCCCGAAGAGAAGGTGGGCGACCCGTTCACCCTCACCCCCGAGCACGAGGACATCGCGCGACGCTGCGGCGCGGCGTTCGGAATCGACCTCTTCAGCGTGGACGTCGTGGAGAGCGACGGTCGCACGTACGTCATCGACATCTCGAGCTTCCCCGGCTTCAAGGGCGTGCCGGACGCTCCCCAACGGCTCGCGCGACACGTCTACGCCGCCGCCGAGCGCGCGGTCCGCGGCGAGCCGATCGTGCCCGGCGAATCGCTGTCCAGCCGGCTGGCGGTCGAGCACCACGCGTTCCGGGGTTCGACCTTGGATCTGGTGCTCCAGGCGCTCACCACGACGCCGGCAACCACCGAGGAGCTGGACGAGATCCAGAAACTGGTGGACGAGATCAGGCTGCGCGTGGAGACGCCGAAGCCGGCGCCCCGGGTCCGGCCGGTGCGTCCGCGACCCGACACGCCCGTCACCGGCGAAACACCGTCTCCCCGAGTCGCCATGTACTCGCAAGGGATGGTCGGGTTCGGCCACATTCGCCGCAACGCCTCGATCGCCCAGGCACTGCGTGGCTCGCCGTTGCCGCCGTCAATCGTGATGATCGCGGAAGCATGGCAAGCAGGTGCTCTTCCCATGCCGGAGGGTGTGGACTGCGTCACGCTCCCCGCGCTCCGGCGGGAGCCCGACGGGGCCTACAACCCCCGTTTCCTGTTGGACGTGTCCGACCAGGAGCTCATCGCGCTGCGCTCCCGGGTGATTCGCAGCGCCATGCAGGTGTTTGAGCCGGACGTCCTGATCGTGGATCATCTGCCGCTCGGTGTGGCCAACGAGTTGAGCGGCACGCTCGAGCGCCTGCGCAAGCGCGGCAACACTCGCCTTGTCCTCGGCATGCGCGAGGTGCTGTACGACCCCGAGACGGTGCGCCGCACCTGGTCCGATCCGGCGAACATGGACGCCATTCGGGATCACTACGACGCGATCTGGATATACGGAGATCCCGCCGTGTATGACCCCGTTCGGGAGTACGGCCTGCCGGACTTCATCGCGGCCCGGGCGCGTTACACAGGCTACCTCGACCAGCGCCCCCGCCTCGAGTACGCCCAGGCGCAGGCCGGCTCGTTGCTCGCGAGCCTCCCCCCCGGCCGCCTGGCGTTGTGCGTCGTCGGAGGCGGGCACGACGGCGGTGCGCTGGCCGACACGTTTCTCGAAACCGACCTGCCACCTGATACCACCGGCGTGCTCGTGACCGGGCCGTTGATGCCGGGCGAAAAGCGGCAGGACGTCTACCAGCGCGCCCAAGACCGCCCGCGTTTCCAGGTGCTCGAATTCGTCCCGGACCCTACACCGCTCATCGAGCGTGCCGACCGGATCATCGGCATGGGGGGCTATAACACGATCTGCGAGGTGCTCTCGTTCGAGAAGCACGCGTTGATCGTGCCGCGTGTGAAACCCGAGCCGGAGCAGTGGATCCGCGCCGAGCGCCTGCGCGACCTGGGACTCGTCGACGTGTTGCATCCGGACCACCTGAGCCCGCGGGCCCTCACTCAGTGGCTGGCGCGCGATCTCGGCCCGCCTCCCGCCAGCCGCAGCCGCATCGATCTCGGCGCCCTCACGCGCATCCCGGGCCTGCTGGCGGAAGTGCTGGGCGCCGAGCTGCCGGCGATGGCCGTGCCCGCCGGGGGACTGGCTTGACCATGCCGGCGTCAATGACGGCGCGGCCTCGCACGGTGCTGCTGTACGCGCAGGACAGCAAAGGAATGGGACATATCACCCGGACCCTGACCATTGCTCGACACCTGCTCGCGGCTCATCCCAATGCCGTCGCGTACATCACGACTGAATCCCCGATCACCGGCGATTTTGCGCTGCCCGAGCGGTGCGACTACGTCAAGTTGCCCGCCGCTCCAGGTCTGCGGGCGCTGCGCACGCAGCTGTTGCATGACACGGCGCTGGGGTTGGCTCCGGACCTGGTTCTGGTGGATCACGAACCGCTGGGCCACAAGGGCGAGTTCTCGGACGGACTACGCGCGCTGAAGGCCCGCTGCCCCACCACGAGGTTCGTCTTCGGGCTGCGCGACATCATGGACGATACCCGTCGCATTCGCGCGCAGTGGCGGGAACTGGGCGTGTACGACGCCTTCGAGAGCCTGTACGACGGCATCGCGGTATACGGCTCGCGCACGCTGTACGACGTGGCCCAGGCTTACGACATCCCGCCGGCGGTGCACCCGAAGGTGCACTACTGCGGCTACATCCTCCGGGAGCTCCCGACCGTCGATCCGGACGTCGTGCGTCAGCAGCACGGCTTGCCGCGCAACGGGCCGCTGGTACTGGCGACGGTGGGGAGCGGCAGCGACGGGTACCCGGTGCTCGAGGCCGCACAAGGCGCCGTCCAGCGGCTGCGGGCGACGTTCCCTGACCTGCAGGCGATCCTGGTGACGGGGCCGTTCATGCCGGCCGACCGGCGGGCGGCGCTCGAGACGCGGGCCACGGCGAACTGTCGGGTGGTGGCGCGGGCCGACAACCTGCAGCTCATGGCCGCCGCCGACGCCGTCGTGGGTATGGGCGGTTATAACAGCGTGTGCGAGGCCCTGGCCGTGGCGCGACCGCTGGTGATCGTGCCACGCGCCACGCACAAGATCGAGCAGCAGATCCGCGCCGAAACGCTGGCGGCACATGGGTTGGCGCGGTGGGTCCACCCGAAGGAACTGAGCGGCGAGCGGCTCGCCGAGGCGCTGGAGTGGGCGCTGCGCTGCGATCAGCGGGAGCACGCGCAACGGGTGCGCGACATCATTCCGTCGTTCGACGGCGCCACCCGGCTGACCGCGTACCTCTCGCGCTGGCTCGGGGGGATTGAATGACCGCGCCAACCGTGCCCCCGCTCGACTTGGGAGAAACCCAGGCGGTGCTGAGTGCGGCGCTGCGCCAGGCACATGGTCCCGACGTCCGCCTCGAGGGCTGGACCGAGGACTTCCGGTTCACGGAGCACGGGAAACAGCGCGTGGTGCGCTACGATCTGCAGGCTCGACTCGCGGGTGCGGCGCAGGTCTGGCACGAGCAATGGGTCGGCAAGTTCTACGAGCGTGACGAAGACGCTCGCCGAGTCGCTGCCGTCCTGGAAGCGCTGGCGGTGGGCGATTGCTGCGCCCGCGGCGGTCTGAGGGTACCGCGCGTCGTCGCGTATCACGAGCCACGCCATCAGCTGCTGTTGACCTACGAACTCGGGGAGCCGGTGAGCACCGCCATCGCGCACGACACCGGTGCCGTGCTGGAGGCCATGGGGCGTGCGCTCGCGGCCCTGCATTCCGCCGGCATTCCCCTCGACGCCGTCACCACTCCCGCCAACGTGCTCGCCGACCTGCAGTCGCGGATCGAGGATCTGTGTGCCCGGCTGCCGGGCGAGGCGTCTGCCCTGCAGCGCACCTGGAGCCAGCTGGAGCGACAGGCGCCGGCGCTTCCGGGCACACCTGGCTTCGTGCACGGCGACTTCGGGCCGGCCAATCTCCTGTGGAGCGGAGGGCAGCTCGTGGTCCTCGACTTCGACAAGTGCGCCCGAGGCGACCCGGCCGTCGATCTTGGCAATCTGCTGGCGCAGCTGCGCCGGATGACGGTGCGCAAGCCGGACCGGCTGCGGGACTTCGTCTCCGCGCGGCGGCGCGTGCTCGACGCCTATCGGGGCTGGTCGGCGCCCGATCCCGGCCTCGACCAACGGGTCGCGTGGTATGAGCGGGCAACGCTGCTCCGCAAGATTCACGGGCTGCTTTGCAAAACGGTGCGGCACCAGGAGCCGGACGGGCCGCGGCAGCGGCATGCCGAAGCGTCCCGCTTGCTGAGCCTGGCATGACCATGCGAAAGCGCCAGGGTACTCGGTTCCGTCAGATCTTCCTGATGCACCTCCGTCAGGTCAAAGGGCGGCTGTTCCTCGCCGCGCTGTGCACGCTCGGCGTCACCGCGGCCGAGCTGCTGAAGCCCTGGCCCCTGAAGGTGATCCTCGATCACGGCATCCTCGACAAGCCCTTGCCGCAGTCGCTGCGGTTTCTTCAGGGCGTGGTGGCGAGCGGGCGGGTCACCCTGTTGGTGGAAGCGTCCTGCAGCATCGTGTTGATCGCGCTGGCCGCGGGGCTGCTCTCGTACTTCCAGATATTCATCACATCGTCCATCGGGTACGAGACGGTCTACGCGCTGCGCCGGGAGCTGTTCGCGCACCTGCAACGCTTGTCCCTCTCGTTCCACAACCGCGCCCGGTCGGGCGATCTGTTGACCAGGATCGCCGGCGATACGAACACCCTGAAGGACCTGTTCGCGGACTCGATCCTGAAGTTCTCCGCCCAGTTCCTGACCATCGTGGGGATGTTTGCGGTGATGATCGCCGTGAACTGGCAGGTCGGTCTGATCGCTCTGGCCACCATGCCGTTCCTCTGCCTCAGCCTGTTTCACCTGTATCGTCGGACCAAGGCGTCCGTCAAGACGCAGAAAAAACAGGAGAGCCTGGTGGCGTCCCGGATGAGCGAGGTGCTGTCCGCCATCCCTCTGGTCCAGGCCTTCGCGCGCGAAACCGTCGAAGTCGAGCGCTTCGACGCGGCGACCGCCGAGACGCTGCGCGAAAGCATCCGCGTCGCGCGTCTCGAGGCCGCGGCGACCCGGTCGTCCGAGCTCATCACGGCGCTGGGGACGGCGGCGGCCGTGTTGTTCGGGGCGATTCAGGTGCTGCGCGGCCGGATGCTGCCCGGAGAGCTCGTGCTGGTCGTCTCGTACCTGACCAACGTGTACAAGCCGATCAAGACCCTCGCCAAGCTCTCCACGGATTTCTCCAAGGCCATGGCGAGCGCCGATCGCATCTCCGATGTCCTGGAGATCGCGCCGGAAATCCAGGATCGTCCCGATGCCATCGAAGCGGCGCATCTCAAGGGGAAGATCGTCTTCCGGGATGTGTCGTTCGATTACGGCGACGGCAAGAACGTGCTGCGGGGAGTGTCCTTCACCGTCTCCCCGGGGCAGCGGCTCGCGCTCGTGGGGGTGTCGGGCGCAGGCAAGTCCACCATCGTGAGCCTGATTCTCCGGCTGTACGAGGCGCTCGCGGGGACGATTCTCGTCGACGGGGTCGACATCCGGCGCTATCGGCGCGAATCGTTGCGGCGCGAGATCGGACTCGTGCTGCAGGAATCGATTCTGTTCGGGGCGACCATCCGGGAGAACATCGCCTACGGCAGGCCGGAAGCCACCGCGCGGGAGATCGAGGCCGCTGCCGAGGCGGCCAATGCCGGGGAGTTCATCCGCGAGCTGGAGGACGGATACGACACGGTGATCGGGGAGCGCGGCGCGACCCTCTCGGGCGGGCAGCGCCAGCGTATCGCCATCGCGCGCGCCCTGATACGCGCTGCGCCGATCCTCATCCTCGACGAGCCGATGACCGGCCTGGATGTGGAGAGCGAAGACAAGGTCCGGCAGGCGCTGAATCACCTGATGGCCGGAAAGACGTGCATCATGATCACCCACGACCTGCAGGCGATCGCCGACGCCGACGAAGTACTGGTCTTGGAGGAAGGCCGGATCATTGGTCGCGGCACGCACGCCGAGCTGGTGGCCTCGAGCAGCCGGTATCGCCGGCTGTATGAGCTCGATCAGCAGCAGCCGGCGGTCCAGCTTTCCACCTAGGGAGCGATACCGGCCGTGCCGAACCGAGCGCTCGCCCCCGCGACGGTCTCCCCTGAGACCCTCCCCGCCGACCCCGAGTTTCCACAGCTCGAGGTGGCACGAGACCCGGCGCGCATGCTCGAGATCTTCCGGGCCCATCTGAAGCCTGCGGGGGGGACGGCCTACCAGGTCGAGGACTGCCTGCCGTTCCGCTTTCGGTGCCGCCAGTCCACCTCGCGGTGTGTGCTTCAGTACACGCTGCGCCTGGTCGACCGGGCGACGGGGCGCCGCCAGGACCAGTGGGTGACGGGCCTCGTGTACGCCGAGCCTGGAGCGGCTGAGCGGCTGTGGCAGGAGATGCGAGCCGACGAGCCGCACCGCGGCATTCCGGAACGCTGGCGCACGTTCCAACCGGTCGAGTTCATTAACGACCTCCAGATGGTGGTGCAGGTCTTTCCGTACGACAGGAGACTCCGGAATCTGTCTCCCGTGTTGGGTGAGGCGTCGCGCCGCCTCGAGCCACTGCTCCTGGCCCGTCTCGGTCCCGGTCAGTGGCGGATGGAGGAGGAGAGCATCGAGCCCACGCGCTATCGCACCGAGCTCGGCGCCGCCCTCAGGTACACGCTCCGGGCCCGCGAGGCGCTGACGGCGCGACGCGAAACGGTGCGCTGCTACCTGAAGGTCTATCGCGACGACCGAGGCGAGCGCACCCTCCACTTGCTCCAGGCCCTGTCCGAGCGGGCAGGGGCCGGATCGTATGCCACGGTACGACCCTTGGCCTATTGGCCCGATGTGCGCACCCTCGTGCTGGAGGAGGCCCCGGGCACCGCGCTGCAGCAGTTGCTGCTCGAGGACCGTGACCCGTTCGCCGCTGTGAGCGCCGTGGCCCGGGCCGTGGCCGCCCTCAATCAGGATCACTCGGGAATCACCCGGCGTCAGACCCTCGCCGATCAGCTCGACGACGTGCGCCTCGCGGCGAGCCTGGTGCGGCGGGCGTGCCCGGACCTGAGCGCCGCCGTGGAGGAGATCACCGCCGCGCTGGTGGGCGGCCTGAAGGACGTTCCCCCCGCGCCGATCCACGGGGATCTGAAGACCGACCACGTTTTCCTGTCGGACGACCGCGTGACCTTCATCGACCTCGACTCGGCCGCGCTGGCCGACGCCGTCCGGGACCCCGCGCACCTGTTCGCCTATATCGTCAGTCGGGTCGGTCTGGAGGCGATACCGCCGGAGCGCGCGCGCGCCGTCGCTGCGGTCTTCGTCGATGAATACTTGCGCCACGTTCCGGCCGCGTGGCGGGGGCGATTTCCCCTGCATTGCGCCGGCGCGCTCCTCGAAGTGGCGAGCGGCATCTTCCGGAGGCAGGAGCCGCAGTGGCGCGAGCGGGTGGCCGCCGCCGTCGCTGAGGCGCAGGCGTTCCTGCCTGGGAGGTCCCGGTGAGCGCCACTGCCGAGCTTTTCGTCGATCCCGCTCTGCCTGGCCTTGCGGTAATCCGCGCGCAAGGTCTGGGCGCTGCGCTCCCGGAGTTGGACCTGGGCGACCGGCCGGTGGAGCTGCGGTTGTGCAGTCACGCTCCCGGCTCGCGGGCCACGTTCGAGGTGCGGGCGGGGGATCGTCGGTTTGCGATCAAGCTGTATGCGGACGACGCCGCACCGGAGGCCGAGTTGTACGGGGCCCTCACCCGCGCCGGGCTTGCCGGGGATGGAGGTGCCCGAGTGCCACGGCTGCTGGCTTGGAGGCAGGATCTCGGCGTGCTCGCGCTCGGTTGGCTGGAGGGGCAGCCGGCGAATGAACTGATCAAGGACGGGCAGGGCGCGCGGGCAGGCGAGCTGGCCGCAGCCTGGCTGCGGCGCGCGGCCGCGCTGGCCGTGCGGTTCGGGCCGCCCTGCGGGGCGGGGCGCATGCTCTATCAGGCGGGCGTCTCGGTCGCGGCGCTGGCCAGCATCGACCCCGTCCTCGGAGCCGCGGCAAGGGCCGCGGCCAGAAGCCTGGGCCGGGGGCAGCCGCGAGAGGGCACGCCGCACCTGGTGCACGGCACGCTCTACGCGCGTCACATCCTCGACCTGGGCGACGGCCCCGGTGTGATCGACTGGCAGCAGTTCGGGCAGGGTCCGCTGGAGCTCGACGGGGGGATGTTCCTCGCAACAATCTCGCGCCTCGCGCTGCGGCACCCCTCCTGCGGGGGGGAGGTGGCGCGGGCGGAGCAGGTGTTTCTGGGGGGGACCCGCGGCCTGCTGGATGAGCGTACGCTGGAGTGGTACCGGGCGGCGGGGCTCTTGCACCTGGCGGCCCGCGGACTGAAGACGGCGCAAAAACGGCATGCGCCACCGGAGGCGCGTGCCCTCGTGGACGAAGCGGCGAGACGCAACGCCGATCGAGCGGCGTGGGCCGAGGCGGTGGTGGATTCGGAGGTGCCGCGGTACGGCCCGGCGCTCGAACTCGTCCTCCAAGCGCTCGCCACCAGACCGGCCACTCCGGACGAGCTGGACCAGATCCGGCGGTTGCTCGACCAGGTGCGCGAGCGAGCGGGCTGATGCGACCGACCGCCGAGCTTCCCGACGACACGGCACTGCCGGCGATCGCAGCGATCCGCAAGGCCGGCCTGGACGCCATCGTGCCGGCGCTCGACCTGAGAGGTCATCCCGTGGAGCTGCGCCTGTGCGGCTACACAGCGGGCGCACGCGCCACGCTCGAAGCGCGGGCCGGAGACCGTCGCTTCGCGGTGAAGATCTATGCGGACGATCCCACCCCCGAGGCCGAGCTGTACCAGGCCTTCGCCGCCGCGGCTGCGGCCGGCGAGTCGGGCGCCCGGGTGCCGCGCCTCCTGGCCTGGGAGCGCGAGCTGCGGATCCTCGTGATCTCCTGGCTCGACGGTGTCCCGACGAATCAACTCATCAAGAGCGGCCATGGCGAGCGCGCAGGCGAGCTCGCCGCGGCGTGGTTGTGGCACACCGTCTCATTGTCCGTGACACTCGGCCCGCCGCTTGGCGCGGGGCACATGCTGTATCAGATCGGCAGGTCGGTCGCGGAATTGCGCGCCGCCGACCGTGCGCTCGGCGTCTCCGCCAAGCGAGTGGCTTCGCTGTTGGCTCGCACGCAGCCGATGGACCCTGTCCCGCGCCTTGTGCACGGCACGCTCTACGCGCGCCATATCCTCGATGTAGGCGGCGGTCCCGGCGTCATCGACTGGGAGCGCCACGGGCAGGGGCCGATCGAGCTCGATGCCGGCACGTTCCTCGCCACGATCGCGCGCCTGCGCTTGCGGCACGAGGCTGCCGCGGCCGAGGCGGCGCGGGCCGAACAGCTGTTCCGGGCGCGGACTCGCGGGTTGTTCGACGAGGCGGCGCTGGCGTGGTACCAGGCCGCCGCGCTGCTGTTCCTCGGGTCGCGCCAGCTGAAACGCAAG
>WNGI01004712.1_pt1 | contig 12205 bp, 12 predicted proteins | sample 5400621 | NCBI WGS metagenome assembly WNGI01 (sample SAMN13153374, study PRJNA577476) | soil metagenome | isolation source: 20 cm soil or saprolite under Garry oak tree replicate 1 | place: USA:California | collected 2016-06-15 | reverse complement strand
CCATCCCTGATTGCGCAGAAATGTAAGTGTTTCGTCAAAGTGCCGGTTCTGAAGTGGGAAGCCTCCGTTTCCAGACGTAGGATTAGCAATAATAACAGCAAAGAACTGTGAAGAGTCCGAAGAGTGCGAGATACCCTCCATTTCGTTCAATTGCATCTTCGTTCTCTCCTCTGAAATATACTGAAACGAGGAAATCTTAATCTACTCGTGGTACACGAGCTAAAATCTCTGAGACGACCTCATAATTAATTGTACCCAATCGCTGAGCTACCTGCTCAGCAGTAAGGCTGGCTGTTCCTTGTCGCCCTATCAGGACAACTTCGTCACCCACTCTGACATGCGGGATATGTGTAATATCTATAATACACTGATCCATGCAAACCCGGCCTAGTAGTGGCGCTTCTAGCTTATGAACCAACACACTTCCCCAGTTTGTGGGGGCGCGTCTAAATCCATCAGCATACCCGACTGGCAGGATCGCTACACGTGTTGGCCGATTCGTTGTAAAGGCGCATCCGTAACTGATGCTCTCTCCATCTGGAATGTCTTTCACCTGAGCCACCTGTGTTTTAAACGAGAGCGCAGGACGAAATTCTGCTGGCAAGCGTACTTCAGACGATGGGTCCAATCCATATAGTGCGATACCTGGGCGCACCATATCGAAATGAGCTTCCGGTAGGCTGAAGATAGCGGCGCTATTGGCAGCATGCACCAATGTTGGGCGCATATGCTCTTCCTCGATACACTGCAATACCTGCTGGAAACGGGCAAGTTGCATTCTTGCGTGTGTTTGATCTTGAGTATCGGCCATTGCAAAATGCGTGAAGATTCCTTCTAACTCTAGACGCGGCAGTTCAGTAATTTCGTGAAGTAACTCTACTATTTCGGCAATGCGTTCAGCACGGATACCCAGGCGTCCCATACCTGTATCAACTTTCACATGTACCTTGACTGTCAGGTTCAATGCTTGAGCTGCACGCGATAGAGCCTGGGCAGATTCAATCGAATAGAGTGTAAGAGTTAGACGCAGGCGAACCGCTTCGCGCATCTGCCAGTGTGGTACATAACCAAACACCAGGATAGGTGCGTGGATGCCTGCTTCGCGTAACGGTATGGCTTCACTCAGCGTTGCCACGCCTAGCATACTGGCGCCATTGTGCAATACAGTGCGGGCTACTTTCAATGCTCCATGCCCGTAAGCGTCTGCTTTAAGGCTGGCAAGGATGCGCACGTTTGACCCAACCAGTGAATGAATCTGGCGCGTGTTGTGAGCAATTGCGCTCAGATCAATTTCAACCCATGTAGGCCGATCGGGGCGCATCACCACAATTTGTTTCCAGCCGGGTGTCTGTCGCACCAGTTGTTCGCGCGCCTGCTCTGGCTGCGCCATCAGCAGTTCGGTAATACGCTCCATCCTTGTCTCTTCAGATCCCTTAATGAAGACCGTAGGTACCAAATTTTGTAGATGAATACCAGAATCCGCCACCCGTAGGTGCCGATTTATCGCGCCCACCGCCGATTTATCGGCCTCTCCCAGCACATTCCGCACAGCTTGTGCTGCATCCTCATGTGTTGAGGTAATGATGATATACTCTGACGATAAGCCAGCCTTATGCGCAGACTCAGCAATCAAGGTTGCGTTTTCTCCACGTAGTATGAGGTAATCAACACACTGAGCTGCTTTTTGCCCCACTAAGCGATGAGCCTCTTCTTCAAAATCACCCAGGCGTAACATGTCCCCAAGTACTGCGATACGATAACTCGCGGGGAGTGTTTTGAGTGTCTCCAACCCTGCAATCACCGACGCAGGCACTGCATTGTGCGTATCATCAAGTAGCCTGATTCCCTCTACTCCTTGGAGCGGATTAAGCCTCCCCGGCAATGGCTGTAAATTCGCCAGTGCATCTTGTATCTCTGCTGATCTCAAACCACAATGCATGCCAACAGCATATGCCGCCAACATCGTCGAAGTATGATGCTCTCCCAACAAACGCGATTCAAAATGGAGTGTGGATGGGTGGGACATGTAGGGGCGACCCTTGCGGTCGCCAGGTAGCTTATCCGGTTCTGTATTCGGTTGCCATCCCACTTTATCACTCATAATTGGCAGATCAACTCGTATGCCATCCCAGGTTACTTCCATGTTTTGAACCATCGATGGCTGAAACGTTTTGATAGAAGCTGTCAACCTCTCCCCTACATGTACGATCACATTGCGTATCAGGGTATCATCGGTGTTAACAATAGCAGCTCCTTCATTTGGAAGAGCAGTAAGAAGAGTGCCCAATTCTGATGCCAAATGCTCAACAGTACCAAAATACTGGAGTTGCGCCGGGCTAATATTGGTAAGTACACCAATCGATGGATGAGTAATCTGGCATAGCACTCTGATTTCACCTGGATGATCGCACGCCAACTCCAGTACAGCATATTCGTGCCGCTCTTCCAGCCGACCAAGCGAGAGTGGTAAACCCAGCAAGTCGTTATAGTTTTGCCAGCTCTTAAACGTAGCGAAGTTACTGGAGAGGACTGCGGCAATTGCCTCTTTCGTGCTGGTTTTGCCGGTACTACCGGTCACTGCAATCACTGTTGGGTGCCACAGATCCAGTATGTATTGTGCGTATTGTTGCAGGGCAAGGCGCGTATCTTCTACAACGATGGTTGCAACATGTGCCTCTATCAGGGTTGCTTGCACTTCCTCTGATAGCGCATTGATATACTGTTCCTCTACCAGCAATCCACTAGCGCCCCTTCGGACTGCGTCAAGCAAATAATCGTGACCATCGCCACGTTCACCACGTACAGCTACAAAAAGCTCGCCTGGAATTAATTGCCGGGTATCATGGCTAAAGGCGTCGAAATGGCTCTGTTTGCCAGTAGTGTGTAGAACTCCATTAGTTGCCTTACGTAAGTGGTCGAGGTAGATCATCTTGTCTCCGAATACTGTCTTGCCAAAAAGAACTGAGTCCAGCTACCTTTTTATCCCCTTTTAGTTGCGTCATCGTCCAATTTTAACACTATGAGCAACAATCAAAAACAGCTCTAGAGAAAAAATTGTGCAATCTCTCTCTTTTGATACCTAGGAAACGCCAACCTGCGCGAGCAGGCGGTCAATGCCTTGTTGCAGGCGTGAGGGATGCGGGCCGACCAGGCGACCAACTGGCTGGCCATTAGCAAAGAGGACCAGGGTGGGCATTCCTTGGATGCCTACTTGCACCGGCGTCTGTAAGTTCTCGTCGGTATCCATGCGGGCAAAACGCAGCTTGCCGACGTAGGTCTGGCTCAGTTTCTCGAAGACAGGGGCTAGCGCGCGGCAGGGTGGGCACCAGGAGGCTGTGAAATCGACGATCACCGGTAGCGGCGCTTGCAAGACCTGCTCGGTAAAATCCTGGTCAGTGACAGTTAATACCGTATCATTTCCTTCCATTGTTTGTTTTCGTTCCTTTCAGTAGAACCGAACGGTTATTTCTCTGGCCGATCTGCTTATTATCGGCTACAATGGAAGTATACTTGTTCAAGTTAACTTTAAGTCAAGCGTTTCTCAGGAATAGTTTTATGGAAGAACTGACGATCAGTGAAGTAGCAAAACGCGCGGGCATTCGTGCCTCAGCTATTCGTTATTATGAGAGCATCCAACTCCTGCCACCGCCGCGGCGCAGTGCTGGTCGGCGGCGCTATAATCCCGATGTCTTACGCCGAATTTCGTTTATTCAGGTAGCCCAGGCTGCTGGCTTGACGATTGCGGAAATTCAGACGCTCATCAACGAGCTAGATAGTGCCACTCCACTCTCTGAGCGTTGGCAGACGCTTGCACACCAGAAGTTGGCCGAGGTGGATGCATTGATGCGTAAGGTACAGGGTATGAAGATGATTCTGGTAAATGGTCTAAATTGCCACTGCTCAAATCTAGAAGAATGCATCGATTGTATCATTCGCGCGGAAGCTAGCAGTTAAGGCATTTCTACAATTATCGTCCTCCGTGCGCCTGCTTTAATTTTTCTATGTCAATTTTATGCATTTGGAGCATTGCTTCCATAACACGTTTCGATTTCTCAGGATTCGGGTCACCCATCAACTCGCCTAAAGCAGTCGGGACGATTTGCCATGATAAACCGAATTTGTCTTTAAGCCAGCCGCACTGTCCTTTTTCTCCGCCTTCGGAAAGTTTCTCCCACAGGTCATCTACTTCTTCTTGCGTTTCACAGTTCACGAAGAACGATATGGCTTCAGTGAATTTGAAATGCGGGCCACCGTTTAACGCCATAATTGTTTGTCCATCTAGTGTAAATGTGGCGATCATGACTGTGCCCACCTCTCCAGGCGAACCTTCTCCATAGCGGCTGACACTTACGATCTCTGAATTTTCAAAGATAGAAGTGTAAAAATTCATAGCTTCTTCAGCATTCGCATCGAACCACAAAAATGGGGTGATTTTTTGCGTGGTGTTTTTTATCATATACCTTTATTTCCTTTCTATATTTTGTCATTCTGAGCGTCAGCGAAGAATCTCGTTGACCGACGCTTGAGATCCTTCGCTTCGCTCAGGATGACACTGGATGAGCGAAGGATGACAAGCGAGTACTCTCCATTCCAGCAGCCTTATAGTCAACCCTTACGGTGCTCCTGAACGAATACGTTGGAGTCAATGGACTCCTCCTCCCTCTATGCTTTCCAGATTGGAATGAGTCGAAAACCTTCACCATCTATTGCGTTTTCTTGAATTTCTCCAGGAGTTCTTCAAGCCGATTATAGGTATCATTGACTCCTCCTTCCATACCACTTTGGAGCGTGGCATCACGATCAGCGAGTGATTGGAAAACAGATTGGGTAGTTAATCTGGTTCGTCCACCAGGCAATTCCTCAAGTTTCATCGTCTCCAGTGTCACATGTCCTGCTTCCGGTAGTCCTTCAAACTCAAAGGTATCAATAACGCGTTCAGGTGCGCATATTTCATGATATACGCCGTGGAACGCGTATGCGTTTCCCTCAGCGTCACGATTGATAAAGCGCCACTCGCCACCAGGTTTTACGTCCATCTTGTCAACTTCGGTTGAGAGGTATCTCGGCCCCCACCACTCTGGAATCAGTTTTGGATCCATACATACTTTAAACACAAGCTCTCGCGGTGCATCGAATTCGCGGGTGATGAGTATTTCTTGTTTTCCCGGTTCTGCTGTAACGTTCGTCTTATTCTTTGTCATGTACCTTCATCTCCTTTCAAACTGTGGTATTACTCCTGTCAACTGCTTAGCGTGGCCGGTAACACACGCGCATCACCCCAGACTTGTAGGTCTTTGTACTTACCAGCTCCAGATTCACTCTGTCCATGAACACACGTTGCCCATTGCCGATGGCAACAGGATGGACCATCAGCACGTACTCATCAATTAAACCCAGTCGCACAAACGTTTGGGCCGTGCGAATGCCGCCAGGCACTCCCAGGTCCTTGCCGGGCTGCTGCTTTATCTTTTTCACTGCTTCAATAAGATCATTATCACTCTTCACCAGGAGTAGCTCTGTATTCTCCCACTCAAGTTTTTCTTCCTGGCGCGAGATAATGAAAGGGTGTAATGTGTTCACTGCCTGCGCAATGGCAAGCTCGCCTTTTGAGGCCGAAGGGTTTTTCGCGACGTTTAACCAGTATGGGATCATCCCTGAAGCCGTCGGATAGCCAATAAAACCGCTATCAAAGCCTTCAAATAAGGCGACAGTGTCATCGTTAAGTTCCTGATCTGGTGTCTGTGACATCCAGTCCAGCTCACCGTGTGGCCCGGAAAAGAAACCGTCAAAGGTCATGGTCATGTAGAGAAAGACTTTTCTCATGGTGTCCTCCACGTTCTTGTTCATAGTATCACCCACTTTCTTGCTCGTCCTTCACGAGCTTTTGTTTTTCACTTTCGAGGATAGCATCTAAAGCGGCAAAACGCTCTTCCCACCTCTGCTGCACCTGCTGCACCCATGCTTCAAATTCAGACAGTGTCTGTGGATTGAGGCGGTACACATGCTTTTGCGCACGTTTTTCCATCTCCACTAAGTGTGCCTCACGGAGCACTTTGAGATGTTGTGAGACCGCTTGTGGGCTAACTAGAAAATGCTCGTAGATGGCAGTGGCAGATAACTCACCACTGGTGGCAAGGAGTTCTAAAATGTTCCTTCGAGTCGGATCAGCGAGTGCAGCAAACATATCCATATAATTATTATAAAGCATTTTCTTAATTAAGTCAATACTTAAATAAAATTTGTAGTTATTTTTTCTTTTCGGCTTCGTCGTTCTTTCTCACTCGTGCTTCAACCAGTTTTTTTATGAGATCAAGGGGCAGTTTTTCATCCAAGGGGAAACGCACCGTTGCATTCGTGGTTTCATAGCCTTTTAGTTCACTTTTGTGCTCTTCTAGGATAGGAGTTGGTACATAGAATCCAATATGTTCAGGAAGTGAGCCATTTTGATGTTTGCACAAGTAGAATGAGACACAACCAGATTGGGTCGATTGCCGCTTCAGGCAGGTATGGGAGAACCTCTATTGCGTCAGCACCGATCGAGGCAAGAGCCACAGAGCGAGCAGGATCAAGCCAAGCGCTACGAGGAACGTGATCAGTAAGTCCTCGTTGCCCTCCACTCCAGCCACACGCAAGGCAGCATACAGACCAAGTGCTGCTATCATGATCGCTGCCAGGGTTGCCCACAGTACTGCAAGAGCGAGCAGAACCTGCTGCATATATCTGTGCCTGACACCCTCTTGTTGCTCTTCTTTCAGGGTCAGCACCGATCGAGGCAAGAGCCACAGAGCGAGCAGGATCAAGCCAAGCGCCACGAGGAACGTGATCAGTAAGTCCTCGTTGCCCTCCACTCCAGCTACTCTGAGGCTCTCAGACAGCCCAAAGACGGCTACAATCACCACGACCAGGCTCAACCAGATGGTCACGGTGGCTTGGACGGCTCGCTGAAGATAGCCCATGTTGGCATTCACGCCTCTAGTTTCATGATCATCTTCGACTTCTCTCGCCATAGCGCATGTTCCTCCTTTTTGTTACTGCTCCTGATACGTTCCTCTGAGTTCTTTTATATAATCAACGAGGCAATAGGCCAGGATGAAGACGTACATCGATGCTGTGACAAGCGCTGCAAGGAGAAAAAAAGGTGGTTGGTTCCCCACTATCCGGAGCAACAATTCATAGATGGCAGTGACGACGAGAAAGATGAAGGTGATGGTCACTATACCTCTTAGCGAGAGCAGTGTAACCTTTAACAACTGCCTGGCTCTAGACTGAAAGGCTTGTGATAAGCGAGATCTTCCATAGAAAGGAATGAAGAGAAACACCAGCGTCGCCACGAAGCCGACTCCCAAGGCAACAAAGGAAACGAGCTTGATAAGTGCAAGGATAGTTTGCGCAAAGGCATCCTGTTGTTTCACGGCACTATAAAAAAAAGTATCCTGTTCAACAACCCCGGCTACAAATAACCCTACTGCCCACTGCAGTAAGACATCTGCTCCAAAGGCGAGTAAAAAGACAAGCGTCACTGAAGCAAGGAGTTGAAGCGCTGGCCCTGGCTCCCCGAGCCGGGGAACCCGCCTGGCTAAAGAATTATTCATGACCACTTTCCTCCTCTATACGATTAGTAGCCTCTAGAAGAAAAATGTACCTCTCATATTATAGCGTTGAGCTGCCACTCCGCAGCAGGATCTTTCATGGCACCGCTTGCTCTGCTTTGGCCTGTTAAGCGCCATCCGCTGGCTCCCTTTGAAGGACGATGAAGATGACCTGCTGTTGATGCACCTGTAAATTTCCTGTATCTAACAGACGAGCAAGTACGTGTATAAAGAGGGAGAGAGAGAAGGAGGAGACCACGATGAAGCTTATTTATGCACACCTGGTACGGCGCGTGTTGTTGATATTCGCTCTGCTCGCTTTGCTGCTCCTCCTTGGCACCCAGGCGCTCCCGGCATCTGCCTCTGCTGAGAGTCCATCATTCATACGCCTCGTGGATGCTTCGCCTGATGTGGGAACGGTGGATGTGTTCGTGGACGGCGCAAAGTTCTTGGGCAATGCAAGGTTTGCAAGCGTCACAGACTACCGCCCATTGTCCGCAGGACACCATAATGTGCAGGCTGCACTCATCGGCATAGGAGGCGCAAGTGTGATTGCACAGAAACTCTCGGTTCAGGCTGGTACTGCCTATACCGTAGTCGCCCTCGGGACCAAAGCCACAGGTTTCTCGCTGCAGGTCTTTGTCGACAATAACCTGATGGCCGCTGGCATGGCCAAGGTTCGTGTCTATCATCTGTCACCAGGGACAGGCCCTGTGAGCATCGCCACAAGTGGACTTACGATTCCTGGGGCCTTGTCCTATACGCAAGCCAGTAATTACGTGAAATTACCGGCCCGTACATATACGGTCATGGTAAGTGCATCTCAACCCTCCTTTACACTGCCGGATCAGGTCACGCTGAAAACCAACACCGTGACCAGTATCTTTATCGTTGGAGTATTCCATAGAACACCTCCCTTGCAGTTCGTCAATGTGCAGGTCAAGGGCCTGCCGAGCATGTCTGGAACGGGAAGCGATCCAAATGCGCTGCCGACGAATGTATCCTCGTTCACGCCGCTGGCTCCCTGGTCATTGGGTGTACTCGCTTTGGGGGGAATGAGTGCCGGATTGCTCACTCGCCTGAGGTCTTTCAGCCGTCAAAAGGCCACGAACCGTCCTCCTTGGCTGCTCTGGACTGTGCTCACCGCAATGGTAGCCCTGGCCCTCAGTGTGGCTGGTCAGTCGCTCGCCTCTGTCACAGCAAGTCCGGCTCCACCAGCATTCGCGCACTTGCTCATTCCTGCCATAGGTATCAATGCCCCGATCGAGTCGGTAGGCGTTCGACCGAACGCCACAATGGAAACACCAACTCAGCGTCCCTGGAACGATGTTGGCTGGTACAATGCGGGTCCGCGTCCAGGCGAACGGGGCAGCGCCGTGATTGCTGGCCATCTGGATCGCCCTGGCGGAAACCCAGCGGTGTTTTGGCGTCTGCGCGACCTGCGTCTCGGCGACAGCGTGCTGGTCATGGATGCTCAAGGTAAGACCCTGCGTTTCCATGTCACAGCTATCGGGTATTATCCGCCGCAAGCTGCCCCCGTGCAGGATATTTTTGGCAATCCGGCGGGAAGTTTTTTGAACTTGACGACCTGCGCAGGGGATTGGATTCCTACTCAGCATCAGACGGCCCTGCGCTTGGTGGTCTATACTTCCTTAGGAGGTGGGCAAGGGCCAGTGTCTTCCCCGCCGTCATCATCGCCGACGCCAACAGCCTCTCCCCCGCCGTCATCGTCGCCAGCCCCGGCCGTAACGCCAACGCAGGCACCAGCACCTTCGCCGACGCCACCACCACCTTCGCCAGCTCTGTTGTGCAATGTGTCGTCCACGAATCTGAACTTTGGTCAGATCCTGCAGGGTCACGTACTGACGCGGCAACTGACGTTCGGAAACTGTGGGAAGCAGACGCTAAATTGGAGCATCACCATCCAAACGGCTAATGGCGCAGCATGGTTGTCAGTAGCTACTAGCAATGGAACAATTGCGCCCGGTAATACTGCTACAATCAATGTGACAGTCAACACTGGCTCACTGGCAGTAGGGGACTATTCAGGCACTGTTAACATCACCTCGGATGGCGGCAATCAAGCCGTGAATGTAGAGATGATTGTGATTGCTGTGTAAATCACAAATTTAAATGGGCCAAACTGAAACAATTATTTGGTGGATGAGCTGTTTAAGGTGGCCCCGTCAAACGAGTGTATATGAGATAGCTCATCCACCAAATAATTATGTAGATTCGGCTACCAGAATTTTGCCATTTACACAGGTAACCGAGAAACAGAGCTATTTCCTTGAGGTGCGGCATGCAAGAACAAGCTCTTCTCCCGATAGGGACAAGCGTACAGGGTCGATACCTGATAGAAGACGTGCTTGGCAAGGGTGGGTTCGGTGTGGTCTATCTGGTGAGGGATCAGTGTGTCAAGCAGAATCGGTTTGCCCTCAAAGAGCTGATTGATCCCGATTGGCGAGAACATAAGCACTTCTTCTTAGAGGCTAAGCTCCTGCAACGACTGAATCACCCAGCGCTGCCCCGGGTCTATCGTGTGTTCGAGGATGAGAGGCACACTCGGACATATATGCTCATGGATTATGTTGAAGGGCAGAACCTGGAAACGCTACGTCGACATCAGCCTGAAAAGCGATTTTTCTTCCCGCAGGTGCTGACTGTCATGGCGCCCATTATGGATGCCGTGAGCTATCTGCATAACCAACAGCCTCCTATCATCCATCGCGACATCAAGCCTTCCAATATCATTGTGACGACTTCGGGCAAAACTGTTCTGGTAGATTTCGGTATTGCCAAAGAATATGATCCTAATGCCACCACCAGTGCTGTACACCATTGTTCGCCTGGCTATGGAGCACCCGAACAGTATGGCAGAGGAACCAACACGCGCACCGATATCTATGGACTGGGTGCAACGATCTATACCTTGTTGACTGGTGTCGTGCCCGCTGAGGCTTTTTACCGCATAACGCGGCTTGCAAGCGGGAAGGTTGATCCTTTAGACCCCCTGAACAAGTTAGAGTCCTCTGTCCCATCTTATATCACCGATGCCATTCATCGTGCAATGTCTGTAAACGCGAGTGATCGTTTCTCGTCGGTTGAGCAGTTCTGGGAGGCACTGTGGGCACTTCATACCGTTCCGGGAAAGCGACTTTCATTTGTGACTGGCAATACACCCTCAGTCTCATCTCCCCCGCCTGTTGTCACTCAGCATGAGCGGGCAGTTGAAGCCGCTCCTACACCATCTTTCAAAGAAAAGCCACCAGTTGAGCAGCCTTCGATCTCATTTTCTAGAAAACTTGGTGCACTCATTTTAGTTGTCTTGCTGATCATCCTGAGCGTTGGCTTAGGTTTCTGGTCCCAAGCTCCACATCATCGTGCTGCTTATTCTGCTCCCCCCACACCGACCATTACGTCACCCACAACTACCTCCGGCATCCATTCAACCGCAGCCGAGACGTACAAGGGCATTCTTTACGATCTACCACTGGATGTAAACAGGAGCATATCCCTTGTAGGAGTTCAACAGAGTCACGGAAGTATTAGTGGCTATTTCATATTAGGCTCCAAACTTCAGGGAAGTGGTCCTTTTAGAGGGATCTTTAATACTACTAAACAGCTTCAGTTCACGGTGACAGACGCTGCAGGACATGCAACGCTTTTTTTCGAAGGAGTAGCGCAATCATCGACTAGTCTGAGCGGAGACTATTATCGTTGTAGTCAGGCTCAAGGAAGCCAGTGTAACCAATCTTATGATGACTATGGTATTTGGAGCGTTGTTCTGATGTCATGATGACACTGTGAAACCCCATCTTCAGCATCTTGGGATTCCCGTCTTGCACTGAACTGTACGAGTTTCATGCTCTGCTTCCTTCGTTTCTGCTTCTGCTATCATCGCACGGCAGAATGAGCATGTCCACCCCCTGGAACTCGCCAGGATGCGTTGGATCGACACGGACGGCCTGCGCCTGTCCAAAGGGCACGCAACATTTCGGCGATGGCAGTCTAGGAGCAGCTTCGTCCTCAATTTGGCGGCAATCGACGCAACCAGGTTGCGTCTCATTCTACTTGTGCAAACATCAAAAAGGCTCACTTCCTGATGCTTTTTCCAAAGTTGAAAATAAACCAGTCGACCTTTGTAATGGTAATAAGGCATCCCGTAACTGATGCGCTCCTCTGCACCGGGCGCAGTGGACTTAATAACTGCCCGAAGCTCTTGAAGCTTTTCCTGTACTTCTTTTGGGGCTTGTGCAATATATTCATCCACGTTTTTTGCAGGTTTCATGTGCTGTACTCCTTTTGAGACAGGAAAAAGTAGTCAGAAGAAGTATATTGTCTCCCTATCTCGCCAAAACATACTGCATCCCACCTACCTGTTTGATCATCCCTTTCAACTCCATCATCATTAATGTAGAGCTAACAGTGGTCGTTGCCAATCCAGAGCCACGTATCAAATCATCGACATGGCATGGCTCGTGACTAATCAACTTCAGAAGAACTCGTTCATCATCGTTGTCGGGTAGCACAGCCTGCATATCTACGTGTTGTGGAATCATGAAAAGATTAAGCGCCTCGACAGTCCCCCCTAATTCACACCAGTAACTTAGATG
>WNGI01009768.1_pt1 | contig 12207 bp, 9 predicted proteins | sample 5400621 | NCBI WGS metagenome assembly WNGI01 (sample SAMN13153374, study PRJNA577476) | soil metagenome | isolation source: 20 cm soil or saprolite under Garry oak tree replicate 1 | place: USA:California | collected 2016-06-15 | reverse complement strand
TGCTCAAGGCGAGCTCGAGCCGCACCGCGGTCACCGCCTCTTTGAGCTTCCGGAAGATCGAGCGGGACGGCGAGAGATACAGGTTCTTCGCCAGCTGTTGGGTGATCGTGCTGGCGCCGCGGTGCCCGCCCGCCGCCCATGCATCGCGCAACTCGATGAAGTCGATCCCGTGGTGCGTTTTGAATCGCGAGTCCTCGGCGATGATGACCATTCGCTGGAGGAGGTGCGTGTCCTCGTGCAGACGTGCCGTCGTGCCGTCGTGTAGCTCGCGGGCTACACGTTGGCACGCGCAACCGCATCATCGCCGTACAGCGCGGCTCGTGATCACGCCACCACACGGGCGGCGGCCAGACCGCGAACAGCCACACGACGAACAGCACGCCTGTCCCTAGCAGAACCCGTGCTGCAATCCTAGCTTTTTGCACCGCCATGGACGTCGCAACCCTCCAGCAGCGCCTGCAACAAGCGCTTGGGCAGGAATTTACTGTTGGCCCACTGCTGGGTCAGGGGGGCTTTGCCGCCGTCTTCCGCGCGCGCGATAACGTGCTGAATCGCGATGTCGCCGTGAAGGTGCTCGATGTCGAGCTCGCGCCGACTGCGACGGCCGCCCAACGCTTCATGCACGAAGCACAGACCGTCGCCCGCCTCGAGCATCCGCACATCGTGCCGATCTACAAGGTCGGCCGGCAGCAAGAAATCTTCTACATCATCATGCGGTACATCGACGGCCCGCCGCTGGGGCAGCTCCTGGAGACGCAGCACAAGCTGTCGCTCGGCGACGCGGCCCGCATCGCGCGGCAGGTGGCTGACGCGCTCGCCTACGCGCATAGCCACGACATCGTGCACCGCGACATCAAGCCGGACAACATCCTGCTCGACAAGAGCGGCCACGTCCTCGTGACCGACTTCGGAATTGCCAAGGCCGCTCAGGCGGCGCAGGCCAAGACCGCCGGATCGACTCACCTCACGAGCGAAGGGATGATCGTCGGGACACCGGAGTACATGAGTCCCGAGCAGGCATCCGGTGACCCGCTCGACGGCCGCTCCGACATCTACTCCCTCGGCGTCGTGCTGTATCAGATGCTCGCCGGATCCCCGCCGTTCGAAGGTCTGTCTGCGGCGTCGGTCCTCGCCCAGCAGATCACGGAGCCGCCCGAGCCCATCCGCCGCCACCGGCCGGACGTGCCGGAAGAAATGGCCGTGGTGCTGGAGCGGATGATGGAAAAGAATCGCGCCAAGCGGTTTCAGATGGCGAGCGAGGTCAGTCGTGCACTCGTGGGTGTGATGCCCACGGCCGCGCGTGACCGCGTGCGCGTGCCGCTCCGCCGCCGGCTGCGGTTGATGTTCTACAAGTCCCTCGTGGGCCTGAGCATCGCGGGTTGTCTCCTGTTCATCGCCTTCGCGGGTGGGGCCGCAGCCGTGGCGTACTACGTGTTCAGCAAGCCGCCGCGCGTCGCTGCGCATGCGCCGCTGCCGGACAGCCTGACGCGCGTGCTGCGGGCGCGGCGCGCGCTCCTGCCTGGTGACATCGCCCGATACGCCTATCGTCCCGCCGGTCAGGAAGACACGACACTCTTGCTCCTGACGCGCCGCCGTACCGTGGTCGTGACACCCAATCAGGTGCGCTCCTATGCGCGCGACAGCGTGCGGCGCGACATGGACCTGATTCTCCACGGCGGCCTGGCGTTTCGGTTGGTGATCTACGGAAAGAACTCCGCACCAGTCGCGGACACCGTCTACCGGAGCCTGTCGTTCCGCGACATGATGCTGCTGCGCTCCCAGCTCAACCGGTCCGAGAAAGTCCTGCCTGTGAGGCGTCGCGTCGTCCCGGCCCCGGCACCGCCCCCGGCCGCGCCCAAGAAGCCGCCACCGCCGGCTCCGCGCCGCCGCACCAGAACCGGAGCGCGCCGCCCCTCTTAACGGCCGGCCGCGGGCTGCCGCGTGACCAGTCCGTACACGCTCGCGGCGTCGATGTGGGACGCGTCGCCCGGTGTCGTGATGACGGCGCCGAAGCGATTCTGCCCGCCGATCGACAATGCCAGGGCGAAGGCACTGCGGCGGAGGCCGCCATCGGTATCGAGCCGGGCGATGATCTCGATCGGCCAGCGCGAGGACGTGCCGGGCGTTCGCCAGGCCACCCCAAACGCATACGCGGGCTCCGCGTGGGCCGTGACGTGCGCGACGGTCGACACAGCGAGGGCGCGAATTGGAGCCGGATGCCAGGTCAGGCCGGGGGCGAGCGTGATCCGCTGCCGTTGTCCTCCGACGCGCGGCTGCCCGAGGTTTGCGGCGACCGCGCCCACCGTCAGCCCTGGCATCGCGACGTACGTCACGCCGACGTCCCACCCTGTCGAGCTGATCCCTGTGCCCCCATAGCGCGCCACAGCAATTCCCGCCGCCAGGCCCTGCGACCCTCCCGCGATTCCGAGGCGCAGGGTGCTGCCGCGGATGCCCGCATCGAAGAGGTCGCGTTGGTAAGCAAGGGAGAGTCCGCGCGAATTGAAGCCGGCGTTGATCTGGCGCAGCCGCCCACTCGCGCCGGGATCTCCGACCGATAGCTCGGCGTAGATCGACGCGTCGCGGAGCACGCCCAGCCCCGCGGGATTGACCCAGACGGCGCGCGGATCGCGCACGTCGGTAGGAAAGAGGTAGGCGGTGGCGCGGTTGGGGACTTGCTGGGCGCCGATGCGGTTGGTGGAGAGGGCTGCTACGCAGAGCAGGCCTGCGGTGGCAAGCCTCACGGTTGCGCGACGATCGTCGAGCGCAGCACCCGGACGGCGGGAATCGAGACCGTCTGATACGGAAACGCAACCGTAATCGTCGAGCTATCGGTGCCTTCGGCCCCGAGATAGCGACCGTCGGCCGCGATGAAGTGTCGCGTCGTCTCGGTCCCCGAACCCGAGACCTCGACCGGCTGATTGGACTGCGTCCCTTTTCCGGAAACCGCGTACGTGGATGCCACGTCGAGGCGCAGTGCACGGACTCCCGCACGATCCTCCCATGTCGCCACATGGGAATTGTTGACTGCGCGCCGCGTCACATCGATGACCACGCGATCGTCCGCCGAGGTGGTGTCGGTCCACTCCGCACCGGGTACCAATCCGGTGCGAGGCAGGCGCGGGTAAAACGTTCGCAACAAGCCAAGCAGCTGCACGAAGGCCGCTGCACGGGTCGAGTCGGACACGAGCGTCAGGCTCGAGGCCCCGGACGTCGTCAGGCGGCCGTCGTACACCAGGCCGTGAGCGGCGTGGAGGTCGATGCTCAGCGGCAACGTCGTCCCGGAGTCGAGCGCGATCGAATCAACCGTAAACGTCAATCGATAGCCCAGGCTGTCTGCGGGACCGACAATCGTGGCCGTGAAAAACAGCTTCGTCCCGCGATCGATGATCTGCGTGGCCTGACCGGGGAGTTGTTGCTCGGCGTGGAGTGCCTGGTGCGCTACGTAATGGAGGATGCTCGGTCCAATGTGCAGGCCGGCGGTCGGCGGAGGCGCTACCGGTGGCACGGCCGGAGGAGCCGCCGGGAGGTTCGCTGGTATCGGATTGGATGGGGGGTTCTTGGGCGTGCAGCTCAGCGCGCTGGCTGTGGCTGCCAGAACAACGAGGCGACGCATCGGCTATTCCTTACTCTTGGTGCGGCCGAAGATGGCGACCACCTCGGTCTCTTCGCTCGTCACCTTGAGCAGTTTCCACCCCCGCTTGAGCATGTCGTTCCGCCAGGTGATGAGCTTCTCCCATTCTGGGGCGGTCGTTCGAAAGACCCGGAGGTCGGCGACATTCTCCCAGTGGGGAGGATAGGGTGTGGATTTGGAGGCCCCAGGCGGCTGTGTGGTCACAGAGGAGGAAGTGGTGAGACCGTAAGCCGAGTTCTGTTTACTCGTTGGTACGAGCAGATGGTCATCTCTCTGGGATGGCTGTCGCCAGCCACCTCGTGCGGCCTACCCGCAGCTCAAACGACCCGGGCCGGGTCTCGCTGCTTATTTGGCCTTGCTCCGACCGGGGGTTGCCGTGCCACGCCCGTTGCCGGACGCGCGGTGGGCTCTTACCCCGCCGTTTCACCCTTACCCTTTGGATACAAGGGCGGTCTGTTCTCTGTGGCCCTGTTCCGTCGCCTCTCGGCGCCCAGGCGTTACCTGGCGGTCTGCCCTGTGGAGCTCGGACTTTCCTCGAATGACCCCTCAAGCCGGCCATCCGCGACCATCGGCCCCACCACTTCCAACGCACAAAATTACCGGGCGCCGCGCCCCCCCGGCAAGCCTTCACTTCGTGAAGCGCCGGATCACGCGACCCAAACTGTCGGTCGCGGCGCCATCGAGCCAAAAGCCCGCCTGATCACTGAACGTGGCGTATCGCAACCGCGACCATTCGCTGGGCATGAACGTGGCGCGCTCAGGCTCGAGGCCCAGCGCGGAGAGCGCGAAGATGTCGCGCTCCTCGTAGCGCTGCAGCAGGGCGCGCGCACGGCGCTCTCTCAGCCACAGCAAGACGGGCGCCTCGGGACTGGAGAAACCGCGCAGTAAACCGAGCGTAAACCAATCCGCGGGAACCGTCCCCGCGTGGAAAGCGAAGCGCAGATCTGGATGCAGCCGGCGCAGCTCGTCGCGCAGCACGGTCGCCCGGGCCGCGACTGCTGCCTCGAGGCCATCGAAGTAGCTGCGCAACCAGCCACGCTCGAGCAATGTGTCATAGCGAACCCCCGCCGGAATTGCCGCGAGGCGTTCCAGGTCGGCGCTGTCCACACCGAGTGCCGCCAGTCCCGCGCGGTAGTCCGCGTCACAGAACCCGCTGCCCATGTAGTGCGCCATCGCGCTGTCGAGATCCAGCGCGACGCCGGCAATGACCTCGGGGCGTGTGCCGCCCAGCCGCGCCAGCGTGCGGTAGGTGGGCCGGAGCGCTTCCCGCCAGAACAACGAATCGAGACCGCAGGCGATGGGTGTGGGGTCGCCGTGCCGGTTCACTTCATTCGCGCCCTGCGAACGGATCGCGGCCAGCCGGACAGCCGGGAACCAGCGAATGCTCGTCGCCTGCAACCGCACGCCGGTGATTTTCCAAAGGTTGCGCGTGCTCAGCGTGTCGACGATGGCTGCCTCGGGAATGGTCGTCGCGAGCGCGTTGAGCGCCGCGACGTCCACGAATCCGATCAAGGAATCGAGCGAGTAGAGCGCGAAGCGGCTCCACAGCACTCGCATCCCCTGCCGGGCAATCCAGGCGGGGGCGGAGACACTAGTGTGCTCCTCCCGGCGCGGGGCCGCCGCCTCCGGCAGCACGGTTGCTTCGGATCCGGCGGGCGGGGCGAGCGGCGGTGGATGCACGGCCACGCGCTCCGGCCCGTTCGCGAGCCGGAGTGGGGACGCGCGCCTTGCGGCCCCGATACTCGCCCACTCCGCGGGCCGGCGCGTCCAGCGGGCGAGCGCCTCCAGGAAATCACGGGTCTTGGGATCGGCGTTGGTCGAGGCCAAGAGACCGCGACTCGCGACGAGGATCAGCCCGTCGCCAACCCGGCTCGCGGCGACCAGCGCCGTGCCGCCGGCGTGTGCCAGCGTCTGGCTCCGATCGTGTACCACGAGTGCGTGGTTGCGCCCGGCGGGGAACGGTTCGAAGCCGGCGTTGTCGAGCGCCGAGTGCAGCAGGGGTGTGGCCGGCGCATCGAGTGGCTGCGCGCCGACCGCGATCCCGGCACCCTGCGCGAGCAGCCAGCGGTTCATGGTCCAGCGGTCGAGCGCGCCATCGCCCTCGGCGTATCCCAGGACGACGACGCCATCGCCGCGAATCCACTCACTGAGAATCGCGAGGTCGCCGATCGTCAACGCATCGGAGAGGCCCTGTGGCTCGCGCCCACCGAGGACGAGCACGGTGCGGTAGCGCGCCAGATCGGACCGCGTGAGGTGGGGATAATAGCGGCGGTACTCCACGCGGTAGCCGGCGGCATGCCAGGGCGCGGCCGTCGTTTCGAGTGTCAGCGGGTCGGCGAGCGTCAGATCAACGACGAGGAGCCGGCGCGCCTCGGGTTGGCATGCCGCGACGACCATCCAGAGGCAGAACGACAGCCACCTCACCGCCGCGGCTCGACGAGTCGGTTGTACTTGCGCAGGGCGGCCCGGAGCCGGTCGTGCGGGAGGGCGTAGACGCGCATCCCGTTGATTCCCGTCATCGTTTCGGCCGCCACCATCGCGTTGACGATCGCTTCTTCGGTCGCCTGGATGGTGGCCTCGAACAGCGGGGAGATGCGCTCATTGGGCAGCATCGTGACCGTGACGTTTGCGTCGGGCTTCGCGGCGCCCGGGTTGGCGGTCGAGAACGCGACGAAAATGTCGCCGGACGGATTGCCGCCCGTCCCGCCGAGCCGGCCCACGCCGAGCGCGGCGCGTTTGGCGATGCGCTTGAGCTGATGCGGCAGCAACGGTGCATCGGTCGCGATAACGATGATGATCGAGCCTTTCTCCGCGTCGTCACAGCGGCGGCCCCCACCAACGCGCGGCGCTCCCGGGATCGAATCCCGGCATGGCAGGAGATCCGGAATCTCCTGTCCGATGGGGACGCCGGCGATCGAGAGACGGCCGCGCGAACCGTAGTTGCATTGGACGAGCACACCGACGGTGTACCCCCCACGATCGACAGGGAGCCGTCGTGACGCGGTACCGATCCCGCCCTTGAACTGATTGCAGATCATTCCCGTCCCGCCGCCGACGCTCCCTTCGGCGACCGGCCCGCCGCGCGCGCTATCGAGCGCGGCAAACGCATGTTCCTTCGTGACGTGAAAGCCGTTGATGTCGTTGAGCGATCCGTCCCACGTCTCCGCGACGATCGGCAACGACCAATCGAATTCAAAGCCTTTGCGCACGAGCCACTCGATGACGGCGTCGCGCACGATGCCCACACTGTGCGTGTTGGTGATCATCACGGGCCCGGCGAGGAATCCCGACTCTTCGAGCCAGGTCGTCCCGGTCATTTCGCCGTTGCCGTTGAGCGTGAACCAGCCGCCGAAGACGGGATCACCGTTGGTGGCGCCGCGCGGGAAGATCGCGGTGACGCCGGTGCGCACGGGCCCCTGGCCCACGACGAGCTTGCCCTGCCCCGCGATGATCGTGCTGTGCCCGACAGTCACGCCGGCGACGTCGGTGATGGCATTGAGAGGCGCGGGCGTGCCGTCGAAGGGAACGCCGAGATCGCGCGCGCGCGGCCGACTTTGCGCGAGCACCGGGGACGTGAGCAGCAGTAGGGCGGCAAGCAGTCGCATCTCAGGTCACCAGGGCGTAGGGCAGCAACGCCTGGCGCATCTCGGCAGCCGTTTGCCACCGCGCTTCGCGCGCTTTGGAGAGAGCCTTCATCACGGTATCGCTCAGGACGCGAGGCACGTCGCGCCGCAATTTGCGGAGGTCGGGGGCGGGCGCGTGCTGCTGCATGTCGAGCACGGCGGCGGCACTCGCGGCGGCGAACGGCGGCCGGCCCGTGAGGGTCTCGAACAGCACTACGCCGAGCGAATACAGGTCGGTGCGTCCGTCGATGTCGGGAGAGCCACCCGCCTGCTCGGGGCTCATGTACTCCTCCGTTCCGACCACGAAGCCGCTCCGCGTGACGCGATCTTCTCCCGAGCTGGCGATCGCACGCGCGATCCCAAAGTCCACCAGGATCGCCCCGTCGCCTTCGGAGGAGAGCACGATGTTGTCCGGCTTGATGTCGCGATGGGCAAAGCCATGCTGATGGGCATGGCCCAGCGCGTCCAGCACCTCGGTTGCGACCTGGACCGCGCGGTCGATCGGCAGCATCCGCTCGCGGCGCAGCACCTTCCGCAGCGTCTCACCGGCCACGAACGGCATCACGAACCAGAGGAGGTAATCGGTTTCGCCGGAATCGAGCAGCGGCGCGATGTGCGGATGATCGAATGCCGCCGCGTAGCGCATCTCGCGCAGGAAACGGTCGGCGGCGACCGAAACCGCGAGCTCGGGATGCAGCACCTTGATCGCGACCTTGCGTCCATCACGGTCGTAGGCGCCATACAGGGTGGCGTTGCCGCCACGCCCCACCTCGGTGATGACGGTGTAGCGGTCGCCGAGCGCCTGGCGCAACCGCCCGATGAGTTCGCGAGCCATCGCGGCAGAATAGGCGGCCCGGGCACGCAAAAAGGAAGGGCGGCTCCAGCGAGCCGCCCTTTTCCATCGTCTTTGCGGTCCCCTGCTAACTGCCCGGCAGTGCCCGGGTCCAGCTGAGGTTGTCGAACATGGCGAATGCGGAGCCCTTGCCGGCGAACCGCACCGCGGCGATGCCGCTCGCACTGACACAGAGCTGTTGGGACGTTCGCGACGTCGTCGATTCGGTACGGCCGAGGACGTAGCCATTCGCATCGAGGGCCTCGATGAACGCCACGCCCCCCGGCAGGATGTTGTGGAATCCCGTCGGCGTCGCGTTGATGCAGGCGAGGACCGCGGGCACCGCAAAGCTGGCTTTGATGGTGCCAAACCCATACTGACTGAAGTCCGACGCGATTCCCAGCGGGCAGACGCTGATGTTGTTCTGGCCGGAGCCGTAGTTATTTGCATAGACCGCGGTCCCCGGACAGAGGCTGAGGGGATTCGAGCGGCTGAACGTGACCCCGAGGCGGGAGTAGATCGAGTTGACCGCGGCCCCGGGGAGGATGGCGCTCAGATCCGGCGCCTGATCGAAATTCAGGTCGAGCTGGCTCGGCAGTGCCCACGTGAACCGGCTGAACATGTCCGTACTCCCGCCGGCGCCGAGATCGAACGCCGTCGTCGTACTGGCGAACAACGGTCGCGGCATGAAAAGGGCGCGGAGTCCGCCCACCAGGTTCCCCCACCGGGTGCCGCGCGATCCCAGGAGCTGCTGGAACGCCGGATCGCAATGGAGGAACGGCGCGGGCACGTTGTTCAGCGGCCGGATCGCCGGGTCTGCGCCGATGTGCAGCTGGAAGATCTGGAGCAGGTCCTGCGTCACGTGAGGCGACGGTGACGTTGGTGTTGAATTTCGGGGTGGCGTTGACGTCAGACAGCGGCGGCTCAGTGTGGAAATCGTAGCACGAATTGCCGACCGGCCCGATGCTTCCCGAGTAGACCGGCTCGAGCAATCCCGCAATGCAGGGGCGATCGTCCGCGGACTCGATGATGAGGGTGACCGGTTGGTCCACGGCGCCCGCGGGGACGAAGACCCCGGCCTGGCCTTGCCGTGTCACGATGGTGGTGCTCGCACCAGGCTGCACCGTGCCCTCGCCGCAGTCAGACTCCACGCTCTCGCATTGTGAGCCGACACCGATGAAGAACTGTATGGGGAGCGAGCGATCTTCGAGCAGCGGGATGTATTGATCTGTGTCGACGTTCTTCAGCTCGCGGCCGTCGTCCACGACGTCCACATCGGCCACCCCGAGCTGCCTCGACCCAGCCGCTATCGCGATGCGATACGTGCAGGACGGGTCGAGACCGTCGTCGGCGGTATGCCAGATCGCTTGATACTGGGCGTCGCCACTGGACACGTCGGCGTCCGAAAACGTCCGTATGACGGCGTCGCTGCAGAGATTGGTGATCGTGATGGTGGGAGTCAGCTGCTTGGAAAAAACTTGGTCGGCGGGCGGCTGCTGGTTCACCATTGGCGGGAGCCAGAAAAAGAATGCGTTGCCGCTCGCTTGATTGCCATCCTGGATGAGCGCGGCCAGGCCGGGGGGAAAGCTCTGATCGCCGTGACAAAAGACCGCACCGGTCACGATGAGCGCGATGGAGGCCAGATACTTCAAATAGTGGCGCACAGTGTCAAAAAAAACCGTGCAGGGCAAAAGCACCATCCGACAACGGAAGGAGATCGCAATGGACGGATGGACTAGTCCGAAGGAGTGAGGCAAGTGTGCAGCACCAGAAAAACGAAGGGCGGCCCCGAAGAGCCGCCCTCCACAGCATATACTCCGCCCGGTTACTGGATGGGCGCCTGCGCCCGCACGAACGACAGGTTGTCGAATATGGCGAATCCTACGCCCGTGCCCGCGAAGCGCACACTGGCAATGCCCTGGCCCGAAACGCACAGGTTTTGTTGCACCGGCGTCGGACCGGACGGCGCGGACTCTACGCGGCTCAGCGTTTCGCCGGACGCGTCGAGCGCTTCGATGAATGCCGTACTGGTGCCCAACGGCGTCGCGCCGATGCACACGAGGGCTTGCGGCTCCGTGAACGTCGCAACGATTGCGCCGAACGTCGTTTCGCTGAAGTCCGACGCCACACCTTCCGGACACACGGTGACGTTGTTTTGACCCGAGTTGAAGCCGGACGGCCCGTGATCGTTGGCGTAGACGCTGCTGCCCCCACACAATCCATTCGGGTTGCTCCGGCTGAACGTCACGCCGAGTCGCGAATAGAGTGCGTTGACCGCGGTGCCCGCCTTGACCGGGGTGATACCGTCCGGGCCGATGTCGAAGTTGATGTTCACCGCGTTCGGGAGCGCCCAGGTGAACCGGCTGAACCCGTCAGTGCTGCCGCCGGCACCCAGATCAAACATCATGCGATTGCTGCGCGCGTACAGCGCGCGAGGGCTGATGAGCGCCGCGAGACTTTTTGTGAACTCGCCCAGCAGCGAGCGGCGCGCGCCGAACGTCGGATTGAACCCCGGATCGCAACGCAGAAACGGCGCCGGCACGTTATCGAGGGACCGAATCGGCGACTCTTGACCGGCGTCAAATTGGAAAATCTGCAGGAGATCCAGCGTGGCGTGATCGAGACCCAATGCAATCACGTCCGGACAAATGCCGATCGTGACGTTGGTATTGAACCTGCCGCTCTCGTTGATCCGCGCCAGGGGCGGGTCGGTGTGGAAATCGTAGCAGGCATTGCCAACGGCGCCGGGCGCACCGGGATAGACCGGCGGATCCAGGCCGGGAATGCACGGCCGTTCGTCGCTCGATTCGACGCTGATCGTCACATCGTTATCGACCGCGCCCGCCGGCACGAACACGCCGGCTTGGCCGTTCGCGCTCACGATGACCGTACTCTGGCCCCGGTGCACGGTCCCCTCGCCGCAATCCGATCCCACGCGCGCACATTGCGAGCCGACGCCAATAAAGAACTGCAGTGGCAGGGTCCGGTCGTCGAGGAGCGGGATGAACTGGTTCGTGTTGACGTTCTTCAGCTCGCGGCCGCTGTCGACGACATCCACGTCCGCGTATCCCATCAGCTTGGTGCCGACGGTGACGGTGACGCGGTAGGTGCACGCGGAGTTCAGGTTGTCCTGGGCAGTCGCCCAGTTCACGTGATACGAGGCGTTACTGACCGAGATCGCCGCGCCGGAAAACGTGCGCACGACGGCGCCGGTGCAAAGGTTGGTAATCGTGACGACGGGACCCAGCTGCCGAGAGAAAACCTGTGTCGCGGGGGCTTGCTGGTTCACCACGGGCGGCAGCCAGAAGAAAAATGCGTTGCCGGCGTTGTGGTTTGCGTCTTGAATCAGTGCGTTGGGTCCGGGGGGGAAGGGTCGATCGTTTTGACACGCGGCAATTACGGCGACAGCGATGACGGTGAAGCCGATACGCTTCATAGGGCAACTCCCAGTTGGGGCCTGGTACAACCCCCAGCTGGGCGCAAATCTGGGACGGTTGCGGCGGCCTGCTTGACTACAAACGGTCTTCGGAACGCGCAGGTGAAATTGCGCGCCGAAAGGGCGACCCGTCAAGCAGTGAGCTAAGTCACGGGATTTGTGAGCTACGTCACGAATGCGGTCGGGCGAGCGCCTGGAAGCCGGGATGCTTTTGGAGGTCCCACCACCACCAGAAGATGTCGCCGCCGACGCGGAACGAGTGCTCAGGATTGGCGGCTACGTATCGCTGTAGCAAGCGGATAGCCTCGTCCTGCTCGCCCAGGAGTGTACGCACGAAAGCCTCCATGGCGACGAGGTCCTGCTCGGGATCGAGCTCTGGTGTGCCCCGCGACCGCTCGATCACCGCATGCGCGCTGTCTTTCAGGCCCGCCCGGGCGATGGTGGCGGCGACCATCATCTGCTCGCGCAGGTGAATGACCTCGCGCCGGGGCGCGGGCACCAGGGAATCGATTCCCGCGAGCAGTCGCCAGGCACGAGGGACGTCCGGCTGCTCCAGGCGAGTCATCATGTAAAGCTGGCATTCGAGGAAGCGAAAATCTCGCGGAAAGCGTCGGTCCCCCTCCTCGCACCACCGCTGCGCCTGGCGCTGCTGATCGAGATCGTAGGAGGTAAAGAACAGCCGATA
>WNGI01005488.1_pt1 | contig 12208 bp, 6 predicted proteins | sample 5400621 | NCBI WGS metagenome assembly WNGI01 (sample SAMN13153374, study PRJNA577476) | soil metagenome | isolation source: 20 cm soil or saprolite under Garry oak tree replicate 1 | place: USA:California | collected 2016-06-15 | reverse complement strand
CCGCCCTCATGCTTCGAGACGCATCGCAGCGCGACTGTGCCTATGGAAGAAGCATCTGCGCCCGCTGCCGCTGCGATGCTCCTCAGCATGAGGGCGAGAGGGCTTCGTTTCTAGTGATGACCGCTAATCAGGCAACTCCGGCGCGCAGCAGATCGTGGAAGTGCACGACCCCCACCGGCCTGCCGGCATCGACCACGATCAGTTGCGTCTTCTTCATCGAGTTGAGCAGCTCGAGCGCCTCGGTGACAAGCTGATCGGGCTGCACGGTCTTCGGCTCCGACGTCATCACTTCCTCGACCTTGAGATCGAGCAAATTGGCGCTCATGTGCCGCCGCAGATCCCCGTCCGTGATGATGCCCACGAGCAGCCCGCGGCTGTCGGTGATGCCGACGCAGCCGAACGTCTTGGCCGTCATCTCGGCGATCGCCTCCGACATGCTGGTGCCGACCGTGGCGAGCGGGATCTCGCTGCCGGTGTGCATGATGTCGCGCACGAACTTGAGCATCGCGCCCAGGCGACCGCCCGGATGCAATCTGCTGAAGTCGACGGCGGTGAAGCCTCGGCTCTCCAACAGAGCGATGGCCAGCGCGTCGCCGAGCGCGGCCTGCATGAGCGTCGAAGTGGTGGGAGCGAGGTTGTGTGGGCAGGCTTCCCGCGCCTGCGGCACCGCGAGCACGACATCTGCCGCTCGGCCGAGCGTGCTGTCGCTCACCGCGGTAACGGCAATGAGCCCGATGCGGAAGCGGCGCGAGTAGTCGATCAGATCCTTGAGTTCGACCGTCTCTCCCGACCACGACAGCGCCATGATGACGTCGTCGGGCGTGATCATGCCGAGATCGCCGTGACTTGCTTCGCTGGGATGTACGAAAAACGCCGGCGTGCCCGTGGACGCGAATGTCGCCGCGATTTTGCGCGCGACGTGCCCCGATTTGCCCATGCCGGTCACGATCAACCGGCCCTGCGCGCCGGAGATCAACTCCACGGCGGCTATGAAGGCACGGCCGAGCCCGTCGTGAATGGCGGCTGAGAGTGTGGTGATGCCCGTCGCCTCGACCTCGAGCGTTCGCACCGCCGAGGCGATCAGGTCGCCGCTGCGCGCGCTCGTACGTCGTTCGGTGCTAAGCGCCTTGGGCATCACGGTCCGACAACATGGAAGCAGGCCGTCAGGCGACCCTGCGCCGCCCACGGTTATTACTATATCCGCTTTCTGTTGGTTAACCAAAGCATAACCGGCCGCATCCGTGCGGGGCTAGCCATTGCCGAGCAGGCGCTTGAGTTCGGCGCGCATCGCCGGCGCGATATCGCTGCGTTCGAGCGCATAGGCGATATTGGCCGCAAGAAAACCCACCTTCGACCCGCAATCAAAGCTCCTACCCTCGAATTCCAGCGCGTAGAACGGCTGTGTTCTCGCGAGTTCGATCATCGCGTCGGTGAGCTGAATTTCGTCGCCTGCGCCGCGCTTTTCGGTGGCAAGGATGTCGAAGATCTCGGGCTGCAGGATATAGCGGCCGGTGATGATGAGGTTTGACGGCGCCCTTTCTCGCGCAGGTTTCTCCACCATTTGGTTGACCGAGAACAGATTGCCGCTGCGCTCGCCGATGCCGATCACCCCATACATGTGCAGCCGCTCGGCCGCCATTTGTTCGACGGCAATGATATTCGCGTTCTCGGCGAGATCGCGCGCCGCATCGATCATCTGCGCGAGGCAGCTGCGGTTGTGCTGCACCAGCACGTCGGGCAACAGCAGCGCAAAAGGCTCGTGCCCCACCAGCTCGCGCGCGCACCACACCGCGTGGCCGAGTCCCAACGGCACTTGCTGGCGCGTGAAGCTCGCCGTTCCCGGACCGGGCAGGTCGCGCATGAGCAGCTCGAGATCGGCCCGCCTTTGGCGCTCGGTGAGCGTGTGCTCGAGCTCGAACTGCCGGTCGAAGTGGTCCTCGATGACAGCCTTGTTGCGGCCGGTGACGAAGATGAAATGCTCGATGCCCGCTTCGCGCGCTTCGTCGACCACGTGCTGGATCAGCGGCCGGTCGACCACCGGCAACATCTCCTTCGGCATGGCCTTGGTGGCCGGCAGAAATCTTGTGCCAAGTCCTGCAACCGGGAAGACGGCTTTGCGGATCGCTTTCATGATATCGCCGGGATTGTAGCCGGAACCCCGTTCGGTTCCATCTGTCTCCGTATTGCCGAACTTGAGTGCTGTGGCAGTAAGTCCTAATGGCTACGCGCCGGCAAGAGGTTAAAAGCCGTCGAAACCGGCAGCGCGCCAGCCGGTAAGAAACCAGTCATTTGATTTTTGCTAGGTCTGTTACGCAACGACGAGCCGAGAGCAACTGCCATGGCAAGATTTGGCGCACCGATAGGCCCGCTCAGTGCGCTCGTTTTGGCCGCCATTTGGGCAGGGGCAGCCTTCGGCCAGGGATTGGATATTCGCACGCTGTTCAACTCGCCCAGCGGCGGCCCGGTTCCAGCCGCGCCGCCTGCCGGCGCCCAGGAATGGAGCGGGGAATCCGGCGCCTCCAATCATCCGCTGATGACGGCGCAGGCGATTCGAACCGCTGCGGCCAATTTTCGCAATTGCTTGGCTTCACTCTGGCCGCAGGCCGAGCGCCGCGGCGTCACGCGCGCGGTGTTCGAGGCCAACGTCGCCGGCCTCACGCCCGATCTGCGGATCATGGATCTGCTCGATTCCCAACCGGAGTTCACCAAATCGATCTGGGATTACCTCGACATTTTGGTGAACGAAGACCGCATCCAGAATGGCCGGGCGATTCTCGCTCAGCACCGCGCCGCCTTCGACGCGGTCGAGAAGGCGTATGGCGTCGATCGCTACTTCATCGCCGCCATCTGGGGCGTTGAATCCAATTATGGCACGCAAATCGGCGAGCGCTCGGTGATCCGTTCGACCGCCACGCTGGCCTGTATCGGTCGCCGTCAAGACTATTTCCGCGACGAATTTCTTTCGGCGCTGGAAATTCTGACGCGCGGCGATGTGAAGGCTGACCATCTCAAGGGCTCGTGGGCGGGCGCATTCGGTCCGACCCAGTTCATGCCGACCTCGTTCAAGCGCTACGCCGTCGACTTCGATGGCGACGGTCGCCGTGATGTCGTCGACTCCGTGCCCGACGTCGTCGCCTCCACCGCCAACAATCTCAAGAAAGACGGCTGGGTCAGCGGCCAGACCTGGGGCTACGAGGTCGTCGTGCCGAAAGGCTTCAACTTCCTGCTCGCCGATCGCTCCCGCGTGATGCCGGTGCAGGAGTGGGAGCGTTTGGGCCTCCGGCGCGCCGGCGGCAAAGCCTTCCCGCGCCCCGATGACCGCGCCTATCTGCTGGTGCCGGCTGGGGCACAGGGGCCGGGCTTCCTGATGCTGCAGAATTTTCGTGTCATCATGAAATACAATCCGGCCGAGGCTTATGCGCTGGCCATCGGCCATCTCGCCGACCGGCTGCGCGGCGGGGAGCCGTTCGTGCAGCCCTGGCCACGGCACGAACGCGTGCTTACGCGGGCGGAGCGCTACGAGCTGCAGCAGCACCTTTCTGCGCGCGGCTACGATGTGGGCGAGCCCGATGGCCGGCTCGGCGGCAAAACCCGCAGCGCCCTGCGCCAGTTCCAATCGGCGGTCGGGGCGGTGCCCGACGGGTTCGCTTCGGCGGCGCTCCTGGAGCGGCTGCGCAGCCGATAATGGCGGCCAGAGGCCATCGTCAAGTTGACGTTTTTTGCCTATATTAGGCCCGCTAACGTCGCCGGCGGCGGCGTCGCGATTTTGGCGATCGGCAGGTGATTATTATGGGCATGTCCCGTGCATATGTGGCCGCCGCGGTAGCGGGCATTAGTCTCGCGCTGTTATGGCCTGCGCAGGCGCAATTCTGGGACTGGGGCGGTCGTCCTCAGCGCCAGCAGCAATACAATAACAACAACAACAACTGGGGCGGGTGGGGCGGCGGCTGGAATGACCGGCGCTACGATGAGCGGCGCTACTATGATCCCTACCGGCAGGAACGCGAGGCCCCGGTCGATTATTCGCGCGCACCGCCAGCCTCCCAGAAGAAGCCTGAGGCCACGACCTCGATCGTGGTGATGGGCGATGGCACCGCGGACTGGCTGGCCTACGGGCTCGAAGATGCTTTCTCCGAAAACCCGGAGATCGCCGTCGTGCGCAAGCACCGCACCGATTCCGGTCTGATTCGCTATGACCAGCGCCGCGACCTCGAATGGCCGCAAGTGGCGCGCGAGATCATTGCGTCCGAGAAGCCCAAATTCATCGTCATGATGATCGGAAACAACGATCGTCAGACGATCCGCGAAAAGGCTCCACCTGCTCCTCGCCCGGGCGCGCCCAAGCCGAATGCGCAGGCGGCGCCGGCGGCTCCTTCCGCCACGCCGCCAACACCGCCGCCCCCGCCGGATCCGGAGCAACAGCCGCCCGCGCCATCCGAAGCCGCCGAGCACGCGAACATGACGCCCGAGCAGGCGCGCCAAGCGTCCTACGGGCCGTGGGAGTTTCACACGGAAAAATGGGAGCTCGCCTATATCAGGCGCATCGACGCCACCATCGCTGCCCTCAAGAGCGCCGGCGTTCCGGTGGTGTGGGTTGGGTTGCCGTCACAACGCAACACCAAGGCCAGCGCGGATTCGTCTTACCTCAACGAGCTCTACCGCAGCCGAGCCGAGAAGGCGGGCATCGTTTATGTCGACATTTGGGACGGCTTCGTCGACGAGGCCGGCCGTTACTCGGCCCAGGGGCCGGACTACGAAGGGCAGACACGGCGACTGCGCTCGGCCGATGGCGTGTATTTCACCAAGTTCGGCGCCCGCAAGCTTGCTCACTACGTGGAGCGCGAGATCCAGCGCAGCATCACCAACCGAGGCGCACCGGTTGCGTTGCCGCTTCCGATGGACCCCGGCGCGCAATCGCCGAACGCAAAGCCGAGCGGTCCCGCGCAGCGCCCCGCAGCCGGGCCGGTGGTGCCGCTGACCGCGATGCAGATGGCGCCGGAGGAGTTGGTCGGTGGCGGGCGCGCCAGCACCTCCGCCCTCGACGCAACCGGCTCGCGCGTGCTCGACAAGGGCGAGTTGGCCGGCGCTCCCACTGGACGGGCCGATGATTTCATCTGGCCACGCGGCAGCGCGCTCAACGTGCAGCCGGCAATTCCCGATACGGGGGGCACAGCTGCGCCGGTACCCGATGACGCTGCCGCGAAACCGACGCAACCCTCTGCCGGACAGCGCACTGATTCCAGCCAGGCTAATCCAACGTCGGAGCAGAAACCCGTCCAGCGGCGTCCGCGCCGACCCAATCCCTACGCGCAGCGCCCGCCGTTTTTCTTTCAAAATTTCTTCCGCTAGAGCGTGATGACTTAGATAGAGTCGCTCGCTTCTCCCTGTCATGCCCCGCGAAAGCGGGGCATCCAGCAATCACTGAGAGTCCTTATTGTTACTGGATCGCCCGCTTTCGCGGGCGATGACGACGGAGCGCGATCCAACCAAAAATCATCGCGCTCTAGAACAAAGCTGAGCGAGGTTGGGAGCCGCGAGTAGCCGCCACTCGCGACCGCTCAGCGCGGCAACGCGGTCGATCCCATCAAGAACTTGTCGACGGCATGCGCCGCTTGACGCCCCTCGCGAATCGCCCACACCACGAGCGACTGGCCGCGCCGCATATCGCCAGCCGCGAAGATTTTCGGATTGGAGCTCTGGTAGGCCACGGTATCGGCCTTGACGTTCCCGCGCGGATCGAGTTCGAGCCGGAGCTCCTCGATCATGCCTTTGTGCACGGGATGCACGAAGCCCATGGCGAGCAGCACCAGATCGGCATCGAGCTCGAACTCGGTTCCGGGAACGGGCTTGATCTTGTCGTCCACGCGCACGCAATGAAGCTTCTTCACGTAACCGTTCTCGCCGGAAAACCTGGTAGTGAGCACGGCAAAATCGCGATTGACGCCTTCCTCGTGGCTCGCTGACGTCCGCAGCTTCAGCGGCCAGTCGGGCCATGTCAGCATCTTGTTCTCGCGCAGCGGCGGCTGCGGCAGAATCTCGAAATTCGTGACCGAGCGCGCGCCTTGGCGGATAGCGGTGCCGATGCAGTCGGAGCCGGTATCGCCGCCGCCGATGACGACCACGTGCTTGTCGCCGGCGAGGATCGGCTCGCCCTCCTGCGGCTCGCCGCTCACGCGGCGGTTCTGTTGCGGCAGAAAATCCATCGCGAAATGGATGCCCTTGAGATCGCGGCCCGGAATCGGCAGATCGCGCGCCTCTTCGGCTCCGCCGGCGAGCACGACCGCGTCGTAATCCCGCAGCAACGCAGCGGCGGGCATGTTCACCCCGACGTGGGCGTTGTAGTGGAAGGTCACGCCTTCAGCCTCCATCTGCGCGGCGCGGCGCGCGACAATGTGCTTATCCATCTTGAAATCGGGGATGCCGTAGGTCAGCAACCCACCGGCCTTCGCGAGCTTCTCGAACACGTGCACGTCGTGCCCGACGCGCGCCAGCTGCTGGGCGCACGCCATGCCCGCCGGGCCCGAGCCGATGACCGCAACTTGCTTTCCGGTTTTGGTCGCCGGTGGCTCCGGCTTCACCCAGCCCTGCTCGAAGGCGCGGTCGGCGATCGCGCACTCGATGGTCTTGATGGTGACGGGGTTGTCGTCGATGTTGAGCGTGCAGGCGGCTTCGCACGGCGCCGGGCAGATCCGGCCGGTGATTTCGGGGAAGTTGTTGGTGGAATGGAGATTGCGCGCAGCCTCCTCCCACTCGTCGCGATAGACGAGATCGTTCCAGTCCGGGATCTGATTGTTGACCGGACAACCGGTGTGGCAATAGGGAATGCCACAATCCATGCAGCGTGCGGCTTGCTTCTTGGTCTCCGCCTCCGGCAAGGGGCGTACGAACTCGCGCCAATGCTTGATGCGCTGTTCGACCGGCTCGTAGTGGCGGTCCTCGCGCTCGTATTCCAGAAAACCGGTGATCTTGCCCATTTTCGGCCGACGGACGCCCGCTACTCCGCGGCTTCCACCATCTGCTCCCGTTGCAGCTCGGCGAGTGCGCGCCGATACTCGACCGGCATCACCTTGCGGAACATCGGGCAATATTTCTTCCACTCGGCAAGGATCTTCTGCGCAACCGCCGAGCCGGTGAAACGAGCGTGACGCGTGATCAGGAGGTTGAGACGCTCCGCGTCATTTTGGGTCAGGTCGCCCATGACGTCGACGCGGCCATGCGAGCCCAGATCGTGGGCCTGGTGGTAGATGCGCTCGCTCACCTCTTCTTCCTCGGGCAGCGGCTCGAGCTCCACCATGGCGAGATTGCAGCGCGACGCAAACGTTCCGTCCTCGTCCAGCACGTAAGCGATGCCACCGGACATGCCGGCCGCAAAGTTGCGACCCGTGCGGCCGAGCAAGACGACGACTCCGCCGGTCATGTATTCGCAGCAATGGTCGCCGGCCCCTTCGATCACGGCCACGGCGCCGGAATTGCGCACCGCAAAGCGCTCGCCGGCAACGCCGCGGAAGTAACATTCGCCTTCGATCGCGCCGTAGAGCACGGTGTTGCCGACGATGATCGATTCCTCCGGCACGATCCCGGCATCGGCGGTCGGGCGCGCGATGATGCGGCCACCCGACAGTCCCTTGCCGACGTAGTCGTTGGCGTCGCCTTCGAGCTCGAAGGTCACGCCGCGCGCAAGCCAAGCGCCGAAACTCTGTCCGGCGGTGCCGGTGAACTTCACGTGGATGGTGTCGTCGGGTAACCCCTCGTGCCCATAACGCTTGGCGATCTCGCCCGAAAGCATGGCGCCGACCGCGCGTTCCGTGTTCTTGATGGGGCTCACGATGCGCACCGGCGTGCCGCGATCGAGCGCGGCCTGCGCCTGGGCGATCAGTTTGCGGTCGAGAATGGTATGAATTTTGTGGTCCTGGGGCTCGCAGTTGTAGATCGCCACGCCTTGCGGCGCCTCGGGCTTGAAGAACAGCCTGGAGAAGTCCAGCCCCTTGGCTTTCCAGTGCTCGACGACCTGGCGCTTGTCGAGCATTTGCATCTGGCCGATCATTTCGTTGAACGTGCGATAGCCCAATTCGGCCATCAGCTCGCGCACCTCTTCGGCGACGAAGAAGAAATAATTGATGATGTGCTCGGGAGCGCCGTTGAAGCGCTTGCGCAGCACCGGATCCTGGGTCGCCACCCCCACCGGGCAGGTGTTGAGGTGGCATACCCGCATCATGATGCAGCCCGCGGCGATCAACGGCGCGGTCGAGAAGCCGAATTCGTCGGCGCCGAGCATCGCGCCGACCACGACGTCGCGTCCCGTGCGCATGCCGCCGTCGACCTGCACCGAGATGCGTCCACGCAGCCGGTTGGCGACGAGCGTCTGGTGGGTCTCGGCGAGCCCGATCTCCCAGGGAGAGCCGGCGTGCTTGATGGAGGTGAGGGGCGAAGCGCCGGTGCCGCCTTCGAAGCCGGCGATGGTCACGTGATCGGCGCGCGCCTTGGAGACGCCGGCCGCCACGGTTCCGACGCCGACCTCGGAGACGAGCTTTACCGATACCAGCCCATCCGGATTGACGTTCTTGAGGTCGAAGATCAGCTGCGCCAGATCCTCGATTGAATAGATGTCGTGATGCGGCGGCGGCGAGATCAAGCCGACCCCGGGCGTCGAGTGGCGCACCTTGGCGATGATCTTGTCGACCTTGTGCCCGGGAAGCTGGCCGCCCTCGCCGGGCTTGGCGCCCTGCGCCATCTTGATCTGCATCATGTCGGAGTTGACGAGATATTCCGTCGTCACGCCGAAGCGGCCGGAGGCGACCTGCTTGATCGCGGAGCGCATGGAATCGCCGTTCGGCAGAGGCTTGAATCGATCCGCCTCCTCGCCGCCCTCGCCGGTATTCGACTTGCCGCCGATGCGGTTCATGGCGATGGCGAGCGTGGTATGGGCTTCGCGCGAGATCGAGCCGAACGACATGGCGCCGGTTGAGAATCGACGCACGATGCGCGCCGCCGGCTCGACCTCATCGATCGGCACCGGCTTGCGTCCGTCCTCTTGCGCGGATTTGAGCCGAAACAGGCCGCGGATCGTGAGCAGCTGCTCCGATTGCTCGTTGCAGATCTGGGCATAGGCGCGGTACTGCTCGGGGAGATTGCCGCGCACCGCGTGCTGGAGCGCCGAGACGGTCGCTGTGGTCCAGGCATGCTCCTCGCCACGTATGCGAAACTGGTACTCACCGCCGACGTCCAGCGCATCGCGATAGATCGGCGTATCGCTGAAGGCTTCGCGGTGCCGCCGCACCGTCTCCTCGGCGATCTGGCTGAGCCCTACGCCTTCGATCCGCGTCGCGGTTCCGGTGAAATATTCGGCGACGAAATCCGACTGGAGACCGACCGCGTCGAAAATCTGCGCGCCGCAATAGGACTGGTACGTGGAGATGCCCATCTTGGACATCACCTTGAGAATGCCCTTGTCGATCGACTTGATGTAGCGCTTGACGATCTCCTTGTCGTCGAGCTTTTGCGGCAGCTTGTCCCGCATGGCGCGCAGCGTCTCGAAGGCGAGATAGGGATTGATCGCCTCCGCGCCGTAGCCGGCCAGACAACAGAAGTGATGGACTTCGCGCGGCTCGCCCGACTCGACCACGAGCCCGACCGAGGTGCGCAGACCCTGGCGGATGAGGTGATGATGCACCGCCGCGCAGGCGAGCAGCGACGGCATCGGAACGTTCTCCGGCCCCGCGCGGCGATCGGAGAGGATGATGATGTTGATGCCTTCCCGCACGGCCGCCTCGGCGCGCACGCACAGCCTGTCGAGCGCGTCCTTCAAACCGGCGGCGCCGAGTTCGGCGGGCCAGGTGGTGTCGAGGGTGCGTGATTTGAAATGACCGTCGCCGACCTCGGAGATGGCGCGGATCTTCTCGAGATCTGCGTCCGTCAGAATAGGCTGACGCACCTCGAGGCGCTTGAGGCGCGAGGAGCCCTCGAGATCGAACAGGTTCGGCCGCGGCCCGATGATCGAGACGAGGCTCATGACCAATTCCTCGCGGATCGGATCGATCGGCGGGTTGGTCACCTGGGCGAAGTTCTGCTTGAAATAGGTGAACAGCAGCTTGGCCTTGTCGGACAGCGCCGAGATCGGCGTGTCGTTGCCCATGGAGCCGACCGCCTCCTCGCCCTGGATCGCCATCGGCGACATGAGGATGCGCAAGTCTTCCTGCGTGTAGCCGAACGCCTGTTGCCGATCGAGCAGCGTGAGATTCGACAATGCCGCCTCGCTCGGCGCGGGAGGCAAATCCTCGAGCACGATCTGCGTGCGCTCGAGCCACTCCTTGTAGGGGTGGCTCTTGGCAAGCGTCGCCTTGAGCTCTTCGTCGGGGATCAGGCGGCCCTCGTCGAGATCGACGAGCAGCATCTTGCCCGGCTGCAGGCGCCACTTGGTGACGATGTCCTTTTCCGGGATGGGCAGCACGCCCATCTCCGAGGCCATGACGATGCGCTCGTCGCGGGTGACGAAATAACGCGCCGGACGCAGCCCGTTGCGGTCGAGCGTGGCGCCGATCTGGCGCCCGTTGGTGAAGGCGATCGCGGCCGGACCGTCCCAGGGCTCCATCAGCGCAGCGTTGTACTCGTAGAAGGCGCGCCGTTCCTCGTCCATGAGCGGATTTCCCGCCCACGCCTCGGGGATCATCATCATCACGGCGTGGGCGAGCGGGTAGCCGCCCTGGACCAGGAATTCGAGCGCGTTGTCGAAGCAAGCGGTATCGGACTGGCCCTCGTAGGAGATCGGCCACAGCTTGTTGATGTCCTCGCCGAACAGCTCGGAGGACACCGAGGCTTGGCGCGCCGCCATCCAATTGACGTTGCCGCGCAGCGTGTTGATCTCGCCGTTGTGCGCGATCATCCGGTAGGGATGGGCGAGCGACCAGGTCGGGAACGTATTCGTGGAGAAACGCTGGTGCACGAGCGCGAGCGCGCTCTCGAAATGCTTGTCGTGAAGATCGGGATAGTAGGTGCAGAGTTGATCGGCCAGGAACATGCCCTTGTAAACGACGGTGCGGCAGGAGATGGACACCGGGTAATAGCCGGAAAGTCTGCGCTCCTTGCGCGTATAGATCGCGTGCGAGATCGACTTGCGCAGGATGTAGAGGCGCCGCTCGAACTCCGTCTCGGTCTTGATCTTCTTGCCGCGGCCGATGAACACCTGCAGATGCACGGGCTCGGTCGGCTTCACCGACTCGCCGAGCGTGGAGTTGTCCGTGGGTAGCTCCCGCCAGCCCAAGAGCGTCATGCCCTCGCGCTTGATCATATAGATGTCGCGGATCACCTGCCGCCAGTCCGGATCGCGCGGCATGAACAGCGCTCCGACCGCATACTCGCCGGGCTTGGGCAAGCTAAATCCGAGCCGCTCGGCCTTCTTGGCGAAGAACTTGTGCGGGATCTGCACCAGAATGCCGGCGCCGTCGCCGGCGCGCGGATCGGCGCCTACCGCCCCGCGATGCTCGAGATTGCAGAGGATGGCGAGCGCGTCCTCGATGAGCTTGTGCGATTTTTTGCCCTTGATGTCGGCAATGAAGCCGACGCCGCAGGAATCCTTCTCGAGCGCGGGATCATAAAGCCCGTGCGCCGGCGGCAGGCCCGCGGCCGCGGTTTCACCGCCGCGTAGCGCATGCCGGCGCCGCGCAGTCCCCTGACCCGCTCCCGTTGCGCGCTTGCGAGCCGCGCCCATATCGTCCTCGCGTCTTACCCCGGCGCAAACCGCCAAGAAGCGTTTGCTTCTTGGCGCACCATTCGCTCCCGCAGCGCCGATCGGCGTTGCGGCCTCAAGGGCACCGCTGGTCATTGGCGGTCTTTTCGCTATCGCGCTTGGCTGAGGCGCACGGCCGCTCGTGTTAGGCAGCCCCGCGAACGCGCGATGGCCCGCTTCTCACCGTTCGATGAAGGCCGGATGACAAACCGGCCCGGGATCGAGTGGTCGCCAACTGGGACAGCAATACTGACCTACTCTACCTTTGCCAAATTCTAATCATGAAGGCAAGGGTTCGCCTATCGAGAAAATGGCCTTTCGCGCGAAAGTTTCCACGCAGCGAACAAAAGACCGGATCGGCTTGCGGCCGTATCGTAGCGACGCCGAGAGGGCGCATGAACTTCGCAAGCGACAATGCGGCCGCCATCGCCCCGGAGATCCTCGCCGCCATTTCGCGGGCGAACGAGGGCGCGACGCTGGGCTATG
>WNGI01007701.1_pt1 | contig 12210 bp, 22 predicted proteins | sample 5400621 | NCBI WGS metagenome assembly WNGI01 (sample SAMN13153374, study PRJNA577476) | soil metagenome | isolation source: 20 cm soil or saprolite under Garry oak tree replicate 1 | place: USA:California | collected 2016-06-15 | reverse complement strand
CAGACGTTGCACACGCAGAACATCGCTCATACTGACCTCAAAATGTTCCAAACACCGGCCCGTTTGGTTTTGCCGCCATATTTTCCACGTCCCCGCCCGCCTAAGTATAAGGAGGCCAGAGATCCTCCCGCGAGATATACAATGGCAAGTGCAGGCGCAACGCCGACAAAAGCGAAAGTCAATTCTTGCGACTTCAGGAGCTTATCAACTCCCGTCAGAGTTTGGTCGATATCAACCTACATTAACTTCAGCAAAGTGGCATTGTCCATATGGCTCTTATGACTACCTTCGCTTTCTGGACCTGAATAAAGATGGAACGGAGTAATCTGCCTAGTAAGGCCGACTTCACAGGATGTTTGATTTCTTCCTCGTATAACTCCATGATAGGTGTCAAATCTCCGATTCTGATCTTTTGTGATAACTCTTGCAACTGATCGGGTCCATAGCGCAATTCATCCTGTGCCAACGAGAGCACCATACGCTCCAGGGACTATTGCATAGAACGGGGGCATTGATGAGTTAAAAGAATGAAAGTTTGTGAGAGGCTTGCCTACATCAAGATCAGCAGCAACGGCCTCTGGTCGAACAATGACGCCATCTTCGCTACCAGCCCTGACAGTATGTAGGATATCCTTTAATGGTTCAATTAACCACCCTCGAACGAAACCGACTACAGTTTCATGACCATCCTTAACAACTTGGGCAATATTTGCGCGAGACGTGTACAGGTAACGTAGCGCATATATGCAAAGGGGAGGCAGCAGAAGCAGTTTTGGCCACATCCGGACCAATGTTGAAGGGCGCCTAAGATTAAGCCTCGTTAATTGCTTTTCGTGCCGATTTGTGCTAGAAAGTATAAAGGTCGAAAGACGAGCGATGTCGGGTAGGGCTGATGTTTCCATTGCTGCATCTCGGGGTTTTCGAGCTCCTTCATCCCCTGATATTGTGCGCTCCAACAGGTCTGCAACTGCCTGAAAGTCATTCGGTTGAGAAGTAACGTTGGCGATGAGCGGCCCACGAAGGAAAGCCAAGCGACCCAGGGTTTCTGCATGTTGATCCCGAATTCTTTCCAGTTCTTTGCACTTGTATTCACATTCTCGTCTCGCTAACTCCATAGGAAGCGTTATTGACAATGTAATCGAATGCATATATTTGGATATCATCATAGCGATATTCGCAATACCATGCTGTTTCTGGATATGAAACCGCGAGAAAAGGACAGTAGATGCAGTAATAGAGAGCGGCTGGCGATGTAAGTGAGGGAATAGAGTCATCGCGAGTACACCTGGCTGAAAAGCTTTGGATGCAGGGAAAAGTTGACGGAGTGACGTCGGCGAGAAAGCTGAGAGCTGAATAGGGAGACGCTTGGCACGTAAAGCATGTAACACCGTCTTCACTAAATTTGAAAGTCGTAGCGGTAAAGCTGCGGGGCAGATACATCAATCCATAACCATCGGATACAAGAGGAACTTACTTTGTAGAAGGTACAATAGCGTATTGGGGCGCGAACGGCCCAGATCTTTCCACCAGTCGGCCTCAGCTTCCGCTTGCATTGCTTGATTGAGATAAGTGTCCAGTGCATGAGCGTAAAGATTGACGAGGTGTCTGAAAGTAACCGCGTTCTTCAACGCTTCTTCCTCATCGTCTTGAACATCACCGCGACTATCCTCCTCAATCCAAGTCAGGGTGTTGATACAGTTCTCTAATTCAGTTCGCGCTGGAGCCACGTCAAGAGAAACCAGCAAAGCGCGTAACTTCTGTTTCCTTTCAATGGCTTTCGGTGACCCGGTCCCGAAATCTGACGGAATAGGAGGTGCTATGTGCCCGGAACAAGCGAGGGGGCTCGTGAACGTATTGATCAAGGCAGCAGACATTCACAGAGCATGAGTGCAGTAAACAGCTAAATACGTCACTAATTCGCCGGGGCCGCCTTTTTTCCGACAAATAGATCAAACCACCTGAACACTTCATAATGCCACTTCAAACTGCAGCTTCCCGTCATTTGGGCACTTTAGACGTTCTTCAACATACTCACCTGTTTCCGTGATCCAATACCCAGTGGTTTTCATCCGGGAATATTACTAGTCTGCTTGGAACACCCAATCTATAGCAGTTAGCTTAAAATCCGTTGGACACTTGTCCTACGTATACTTACTCCTGTAACGCATGGAAAGCTCCAATGCCCTCCGTCTCAGGTAGGCGGAAATCTTTACTTCCATGGATGAGTAATTGAGGTGTCGACCACTTCTCGACGTAGTTAGAAGGGTTGTATTTCGACGAAAGCTCTTTACTCTTCTTATCCCAAGGTCTACAGGGCATCAGCACATCCTCAGATCGTTTCTTATAGTACAAACCTGCCACCCCATTCGTGGTTAAACTGGTAGACAGAAATTAGCGTTCGCCGCATTGGCTATGTATGTGTACGCACGAAGAACAGCTCGTCTGTAGAAAAGCCATTATAAGTGGAGTCAAACACCTGTTGCAATACGACGGTTAAATGAACAGTACACATAACGCTGAATGACGTACTCCATCATGACAAACGAGAGCCTATCGTATGGTCAGAGCACAGAAAATGATGATTGTGCGGCTGCTAACCTTGAAATTGAAGCCGTATTCAGGATGACCTTGTATCCAACTAATGGCTGAATTAACTTATGCACTTTTACGAAGCTTGGAAGACTTCACTTGATCGCGTAGCCGCCCCAGCTTGCCCCGGCAGCTACAGCCCGATCGGGATCCATCTGAGGGTACTGTTGCAGGACATATTCCCATCCCTTTATCATGTCGATGAATGGCTTGCCACCCCAGTCTTCGGCAATAGCGTCCGTGAATTCTATCACAAATTATATTTCTGCTAAGAGATCATGCTAAAAAAACAGACCTTGGCCAAATGTAGTACTCCCTGTAGGGTTAATAGCCACCACGCAATAGCCTTGTTGGGCAAAGACTAAAAAAGACGTAAGACTGTAATACGTGTTGAGCAAGACAGGTATTTTTAACCATTGGGATTCCATCTTGTGGACCATTGGTCCTCCCAAGCACCCTGTGGACCTATGAGAGTAGTAGATGTTGTCGGAACCACAGACTAGCAGAACAAACGTACCCCCATGAATTAGAAGAACGATGGGCCACTTCTTATAATCATTGTCCTTCCATCCCCCGGGCTTCAAAATCCATCCTTGAACATCACGATCATTTGCACCTTTGAACCAAATTTCTTCGCCTTTGCTCAGGTGCTTGCCTTCCAAAGCATTCCCGGTGAGATGAGTAAGCTGCCGAATTTCACCCGAGAAGGACACAAGGTTATCGCTTTGCAGAACTTCCGTTTCGAATTGTTTCAGATTGTGAATGACAAAAACGTCGTTCGGGGAAGTGAAAGACGACTGGGTGAATAACAAGCGGCCGGTTAACATAGTTTGTATTGCGGAAGCTGCATGATGGTGGGTTAGTGCAATAGGATTGGTGTACTTTAGAGGAACCTGAGGGTCGGTTGTCGACTTGTCGGGTGCAGGAGGGATGGGAAGAGCCCAGATCTTGATCTTAGCATCGTCCCCAGCAGTGAAGTATATAATCGGCTCTTCTTTTGAGAACTGTGTGTTTCTTGTTAATTTCCGCTAAAACGCTCTTTTGATGTTATTAGAAATACTCACTGCGAGAGAGTCAGGCGATCTGTCCCACTTTTGCGTGAGAGTATATCGTACGTCCTTCTCCAGATCGTAAATCACTATTTTTGCCCTGAGTAACTTGAGCAACAGAACTTCGCGCCGGAAAGGGATATACCTGTCGCTCTCATAACCGTCCTTGTCTAACTCCAACCATGCGACCTTCGTTCCTTGGGAGTTGAAAACCGGGCTGTGGACGGCTCCTTGCTTTCCTGAAGTCAATTCCCTTGGCGGGTGCTGACCTTTAAAATCTACAATATAGACCTAGAAGCTGTCAATGGTGATCTCCATCCGGCGAGCCTAGAGCTTTACATTTTGCTTTGTGTGCCATGCTTCAGGCAACTTCGGGTCTTTCGTTGTGTAAACAATACTCGTTTCGGATATGTCAAAGTCGTCGGTTCCTCCAAATGGTTCAACGGGACAATGCTGATCGTGCGTCAGATTAGTCACTCAACTGACTGAGATGCTCACATGTCCAGTGCCTTTCAAAGGGGTGTAATATTCGTCCCCGAAAATCCACTTTCGGTCCAGTTCCCTCAGAAGCCGAACACTGAACAGAGCGGATTTTTTACTTCCGACCCAAGTGTCCCAGTGCCTGACATAGGGTTTATCATAGACGTATGCGGAGTTTCCACGTTTATTCCATTCATCATCTTGAGCTTTGACGGTAGACAGATTGCCGTCAGGCCAAACATAGTCAGAAAAGATGAGATATCCAGCCTTTACAGAATATCGAAAGTTCCCAGCCGTCTTGGTCGGGATTTTTCCCAACAGTGTCGGCGTTCCGAGTGTAGACAAAGCGCCTTCCGACGCGTTCATAGAATTGAGATTGATTGCATATAACTCTGTGCCATTGTCGGTTTCGACGGCATGTCCAATGATCCGAGAGCCTAACCAGAAAGCTTCACCGCCCTTTGGAAGCTGTTCACAAGGTTAACACATTATTACACAGCAAGACATATTGAATACGGACTGGGATTTGAAGCGGTGTGACCGACGATTCGATGGGGACAACATAAAGTGATTTCTTGTTTCTAGTGGTGGCCAGGTGAGCGCGATAATCGCTTCTCGGAGTGGACTCACATTTTCTCTGCAAATGAATATTCACTGTAAGGGACCAACGCGAGATCACCAGCGAGATTAGCAACGCCGGAACCAGGACGGCCGAGCTCAACCTTATAGGAAGATTAGATGTTCATGGAAGCATAAGGGAGGTGTTATACAAACCAGATCCTTCGGCGTGAAGATATCAGGACCTTGCTTGAAGTCGAAATCGATGTTGTTAGGAGGCATCAGATTCTCCGGCTGAATCGGGAGTCTCTGCAGGGGTAACTGAGCCGAAAGGCCCAGAAAAACGAGTGGCAGCCTCATAATATAGAACCCCGAGAATAGTACGCGAATATAATGCCGGAACTTCGGCTGATGTTTTCCGAAAACAGTATGCCTTTGTCACTACTATGATTAGGCCTACTCTAGGTCGGTTACTCGCTCATGCCATTCTCCTCCTCGTCGCCCTCTTTATCTTCCCCCGCTACCTTCGCCTCATCGCTGATTCTCGCGCCTTCTATCTTTTCAATCATAGACGTCGCCGAATCATACCGCATGACTAGTCCTACTTTGAATTCAATCATCTTCTCTCCGATTAATTTTAGGAGCTGAGCTTGTTCGCTCGTCAATGGCTTGCCCTCCTGGCATATTTGATGTGGATTATGCAGCGATGGCACTCCTTTGTTCATGTATGTTGAAAGTCCGAGTTTTCGTAGCTGAGGTTCTTCGTTGTGTGGAAACGGTTCAGGAGGATCGGAATGACGTCGCATGATAGGTCCAGCAGGTAGGACAACAGTTCGCGTCGCAATGTTACCAGACCTTGCAAAGTCGGGTTGTTTAAAATCAATGAACCATTCGATTACTTCTTGTGGACTGGTATCTGTGAATAATAGGCCAACTTGCCCTGTGATATTCTCCAACAGTCCCTTAGCTTTTATCTTGTAGACGACGTAACAAAGCGTACCTGGGCTAGTTGATGTATGCCGAGCTTGTGTTCCTCTTCTGGTGATGTGCCCAAAGCTTTCGCCATGACCGCCCCACGTCCAAAAAATATCCGCGCAGAACTAGGAAGTCCCATTCGTTTTCAATGTCGTCAAGTTATGCTTTCCACATACTCTTTCCATAACTTCCGTACAGTCTTCAAGTGCGTGTTTCTCATGTTCCCAACCTCAAGAAGCCAACAATACTGCCATTTATCAGCGTTGTTTTTCACCTGCCAGGTTTCGTGTAAAAAAGTTCTGTACGAATATAAATGTGATGGCTACTTGCCTCTTCTAGGAGAGCATTTTTGTGTTCTCGCGTCTTCTTCGAGACTTTTGTTAAAGAAACTATGTAACTCCACTGTCGTTAGCCATGTTCTTGCGAAGCGAGATAAAGTTATTCACCGACTTTTGAGCGTTTTGACTTGGGCATGATAGGCAAAAGATTGGTAAATTCAAAGTCCGCCGGAAAATCACTGAATTTTCGACCCTGACAACGACGTTTAGGCTTGATTATGGCAGTCCAGATTACGGCCAGCTCCCTCCAAGGGCTCGAGAATACCCTCCTCAATATCTCAGGCAATGTTCCTTTGCATAAGAGATTTCGCGCCTTGTTCACACTTAAGGCACTTAAAAATAATGATGCTATCAGAATAATATCTAAAGGTATGCACGGCCACCTTCGCGTTATGATCTCATATGTTCTCCAGCCTTCAATGACCCATCTGCATTATTAAAGCACGAGCTGGCATATTGCCTTGGTCAGATGAAACAAATTGCCGCTCTACCCGTCCTTGAATCTGTCTTACGAAATGCTTCCGAGGATCCTATGGTTCGACATGAGGTATGCGCGGCTAGATAAGATGTTACTGATCTCACGCACACCGGGACCAGGCGGCGGAAGCAATGGGAGCCATTTCTGCGAATAGTTCAGTTCCTATTCTTCGGGAGTACTTGTCCGATCCTGAACGCTCGGTAAGGGAAACTTGCGAGATCGCCATCGCAAGGATAGAGTGGGAGAATTCTGAAGAAGGTCGAAAATACCAGTCTGGTGCCTCGTCTGAATCCCATATACCGTAAGTGCAATCTGTCTTGCGCAAACCATGAACCTCATAGCGTTGGAAGAATCTATACATCCATTGACCCTGCACCACCCACATCGGGTCTTTTTCGAGGTGCACCAAAACCAGACGATCTTTCACCATTGAGTATTGCAACCCTTAGAGAACAGCTTATGGATAAAGGTCTTCCTCTGTTTGAGCGATATCGTGCAATGTTCGCGCTTCGAAACATCGGAACGCCGGATGCAGTGGACGCTCTCGCAGCAGGTTTCTCGGATGATAGTGCGCTTTTCAAGTTTGTGCATTCAATTCATAATGCGACTTTGGGGCTGACGCAATTCGAAGGCACGAAATTGCCTTTGTGTTTGGCCAAATGCTGTCACCTCATTCTATTCCATCCCTCCTAAAGGTCTTGCAAACTCAAGATGAGAACGAAATGGTCCGACATGAGGCTGCGGAGGCTCTTGGAGGAATTGCGACGCCCGAAGTCCTGCCGCATCTAAAGGAATGGATGACCAGAACGGATGCTCCCCGAGTTGTTCGTGAAAGCTGTCAGGTAGCCATCGATATGTGGGAGGTAAGGCAAACCTTACTTTATACTTTCCGTGTTCTGAATCAGTCCCACAGTACGAGAATTCGGGCGATTTTCAGTATGCAGACGGACTAGGAGTAGTACCTGTAACTGCAGTGGCGGCTTAATTGAATAGAATAGATTGCCTTTCTGGGCAACACCTTTTTTGGTATCGCACAGTGCGATGCCGCTTGACGGGCACTCTTACCTGGTTGCCCAGGGCTGGATTGGCAAAGGCAGCGGTCTGCGCGAGGGCGCAATATCAAGACCGCTCGCCATCCCACAAAAGCGCACCCTAGCCGGTGTAGGCAAAGACCGCGACGAGGCCTTCCCCTTCTGGGATCAGTTGCGTTTCCTCCTCATCTTCCGACGTCTCAAAGCCGATTTACGCCGAATAATAGCCTTTATTCTGCAGCAGCCAAGTCTATTCAATTAAAATTTTACAACAGCGATGAGGAATCCGATGTGCGCCGAACTAGTCCGCATCTGTACCACTTTACTGATTTTCCTGTTTCAGGGTGAGGACGAGGCGCATGCTGCTCTTGCCTTGTCACGTACATCTACGGGTATCCTATCCAACCGTAGACCCGGCGCAGTTCCATCTACGGAGACATCAGGCACAACTACGCCTGTCGAATCCCGGCCAAGATACAGCTTGCTTGTTACCGCCAAGCGGGAAGCTGCCAAACAGAACTTATATTCAAGATTTTTCCGAGGACCCGTTTTAGGCCCGGACACGAGTTTGGATCAAGGGAAATTGGAGTGTTCAGCTGACGGCTTACCGGAACACGTTCCCGCTGAGTCGAGCCCGCAGCCGGATGCGGAAGTTGAGAGTCATAAAGCGAAGAAGCGCATGCAGGACGTAGAGAAGAGTGAACGTCGGAAGAAAAAGAAGAAAAAAAGAGAGGAGACAGAAGAACGGTCGCGGAGGAAGGACGAGAAGTCAAAAAGTCGTAATGGAAGAAAGGAGACAAAACGGAAACACAAAACGAATGTCGAGGACACATCCAAGGCTGCCGATGCACAAGATGACTCTGATGAGGAACGCCAGCGGCGAAGACGCGAAAAGAAGAAGCGCGATCGTGCGGCAGGTCGTAAGGATGGTGAAAAGCAACGCAGAAAAAACGAGGATGTCGACTCTAGTCCTATCCCCCCGCAGGATATCCCCGAATCAGAGGACCCAGTACATCATCGAAAGAAGCGCAGACGGAAGGAGTAGAGTCACGAAGTTTTCGCAGTCAATATTCATTGTCAATCAAAATACCAACAATATTGAGATCTACTGCAATACATGCAAACTACGCAAAAGTTCATGAAAGCCGTGGTGATACTGTACAAGTGACAACATGGGGAATAGAACGTGCATATATCATCATGAAGTTACGCGGCCGTGCTACGCCACGCGCTCTGTACCGTAATTCTCCTCGCCTGCCAAACGTTAGGAATGACGAAGAACAACGCGAAAACGAAGGGCGTACCTGGTCCAAAGTGATAAATCCTTCTTTAAGTTCGACCTTTTGAATTCCATCTTCATCATCTTCATCATCGTCATCGAACATTGTCCGTGAACCACCACTTCTGATCCCCGCGAATGCAGCCGAGCCTCCTGCTACAGAGAATGGTGTCGATGCGACGGCAGTTTTGAAGACGCTGCCTGACGACGGCGCTCCAAACGCCGCAAAATCCGTTACTACCTTCCTTGGCGGTGAATGAGGGATAGCTTTCGGAGATGACGGTGGTGTTTTGGCTGCCGATGGGCGCGAAGGGAAATATGGTGAATAGGAACTACGAGAAAATGACTGCCGAGCTTGAAGATATTTATCCGTAAAGCGCGTGCCATGCACCTGCGCAAGGAGCTTAGATGAATGTTGCGAATCGTTTTAGTTGCAGCTTACCCGTTTGAGCAATGGCCTAGCTTCGGTCAGAGAGGGTGCTTGAAGGAACACTTGCACATTATGCTTGGCCTCCTCAGACTCTCTATATATGCTCTCAATAAAAACTTTTTTGGTGCTCTCATTTCGTAGTAAGAGCTTTTCATGCAGTTCCCGGGCCACGTCATCAACGCTTTCATTGTATCCCAATATCCGTTGGGCTACAGCATGTCCAACTTCACGGACAAGTCGTTCCATATCCAGGTTCTCTAACACGCTGCCGACAATAGCGTGGGCAAGTAGATCTGCCGTTGTTAACGGTAGCATCAACCCTGAAGTTATAGTCGTGATTGCTTGGTAAAAATCGGTAGCATACTGATTGACATGAGGACAGGCTTTCCAAGAAACGTGTGATGACTTACTGAATAGCCGCTCAGCGCTGGTTCGCAGGCTACAAAGAACTAACAAACAACACTGTTAAGCAAGTCGCTTTTACTAGATTGATACTCACGAGTGTAATGCCGCGGCGAGCCAACATCCTGGCAACTTGCAATGAGGTGGCGCATCAGCTATGAGAACAACCATCTTGCTGGCATTGAGTCTCCAATCCATGTTGAGAGCTTCTGCAAGGGCAGCTGTCACTGCTTCGGGTCCGTCACCACCACCTGATGCATATAGACTGGAGAGGTCTTTGTGTACTTTGCTGATATCTGATGAGAAACCGAAGTTCTTTACTACATATGTATGGTCTTGAGGAGGGTGGTCGCGGAAGGCAACTAGACCGACACGTAGATCATTTGGATGTTGCAGTCTACCTGATTCAAAGATCTTAGAGCAAATCTCCTCAATATTCTTGGTTGCTGATGTGATGTAGCTGCCCTGGCTGCCTGTGCAATCTTGAACGAAGACGAGATCACTGACGAGAGACATGGTGAGCGCCACATAGTGGAACTGTGATGAACATACAGCATTTTGCGATCGTCCATAGTAGTAGGGGCTGAGTCAAACACAACGTCCTCATCCATGGTTGAAGGGAGAAAGAAGAAGTTGATTAAAAGCAGCACGCTGCCGGGTCTCTAAAGCACGAGTCCAGCCAGATTCGGATCTTACACGTCGGATTTCGGATCTCTACTACCGCCGCCCAAGCAGCCAGCCTCCCCACCACGGAAACCCTCCCCCTGGCCTTAACAACGTCCTGTAGATCACAAGTAATCCTGCAGTACACCCTCCAAGCAACGCCGTCAACGTCACATACATCCGCAACCGTGCAGTCGCACTCAGCGCCCGATCTCCACCACCAGGTATAGCGCTTTGTCTGAATCAATACCATCAAACCTTCACTTTTTTCACACTTATGATCACACTTACGGTTTCATCGCAATACCACATATAACATGGAATACATCCGCCAGCTGTCCTGTCTTTACACTGACAGACACTGGCACCTGTAGTCCTAGTCGTCGGCAATATACGTCAGGTTGAACTTCATGCCGCTGTTTTGCCTAAGTATAGAATAGAATCATGTTTATCATTCACATACCTGTAGCGCAAGATCGAGATCAGACTTGGTGGCCACGAACAACGTAGGTATGTGATCCAAGCTGTATTGTTGCTGTCAAAGGATCAGACTAAAGCGCATACTGAGTCATACCACTTACACGTAAATTACTTATGTATGAAAATGAGTTCGTATCGCTAGAATCGTAAATGTAGACAATAACGTCAGCATTATCACTCTTTCTTGAGCTGCGCAATGTTTCAGCTTCAAATCTCGAACCAAACTCCTGAAGCTAGTAGCATACAGGACAGTTAGCTCGCGAATACGTGAAAGTGGAATACTTACGACCAGATATTTTTCAGACCCATCAATGTCCACGGAATTCACAACACTAATCACTTTGCCAGTTGGCTCATAACCTTCTTGGAACGATTTCCCCACAAATGCTCGTAGCAGTGATGTTTTACCAGAACCTGCTGCGCCACAAACGTAACATAAGAAAACGTTCCGCGTAACCTTGCCCTTGCGTCTATCGAATTTACGCGCTCTCGTTATTTGTAGTGCGCTCGTCCGGGTCTCGTCCGGGTAGCCGAGGTATGCAAGATACGCCAACGTAGTTTTATAGTCAAGAAGCGTTGTCAAACTGCCCCAAAATGAGTTGCTGCAGGTGTGTGCCAACCAGCCTTGCAGAGTCACAGCACCTGTATCATCTGACACCGTCGTATCAGGGAAGCCCTGTGAAGCCCATGGGTTTCCGGGAGAAGTGCTAAATAGATCCTCTAACTCTTCCGTCTTGAGAGCACCATCCTGATCCTGCAAATTTGTCAGTACCTGAGAAAACAACTGGTTTTGACCCTGACTTTATCGAAAGTCTCAAAAATGTCGGTAAAGAATTGATAACCAAGCGGGCTAAGCTCAACAGAGCAATCGTGTGGAACATCGAACCTTGTAAACGATCACTGTAAGAGTGCATTCGATACAGTACGATGTTGAAAACGTACTTGGGAGATAGGAAACTCTCTGTCAACCGCAAATCTTCAGCGTATCCAAATTTTCGTAGGACTGTCCATGTTGTTTCTAGTCGGCCACGCTGGATGAAAATAGTATGCAGATACAGGAAACCGGCTTCTGTCAAACCGCCGTCGCGAACGCCACCCTCCGCGTGTTCTTGTACCATTGCTCTAATACCCTCTAACTCTTGTAGTTGCAGTGGAGCATCGAAGCATTTTCGCTGCGCTCGGTCAGAGTCGGATGTTTTGGAATAATGTGCTACTTACTTGAAACTCGTTCAATTCTGATGCGTCTAGTATGCCATCTTTATTGGTGTCGCACAACTTGAAAATTCGGCGCAGGGCGGCTACGCACGCTGGTTTTAAAACCTAATAACGAGATATTAATATACCATAAGATGTACGGGAATTGATTTGACCAACGTGGTCGCGGGAGTCGTATAAGGGGGCTGTTGGATGCAAAACTGCTTTTTGCGCAAAATAGAAGACTTCTGACACATTCAGAGG
>WNGI01005481.1_pt1 | contig 12210 bp, 11 predicted proteins | sample 5400621 | NCBI WGS metagenome assembly WNGI01 (sample SAMN13153374, study PRJNA577476) | soil metagenome | isolation source: 20 cm soil or saprolite under Garry oak tree replicate 1 | place: USA:California | collected 2016-06-15 | reverse complement strand
AGACCGACGCCGTGACGTACGTCGCGAGAGCGTGGCGAGCACAGATCGTGTGGTTCGTCCTATCGCTCGGTGCCGCGTATGCAATCAGTCGCGCCAGCGTGCGACTCCTCGAGTGGCTCACCGTCCCGCTCTATTGGTTCTCGATCCTCTTGCTCCTCATCGTGCTTGTTCCCGGGTTCGGATCAGGTGCCGGCACCGCCGCCAGCGTGAAGGGTTGGTTGACGATCGCCGGACATCGGCTCGGTCAACCAGCGGAGTTCGCGAAGCTGGCCGTGGTGCTCATGTTGGCGCTCGTGCTGTCGAAGAACCGCGAAGCACCCAAGTCGATGCTCGATCTGTGGAGACCGGGCCTCATCGTCGGCATTCCGTGGATGCTCATCATGAAGCAGCCCGATTTGGGAACCGGCATCGTGTTCGTCGGCATCTTCTTCGGCATGCTCTTCTGGGCAGGCGTCGAGTGGCGGCTGCTCGTCTTGATCGCAAGCCCAGTGGTGAGCCTCATCCTCGCCTTCAGCACGAGCGTCTGGGCGTCCTGGTTCTGCCTGTTCATCGCGCTCCTGATCTGGTACAAGCCGTATGTGTTCGAGGGCGTCGTCCTCGCCACGGCGAATGTGTTCACGGGCGTCTTCGCGCCGATTCTCTGGGAGCGGCTCGCGCCATACCAACAAAACCGACTGCGCGTCTTTCTCGACCCATCTATCGATCCACGACGGTCGGGTTATCACGTCATTCAATCTCAGGTAGCCATTGGCTCCGGCGGCTGGTTCGGCACATGCTCTTTTTCGCGCTCTTTTTGCGAGTCGTGCGAATCGCTGAGCGAGCGAATGACTCGTTCAGTAGTCTCATCGCGTTCGGATTGCTCTCCAGTTGGTTGGTGCACGTGCTCGAGAACATCGGCATGACCATCAACCTCATGCCGATCACTGGAATTCCGCTGCCATTCTTCAGCTATGGCGGCTCGTTCATGCTCGCCAGCTGGCTGGCCATTGGGATACTCGTGCGCATCTCCAGCGAGGGTCGCGGCCGCACCGGCCAAGTCGACATGTAGTGAGACTCGCGCTTTCCCACTTCCACCGCGCGCCGTTACCGCGCACCTTTCGGCCATGGCTTGGTTCCGAAAGGAGAAGAAACCCCGTCAGCCGCGTCGCGATCGGCTCGAAATCCCGGCCGACGTTTGGGAAAAATGCGAGGCGTGCGGACACACCGACATTCGCGAAAAGTTCGAGCGCAACTTCAACGTGTGCCCGAGTTGCGACTATCATCGTCGGATTCGCGCCCACGAGTACTGCTCGCTGCTGCTCGACGATGCGACGATGGAGGAGCTCGAGGTAGACCTGCGCTCGGCGGATCCGCTCGGCTTCCCTGAGTACCCGCAACGCCTGAAGAAGGCACTCTCGAACGCCGGCGACTCGGACGCGCTGCTCGCCTGTTACGGTTTGCTCGATGGGCTGCCGGTCAATCTCTGTGTCATGGACTTCGCCTTCATGGGCGGTTCCATGGGCTCGGTAGTGGGAGAGAAGATCGCACGCCTCGCTCAGCGCTCGCTGGAGCGGAAGTTCCCACTCATTATCATCTCGGCATCCGGCGGCGCGCGAATGCAGGAGGGCGTTCTCTCGCTGATGCAGATGGCGAAAGTGTCGGCCGTCCTCGCCATGCTTGCCGAGCGTCGCATTCCGTACATCTCCATTCTCACGAATCCCACGACCGGAGGCGTGAGCGCGAGTTACGCCATGCTTGGTGATGCTATCCTCGCCGAGCCTGGCGCGGTGATCGGGTTCGCCGGACCACGCGTCATCAAACAGACCCTTGGCCAAGACCTGCCCGACGGCTTTCAGACGTCGGAGTTCCTCCTCGATCATGGAATGCTCGACTCGGTTGTGCATCGCCGAAATCTCAAGCGCACCGTGGGCCAACTGCTGCGCCATATGTCCGGTCGGCCCGCGGTAACGGGGTGGAGTTCGCCCTGACGACTGCACCGACGACCGAACCGCTGTCGTCGAGCGCAGCTCACTCGCGATACGCGCAGGCGCTCGAGTACCTCTTCGCCCGTACCACCGGACCGTTCAAGTTTGGCCTCGAGCGGACGATCGCCCTTCTCACGGCGCTCGGCGACCCGCATCGCGCTTATCCGTGCATCCACATCGCCGGCACGAACGGGAAGGGAAGTAGCGTCGCGACTGCCGAGGCCCTGCTCCGCGGCAAAGGGCTTCGCGTCGGAACGTACACATCGCCGCACCTCGTTGATTTCCGCGAGCGCATCGTCGTCGATGGGAGCCGCATCAGCGCCGAAGAGGTCATCGAGTTCGTGGAACGCTGGACACCGCTGGTCGAATCCCTCGGCGCGACGTTCTTCGAGGCGACCACGGCACTCGCCTTTGCGCACTTTGCTCGGGCTCGAGTGGACGTCGCGGTTGTCGAGACTGGGCTCGGTGGCCGCCTCGATTCGACGAACGTGATTGATCCGATCGCTGCGGGGGTTACGACCATCGACTACGATCACACGGAGTACCTCGGTACTAGCCTCGAGGAGATTGCCGCGGAAAAAGCAGGGATCTATAAACCGGGAAAACCCGCGATCGTTGGAGAGCGAGACGTAGCCGTTCAGGGAGTGCTCGCGCGCGATGCGCGCGCGGCGGGCGCTACGCCGGTGCGCGTCGTCGCCGAAGAATGCCTCATCAGTGATGTCGACATCGACGCGGCTGGCACCTCGTTTATGCTCGACGGTCTTGGCGGGCACCGGCGGCTACGCACCCCATTGGCAGGGAGACATCAAGCTGAGAATGTCGCCTTCACTCTCGTGCTGCTCGACGCCGCGGGTCTGCCTTACGCGACGACGCTCGACGAAGCCGCTCACTCATTGGCTGGCGTGCGCGTTGCCGGCCGCTTCCAGAGCGAGGGCCGCTACATTTTCGACGTCGCGCATAATCCGGAAGGATCGGCGGTTTTGGCCAGTACCCTCGCGGCGGTACGACCAGCAGCACCGGTCGTCGCACTCTTCTCGGTGCTCGCTGACAAGGATTGGCGCTCGATGATGCGCAGTCTCGCGCAATCGGTATCGCATTTCGTGCTCACCGTTGCGCCGAGCGCGCCACCGAATCGCGTGTGGGATGTGGACGAAGCGGGACGCTTCGCCGCGAATGAAGCGATCTCCGCGGAAGTGATCAAGGACTTTGATACCGCCCTCTCACACGCCTCATCGCTCGGCCAAACCACACTCGTTACGGGCTCATTTCACACCGTTGGTGACGCGATGGCTCGCTTGCAAGCGTCTCCGCTGTCCCGGTAGTTTGTACGATGGCTCAAGGCGCCCTGCCCGGCTTTCGCGATTTCTATCCGACCGAGTTCGCCCAGCGCGCCTACATCGCGCGTATTTGGCGCGACGTCGCGCGGCGTTATGCATTCGTCGAGTACGACGGTCCGCCGCTGGAGCCGCTCGAGCTTTACACGAGGAAGAGCGGCGACGAGATCGTTGCGCAGTTGTACAACTTCACCGACAAGGGGGGCCGGGAAGTCGCGCTCCGCCCGGAGATGACACCGACGCTCGCGCGCATGGTCGCCGCGCGGGCGAACGCGCTGCGCAAGCCGGTACGTTGGTTTTCGTTGCCGCAGCTTTTTCGGTATGAACGACAACAGAAGGGTCGTCTCCGCGAGCACTTTCAGCTGAACGTCGACATCATCGGCGAGAGCGACGTCACCGCGGATGCCGAGCTTCTTGCCGTCGCCATCGACATCATGCGGGAATTTGGTCTGTCGCCCGACGACGTTCGCGCGCGCGTCAGCGATCGCCGACTGCTTCGCGCCTTGCTGGAGCGATTAGGCGTCGGTGACGAACAGCTTCCCGCCGTCTTTGGCATCATCGACAAGATCGAGCGCCAACCGCGGGAAGTGTCGGTCGAGAAACTGAGCACCCTTGGTGTGAGTAGCGAGTCGGCTGATTCGCTCTTCTCGCTGATGGACGGCCTGACGCTGGAGGCGTTGCGTGCTCGCTTCGGCGATACGCCGGCGATCGCCGAGCGCATCGCGGATCTAGAGCGTTACTACACGTATCTCGCCGACCTGGGCGTCGCGGAGTGGGTCCAGCTCGATCTCTCGATCGTGCGTGGCCTGGCGTATTACACGGGCATCGTCTTCGAGCTCTTCGACGCTCGCGGGGAGTTCCGGGCCATTTGCGGCGGTGGGCGCTATGATAACTTGCTAAAGTCACTCGGCGGTGTCGATCTGCCCGCCCTCGGCTTTGGCATGGGCGACGTCGTGCTCGGCGAGCTGTTGCGGGCGCGCGGGCTGAGCGACGTGCCGATCGGCGAGCCGGATTTTTGGGTCGCCGCCGCCGAAGATGGCGATCTGCGGGACGTCATGCTCGCCGCGACGCAACTGCGGCGTGCCGGCGCATCAGTGGAGTATGCGCTCCGGCCGCAGACGCTCAGCAAGCAGCGCAAGGCAGCCTTCTCGGCCGGGGCAACGTATTTCATCACCCTCGGCGCTGACTTCGCCGAGCGTGGCTCAGTTCAGGTCGACGAGGTACAACACGTCGAGGGCGCGGGCGCAAGTCTCGTCGATCGCTTGGAAGAGATGCCGAAAACACTGGCCAGCATTATCGCGCTCGTCCGTGATGTATAGTCTCTGAATTTCGATTCACGATCTATCAAATGGCAGACGACAAGAAGCTCACGACACGGACGGAAGACTTCAGCGCCTGGTACAACGAGGTCGTGCTCCGCGCCGAGCTTGCCGACTATTCGCCGGTCCGCGGCTGCATGGTCATTCGGCCTAACGGCTACGGCATCTGGGAGCGCATGCAGCGCGCTCTCGATGACATGTTCAAGGAGACGGGACATCGCAACGCGTACTTCCCGTTGTTCATCCCGGAGAGCTTCCTTCGGCGCGAGGCAGAGCACGTCGAAGGCTTCGCGCCCGAAACGGCCGTCGTCACGCACGGCGGCGGCAAGAAGCTCGAAGAGCCGCTGATCGTTCGACCCACGTCGGAAACAATCATCTACGCGATGTTTGCGAAGTGGGTCCAGAGCTATCGTGACCTGCCCCTGCTGATCAACCAGTGGGCGAATGTCGTTCGATGGGAGATGCGCACGCGCCTCTTTCTACGAACGCTGGAATTTCTCTGGCAAGAGGGTCATACCGCGCATGCCACGCATGACGAAGCCGAGGAAGAGGCACGCATGATCCTCGGGCTGTATCGCGACTTCATGGAAGGCTGGATGGCGATGCCCGTCATCACCGGCCTCAAGACGGACTCCGAACGGTTCGCGGGCGCGCTCCGTACGTACGCGTGCGAGGCGATGATGCAGGACAAGAAGGCGTTGCAGGCCGGGACATCTCACAACTTGGGTCAGAATTTCGCGAAGGTTTTCGATCTCAAATTCCAATCGGAATCGGGGAGCCAGGAGTTTGCGTGGAACACGAGTTGGGGCGTGTCGACGCGGCTCATCGGCGGACTCGTTATGACGCACGGTGACGACAAGGGAGTGCGAATTCCGCCGCTCCTCGCCCCAACCGAGATCGTCGTCGTTCCTATCTATCGGTCCGACGAGGAGCGGGGACGCGTGCTCGAGGCAACGACGCGCATCGTCTCCATGCTCACCGACTGGGAGCGCCGTGATCCCGGGCGTCTGCGTGTGCACCTCGATGCGCGCCAGGGCGTCAAACCCGGCGCGAAGTACTACGAATGGGAATTGCGGGGGGTGCCCATTCGTATGGAGATCGGTCCCAAGGACCTCGAGAAGAATCAGGCGATGCTCGTTCGGCGAGACACCGGTGAAAAGCGTCCTGTGTCCCTCGATACTATCGGAGAGGACGCGAGTGACCTGCTGACGCGCATCCAGGCCGACATGCTCGCTGCCGCTCGTGAGCGGCAGGACGCGAACAGCATTCGCGGCGTTGTCGACTACGACCGTTTCAAGCAGATCATGGAAGACGACGGGGGGTTCGTCTACGCCGGCTGGTGCGGCGATGCCGCGTGTGAGGCGAGCATCAAGGAGGAAACCAAGGCGACGATTCGCGTCCTGCCTGACGAGGAGTTTCGCTCTGCGGAAGCGCCGACGCACTGCCTGCGCTGCGGCCGGCCAGCCACCTCCGAAGCGACATGGGCCAAGGCGTACTGAGCGCGGGCTTCGCGCGCAGCGCCGGGCTTCTGCGCTGCGAAGGTGTGCCGCTCGACACCATCGGCGAGGTCGCGGGGACGCCGAGCTATGTCTATAGCACGTCGACGATTCGCAATCGTTATGATCTGTTGAGTGATACGATCGCTTCCGTACCGCACCGAATTCACTATACACTCAAGGCGAACTCGAATCGCGCGATTCTGCGATTGGTTCGCTCCCTTGGCGCGGGAGCGGATGTCGTTTCCGGGGGCGAGCTGTTTCGGGCCAGACAAGCCGGGTTTACGGGCGAGGAGATCATTTTCGGAGGAGTAGGGAAGACGGCGCGCGAGCTCACCGAGGCGCTGGATGCCCGGGTGTTACTCGTCAACGTCGAGTCCGAGATGGAGCTGCATCTCGTCGACGAGATCGCCGCACGGCGACGTATCCGCGCGCCGGTCTCCATCCGGGTGAATCCAGAGATTACCGTTGATGCCGCACACCAGTACATCCGTACCGGCGAGCGCGGACAGAAGTTTGGTGTGCCGTTCGACGACGCGCGCCGTGTCGCTGAGCTGGCGGCGACGCTCCCGCACGTGACGTTGCTCGGTCTCGACATGCACCTCGGCTCGCAGCTCTCCCGCGTCGATCCCTATCGCGTTGGTACCGAGCGCCTAACGAGTATCGCCGCGGACCTGCGCGCGCGTGGCGTTGGCTCGCTCAAGTATCTCGACATTGGCGGCGGCCTCGGTGTTCGCTACGACAGCGAGGAGCCGCCCGATCTGGCTAGATTCGCCGAATCCGTGTTGCCGTTGGTCGCCGCGAGCGGACTGCAGCTCATCATGGAGCCGGGCCGCTTCGTCGTTGGCAACGCCGGAGTGCTTCTGACACGGGTGCTATATCGCAAGCACAGTGGCGGCAAGGAGTATGTCATCACGGATGCCGGGATGACCGAGCTGCTCCGGCCCTCGCACTACGGCGCCTTTCACCGGATTGAGGCAGTGCGCGCTGACAACGGCCATATTCGCGCCGACGTTGTTGGCCCGGTGTGCGAGAGCGGGGATTTTCTCGCTCTCGACCGCGATGTCCAAAACGTGCGGCCCGGTGATTTGCTGGCCGTCTTCGATGTTGGCGCCTACGGATTCGTCATGGCATCGAACTACAATAGCCGCACGCGCGGCGCCGAGGTTCTCGTCGATGGCGATCGCTTCGCGATCGTCACCGAGCGAGAGCGTTACGAGACGCTGGTGCAGCAGGAAGTCGATGACCCTGAGTGGAGGAGCTGATGCGCATCGGCCTGATGTCCGACTCGCACGATCGCGTCCCCGCCGTCGCCGAGCTGCTGCGTCTCATGATGGAGGGCGGAGTGGGGATGGTACTCCACGCTGGCGATTACTGCGCGCCGTTCGTGCTTCGCCCATTCGAGGAGACCAAGCTCTCCTTAGCGGGCGTGTACGGCAACAACGACGGTGACAAGCAAGGCTTGTTGACGAGAGCGCAGAGCGCCTTCGGCACGGAGCTGTTCGACTCGCCGCATAGCTTCGAGATCGGCGGACAGCGGTTGCTCCTCGTGCATGACATCGGGGACGTGCAGCAGCGCTCGATCGAATCCCACGCGATCGTCATACACGGCGGCACGCACAAGCAGGAAATGAAATCGCGTGGCGATACGCTGATCGTGAATCCGGGCGAGGCATGCGGCTGGCTCTTTGGAACGCCGTCGGCGGCCATCCTCGACCTCGACACGAAGCAGGTGGAGTTTCTCGTTCTCGAACCGTCCGAGTGGCGCCACTGATGAGCGCTCGCGTTCTGATCCTCGATTACGGCTCGCAATACACGCAGCTCATCGCGCGACGGGTGCGCGAGGCTCGCGTGTACTCCGAGATTCATCCGCCGACGCGAACGGCTGAATGGATACGTGAGTGGGCGCCGACGGGAATCATTCTCAGCGGCGGTCCAAACTCCGTATACGGCGACAACGTCCCGACGGCGCAATTGGCCACGCTCGAGATTGCGCCGGTATTGGGCGTGTGCTACGGGATGAATCTCATGGCGTATCTCAACGGCGGTGAAGTCGCGCCCGCCAACAGCCGCGAGTACGGCCGCGCGGAAGTGTATCTCTGTCCGCACAGCGGGCCGCTCTTTCGTGGTTTCGACGACAATGAGCCATTCGTTGCCTGGATGAGCCACGGCGATCAAGTGCGCTCGCTGCCTCCAGGCTTCGTGACCGTCGCGCACAGCGATGGCTCGCCGATCGCGGCATTTCGCCATGAGTCGAAACCGTGGTACGGCGTTCAGTTCCACCCCGAGGTGGCGCACACGCCGCGTGGCAGCGAGGTCCTCGAAAACTTTCTGTTCGAGGTTTGCGGTGCGACGCCGTCATGGACGCCAAGCACGTTCATCGATGACGAAATTGCAAAGATTCGAAACACGGTCGGGAATCGACGCGTCATCTGCGGCCTGTCCGGAGGCGTCGACTCCTCGGTCGCGGCTACCCTCGTCCATCGGGCCATCGGCAACCAGCTCACCTGTGTGTTTGTCGATACTGGACTGCTGCGCCTCCACGAACGCGAGCAAGTGGAGCGGACCTTTCGGGCGCACCTCGGCATCGAGCTGATCACCGTCGACGCATCAGACCGTTTCCTCGATGCGCTCCGCGGCGTCGAAGACCCGGAGGAAAAACGTCGCATCATCGGTCACACGTTCATCGATGTCTTCGAGGATGCGACGCGCAGTGCCGGCGACGCCGAATTCCTGGTGCAGGGCACGCTCTACCCGGATGTCATCGAGTCGGCTTCGCCTCGCGGTGGTCCCTCGGTCACCATCAAAACACATCACAACGTCGGCGGCCTCAAGCCGGGGATGCGCTTCACGCTGATCGAGCCGTTGCGCGAACTGTTCAAGGACGAGGTGCGCAACGTCGGGCGCGAGCTTGGACTGCCAGAGGCAATGATCGGCCGCCACCCGTTCCCCGGTCCGGGGCTTGGCATTCGCGTACTCGGGCCGGTGACCAAAATATCGCTCGACGTCCTCCGCCAAGCAGACGCGATTTACCTCGAGGAGATTCGCGAGGCTGGTCTGTACGACCGCATCTGGCAAGCATTCGCGGTCCTGCTCCCGATTCGCAGCGTCGGCGTCATGGGCGATTATCGCACGTACGAGAATGTCGTTGCCTTACGCGCAGTGACCAGCACCGACGGCATGACCGCCGATTGGTATGAATTTCCCCACGACGTACTCGGACGGATCTCCAATCGCCTCATCAACGAAGTGCGCGGCATCAATCGCGTCGTGTACGATGTGAGCTCGAAACCGCCAGCCACGATCGAGTGGGAGTAGGCAAAAGAGCGAGCTCTTTTGCCGTAGCATTAGACGCCTTTTTCTTCCAGCAACGCCAGGAATTCCTTCGGTTCTTTGATCGTGAGGAGCCGCTGCGGCACGTCGGACTCTTTGCTGAACTGCGCGATCTTACCGAGGACTGGGAGATATTGGTTCGACACCTCGAGCGGCGGCGCGACAATGAGAAAAAAGAAGTTTACAGGCTTCTCATCGATCGCCTTGAAGTCGACACCACTCACTTTCCGGCCGAAGGCCACGCGTAAGCGATTGACGACCAGCGATCGGCAATGGGGAATCGCGATGCCCCGGCCGATCCCCGTCGAGCCGAGGTTCTCGCGGCGCTTCAACATCTTGAACAACATCCCATCCGACTTCTCGTCCAACTTCAGCAGCGCAATCAGCTCCTTCAAAATCTCGTCTTTCGTGGTGCCCTGGAGGTTGAGCTGGATCGCGTCTTCGCTGAAGAATTCTCGCAGTTCCATCGAGCGTCGTGCCTCGTGCGATGAGATGAACGCCCGAGCGCGCCCGGGCAAAACGCAAACTGCGAAGTTACCGAGCGTTGGAAGTCGTGTCAAATGCTGACATTGCATGGACTTCGACCGCTTCTTAACTTGACCGGATGAAACGCTTTCCCTTTGCGCTCGACGCCGAGGTGCCGCTCTACCTCGCGCCGATGGCCGGCGTCTCGGAGTCGCCGTTCAGACGACTCTGCCGCCGCTTCGGCGCTGACGTTGTTGTCACGGAGTTTCTCTCCGCCGAAGGGATTCGCCGCGAGAATCCCGGAACGGTCGACAAACTTCGTTTTGACTTCGACGAGCGACCGATCGGCGTGCAGATCTTTGGCGCCGATGCGGTCGCGATGGGCGAGGCCACTGCTCTGGTCACCGACGTGTTCGGACCGGAATTCATCGACATCAACTTCGGTTGCCCCGTCAAGAAAGTCGTTAGGCGCAACGGTGGTTCGGGCTGTCTTCGCGACCTGGGGCTCGTTCAGGACGTCATTCGTCGCGTCGTTCAGAGTACGCACCTGCCGGTGACGTGCAAGATTCGCAGTGGGTGGAACGACGAGATGCGGGACCCGGTCGCGATCGCGCGGCGCTGCGAGGATGCCGGCGTTCGGGTCCTTACGCTCCACCCCCGCACCCGGACGCAGATGTACACGGGGGCCGCGCGCTGGGACGAGATCGCGGCGGTGGTCGACGCCTTGAGTATCCCTGTACTCGGGAATGGAGACATCAAGACGCCCGAGGACGCCGTGCGCATGCGCCGGGAGACCGGTTGCGCCGGGATCATGATCGCCCGCGGATCCTTCGGGCAGCCGTGGATCTTCGATCAAACCCGAGATCTCCTCGAGGGCCGGCCGAAACGGCCCGACCCGGGGATCGAGGAGCGCTTTCGCGTGGCCCTCGAGCACGCACGGATGGCCGAGGAATATGAGCCCGATCGGCGCGGCGCGGCGATCGAGTTTCGAAAGCACCTCGGGTGGTACGTCAGGGGCCTTCCTGGATCCGCGGACCTGCGCAAGCGCCTTCATGCCGTGTCGTCGTTAGGCCATGTCGAGGGCATATTCGATGAGTACCTTCGGGACGGCCATCGCCTTGCTTCGCTGGAGGCAACAGCCGTCGGCGAGGAGGTGCTCGAGGTCACCTCAGCATGAGACGCGAGCACGTTCGCGACCTGCTGGCGCGGGTCGCGAGCGGCGCTCTCGACGTCGACGAAGCGCTCGGCCGTCTCGCCTTCGAACCCGCTGAGTCGTTAGGCTTCGCGACGATCGACCACCATCGGGCTCTCAGGCAAGGATTTCCCGAGGTCGTGTTCGGAGAAGGAAAGGCCACCGACCATCTGCTGGAGATCGCCACACGGATCGCCGAGCGAGGCGAGGGGTTGCTCGTCACGCGGCTGGCTCCCGACGCCGCCTCCGTGCTCGCTACGCGGTTTCCGGCGATCGAGCTGAATGCCGTTGGACGCACCGCCTATTTGCCACCCGTAGAGCCCATTCCGGCTGGCCGGGGCAACGTTCTGCTCGTTACCGCCGGTACATCCGACCTCCCGGTCGCCGAGGAGGCAGCCGTAACCGCTGCAGCCTTCGGCAATTGCGTGTCCCGGCTCGTGGACGTTGGAGTGGCGGGCATTCACCGATTGCTGGCACGACGCGATGAGCTCATCGCGGCGTCGGTCATCATTGTCGTTGCTGGAATGGACGGCGCTTTGCCGTCCGTGATCGGCGGGCTGGTCGGAGTACCCGTTATCGCCGTCCCAACAAGTGTAGGTTATGGCGCCTCCTTCCACGGCCTGGCCGCGCTCCTCACGATGCTCAACAGTTGCGCGGCGGGCGTCACAGTCGTCAACATCGATAACGGTTTTGGCGCGGCCGTCGCGGCGTCGCGCATCAACCACGTCTGAGTAGCGGTTGGCAGAGAGAGTCCCGCCCGCCCTGCCTTGCGCCTCAAGCTGCCTCACGTGACGAACCAGACGAGTGCGCACGCTCCTGCGATGGTGACCCACCCCTGGCCCGCGACCCTTTCGACGCTGGCCCTGGTCGTCGCTATTGCCGTTGCCGCCTTGTGCATCCGCGGGCTATTACCTGCGTCGGCGACTCGATTCAAGAAACCGCTTGTCGCGGGCGCGCTTCTCGTCGCCTCACTGCTCGTGCTGTTTACCGGAGGCGTGAGCTCCTCCCTCGCGACAGTCGGCATTGCCGCGTGGGGAATGGCAGAGTGTTTCGGGCTCGCCATTGGAGCGGCTGGGTTTCTGCTTGCCGCGGCTTCCGCCACCCTCG
>WNGI01008916.1_pt1 | contig 12211 bp, 13 predicted proteins | sample 5400621 | NCBI WGS metagenome assembly WNGI01 (sample SAMN13153374, study PRJNA577476) | soil metagenome | isolation source: 20 cm soil or saprolite under Garry oak tree replicate 1 | place: USA:California | collected 2016-06-15 | reverse complement strand
CCGCCGTTGCTCGCGTTTGTGCTCTGGGTCAAGCGCAGGGCGCTCTTCTACCGCTTCGCGGCGACGATGGTCACCCTCTCGTTCGCCGGCGCGCTGACCTTCCTGCTCTTCCCCGCGGCACCGCCCTGGGCCGCCGGCGAGCAGGGACTGTTGCCCGGGCTGATCCGGATCCCGCACAACCCGGCGCCGGATCCATCCGGTGCGCACGGCTACCACGCGATCTCGGTCTCGAGGCTGATCGACCCGAATCCGTACGCGGCGATTCCGTCGCTCCATGCCGGCTATGCGTTCCTCTGCTTCCTCTTTGTCGTCACGATCCTGTGGAAGACGCGGTGGCGCTGGCTCGCGCTCGTCGGGGGCGCCATCTATCCGCTCGCACAATCATTCGCCGTCGTCTATACAGGCAACCACTATGTGATCGACCTGGCGCTCGGCTACCTCTATGCCGGCGCCGCACTGGGCGGCATCTGGTGGCTCTGGCGGCGCCGACGCTTGCCGGAGTAACGCTCGTCGCAGAGAGTTGAGCCGCAGGCCCGCGCTCTCAGCGGGTCGCGATTGCCTTGACGGCATACGCCGGCCCGTCTGCCGGCAGGACCTTGACCGGGAGCGCGTAGACGACATACCGGTGCGTGGCGAAGAAGCGCGGGTGACAAGCCTGGAGCTCGACCAGTTCGTGACGGGGCGAGCGCAGAACGGACAAGTCGTCGGCGGCGACGATCCGGTGGCGCGTGATTCGGTAGACGAACGTGGCGTACGGCATTCGCAGCACGACGCTGTCGCCACGCCTCAGCCGCTCGATATGCGAGAAAGGCGCGAGAAAGGTCGTCCGGTGTCCGGCTATGTAGACGAGCCGCCCCTCTCCCGGCATGTAGGAGCGGAGGTCGCGGCCGGGTCCCTTCTCCAGCGAGCCGTGGTCAGTGCCGTCGACAAGCACCATGTTCAGGTGCAGACGCGTAACGACGATTCGTCCGATCGCCTCGCCCTGGTGGGTCGCCAGTCGGTATCTCCGTGCCTCCTGGGCGATCGCCAGTCGAACGGCGGCGAGCGCGGCGCTCTGCAAGCGCGGCGCCTCGTAGCCGGCGACGAGGTGATCGTATTGGGCCGCGAGCCGGTGCTGCTGGATCTTCGTGTAGAGCGCGGTAAACGGGTCCTGCCAACGCCAGACGACGACCGCCCACGCCACTGCTCCGAAGCCGCAGACGAGGAGGACCGTGCCGAGAAGACGAAGACCTCTTCTCATCGTGCACCGTCCACGGTCACAACCGTGATACCCGCCGGGTCACGGAGTAGTCGTCTCGAGTCGGCGTTTCGGGGCTGAGTCTGCGTTTGGCGGTCGCTAGGGAAGGGGATATCGGATTTGAAAATGACACGGACCTGGTCGTCAAAGCATGCTGCGGAGGGGCCAGGTCCTCGAAGGGGGTTGAAGTGAGGTCACGAATCGCCATTGCAGTGACCGTCGCCCTGGTGTCTGCTGCCTGGACGATGACGGCGGCGGCGGGCAACCCGCACGGCACCCCGCCCGGTCAGCAAGAGGCAAGCGGCTCGACAGCCGTTGCCGCCTCGAGCAACGCGCACGTCCCGGCGAAGGCACAGGGGAAGGCGCAGGCAAAGGGCAGTGTCGCCGCGGGGGCCAGCGTCAAGGCACAGGGGCATGCGGCATCGTCGACTAAGACAACCGGCCGCGCTAGGGCCGCTGCTCGCTCGTCCGTTCACGCGTCTAGCGCGTCCAGTGCGACGGTGCAGACGACCACGAGCGCCGGTGTCAAACCGTCGAACACGACCAGCCATAACACCTATGCGCTGGCGTCGTCGAACCAGACCAAGCTGTACGGCAACGGCCAGACGGCGGGCCAGATCGCGACTCAGGCCGGGTTCGGGGGTGCGACGCTGCACGGCCCCGGCAACAGCCAGCCGCACAAGACAATGTGCGGCCCGCACGAAATCGACGTGCACGCCCTGAAGGCGCACGCCGCTAAGTGCGCGGCGGCCGCTGCTGCCGCCGGCGTGGCTGCGACCGTCTCGTCGGCCGTCAGCCCGGCCGCCGGGCAGGCACCCACGACTGCCGCGGCGGCGAAGGCTGCGGCGGCGGCCAAGGGTGCTGAGGCCTCGGCGAAAGCGAAGCCGAGCACGCCCAAAGGCGGAGTTCTAGGCGCGAAGGCGCAGCTCGCAAGCGCCACCAAGCATGTGAGTCGGGCTATCCTGGCCACGGCCAAGGGCACGCTGCCCTTCACGGGCTTCGGTCTTGCGTTGCCGATCCTGCTCGGGCTCGCGCTGATCGCCGGGGGCTACGGCTTGCGGCGAAGGGCGGCGGCGCTCTCGTAGCACCACACCGACGATAAAAACCGGACCCGAGGGGCGGCCCACCGGCCGCCTCTCGGCTTCCGACCACGCCCGTGGGCAGACTGCCGCACGCGGCAGACCAAGCGGCGGGGGTGGGATTTGAACCCACGGGCGACCTTTCGGCCGCCAGCGGTTTTCAAGACCGCCCCGTTCGACCGCTCCGGCACCCCGCCGACTCACATTGTCGCGGAGGCGAGCTTCGCTCGCCTCCGCCCACCACGGCAACGCAATTCGCGGCTAAGGAGGGGGCTAATGGGGGAACCATGGGTTCCCCCATTAGAAAGACCGCCCCGTTCGACCGCTCTGGCACCCCGCCGAGCGAGAAGGGTAGCCGGGGACTGGCAGCGAACTGACAACCGTGCCCGAAACCCAGCGGGAACTGGAGGCTGCCTGGCAGGCGCTCGCAGAGCGGGAGCGGCGTGCCGAGGAGGCGACGCGCCAACGGGCCGCTGAGCTCCAGGAGCGAAGCGCCCGCGTGGCCGCGCTGTGGGAGGAGCTGAGCGAGCGTTCCACGGAGCTGGCCGCGCAGGAGGTCGACCTGCGGGAGCGGGAGCAGTCGCTGGCCGCCCTGGCCGAGGCGCTCGAGCGGAAGGAGCGGCTCGTCCGTGACGCGGAGGCGGCCGTCGAGGCAAGCCGGCGCCAGCTCGCGGAGCTCGAGAGCCTCGGAACCGAGGTCAGGGGCCGCCTGATCGAGGTCGACGAGCGCGGTGAGTGGGTCGCTGCGGCCGAGCTGCAGCTTGTAGAACGCGAGCAGGCATTGATCGAGCGCGAGCAGGAGATCCCGCGCCGGCTCGCCGAGCTCGAAGCGCGCGAGGCTGCGGTCGCCGAGCTTGCGCCTCGCGAAGCGGAGCTCTCCCGGCTCCGTGCCCGTCTGGTGGCCGATCAAGAGCGCGCGGCAAAGCTGCTCGTAGAGGCCGAGCGGCGGCTGGCGGAGGTCGAGCCGCGCGAGGAAGCCGCGCGGCGACGCGGCGCGGAGGTAGACGAACGCGAGCCGCGCATCCAGCGGCTCGCGGAAAAGCTCGAAAGCCGCGCCGGCCAGCTCGCAGCCGCCGAGACCAGAGTTGCGATCGCGTTACGCGACCTGCGCGAGGAGCAGCGGCGGGTCGAGCAGGCCCAGGCGCGACTCGCCGAGCTTGACGAGCGGGAAGCGAAGCTGAAGCAGCAGGCCGGGGAGCTGACCGAGAGCGGTGCTTGGCTCTCGGTCGCGGAGCAAGGGCTCGGCTCGCGCGAGGCGCAGGCGGCGGACCTGGAGCAATCGGTCCTGCGACGGCAACGCGCGCTCGACGCCCGCGAAAGCGAGCTCGAGCGTTTCGAGCAGAGCCTGAACGCCCGCGAGCAGGCGCTCGACTCGGCCGAGGGCGATCTCGAGCAGCGGCGCCGTCTCTTCGTCGAGGTGGCCGCGCCCGAAGTCGAAGCTACCGGCTGATCTCCGCCGGCGCCCCGTGCTCCCGTAAGACCTCGGGGACGTCGACCGACCCGTCCTCGCGCTGGAAGTTCTCGAGGACGGCGAGCAGCCAGCGGTCGGTCGCGGCGGTGCCGTTGAGCGTGTGCACGGGCTGTGGCCCGCCGTTCGCGCGGTAGCGGATCTGGAGCCGCCGCGCCTGGAAGTCGGTGGTGTTCGAGCAGGAGGTGATCTCGCGGTAGCGCTCCTGGCTCGGAAACCACGCCTCGACGTCGTACTTCCTCGCCGCGGGTGCGCCGAGATCGCCCGCGGCGACGTCGACGACGCGATACGGGAGCCCCACTGCCTGGGCGAGCTCTTCCTCAATCGCGAGCAACCGCTCATGCTCGTCCCAGGACTTCTCCGGCCGGCAGTGGACGAACATCTCGACCTTGTCGAACTGATGGACGCGGAGCATGCCGCGCGTGTCCTTCCCCGCCGCGCCGGCCTCGCGGCGAAAGCACGTCGAATAGGCGGCATAGCGAAGCGGCAGCGCCTCGGCGTCGAGGATCTCGTCCATGTGAAAGCCGGCCAAGCCGACCTCCGAGGTGCCCGTCAGATAGAGGCCATCGCTCGGGATCTCGTAGATGTTCGACTTCTCGGTCGGGAAGAAGCCGGTTCCGTACATCGCCTGCTCGCGTGCGAGCACGGGCGGGCGCATCAGTGTGAAGCCGTCGTCGACCAGCCGGGAGATGGCTAAACGGAAGATCGCCTGCTCGAGCAGCGCCGAGTCGCCGACGATGTAGCCGAAGCGTGAGCCCGAGAGACGCGCGGCGCGCTCCATCTCGAAGCGGCCGAGCTCGAGGTGGTCGCGCGGGTGCTCGAGCGCCGGCAGCTCGCCCCAGCGGCGGATCTCGACGGCGTCGTCCTCGGTATCGCCGTCGGGGACGTCTGGATGAGGCGGATTGGGCAGCGCTGCCAGCGTGGCGTCGCGATCGGCCTCGGCCGCGGCGAGCTGCTGCTCGGTCTCGCGCAGCTCATCCTTGGTCTGTTTCAGCTCCTCGACCTGCTCCGGCGTCGGCTTCCCCTGTAGCTTCTGCCGAGAGCGGAGGTCGTCGACCCTCGGCACGAGCTCGCGCCAGCGCTCGTCCGCGGCGAGCCAGGCGTCGAACGCCTCGGCCGCTCCCTTGCGCGCGAGGGCGACCCGATAGACGTCGGGATCGTTGCGCGCGGCCTTCGCGTCGATCAAGCCGCTGTTACTTCTGAGTCAGGAACGCGATCAGGTCCGCGATCTGCTTCGGCGGCAGCTTGTTGTACGTCGTCGGCATCACGTTGGGGTAGTTGGGCTGGACGTAGCTGCCGGGGCTGGTGATCGAGGTCTGGACGAACTGCGCTAGCGGCCCCTCGTTCGCCTGCTTGGCGTACTGCGGCAGCTTGTCCAGGTCCGGGCCGATCGTCGCGTGCGAGCCGCCGGGGGCGTAGGTGTGGCAGCTCGTGCAGCCGTTCGATGCGAACAGCTTCTTGCCAGACGCCGGATCGCCCTTCGGTAGGGCCGGCGTCGTTGCTTGCTTGACCGGCTTGCCGCTGACGCGGGCCGCCGTCGGCGCGACCGTGCCCTGGTAGCCGCACGCGGCGAGCAGGAGAACCGAAGCTCCGATCGCGAGAGCAGCGGCTGCGCGGCGCATGGGGCGTGAGTCTAATCGCCGACACCCGTAACTCGGCTCCACGTGAAGATCGCAATTGCCACGAGCGCGCCGAAGCGCAAGATGTCGAAGCCCGAATCGTTGACGAGCAGCGAGACGGCCAGTGCGACGAGGAACGCGTCAAGCGTCCGCGAGCGGGACGGAAGCACGGCGAGGAGGACGAGCGTGACGGCCGAGACGACGGCGATTTCGAGGTGGTCGGTCTTGTCGACGATCCCGTGCCAGGAAAGGCGGAGCCGGTGGCCGAGGTCGGAGAGGATGCTTTCAGGGCCCCCGCCGACCGCATGCGTGACGTGGCTCGAGCCGCCCGTGAGCGCGTCGATCCCGACGAGCGCGAGTCCGATTCCGATGACGCCGGCCGCGGCCAGCGCGGCCCGTGTGACGGTGACCCGGCCGCGCACCCGGAACAGCGCGAGCGCCACGAATCCCGCCGCGTAGACCAGCAGGCCGCCGCCGTCCGCGCCCAGGCGGCTCCAGCCGACGACGACGAGCGAGGCGAGCGCAACAACGGGAAGAAGCGGCAACTGGACGAGCGCGCCCAGTGCGAGCGCGGGGGCGAGGAGCAGGGTTTCGACTTGGTTGGTGAGTCCGAAGAAGCGCCCGCCGCCTTCGGGATGCGGGCCGAGGGCGGCGAGCGAGACCGTCGGCGACCAGGCGCCGAGGAAGACCGCATAGGTGCCCAGCAGTGCGGCGAGCGCCAGGGCTAGGAGCCCGCGTGTCCGAGCGGCGACCGCGAGCGGCGCGGTCAAGGCGAGCGCGATCCCGCCGCTCCACAAGGCGACCGCGTGCTCGACGTGGAGCGCCGAGGCGATCGTCGACGCGAGCACCATCGCCGGGATCGCGAGCAAGCTCGCGCGGGCGAAGAGCGCCGAGCGCAGCAGCCAGGCGAGCGCCGCGAATCCGAAGACGAGACCGATCAGGACGCGGGTGCTCTTCCGGCGCGCGAAATGGGCGGCGTTCAGCCGCGCGCTCACCGTCGCCAGCTGCGCCGGGGCGTCTCGGGTCGAGCGTGAGGTCACGATCGGCTTCTCTCCCCGCTCGAGTGAGCGCACCGTCGGCGCCACATCTGCGATCGAGACGAGGCCGGGGACATGCGTCGAGCTCGAGAGCAGCAGCCCGCGATAGTCGCCGCCGACGATCGCGATCGGGTACCGATCGAGATTGTGGTGCTTGCCCGGCGGTGGGAGCGCGACGTAGATCGTCACCGGCGCCGGCGGGCCGCCGAGCGAGATCACGGCCTTGCCTTTCGGCTTGCCGCCGAGCAGGGAGTTCTCGAGCTTGCCGTGTGTGAGTGAGAGCAGGGCGGTCGCGCGGCTGACCGTGGAGCCTGAGGCCGGCACCATCGAGCCGACCGCGCCCCGGCCCGCGTAGCGCTCGGGCGCGAAGAGGGGAACGACGCGGACGGCGACGCGCGTCGGAGCGGCCTCCGCGGCGGCCCCGGTGCCCAGGACGAGGCCAGTGGCTACGATTGCGGTGAAAACCGTTGCCCTCAAGGAAGGCCGATTCTCGATGAAGCGCAAGACTTACGGTCGCGACTCCGGGCTCTCGCTGCGGATGTTCCTCACCGCCTCGATGCTCGGGCTCCTCTACGTCATCTTCGCGGTTGTCCTCTTCCAGGTGCTGAGCGTCGGCCTGATCCCGATGCTCGTGATCGTGGTCGGGATCGCCTTCTTCCAGTACTTCACGTCCGCCAAGCTGGCTCTGCTCGCCTCGGGCGCGAAGATCGTCGAGCGCGACCAGGCGCCGGAGCTGCACGACATGGTCGAGCGCCTCTGCGCGATGGCCGACCTGCCGAAGCCGAAAGTCGCCGTCATCGACACGGACGTGCCCAATGCGTTCGCGACCGGTCGCAATCCGAAGCACGCCGCCGTCGCCGTCACCCGCGGGCTGTGGGAGCGGCTCGAGCCGCAGGAGGTCGAGGGCGTGCTCGCGCACGAGCTCTCGCACGTAGCGAACCGCGACGTGCTGGTCATGACCGTTGCCAGCTTCTTCGCGATGCTCGCCGGTGTGCTGACCCGGTTTGGGCTCTATGCCGGCATGTTCGGCGGCTACGGCGGCCGCGACTCGAACAACAACAACTCGGTGCCGGTCTGGCTGATCGTCCTGCTCGTCTCCGTCGTCACCTACTTCCTCAGCCAGATCCTGATCCTCGCGATCTCGCGCTACCGCGAGTTCGCCGCCGACCGCGGCTCGGCGCTGATCACCGGCGCGCCCGAGCACCTGATGAGCGCGCTGCAGAAGATCTCGAGCGAGATGTTCCGGATCCCGCAGCGCGATCTGCGTGAGGTCGAGTCGATGAACGCGTTCTTCATCGTCCCGGCGAGCGTCAAGCAGCGGGCCGCGACGCTGTTCGCCACGCACCCGCCGCTCGAGCAGCGGCTGGCCCGGCTGGGCGAGATCGCGCGCGAGATGGGCCGTCCCGTTTCGTAGCGGGTAGAGACGCGCCGTGAGGCGCAAAGAGCTTGGCCGCGATCTCGCACTGAGCATCCGGATGCTCGCGGTCATGGTCGTGCTCGCGGGGCTTTACGTCGGTGTTGCGCTCCTCATCGCGATCGCCGTCTGGGCCGACTGGGACGAAGACTGGCGCGTCTTCCTGCTTCCGCCCGCGTTCGTCGTGCTCCTGTGGGTTCACTACGTCAGCGCGGACCGGCTCGTGCTCGGAGCGGCGCACGCGAACGTCGTCGACACCCCTCGAGATCCTGAGCTCCACGCGATCGTCGAGCGGCTTTGTGGCGTCGCCGATCTTCCGAAGCCCAAGATCGCGATCGCGCGGCTGAAAGTCCCGAACGCGTTTGCGGCCGGCATCACACATGCTCGTTCGACGATTGTCGTCACGACCGAACTCCGCGACCGCTTGACGAAGCCGGAGCTCGAGGCCGTCGTCGCGCACGAGGTCGCTCATCTCGCCAACCGCGACGCAGTCGTAATGACGGCCGCGAGCGCGTTTCCCGTCGCGGCCGCATTCTTCCTTCGCCGGCGCTTCGGTCCGTACGCCTTCGAGCGCGACGAGCTCGACTTCGAGGAGCGGCTTGCGTTCAAGCTGTTCTCCCCCTTCGCGTGGGTGCTCTATATCGTCGGCTTCTTGCTGACGGTGACGATCTCGCGCTACCGGGAGTACGCGGCCGACCGTGGGGCGGCGATGATGACGGGTTCTCCAGAACAGCTGATGAGCGCACTGGAGAAGCTCTCCGACGAGACAGACCGCATCCCGAGTCGCGACCTCCGGGCCCTGACCGGCCTCAACGCGTTCTTCATCGTCCCGGCGGCGAAGCACTCGGCGCGATTCGCGGTCCTCCGTGACCACCCGCCGCTCGAGAAGCGCCTTCGTCGCCTGGCGGCGATCTCGCGCGAGCTCGGAAAGGCCGCGGCCTGAAGTGGGCTTTACGGACGTCCTGTTCGGGCGCAAGAAGCTGAAGGGCCCCGCCCAGGAGCGGATGTTCGCGCTCTCGACCGCGCGGGTGACGCTCGACGCCGAGCTGGGATTGAAGTCGGCGGGGACGGGCGGGGTCGTGTTCAAGCCGCTGTCAGCGGGCGAGTTCGTCCGGGCGGAGAACGACCTGCAGCAAGTGCTGGACGCGGTCGCCGGCGAGTACGGCTCGCGGCTCGAGCGGAAATCTGACGACTTCGGCTACGAGTGGATCGTCGTCCACGACGCGGATGTCGAGGACCAGGTGACCACCGTGCATGCGGTCGCCCAGGGACTGGAAGAGGGCGGCTTCGGCGAGCAGTTGCTCGCAGCGGCGTTCAAGTTCGAGCCGAAGTTCGGCGACGGCGAGCCCGCGCCTTCTGGCCGTTCGTGCCGAAGGGTGAAAAGGATCGCGATAACGCCGAGGAGCTCGAGCTCAAGGCGAAGCTCGAAAAAGAGTTGCCGATCGAGCAGGATCTCTCGCGCTGGTTCGGGTTGTTCAACGCGCCGTTGTAGATGCTGGGCGCAGCAGCTGTTCAAGGTTCACGGGCGCGCACGCGAGACGCGGGGCTTCCCCCGCTCACCCCGTTTCGAGCCTAACGCCAGAATTCGCACGCGGGGCGCACGGGACCGCGCCTAAATCATTACTTCTCGAGCTCCTTCTGGCCGGCGCCGGTGCCGACCTCCTTCTTCAGCTGCTCGAGCTCTTGATCGACCTGCGACTGCGACGCCATCTGCGCAAGCTCCCGGTCGAGCGGCGTCTGGTCGGAGGTGAAGTCCTCGAGCGCGCCCGACGTCGTCAGCTCGTCGATTGCGTCTGCGCGCGACTGCATCTCCTGCGTCTTCTCCCGCGCCCGCTGGATCGCGGCGCCTGTATCGGCCATCTGGTCGCCGATCCCGGTCGCCGCTTCGCCGATCCGCACCTGTGCTTCGGCGGCCGAGTACTGCGCCTTCATCACTTCCTTCTCGGAACGGAACGCTTCGACCCGGGTCGAGAGCTGCTGCTCGCTCGCGACGAGCTTCTCCTGCTGTGCCTCGAGCTGCTTGATCTGCCCGTCGAGGCCTTGGAGCTGCTGCTGGACCGCGGATTTTCGCTCCAGCGCCTGCCGGGCGAGATCCTCGCGGCCCTGCGAGAGCGCCTGTCGCGCCTGGGTGTCGAGCTTGACGACGTTCTGCTCGAGGGTCTGCGTCTGCAGCTGCAGACGCTTCTTCGCCGTGACCACGTCGGCGACGCCGCGCTTGACGTTCTGCAGCAGCTCGAGCTGTCGTTCGTACGAGTAGTCGAGGGTTTCGGTCGGCTTTTCCGCTCGGTCGAGCAGCTTCGACCATTTCGCCTTGATCAGCGTCATCGTTCGTTCCATCAGCCCGGCCATCTGCCCTCCTCGTCGATTCCGTGACTAGCCTACCGCCGGTGATCGTGGAGCGAAGCATGCATCCGGGCTGGCTTTCAAATGCCTATCTCGTCGCGGACGAAGAGGGCGGCACGGCCGTCTTCGTCGACTCCGGTGCCCCGCTCGAGCCGCTGCACGACGCCGTCGAACGACACGGCCTGACGGTCACGCACCTGCTGACCACGCACGCCGACGCGGATCACGTCGCCGGCGACGGCGAGCTGTGGGAGCGCTACCGCCTCGAGATCGTCAAGGGCCCCCTCGAAACCGGCGCTCTCTGCTTCGAGGCACTCGAGACACCGGGCCACAAGGACGACCACCTGACCTTCGTTTGCAACGGCGAGCTGGCGTTCACCGGTGACGTCTTGTTCAAGGACGCGGTCGGCGGCGGCGACTTCGAACAGATCCGCGCCTCGGTCATGAACGTGCTGATGAAGCTGCCGGCGGAGACACGCGTCCTCCCCGGGCACACCGAGGAGACGACGATCGGCCGTGAGTGGGAGCAAAATCCATTCGTCCGCGTCTGGCGCGGGGAGGACCCGGAGGGAACCGAAAAAGTGAGCGTCGGCGGCCGGCCCGGGACACTTGTCGTCTGGTCGCCCGACTACGACGGCAAGGGCAAGGTCTGGGTCCGCTTCGACGACGGCGCGAACACAATCGTCGGCGGCTCCCGCGTCCAGCGCGGGTAAGCAGCCACAACCAGCTCGTGGAGGGGCGCTGAGCGCAGTTACGCGTGAACGCCGGTAGCCGTAGTTACAGTCCGCCGGTGGACATCGTCCCTGAGCCGATCGAGCGATACGCCGAGGAGCACACGACGCGTCCCGAGCCGCTCCTCGCCGAGCTCGCACAGGAGACACGCGAGACGATGGAGTCCCCGCAGATGCTCACGGGCACGGTCGAAGGCCGCTTCCTCGAGCTGCTCGTCTACGCGAGCGGCGCCAGGCGCGTCCTCGAGCTCGGGACGTACAGCGGCTACTCGGCCCTGTCGATGGCGGCCGGCCTGCCGGCGGACGGCCTGATCGACACGTGCGAGCTGGACGAGACGCGCGCGTCCGTCGCACGGCGCTACGTCGAGCGAAGTCCGTATGCCGACCGAATCCAGATCCACCTCGGCCCCGCCCTCGAGACGATCGGGAGGCTCGAGGGCGAGTTCGATTTCGTCTTCATCGACGCCGACAAACCGAATTACGTCAACTACTACGAGGCGGTGTTGCCCCGCCTGACCGAGCGCGGCTTCATCGCCGCAGACAACACGCTCTGGAGTGGCCGCGTCCTCGACGACGGAGACGACGACGAAGGCACCCGCGCGATCAAAACCTTCAACGAGCACGTCAACTCAGATTCACGCGTGATCTCGGTAATGCTCTCGGTCCGCGACGGCGTGACGCTGATCCGACCGAAGGGAGGAAGCTGATGGCGATCAAGCTGCATCGCTGCAAGAACATCTGGGTGAAGCTGCCGACCCACCCCTGCTGGAAGGTCCAGAAGGCTCTGGACGAGCGGGATGTCGACTACGAAATCGTCGAGGAAGCGTGGACCGGCGACCGCGCGAACACGGTCGAGCACACCGGCCAGAAGAAGTTCCCGTGGATCGAGTTCGAAGACGGCTCCGTCTATCGCGAGGAGTCGAAGGACATGGCCGAGACGATCCGCGCCGGCCGCCTGAACGAGGAGCGCTCCGGCCAGGCCGCGGCGACTCCGCCCGGGTAGTCAGGCAAACTCGGTCCTGCGTAGTCAGGTCGAAGACGTTTCATTACGGGCCGCGAACGCGTAGCAGGACTGAGAACAGGCGCCGCTACACTGTCGCGCGCGCGGGGCTATAGCTCAGTTGGGAGAGCGCCTGGATCGCACCCAGGAGGTCGCCGGTTCGAGTCCGGCTAGCTCCACAAGCAAAAGGCCCGCTCAGCGGGCCTTTTTGTTATCTGAATTGGCGACGAAGAGTTCCAAAAATGCCCCGTGGTCAAGTTTTGGTCAAGTAGCCGCGAAGACA